>Ga0180300_10000116_pt1 | contig 29753 bp, 26 predicted proteins | sample GuaBasSediGuay15_FD_121798 | JGI IMG/M metagenome (GOLD analysis project Ga0180300, IMG submission 121798) | Subseafloor sediment microbial communities from Guaymas Basin, Gulf of California, Mexico - Guay15, Core 4569-2, 21-24 cm | ecosystem: Environmental > Aquatic > Marine > Hydrothermal...
CCGTGTGATAAGGAATCTAAAAGGGATGGAACATACATCGGTCCTGGAGGCCCCGAAAGGAACAATCATCGTCACTCTCGATCTTCCACCATCAGAGGCGGCCTTGCTCAACCCCGATACCATAGTTGGTCTTGCCTGCCAACGGGGTGGAGAGACCTCCCATACCGCAATTATGGCCAAGGCCTTCGGTATCCCCGCCGTTTTGGGGATCGAAGGATTAATGGAGAGGGCCCAGGATGGTCGACCAGGAATCATCGATGGTTATAAAGGGCTTCTGATTATCAACCCCAAACCGAAGACGATCTCTCTCTATCAGCATCGGATCAAAGAGGTGGCCGATTATGAACGGAAACTCGATCAGTTCCGTAAGCTCCAGCCGATTACCAAGGATGGACGCCACATCGAACTCTCTGCCAATATTGAACTACCTGCCGAGGTTCTCGCGGTTAAGAAGAATGAAGCCGAAGGTATTGGTCTCTTCCGAACCGAATTCCTCTATCTATCAATTGGTGAACCGCCGACTGAGGAGGATCAATTCGAAGTCTATTCCTGGGTTGTGAAGGAGATAAATCCCAATCCGGTAATCATCAGGACTTATGATCTGGGCGGTGATAAATTTATCCCCAACTATGAGGAGGCCAACCCATTCCTTGGATTGAGGGCGATCCGATTCTGCCTTACCGAACCGGCAATATTCAAAACCCAGCTCCGAGCCATCCTCCGTGCCTCCCACTTTGGCAATGTCAAGATTATGTTTCCGATGATCTCCACCGTCGAGGAGTTGAAGCGGGCCCGGATGATCTTGAAGGGGGTGATGAAGGAGCTCAAACAGGAGGGTGTCCCATTCGATCCTAATCTAGAGGTGGGGATAATGATTGAAACCCCTTCGGCCGCCCTCTTGGCCGATCGTCTTGCCCGCTATGTAGACTTTTTTAGTATCGGGTCCAATGACCTAACCCAGTATGTCCTTGCTGTCGATCGGTCGAATCTGAAGGTTGCCCGTCTCTTTGATCATTTCCACCCCTCAGTGCTGAGATTGATTCGGGCGGTCATCGAGATCGGACACAAGAATCACATCTGGGTTGGACTCTGCGGTGAGTTGGCTTGTGATCCAATGGGTCTCATCCTTCTTCTTGGGATGGGGGTTGATGAACTCTCGATGAACCCGCTGGCAATACCGACCGCAAAGAGGATCATCACCTCGGTGAAGACCAAGGATCTCCTGCCGATCGCGATGAGGTGCTTGGAATTCGGCACCGCACTTGAGGTAAGAAGATATCTGACCAAGGAGTTGAGATCGATCCTTCCTCTTGAGGCATTGGGACCGCCGGTATGATCATCTTCTTTGATAAACTCCCCTCGACTAATGACTATGGTCTCAAATATGGACAGGACTTCCAGGACTGGACTGTGGTCTGGGCAAAAGTGCAGACGAAGGGGAGGGGGAGGTTGGGGAGGACCTGGTACTCACCAGAAGGAGGGCTCTGGTTTACTATCATTCTTAAACCGGGACGGGCTCTTCCTCTCCTTACTCTCTCCTTTGCCGTCGGCGTTGTTGAGGTGCTGAAACGGAAGGGACTGGATGTCTATCTTAAATGGCCCAATGACATCCTTATCAAAAGACGTAAGGTTGGGGGAATCCTGACCGAATATGATGCCCAGACCGGGATTTTGGTTGCCGGATTTGGCATTAACTGCAATTTAGATATTGACGATTTTCCAATTGGAATTAGAGATCAGGTAACAACGATTCGAAGAGAGCTCGGTCATGATATGATGCTTTATGGGTTATTGGAAGAGATCATTAAAGAACTGAAGCCGATCTATGAAGATGTTGTGGCGGGGAAGGCATTACGGTGGCTAAATGCCTGGCGAGAGCGGTCCCGTTCGATCGGTTGTTCTGTTGTAGTAACCCTTCCCGATCGGACAATTAAGGGCTATGCGATTGATGTCGATGAGCAGGGTCGGCTCCTGGTTCGTACCGACTTTGGTGTCGAAAAGATTATTGCTGGTGAGGTCAAGTTCATCGAATGAGTATGGTCCAAGTATATACCGGTGATGGTAAAGGAAAGACAACCGCTGCTTTGGGTCTTGCCTTGAGGGCGGTTGGCCATGGGCTTAAGGTTCTGATGATCCAGTTTATGAAGGGGAGTAAGGAATATGGAGAGATCAAGGCTGCTGAGGGGATTAAAGGACTGAGGATCGAACAGTTTGGAAGACCAGAGTTCGTCAATCCGGCCCATCCCGACCCCGAGGACATCCGTTTGGCCCGGGCCGGTTTGGCAAGGGCTCGAGAGGCAATCCAATCCCAGGAATTTGACCTCATCATTCTGGATGAGATCAATGTTGCCATCGACTTCGGTCTCATTGCTGAGAAGGATGTTTTGGAATTGATTGAGAACCGGGGTGATACCGAATTGGTTCTTACCGGACGTTATGCCCCTCCGGCCATACTTGATGTTGCCGACCTGGTGACCGAGATGAAGGAGATAAAACATTATTTTAGGAAAGGGGTCAGCTCACGCACCGGTTTTGATTACTAAAACAAGACTTAAGGAGGATTGACTGGAGAAGAATTCTGCGTTAGAATCTCTTGTGCGCAAGGTCCTATCACTATCACTCAACAACTGTCCGATTGCGATAGCGGGGTTGAGGGAGATTGTTAAGTCCTCGCTTTCCTTTCTCAAGAAGACCGATCGTCTTGCCCTTACTACTGCGATCGATGAGGTGGTGACCAATATCATACGCCATGGCTTCACCGATGGCAAAGGTGAATTGAAGATTGACATCTACCGTTCCCCGCATAAGGTGAAGATGGTGATCGAAGATAGTGGTCGTCCATTTGACCCAACTCAAGTCAGGCCGAAGAGTTACACCGAGCTGATCGAAGAAGAGATCGAAGGTCGACTTGGTCTAAGGTTGCTGCACCAATTGGTCGATCAGATCCACTACCAGTTTCGCCGGGGAAAAAACCGCCTCATCTTAGAGAAGCATCTATGAGCTTGAGGATCAAGTTTATCCTCTATATGGCGATATTTATCATTTTGGTCATTGTAGCGGTCAATATCTTCATTGCTCGACATGAAGAGAAGGCCCTAATCGAGGAGGTTCTTAAACGGGGTCTGGCAATTTCAAAGGCAATTGCGGAGAGTGTCGAAGATCCCCTTGCGATCGGTGACATTCTCACCCTTTCTAAGTCGGTCCAGGATGCCAAACAGAATCACGAGGGTGTTATCTATTGCCAGATTGTCGATCATAAAGGGATCATCCGTGCCTCAACCGATCCCCAGGAGCTGAATAAGAACTATCAAGCGCCAGACCTTAAACCTCTCACCGATGAACCTTATCTTGCTCAACTCCGGAAGACCGAGCAGGGGAGGGTCTACGATTTTGCTGTCCCCATCTTGGTTGCTGATAAGAGGATCGGGACGGTCCATCTGGGCCTCTCCCGTGCCTCAATCGATCGGGCGGTTACCGGAACGACCAAAGGTCTTCTTCTAATCACCGGGCTCATTCTGATGATCAGCCTCGTGGCTATCTTCCTCATCCTTACCCTCCTCACCAGATCCCTTGCGCGGATAACTGAAGAGGTGGTGGCCATCGGCAATGGGGATCTTGACCGGAAGATCAAGATCCACCGCAAGGATGAGGTGGGAAGGATTGCTCGGGCAGTAGCGGAGATGGCCCGAAAGCTGAAGCGGGCGAGAGCGGAGCTGATTGAAAAGGAGCGGATGAGGCGAGAGATGCAGATTGCCAAGGAGATTCAGCTTACTCTCCTCCCCAAGGGGGTGCCGGAATATCCCGGTTTTGAAATTGCCACCTTCTACCGTTCGGCTATGGAGGTAGGGGGAGACTACTATGACTTTTTCCAGGTGGATGAGAATCGGTTTGGAACTGTGGTCGGTGATGTTTCTGGAAAAGGGGTTGGTGGCTCCCTCCTGATGACCATGGTGCGGACCATTCTCCGCTTCCAGGTCCTTGAGACACCGGATCCAATCAAGCTTCTATCCATCCTGAATTATCTTTTAGAAAATGAGATCCCCGAGGATATGTTTGTTACCCTCTTCTACTGTCTTTTTGATCGGAGCAAGAACGAGGTTCAGTTTGCCTCGGCCGGGCATAATCCATCAATAATCCAGCGTGACTCCGATCTGATCAGACTCAATCCTGCTGGACCACCCATTGGAATTATTGATGGTCGGAGCTTCGCCAAGTCGATCCAGAGCTCAAGTATCTTCCTGAATCCGAGGGATCTTTTTGTCCTCTACACCGATGGGGTGATTGATGCTCGGAGCCCAAAAGGGGAGAGATTTGGTGAAGAGAGGTTCTACGACATCCTGAAAAAGAATCCGGCCATTACTGCCGACGGCTTTCGCGACCTTCTGATCGAAGAGCTGGAACGATTTACCGAGGGTCTACCTCAGGAAGATGATATCACCGTTGTGGCAATCCGGAGGTTATAATGGAAAGGTTAGAATTGACCGATCAGATCATCGATGGTGTAGTAGTGATTACTGTTTCGGGATCACTTGATTCCACCAATTCTGCTCAGCTCAAAGAACTGATGGACCGTCATCTCAATGAGGGAAGATCCAAATTTCTTCTCGACTATCGTTATGTGGAATATATCTCCTCGGCTGGTTGGGGGATCCTGCTGGGAAGGCTGAAGCGGATCCGAGAACGGGCCGGCGAGTTGATCATCGCCGGGATGCCTCCGGAGATCGAGTCGATCTATCGGATGCTCGAGCTGGATCGGGTGATCACCGCGATGGGAACCTTGGACGAGGCCGCCGACCACTTCGGGATTAAGATCCCGGTGAAGAAGCGCAAGGAGGAGGTAAAGGAGAGGACGGCCTTCGACGCTATTATCGAGATAATAAGAGAGGAACCGCTGATCGGCTTCTTCCGGTTAAAGGAACGACTCACCTCGCCCCCATACAATTACGATTTCAACATCCTTCAATTTTATAATCTCCTACGTCAGCATCAGCTCGATACCAAACTCAAGAGGGTCTATTTTCTCTACCAAAAATTAGTCAAGGAGCAACAATGAGGGGCTCCTTCGGACTCGACACTGGACTACCCGGAAGATATCATATTGAGACCTTTGCTGAGCTGCGTCAGAATCGAATTATCAATCAAGTCTATCGAGAGGGAAGGATCATCCATGTTGAGGAGCATCCCTACGATCCGGAGCTGACCGAAAGAAAGGTGATCGATCTCATCCAGACAATCCATAACCGGAAGATCGAAGAGTTGAGCGGTGTCTTGAAACTGGCAGAAGATCTGAGGCAGAAACCCGCCGCCGAGGCTTACACCAAGGTTGGGATCATTTTGAGGAAACATGGCTTCTTGGAAGATGCCCGAGAGTTTCTGACGCGGTCGATCGATCTCGATCCAAATCGTTCGCTCCCTTTCCTCTTCCTGGCCAAGATCGAGGCCCAGTATCGAAATTATGAGGAGGCCCTAAGCCATATTGATCGGGCAATTGAGATCGATCCTGAACATCCCGATCTCCACTTCACCAAGGCCGAGATCCTCAGTAAGATGGCAAAATATCAGGAGGCGATCGGGCCACTAAGGGAGGCACTGAGGCTTAACCCCGAGTATGCCGAAGCTCACTTCCGTTATGGGATTGTTCTCCTTAAGGCCTTTCTGATTCAGGGGAAAGATGGAGGCCATCAGAGTGAGTGTCTCACCCATCTGAAGCATGCCCAGATCCTGGATGAGCGGTTCCAGATCTATGAGTTCCGTGAGGCAATTGCTGCAATTGAACGGGAAGATTTTTCCAAGGCGGTAGAATTCTTTGCCACTTTCGAACAGAGATTCGAGAGTATCGATGTCCATGAGCTTGTCACCGAATTTGAACTATTCTCTCGTTACGGTGATAGCGGATCATTGCTCACAATCGATGAGCATATCGAGCGACTCACCAACGAACTCGAGAGTCACCCTAAGTATGCTGATCTCCATAATGCCCTGGGCAAGGCCTATCTGGTGAAGATGAGGGCGCTATTCAATGCCGCAATCGGTGAGTTCAAACAGGCATTAGCAATAAATGAAGACTACGAAGAAGCGAAGAGGAATCTGAAGCTGGTGGAAAATGAGGGGAAAGGTTTTGTTCTCCTGCTCCGTGCAATTCTTAAATGAGATGGCTTCTGCTGCTTCTTCTCCTTAGTTGCACTCCGAAGCTCAACCCCTTTGAGATCTTCAATCTTAGCCAGCGCTATTACGATTCACTCAATTCCTATCAGGACCGTTTCTCAATCAAGGTCACTCGAATCGAATCGGGCCGGACCATCAACTACGCCATCGTCGGAAGGACGATCTTCAATCGTCCCAATCTCAGGATAATAATCGAATCGCCCGCATGGATGGATAGCATCGAGTATCCGATCCTCCTTGCCCCGGCTCAATTTCTAAGCCGCCAGACTCAATTTCTGAGCCAGGATAGTTCCCGCTATTTGGGGACAAAATTTCACAACGGCAAGCTTTTTTACCATCTACAGACGACCGGTGAGAGGGGGAAAATTGATTGGTTGGTCGATTGTAGATCCGGTCGGATTGCTCGGGTGATAATCACCTCTCGTGATTCGGTTCCGGGCTGGTATCAAATCATTGAGGAGTATCGATGCCCCGATCTGGATTGACTCTAATCGAGGTCCTCATCGCAACGACTATTCTCACCTTAATATCTCTTGTTATCTTTTCAATCCTCACCCATATGCAGCGGGCCAGGATCGAGGAAGAACTGAGACTTTTAAAAAGGGAAAGGCTCGATCTCCTCGCCCGGAGACTCGAGATTATGATTAGAGGTCGGAGCTGGGAATTCCATTCCGATACCCTCCGATTCATCGCACCGGCTTCAACCTTGTGCTTCACTTTTAATGATAGTCTCCTCTTCCTTGGGATGGAGACACTCGGTTCCTTCGACTACTTAGCGCTTGATACCAGTCAGGATCTTCTTCGACTGGTGATGAAATCAGCGGGACACTATCGGATCATCAGCTCTCGAAGGTGATCTACCGTAATTTTCGCAATGGTGGGAAAAGAGTGAACCTTTTCTGGGTCGAATTCTTGGCAGGAGTGTGAGTCAACGGGAGCTAAGAGGCTGACTGGAACTGCTCCCGATAGGGGAAGAGTCCAAAGAGACCGCCGGTGTGGAGGAAGAGGATATTACCGTGGCTTTCCTCTTTTACCATCCCATAGAAGGCCTTTCCAGTATAGATCGGCTCTAAGAAAATCCCTTTGCGGGCCAATCGCTTTATGATCTCAATCTCTTCTGGATAGGGTATCCCATAACCTTCTCCTTGATAATCGATGAGTTCGATATCATCATTCTCGAGATCAAAATCGTATCCAAATCGTTCAATTGCTCGATTGACGATATCCTTGATCCGACCGGTGAGATACTCGATCGTATCGCAGACGATGACACCGACCAGTCGGGTTGACGCTCCTTTCAATTTTTTGCCGATCAGCATACCGGCGTAAGTCCCTCCCGATCCAACCGGAAGATAAATCTTTTCGATTCGATTGGCAATGAGGTAATCATAAAGTTCATAAAAACAGTCGCGATAACCGAGGGCCCCGACTTCGTTAGACCCCCCCTCGGGGATGATATATGCCTTCTTACCCATCAGTTCCAGGCCCTTCTTGATCTCCTCCATTATCCGATCAACATTCTCATATTCGGCCTTGGTGATGAAGCGGAAATCAGCTCCAGCCAGAGAGTCGATAAAGAAGTTCCCTTCCAGGAAGGAGGGAGGTTCACCCCGCAAAACTAAGAGGGGCTGAAGCCCAACCCTTCGGCAGGCGATGACCGTGGCCCGGGCATGGTTGGATTGGATCCCACCACAGGTTATCACGACCTCCGCCCCCTGTGTCTTGGCCTCGCTCAAGAGATAGGAAAGTTTCCTGATCTTGTTACCGGTGGTGAGCAGTCCGGTAAGATCATCCCGTTTGATGTGGATGGTAAGGGGGGCGAATTCAGCAATGGTGGTGATCGGGGTAGGAACCCGGGCCAGCTTCAGCTGATCAACTATCTCCCCGGATGATCGGGACACCATACCTGTCCGGTCTTGGGATCATAGCGGTATTCAACCCCGGTCACTGGACAACGACAGTCGGACCGAATCTCATCCAATGAACGGGGGAAGTGGCCATGTTCTAAGTTGTAGATTCTGAGTTCATCACGAATAGCCTTCAGTTTCATCTTACACTCCAAGATCCGCGCCCGTTCCAAAGGGGACTCGGTTGATTCTGGGGTTGATACCGTTGTGCTCTTCAAAAGAAAGAGAGCAAGGAGGGCGACGATCAGCAGGGCGACAACAAGCCCGATGATTGTAAAGCCTCTCATACTTAATATTATACCCTATTCGGAAACAAGCTCAACAATTTTCTTGACTACCGATCCTAAGGGGAGGATGTAGTCAATACAGCCGGTCTTGATCGCATTTTGAGGCATACTACCGATGAATGCGGTCCTGGGATCTTCAGCAATTGTCCTTCCACCTTTCTCCTTGATCCTCTTGATCCCCTCGGAACCGTCCCGACCCATCCCGGTAAGAATGACCCCGATTGCGGAGTGGGTAAAGTTATCGGCAATCCCGGGGAGGAGACAGTCGATAGCCGGGCGGACACCCCAGATCGGAGGATCGTGGGTGAGTTGGATTCTTCGATTTTTAACTATCATATGAAAACCACCTGGAGCGATAAATATCTGCCCTTCTCTTATCTCCTCACCACCCCGGGCCTCACTCACCTTAAGCTTGGAACTTCGATTAAGCCTCTCAGCGAAAGAGGCGGTAAACTCCTTAGGCATATGCTGAACGATCATAACCGCACCAGGAAAATCATCTGGTAGATAGGGAATGGTGGCCATGAGTGCTCTGACACCACCAGTGGATGAACCGATGCCCACGCAGTAAAATCTTCCCGTTTTCGCCAAGATTGGGGGGGTAACCTTGGCAGGTTTAAACTTGGCCTGTATCGCCTGATTGAGCTTTTCAGCAAACAGTCCCCGATTTAGATCTAAGGAGATGGTTCCCGAGGGTTTGGTGATAAAATCAACTGCACCAAGTTCTAAGCAGCGGAGGGTCACCTCTGCCCCCTCCCTGGTATGGGCACTAACCATTACCACCGGGACCCATCGGTGTTCAAATATCCTTTCCAGGACCCAGAGACCATCATGATCCGGAAGTTCAAAATCAAGACTTACCAGATCGGGCTTATATTCTACGAATTTATTAACCGCTTCTTTTGCCGAACGGGCGGTTGCACAGACCTTAAAATTGGGGATCGAGTTTATTATATCGGATATTACCTTCACCATCAGGATGGAGTCATCGACCACAAGGACCCTGATCATAACTCTTTTATTCCAATCCGGTAGGTTGTGATCCGGACTCGACCGGTCTTGATATCAAGGCTGACCGACCTACCCCAATTCCCGCCCGTATCCTCAGCCCGAATTGGAATACCGAGTTCGTTGAGGATCCGTCGGCAGGCGGCAACATTCTTATCACCGATCGGCTCATGACGATCGGTATTGAACATGCTCGAACCACCAACCAATCGAGCGAAGATCCGACTCCGATCGGCACCGAGGCGTTCCATCTCACTGAGAAGGTTGGTAATCGCAGGACGGGGAAACCGATTCCGATCACTCACCTTGCGGGAATACTTTTCATCGGGCAGAAGGATATGGGCGATTCCGCCCACCTTCGTTTCGGGATCGTAGAGGATGACCAAGACACAGGAACCAATTCCAGAGGAGAGAATTTCACCCTCACTCCTCATTGCCCCGATTTCTCCGATTCCGATCCTCATTGGAGCTGAAAGATCCTCTCCTTAAGATCAATTGGACGGAAGCGCTGATCGGGATCGATACCGATCATCGTCTCTACTTTTCCCAAGATAAGGAATCCCTTCGGTTTGATACTCTGGCTGATGATCTTGAGGAGTCTAATCTGAGCAGGTTTGGATAGATAGATGAGGACATTCCTCAAGAATACGACATCAAAAGCCTCTCGATAATTTGTTTGGAATAGATCGTTCACCTCAAACTTCACCTTAGAGACAATTCGGCGGTCAAGGAGGTATTGACCATCTCTAATTTTGAAATAGGATCGCTTTATCCCCTCCGGAACAAATTGGATAGAGAAATGATTATAAACCGCCTTTTTGGCACGACTTATCGCATCGGAGTCGATATCGGTTCCAATGATCTCGTAACTATCCCAACCATCCTGATCCAGTATTATGGCGATAGTGTATGGTTCTTCACCGGCTGCACATCCTGCCGACCAGAAGGAGGGATGATTGGTTGAGAGGGAGGAAAGGCAGATCCGCCGGAACTGGTTGAAGGTCTCTGGATTACGGAAGAAATAAGAGAGATTGATAGTCAGTTCGATTACCAGCCGTTTCAACTCATCATTTGATTCCTCCAGTAGTTTTAAGTATCGGGCGGGATCGTGGATCCCGCACCGGTTCATACAATACTCGATCCTTCTCCTTAATGGATTAAATTTATATAGATCTCCAGGAAAGCCAATCTTCTCCTTAACCAGGGATACAATCCTATCAAAATCATCATTTTTCCTCATGTTCTAAAATTTTGATATTTCGGGCGATGATTGGATCATCGGGATTCTGTTCGTGGGCGATCTTATAGTATCGGAGGGCTTCATCACGGTTGCCCAGCTTCAACATAATATTGGCCAATTTGAAATTCGTCTCCCAGTCCCGAGCCGACTCTTCAACCGCCTCAAACTGCTCCCGAGCAGCACCGATAATGTTACGATTATAGTAGAAGGTACCGAAATTCTTCCGGACGAGGGGATGGAAAGGATCCTGATTGATCGCCTCTCGGAAAACCTTCTCCGCCTCTCGATGCTTTCCCATCGCTTCGAGGAGAACCGCAAGGTTGTTGCGCAACTCGGCCCGAGAAGGGAACTTCTCGATCGCATTCCGGAAATGATCCAGGGCCTCATCAAAATTTCCCCTCCGAATCGACAGCAGGGGTAGATAGAAATAGGGAAGATAATGATCCGGATCCTTTGACCGAACCGCCTCAAAGCAGTCGCGGGATTTCTCATCTTCTCCTTTCTGAAAATAGAGGAAACCAAGAGCAGCAAGGACCCTTAGGGAATCCGGTTCTGAAGCACGGATCTTTTCCAGGATGGAGATCGACTCATTCAGTTCGCCACTTCTAAAATATGCCGCGGCAAGATTGCAGAGGACAGAACGTGATTCACCGAGCCGGGATAGTTGATCAATGGCGCTACTCAGATCGCCAATTCGATAGTAGGATAACCCAAGATAAAATCGTGCTCGCTTCTCATCGGGATCGAGTTTTATTACTCTTAAAAGCTCCTTGATCGCCTCCTTATACATCCCGGTCTTATAGAAGGCCAGCCCCACCTCATACCTCTCCTTGGCCTTGGTAGCCACGTCCTCTCGTTTGGGTTCAATGCTATCGATAAGACCAGCAGTGAATAGGACATGGATTGCCTTGCAGGTCTCAAGGGTTGGCAGCGGAGACATTGAGGTGATTTCGGCAAAGCTCCGCTTGCCATCGATAAGATTCAAAACGGTTTTCTCCTCTTCGGTTAGATCGAGCTGGACAACCGACTTCTTTCTAACCAATACCGTATCGTTGGGAGGGAGTTTATCTTCGATCTCCTTCCACTCATCGATCCTACGGGCACTGTCAATGAGCAGACCCTCATAAGGGATGTCCAGGATGACCTCATCCGGTGGGGGAGAGAGGTTCGGCTCGAAACTGAAGAATCCGGAGTTCCAGAGGAGCATAGTGAAGAGGGCGTCCTCGGTCTGGAGCCTTAATGGCTCAATCAGATCCTCGGTTGTTATCGCACCGATCTCAATCAGGATCGCTCCCAGCTTCTTGTTCCGGTTCGACTTTTGGATTTCAATTGCCTGATGTAGCTGATCTTCGTTGATCTTCCCCATCTGGAGGAGGATGTCGCCGATTTTCCGCTTATGGGGAGTAAGCTTGGCTAAGGCGATCCGACCCTCTTTGATGAAGATGGTTCCGAAATTGGTTCCATCGGTAAGGGAGAGACAACCTGTCTTTTTAGATGTGCAGATCATCTGGATGACATCGGAAAGGCTGGCCTCGGAGAGGGACCCTTTTATTGCCATGGAACCTCCTCATCCAGAAGGTAGTCATCGAGATCCTTAGGAAAGATTAACTTTTTCTCATCGACCCTGACGGTGGTTATCTCTTCCTCACCAGGTAATCCCAAGGGGATGGGGATGGCTTCGAATTTGAAGTAGCGTTCTAAGTCATAAAATGAATCGAAGCAGGGGAGGGAGGTGGGCGGCTCGCCACCCTTGGCTCGGATGTATTCGGCAGCAGTCTTGGGATCCGGTGGTTTCAACTCTGCCTCAACCCCTTCCTCGAAAATCTGGCGATCGAAATCGGGCCAGCCGAGTCTCAGTGGGGGAGTAGTGGTTGCGATGAATATCTGACGATTCTGGGCCATCATCTCCTTTAAGAGATCGAGTAACTCCTTCCGACGTTCGGGAGGACACTCATCGAGATTGTCAAGCAACAGGATATCGGGGGTGTGAAATTCACCTTTCGGATGGCGGAGGTCAAGGTATTCGACCGTGAGGGTAGGATTCCTTACCACAATATCGTTACCAATCGCCCAGAGGAGAGAGGTCTTACCGGTGCCCGACTTACCGATGAAGGTGAGGGGATTGATCTCCTGGCCTGGTTTCTCGATTGCCTTGTGGGCAAGTTCCACCGGGATTCGATTACATTCTCCAACAATCATATCATCGAATGAGAAGCCGAATTTAACTACGGGTAGAGCCCCCTTGGCTTCCTCGATCAATCTGGTCAATTCATCGATCCGTTCGGGATCAAAGAGGAGTGCTTCAATCTTAAGGGCAAGTTCGGGATTGTTGCTGAGATCGATGCTTCCATATTCACGTTGTAAATCGATCAATTTCTCCACCTTCTGGACAAACTCTTCATAGGCCTTCTTCAGGGTCTCGATATCTCCATCTAATAGATCACTTATCGCATCGGTCCGGAAACCCTTCATGTTCCAGATGTAAATCTTCTCCTCAAACTGTTTTCTTATCGCCTCCTCGGATTCTACTTCAGCCAGAGCCCGATCAACCTCTTCCGAGACTTCAGCCAGGAAGGATGTCACGACCGGTTCGGTCTGCTTCTCTTGATAATATTCTTTGAGCGCCATCATCAGAAGATTCCGATCCATAGCAATCTCCCCGATAGAGGAGTAGGCGAGAACGCGATTCAACGCCCCTTCCAGTTCCCGTACCGATTTAAAGGGGATTCGAGCAAGCTCAGCAAAGATCTCATCGGTAAGGATAACCCCCCTGATTTCACACATTTTCTTGAGGATCTCAAGCCTGGTCATCTCCTTGGGAGGGCTGAGCGAAGTGACCAGGCCCGATTCAATAATTGAGACAAAATGCTCGTCCAGTTTCAGATCCTTGGGTGGGAATCGACCCGAGATGATAAGCTGGACATCCCGATTGAAGAGGGTAATGAGGAGCTGGGTGAACCGATCCTTCTCCTCCTCCAAACGATTGAGATAGTGGATGTCATCAAGAATCAGATAGTTGGCCTCCTGCCATCTCTTTCGGATGTCGTCAAATGATGTGGTCTTCAATTCTTCCACGATATTCCCAATCTTTTCACTCACAACATTGAATCCGGGAAATTTTTCCCTTATTGCAGCAACGGTGGCCTCAAGCAGGTGGGTTTTCCCAGTTCCAATATCACCATAGATATAGAATGGGTTGAAAAGTGAGCCGGGTTCAGCGTGAGCAATCCTCTGCGCGGCCAGATAAGTAACCCGATTCTCCTCACCCGGGATGAAGTTATCAAATGTCGCTTTTACCCCTTTCATCTCTTAACTAATTCAAGGAGGATCTTCCTGACCAGACCGTAGTTGGTCTCACGGAGAGTATGGACGAAGTAGGTTTTATTTTGATTACAGGCGATGAAAATAGCACCATCTCGGCCACGGATGGTGGTTATCTGGAAAGGGCCGATACTACCTTCGATAATCGACTTCAATTCGAAGATACTCTTACCAAGTGAGGAACCGAGGTCGTTATTGTAACTACCTTCGATATAGGCACCATACTCATTTAGAACGCCGTAACCACGATAACCAGTTGTCTGCAGCAGGCGTTCAATCATCGTTCTAAGAAGGCCCTGATCCGCTCCGAGAAGCGGGTGCCGTAGAGGGCAGCAAGTCCCTCACGATCAAGGTGGTTGGTGAGGATGGTGAGGATCGCATCTGGACCAACAATATTTATCAGACAACGACCCTTAGTTGTGATAGAGAATGATTCTACTTCCCCGATACCAAACTCGGCTCCGGTAAGGGAGGATTGGTTGGCGATTCCGGATATGAACCCGGAGAGCTCTTCATCTTCAGCCACTCCTTCCGAAGCGATAGGCAGACCATCCTTCTCCAAGAGAATTGCGCCATCGATTGCTGGTAAGGAAATCAGTTCTTTCAAGATCTGGGTCACACCAACCACCTCTTCGGTCTCCTCGCCGGTCAGATGAGCCAGCTCCTTGCGAATTTCGAAGGCCTCTTTGCTATCTGGATCGATTCGGTTTATCTCATCCAATGTTGCTTTGGCATCATCGATTCGATTCTGGAGGAGATAAACACGAGCCAAATAGTAGCGTGCGGTGAGGTCGCTACTGTCACGGAGTGCTAATTTCAACTCTCGCTCCGCACCAGCAAGATCTTTTAGCTGAAAATAGCAGATCCCCAAAAGGCGATGGGCATAGGTATATTCGGGGTGGAGGGTAATCCCTTCCTTAAGGAGCTCAGCAGCATCCTCATACATCCCTTTCTCAATGTAGGCATCAGCAAGTGAGGCAAAGAAGAGACCGCTCTTATGATACTTGAGATCCTCAGACAATTTCTCCCTCCCGTTTTAGAAAATCCTCAAGCTCAAGGGTGACCTCGAGACAGCGTCTCGTCTTCTCGGCGATATCTTCGGGTGGATTCAATAGGAGACATTTCTTCCAGCCGTTGATCGCCTCCTGGAATCTTCCCTTCTGTGCGTAGAGGAGGCCAAGATGATAGTAGGGGAGAGGTTGTCTGGGATCGATAGCAATGACCCGTTCGAACTCGAGCGTGGCGCGGTCGATGTCTTTCTTCTTCACCGCCAGCAAGCCCAAGAGGAGGTGAGTCTCATAATTGTCTGGTGCAAACTCCTGAAGTTGTTTGACATATCCTTCCGCTTCGGTAATCTTCTCCCGTTTGAGCGCGAGCTCGGCCAGGAAACTGATCGCTTCGACATTATGATTATCGATAACGATAATCTTCCGATATATCTCCTCCAATAACTCTCGATTCGCCTCAATTCGAGCCAGCCTGGCTCGAAGGGAGAGGATCTCAACATCATCTTCAAGTGTGGCAATCTCTTTGAGTTGCTGCCGGGCCTGTTCGATCTCTCCAGTAGTAATCAGAATTTCAATCAGGAGTTTCTTGGCGGGAAGGTGGGAGGGATCCTGGCTGAGGAGTTCCTCCAGTTTACTACGGGCCTCATTCAACCTCCCACTCTGATAGAGGTCCTGACCGGCCTTGAATAGCTCTTCTAAATTGACCCCCTTCTCCTCGGTAACGGTAAGCTCAAGCTCTCCCGGTCCAAAGAGTTCAAAACCAGCCCTTTCAATCTCCGGTAATGGAAGGGAGTATTCAAAGTTATTATCCAAGGCGAGTTGGAACTCATCCTTTTCAAAATTGGGATCCAGCTCAAAGCCTCGCTTCATATTGGTGAGCGAATTCTTGAAATCACCCAGTTTGGACAAGAGGAACCCGAGCTGATAGTAGACCGGGGCGAAGTTTGGTATCTCCTTGGCAACATCCTCAAGAATCTTGAGGGCGCTCTCCTCCCGATCCATACGGATGAGGCCGAGTGCCTGCCCATATCTAAGTTTAGGATGGGGACCGGCAAGTTTCTCCAGGGCCTCCTTGGGTTTATCCTTGTTGAGATAGTATAAACCGAGATTCCAGCTTGCCTGAGGGGTACCTAAGGAGTGGGCCAGCTCGAGTTTATCAATCGCTTCTGAATCACTACCGGCCATGAGTCTCAAAAGACCGAGGTTATTTATTGCTGGTCCATAATTCTTCACCGATTCAGTGGCGATCCGGAATATCTTCTCTGCATCCTCGATATTGCCCCGATATAGCTCCAGCACACCCTTCAGGTTTAATAGCTCAACGTCGTCGGGATAGGTTTCACTCGCCCGCTCGACAAGTTTGGCCGCCTCAGAGATATTATGCTGGATGGTTTCAATCTTTGCCATCCTCAGGAGGGAGGGGAAATGTTTTGGGTCCCCGGTCAGAATCTTCCTCAGCTCCTTCTTTGCTTCATCAAAAAGACCACGGTTCAGGAAGGAATCGGCGAGGTTGAGACGGGAATCTTCCTTCCGCTCCGGTTGCCCTTCAGCACTCTTGGCCAGAAGCTGGGCAAAGGTTCGGTGTTCACTGATGTCGATCGGGAGATTGGGTTGAATCTGAGCAAGTTCGGGATTCAGCTCTACCGCCTTCTTCAACTCGGCCATCGCCTCCTCATAGCTCCCCTTCTCACCGAGGGCAAAGCCGAGCATGAAGTGACCTTCAGCAGAATTGGGATCAAGCTTGAGTCCCTTTTTGTAGTATTCGATGCTCTTATCGATATTTCCCTGATGGAAGTAGACCTCGCCTAAGAGATGAAGATACTTTGGGTTTTCCGGTTCGATCTCGAGTGCTCGCTTAAAATTAGCTATTGCATTCTCATTCTTACCGATCGTCTTATATACCAGACCAAGACCATAATAGGCTCGGGAATTATTGGGATCGATCTCAAGGATGCGATGATATTCACTCACCGCTTGGGCGTGATTTCCGATCTTTCGATAACTGTCGGCAAGTTTCATCCGCTTATTGATATTTAGCGGATCGTCGGCGATCTCTTTCAGAAGATTGTCGATATACTCATGCCACTTCCCAGATTTCTTGAGCACAATGTCGAGATTGTTCTGGGCCAAGACAAAGTTGGGATCGATCTCCAAGGCACGATTGAGTAACTCGATCGCCTCATTATACAACCCCTTATTATAATAGACCACCGCAAGATTATTATGGGCACCGGCGTCATTGGGATCGATCTTTTCTGAGAAGCTCTTCAGTATCTTCTTTTCTACTTCACTAATCTCATTCATAATAGATTCACCTTTTTGAGCAGAACCTCAACCGATGATATGTCGGGCATCATGAGATAATAGGATTTGATGGTTCGCTTCTTGGTGGCGATATAAAACTCTGACTCCAAACAGATGACAAAGTCTTTCTCTTCACTAAATTCCAGCACTACGGAGGAGAGTATGGCACCAGCAAGATCGACGACCATTCCTGGGACGGAAGGAAGAATCAAAAGTCCAATCATCTCTCCGAGGGCATTCATATAGGCGCAGGATAGGATATTGGAGATCTCTTTCATCACCGAGATCCGGTAATCCTCATCCCGATTCCCTGGCGCCATTATCTCAAGAAGATACTCCGCATCGACTACCGGGTAGATGAGTAAGGTCCTTCCGGTTAGATCACCAAGGAAATACATGAAGACACTCCATACCGGCTCATCCGGAGAGGCAATTTGCTCAATAACATCCTTGATGGTCCCCAGCAAGACCTTGGGAACTCGAACCATTACCTTCTCAGAAAGCAACTCAGATAGTGAAGTGGCGGCATGGCCTGATCCGACCGAGGCTATCTCCCGGAGAGCGTCAATCTGATCTGGGGTAATATTCTTGAGGTCGATCATTGTGCCACCGATTCGATAATTCGCCTCAGGTCAAGATGGAGAATCGGTTTAGAGTCGGGATGAATCGATGCTCCGATATATGGGCCAAGCCACTTTGGTAGTGGCCGGACCAATAGATCGATCGGCCGGCTCAACTCGTTTATGAGGAAGGCGTAGTTACGGTTATCGACCTCAACTACAACTGCATGCTCTGGCTCACCGTTCCCATCTTCACCAAAGAATTCAACCAGATTGAGAAGTGGGATGGGACGATTTTCATAGCTGAGATACCTCTGACCCAATAAACTCAGAATCTGATCCGGTGTCACCTTCATCGTATCCTTCATACTGGAGAGCGGAATCGCAAATCGGAGTGAACCCACCTTGCTAATCATAGATTTTACAATAGCCAGAGAGAGAGGAATTGTCAATATGAATGTAGAACCCTTTTTTGGTTTCGATCTGATCTGCAGCCTGCCTCCAATCTCCTCGACCTTCCTTCGCACAATGTCAAGGCCAACCCCTCTTCCGCCGAGATGGGTGGCTTCCTTAAGCGTAGTAAAACGAGGATCGGTGAGAAGGAGGAGAGCGTGATCTTCGCCAATAACTTCTGCCCTCCTCTTATCGATGATACCCAAGGCTACCGCCTGTCGTTTCACCTTCTTGACGTCAATTCCACGGCCATCGTCTGAGATGGAGATGATAAGGTTGTCACCTTCCTTGCGGGCTGCAAGGTGGACTTTTCCCGGCCCCTTCCGCTTACGCCCCGACTCAATACCATGAACGAGAGCATTTCTTAAGATATGAATAATCGGCTCCCGGAGATATTCGAAGAGGGCTCGATCGACCTCAATCTCGCCACCTTCGATTGTCAACTCGGCCCGTTTGTTCAACTTGATGGCCTCGGAGCGGAACCAGTTGGGGAACTGCCGGAAGAGGGTAGAGAGAGGTATGAGGCGGATGGAAAGAATCTCTTCTCTTAAACGGAGCAGATCGGTCGCAATGGTATCGGCAAGGTCGATCAGTTCTGGATCGGGACCGATCCGATCTTCCAGAGCGGTGATATTGCGGCTGAGTTCTGATACCAAACCCAATAGCCGATCGAGGCTCTCAACGCTGATCCTCACCTCCGGGATCGATATTCCCGGTTCATAAGGTGTGATCGATATTACTTCAGGAATCGATAGGAGCCGGTCGATAATTTCTTTCTCCGGACGATGGGTTTCGATCTCCATTTCCACCTGACTACCACTCCATCCCGTGGCAATTTCTTCCTCGTTGGGCTTGGCTCGGATGAGAGAGCCTAATTTCTGGGCGGTTGCAATTACTACTGCAGCACGAGCAGCAACAAATGGCGTCTCCTCAAGTTCAATTCTTAGAGCCAGAATCCTTCCGGTTGGTACTGGCTCGTGTTTTCTTAAGGAAGAGAGTGAAGCCTTGAAAAATTCCAATGCCCGATAGAGAGCCCCAATCGACTGGTGATCAAGCTGGATTTTCTCCTCTTGCAATGATTTGACTATCTCTTCGGTCTGGTGCGCCCTATCTCCAATCGGGAGGTACCCCATGACTCCGGCTGATCCCTTGATGGTGTGGAGCACGCGATAGAGCTCTCTCAATGAGTCACGATTGCCGATCTCAAGTTGAATAAGTGCCTTCTCAAATCGATCGATAAGTTCGGCAAACTCAGTCAGAAAGATATCCCGATACTCCTCACTCATCGTTTGAGTATCCGCTCAATGGCTTCCAGGACTCGGGATGGCTGAAACGGCTTCACGACATAATCGAGCGCACCGGCCTGGATCGCCTCGATTACTAAGGACTGCTGACCCATCGCACTGACCATCAGGATTCGGGCATTGGGGTCGAGTTTTTTTATCTCCTTAACCGCCTCAATTCCACTCATATCGGGCATAATTATGTCCATCGTCACCAGATCGGGGTTTTTCTCCTGATATACCTTGATCGCCTCAGCGCCACTGGCAGCCTCACCACAGATCTCATGACCACCCCGGACTAAAATATCAGCAAGCATCCTCCGCATGAACATGGCATCATCGACAATGAGCACTTTGGCCATTTTACCTCCTTGTTAAACGGCCCGGGTCAATGACTAAGAAGGTAGATTTTCCCTTCTCAATTAATCCGGTGATAAGACCCGACTTATCTCGGGTCGGCCGGATTTCGTCACAGTCGACGACTTCGCCGATATCGTCGACCTCACAGAGGAAACGATCTTCACCACTGAGGATGATGATCCATTTTTTCCCCACTTTCAGTTCTTGATTTAAGAGATGCGGGAGGGAGATGAGAGGAACGATCCGGTTCCGGATGTTGGCAATTCCGACGACATGCTTTGGGGCTTTGGGGATCGGAACGGGGTTGACCTCCTCAACCACCCCCTCAACCTCTTCAATACGGAGGGCGAGATTGAGATCGCCCAGGAAGAAGGTAAGAAATCTCATGCGAGCCACATGTTGGCGGGTTTGATAACATCGAAGGGATCGGGGACAAACCCCTTCACCCACGGCTTGACCGCATAGCCGGAATAGTTGTGGACCAGGGGAATCACCGGAAGGTCGGCAAGGATCTTCCTTTCGATAGTCCGGTAGAGTTCATCCCGGCGGAGTTGATTCCGGATAGTCCGGGCCTGTTCAATCAGACTATCCACCTCGGGATTGGAATAGAAGGAGGTATTTCCCGTGTTACCCCATGAGGAAGAGTGGAAGAGGGGGAAGAGAAAATTGTCTGGATCGCCGTTGTCCGAAAGCCATCCCTTCATGGCTATGAGACTTTTGCCTCGATAGGTCCACTCCAGAAGATCGGATCGCGGATTGACGTCGATCCGAATCCCAACCTTAGATAGCTCATCAGCCAGCCACTTTCCACGGATAATAGAGGGTTCGGTATCGTGGACATCGAGAGGGAAGGTTTCCTTAATACCCAACTCGGCAACCAGACGGCGGGCCTCATCCGGATCGTAGATCGCCCGAGGGGAAAGTCTGGAATCGTAGGGGGAGAGAAGAGGAGGAAAGATCCCACCGGCAGGGACACCCCAGCCACCAAGACATTCTCGGACGAACCGCTCGCGATCGATTGCTAAGCTGATCGCCTGCCTCAGTCTCTCATCCTTGAGTGGAGAATCGGCTCGAAGATTTATTCCCAGATAACGGAAACTCAAGAGGGGAGAGATTGTGATCTCTTCTTCGGGAACCATCGAGGCAAAATCGGAGCTGAGGGGGATGATATCAAGACCATCCTGCTGATAAAGTTCAACCCCTTTTCGCATCGAGGGCAGGAGATGGATCTCAACCACCTTTATCGGTGGCGGACCCTCAAAATGACCCTCAAATGCCTCAAGACGGATGATATGGCCACTCCATTCCACCAGCCGATAGGGACCTGCTCCCACCGGGTGGTTGGGATCGAATCCCTCATGGATGAGGTCACCAACACCGCAGGCGATGGTAGCCAAGAAGGGTAGGTAGGGAAAATCGAGTCGGATTGTTAACGTGTAATCATCAACAATGTCGATGCCGGTTATGATATTTCTCTCCCCAGCAAGATAAGATTTGCTTCCCGATATCATCTCGATAAAGGATCGATTGGGTCCTTTGAGAATGTGCTGGAAGGTGAAGAGGACATCTCGTGCCTTCACCTCACGGCGATCGTGGAAGTAGACACCTCGCTGGAGACGGAAGGTCCAGCTCTTGCCATCGGGAGAGAGATCGAGTGAGGTGGCGATCGATGGAAGGATATTATTGCGATGATCGATCTGGTAGAGTCCATTGAAGATCATCACATTAATCCGATGGGAGTTCGCATCGGTCCGGTGTCCGGGATCGAGGAGGAGAGGCCGTCCAACCATCCCAATCTTAAGGGCCCGGCGCCGGGTAACTACCGATGGCCACTCCTTGGCATCGTGGGCAATTCTCTGGCATTGGTCGATCACACTTGCAATCTCTTCCTCAAGCCTCAGGCCTTCAATTCTATCCATGGTCTCGGTGATCCGCTGGCCACAGGAGATGGTCTTATCGAGCTCAAAGGCGGAGAGCTTGGACTCGATCGTGGCGATATCCTGAGCCAGACGGTTGATCCTTTCCCTCACCCGGTTGAAGAAGGTGATGGCATCCTGGGAGTCGACCAGAAGTCGGCGGATACGGCTATTGACCTCCATAAAATCTCCAGCCAAAATCTGAGAAAAATGGAAGAGTTTCTCGATCTCGGCTTTGAGCCGTTCCGATATTCCAGTCACCTCATCGGCAAGGGTCCGCATCTGTTCAGAGACCGAGCGGAGCCCCACCTCGATCTTGGGGCGCACCGCTTCGATCCGGGCATAAAGGGAGAGGAGCCGGGCCCTTTCGAAAATGAAGTCGAGTTCCTTAACCAGCTCTTTCAACTCTAAGATCCTACGATTGATATCTCCCATCTCTAAGCCGAGATCGGCTAAGTCTTCGTAGTCGCGATGATAACTGGAAAACTGCTGAGATAGTTCGGTCAGGAAGCCCTGCCAGTCATTCACCTTATCCCTCAATTCACCCAACGCCTCTGCCTGTCTCTTCTGCAACCGGGCGATGTCGTCAAATAGGGAACCGATATGCGCGGTATCGATCTCGGCTCTCCGGTAGAAGGTGAGACGACGAAGTGGATAGCGGTTCAGGATCCTCACGATCTTATTTCGAAAGACGGGGTGGATTAGGTCGTTGATTCTCCTCACCAATCCTAAAAACTGGTTGATGAGGATCGAATTCTGTTCCCAGGTCGTGATCGCCTTGATACTCCAATTGCCAATCTCGGAAGCGGAGTGCTCAAGCTCACCGGTAATATCGGTCAGCTCGGCAAGGGAGCGATCGACCTCGGATAAGCTTTTTCGCAAAAGGGGCAGGAGGATGATGCCTTCCTTACCAATCTTCTTCAATGTAGTGCTGAGGCCATGGGTGATCTCCTTGAATTTTTCGATCCTTTTTACCGCTTTCTCGATCGTTCCAAAACCATCGATGATCTCCTTCGCCTTCTCATTGATTTGCTTCACCGGTGGTTCAACCTCAACCGCAAGTTGGGCCATCTCGTGGGCAACGACCCCGAATCCTCTACCCTCCTCTCCCGCCTGATAGGATTTGATCTCCGCATTACGGGCTAAGATATCGACCTCCGTGGCGGTCTCGGTAATCTTACTCAGTAATTCTTCTTTATACTTAACAATACCTCTTCCTTCACCAATCGAACTTATCACCCTGGCAATTAGGGTTGAGAGACCACCCGCCTCTTCAGAGACGATCTCAACGACCTTGATGATCTCATCGATTTCTCTCTCGATTTCGCGGATCTCTTCGATTAAGGATGAGGTTGCATCGCGCTGATGTTCGATCCAATCCCTGATTTCGCTAAACTTCTGATGGAACTCTTCGGAGAGAGAGGATTGGGATACCAGGAGATCGTTGTAACTCTTAAGTTTTTTTTCGATCGAATCGATCAGTTGTCTAAGTTCGGATTGGTGCCTCTTCCAAACCTCGTTCATCTTCGCCACTCCAGCAATGAACGCAGAGGTAGACAGTTTAGCACATCCGTTTTCGTCAGCCACCCCCTCCTTGCGGTTCCAACTCCGAAACGGATCATTCCCATCCCCTCTCGGTTATGGGCATCGGTTCCAATCGCTATCTTCACCCCCGCTTCCTTGGCACGCATCAGATTGATATCATTCAGATCGAGTCGATCATAGTAGGAGTTGAGTTCTAAGGCGACATTCTTTTCCGCGGCCCGCTCGATTATCTTCCCAATATCGACATCGTATCCTTCCCGCCTCGATATGAGACGACCGGTCGGATGGGCGATAATATGGAGATGGGGATTATCCATGGCATCGAGCATCCTCCCCGTAACATTCCTTTTAAAGCCGCTGTGGATGGCACCAATTACGAGATCGAGACGCTTTAAGACTTCATCATCAAGGTCGAGTGAGCCATCATTCAGGATATCAACCTCGATCCCCTTGAGGATCCGGAATTTCCTTAACTTCCGGTTGAGGTTATCGATCTCTTCGATCTGCTCCAATAACCTCTCCTCATCAATACCACCAGCATACTTAGCCGATTTGCTGTGATCGGTGATCAATATATACTCGTATCCCATCTCCATCGCCTGGCGGGCCATCGCTTCGATGGAGGCCTCACCGTCGCTATAATTGGTATGAACATGGAGATCACCTTTAATATCTTCCAGAGTGATGAGATCGAATGGTTGGTGGCGCTGGGCAAGTTCCACCTCACCACGATCCTCCCTCAGTTCCGGCGGCACATATTCAAGCCCGAGCGCTTGATAGATCTCTAATTCTGTCCGACCCGCAATCCGCTTCTTGCCTTTGAAGAGTCCGTATTCGTTAAGCTTCATCCCTTTTGCCTTGGCGATGTCGCGCAGACGAATGTTATGTGCCTTGGAGCCGGTGAAATATTGGAGCGCTGCCCCGTAGCTTTCAGGTGGGACGAGTCTCAGATCAACCTGTCGGCCATTCTCGAGGATCACCGACCCTTTGGTTGAGCCCTGGGCCAAGACCTGCTTTACCCCCGGCATGGTGGCAAACTTTTCAATTATCTTCTCACCGTCCCGACCGGTTGCGAGTATATCGATATCCCCAATTGTCTCCTTCATTCTTCGGAGCGAGCCGGCAGCCGATATCCGCTTCACCTTTGTCTTTCGTTTTAGATATTCGATCACCTCTTCCGATATCTCGGTCGCCTCATAGATCGACATTCGCTGTTGAGTGGATAGGAAGATCTCGATCCCCTTCCTTATATTCTCAACCTTTTTCTCACCCATCTGAGGAAGGCGAGCCAGTTGGCCATTCTCGATGACTCTGATCAGATCGTCGATACTTTTTACCTTGAGTTTCTTATGGGCGAGGGCGAGGGTCTTGGGGCCGAGGTTCTGGATTTTCAGAAGTTCAAGGAGGGAAACCGGTATACCTTTGATCGCCTCCTCATACTTTTTTATTCGCCCCGTGGTGAGGTATTCGATGATCTTTTTGGCAATCCCGGAACCGATTCCCGGGATCCTCATCAGTTCCTCTTCCTCTTTGACTGCGGCAATATCCAAATCGATCTCCCCGAGAACCCGGGCTGCCTTCCGATAGGCATTCACCTTGAACGGATTCTCCCCTTTAAACTCCAAGGCATCGGCCATTGTCTCAAAGATCTGCACCAGTTCTTTATTCTTCGTCCTCGATGGTTCGGATTTCATCCCCGATCTTACAGATATAGATCCGTTTACGGGTTCCTGAGATGTCCTGGACGAGTTTTGATTCCAGCAGATGAACGTCAAGCCATAGATTCCCCGATTTCATCAAGATGGGATAGGATCTACCTCGGTGGCCGCAATAGTATTCAATCATTGAGTCAAGGCCTCCAGCTTCTTCTGCGCCCTTTCGATATTGGTGCGGGCCCACTTATGATCTGGTTTTATCTCCAAAACCTTACGCCAATACTGGATCGCCAGTTCAAATTTTCCCTTGGTGTAGGCATCAACGCCCAGAAGGTAGAACTTCTCCGGATCCCCTTTCTGCTCCAGTCTGGAAAGATACAGTTTGGCGGTTTTATTATCGGGATTGAGGGAAAGAACCTGCCAGAATTTTTTGGTCGCTTGCTCCCTCTTTCCCCGCTGATAATAGGTAAGCGCCTCTCTCAACAGACCGGTCTCCATTCCTTTGATCCGGGCTTTCAATTCTTTATGGTACCGGTTAAGTTCTTGTGAGTTGGGATCGCTCTTAAGGCCCACTTCGATAGTTCTCATTGCTCGAGCTGCCTTCCCGGCCTTAAGATAGTTCTCGGCCCTGGCAATGAGCTCATCTGTCCACCGTCTTTGAGCCTGAATAATTTCATTCTTATATCTGATCACCTCGCTATTCTTCGGATCGAGAGAGAGGGCCGCTTCAATCAATCTCAGGGCCTCGGTATAGTTGTGCTGACCATAATAGGTAATCGCCTGTTTAACCTTCGCCTCCACTTCGCTCTTCATCTTTACCTCTGCGGTAAAAAGGGAGAGGGCCTGAGCACGATTTTCCTTGGCTAAGCGGTTCTCGGGATCAATACTGAGGGCCTGAGAAAAGATACTTATCGCACTCAGATAGTTGCCTTCACCCAGGGCTTGATTCCCTAAGCGATTGAGTGAGTCAACTATGGCCATCCTCTTCTTCTCCAATGCTTTATTGAGAAGTATCTGGGCCTTCTTATCCTCGGGGTTCAAGACCAGAGCAATATCCAGGGCATTGATTGCCTTATCCCAATTGCCACGCTGATAATATATAATTGCCCGGGCCAGGAAACCCGAGATCTTCCGTTTGGGACGAGGTCGATATTCAACCCCGATGGAGTGGCAACTACCCAGAGCAAGAGGGCGATAATTATAGGCGATCCCGATCAAACCGGGAATGATCGTGGTTCCCAGGATAAGGCGATGTTGATAATAACCGATTTTAAAGGAAAGAAAGCGGAAAGGGGAGAGGGAGAGGCCAAGTCGGAGGTCCGGTTCATAGAACTTAACCACCTTCGAAAGCTCAATGGAGAGGATAATAGGATCGATAGGGCGATAGCCGATCCCACCCCGAATCGTTAGGGGAAGGGGAGAGCGTTCGTCCTTTAATTTCGGCCCAAGTCCCAGATTGTTAAGAGCGATTGCCACGATAAACCTTCCCGGCTCAACCCGTGCCCCCAGATCGATACTGCCACCATAACCCTTATATTCATCAATCCTCTCATAGAGAAGCTTCACCGCAACACCAAATGAGAAGGGATCAACTGGGAACTGGATTCCTCCGGTCGGGGTGATGAAGTAGAGTCCATATTTGCCCTCCGGCTCTTCAGTTGGTCGGGTCCGTTTCTCCAGACCAAAGGTATAAACACCATTGAGACCGAGTCCGATATGACTCCCGCCGAGTCTGGTTGCATAACTGACGTTGTCAAAACGTATTGCCTGAAACCACTCGGTGTGGAATAGGTCGACTCCAGCATCAATTGAAGCCGGGTTTTGGAAGATGAGCGACGGCCCCCGACCGAGAATACCGGTAAAAGCGATACCGGGTCCGGAGTCGAGTAGGAGGTATTCAGACCCTGGAGTCGCTCCAAGAATAAGGATGAATATTATGCTAATGGACAATGGCGAACCTCCCAATCTTCGTCTTTTCCCGACCAGATTCTAAGCCGGTCGCCTTCATCCGGAAGAGATAAAGTCCGTTGCCGAACTGATCGGCCTCGATCTCGTAGTCACCATCGACCTCTCCCTGGGCCTCAAACTCAAATTTTTCTATCCTTCTACCGGTTATTGTGAATAGCTCAAGCACCACTTTTGTAGCCTCATGGAAGCGGTAATGGAGATTTATCTCATCGTCTCCAGGACTGGGCCAGATAAAGATCCCTCTCTCCTCAAATAGAGTAGTATCGGAGAGGGCAATTGTGATCACGCTTGAATCCCGACCAAGGTTTCCCGACCGATCCCGGCCTTCGATATGGAAATAATAGGCTCCAGACTGGTATCCGCTACTATTGAAGGTGGCCAGAAACATCCCCGGAATAGTATCGACAACGGTGAGGGTATCTGGGCCGATTGTGATCAGGGGAGCCTGGGCAAGGGGTTCATCCGGTTCTACGGTGACGATGCAGGAGTCGCCAAGATCTACGGTTTCCGGATGGGTGATGAGAAAGTGGGGTGGGATAGTATCGGAACCCGGACCAAACGCCAAGAATTTTATGGTATAAGGTGGGGAGGAGCCTTCAGTCCAGATGAGCCGACCGGCCTCATGGATCCTATCCAAGACATTCGGATGGTGGATGGGCTCACCACCGACATACAGGTCCCTGATACCGGTATTACCAACCTGATGGTCATAATAGAGCATCCTGATGGTGCTACTATCACCGAAGATAATATAGCCATTGGAGATGGAATCAGAGCCCACGGTTGGAGGATAATTCGAATTACCCACCACTGTCGCTCCATACCAACCGGTATCTGGTTCATAATGGGAGAAGCCGATCGTATTTGATGTCGACTCCAACCAGGTCGCATAGAGGAATTCCTCTCCAGCAAGATCGGGGAAGATGGAGTTGACATCCGGACTGGAGATGACCCGGGTTGGCTGCCATTCTCCTTCTACGGTAGAATAGGTATACCAGATCTCAAAGCTACCATTGGTGTTGTCGGCGAAGACGAGATGGCGGGTGCCATCCTGGGAACGAGTGGGGGAAGGGGTTCGGGATAGACCGCCGGTCTGCTTGACATTCTTGGGCCATTGCCATTCTTTGAGTGAGAGGGAATAGCGGGAAGTAAAGAGGTTTGAACCCCGGACAAAGAAGAGGAGGAGATCCCCGCCATCCTCCATTAGCGAGGGCTGAGTTGCTGTGTTTGACCAAGGGATGGTATCGAGAAGATCCCAGTCTTCTGATGATCGAGTGAGGAGAAGATTTTCCTCTTCCCAGACGAGATGGATGAAACCGTTACCATCTATTGCAACAACGGGATGATCCGACTTCGACAGTCGGGAATTGGAGCGATTGAATGGACCGGTCCAGTTGTTACCATCGGTAGAATAGCAGTGATAAATCTCGGGTGGATTGCCGGAGGTATAGAAGACATGGATGGTATCGTCCTTTACCACTATCTTGTTCTGAAAATTAAATTCCGTCGCCATAGCGAGACCAGAGACCATCGGGCGGGCACGAACCGTAATCTTCCCCGAGCAGCTGAAGTAGTGGTTTAGATTATTCCAACATTCAAACCGCCAATCGTAGTTGCCATTCGGAACCTGGATACCGAGTCGGTTATAACCATACCAGGCGATGTTGGGAGGATTCCCGGTTCCACCGGAATCGAGGATTGTCGAATCACCAATCGAGAGATGCCAGCTTCGGATTCCGCATGGTTCGTTGTTATCTATAAAAAAGACAACCGAGTCTCGGTCGGCATCACCATCGGGGGAGATCGTATCGCTGCTGAGGGTAACCGAGATCTGGATGGTCGAATCCAGATAGGTCCAGAATCCTCCCGTTCCCGCACCATATAGTCGATGATAATCGAGCGCAAATTTGGCATCGAGGAAGAATGGATAGGGATGTGGGAATCCGGTGTTAAACTCAATCCACCGGGAGGCATCGGGTGTAAGCCAGACCCCATCCTTATAGGTGGAAATCGCAGTAAGGAGGGTATAGGATGGGCTTATTGAGACCGCAATTCGATCCCAGACGGGAAGGACGCTATCACCATAGCACCAAAATAAGTAGATACTATCGAAGGAACTCAAATAGAATGTGCCCGAAAGATCAAAATCGAATTCGAGATCGACGATATCGCTTGGGAGATTTCTAAGATTATGAAAACGGGTATAACCGATACTTCGAAAGAGCTGATTTCCATTGGCACCGATGATGACATCGGCATCCGGGGCATGTTTTATCATGGTCAATTGAATGCCATCGAACTTCATCCAGGTCTCACCGGCATCGGTGGTGTGAAAAACACCGTTCTCGGCAGCTACAATGAGGTGTTTGGGATCAATGGGGTGGAGCTCAATCGCCAGTGCGGCATTGGCGGAATCGTGGAATATGAAATGGAAACTCCCTCCTCCATCGGTGCTGGCGATCACCCCCTGATAGGGATCGAGGAGATAAATATAGGCATCCCTGATTTCAACATCGTCAACAAGATAAGTGATAAAGGGATCGGTGGGAAGGCGACCCCAGGTGAGACCAAAGTCCGTGGAGATTAGCAAGCCGGATCCGGATGTTGCCATAATCAATTTTTCCGGCTTGTCCGGATCATACTCCAGATCAGAACTGACAAGTGCCTTCATACCATAATTTGAAGGCACCCAGCCATTTTCATAACGGAAAATACCACCGGTGGTTCCAACCAACCTTCGCTCGTTGGTGAATTGTAGTGATGTAGTATAAGGA
>Ga0180300_10000117_pt1 | contig 29741 bp, 35 predicted proteins | sample GuaBasSediGuay15_FD_121798 | JGI IMG/M metagenome (GOLD analysis project Ga0180300, IMG submission 121798) | Subseafloor sediment microbial communities from Guaymas Basin, Gulf of California, Mexico - Guay15, Core 4569-2, 21-24 cm | ecosystem: Environmental > Aquatic > Marine > Hydrothermal...
ATATTAAGGATTTAAAAACGTTTAAATACTTCTTTTTATTCTTGTTTTTTTGATGAACAAAAAAGGTATCTCTGCGCTGCTCGCAACATTGCTTTTATTAGGTGTTGCAGTTGGGCTTGGTGTGCTTGTTATGAACTGGGGTAGGGCAATCATTGAAGGTAATGCTCAATGCAGTGTAAAAAGTGGGTTAAAGATAATCGAGCTCGGTGGCAAGCCTCAAATATGTTATAGCAAGGGGATGAATGGGTTTATTAGGGTTATGGTTGAAAACGGTCCAAACATAGATATTGAAGGCCTGATTTTTAGAATAATAGGAACTAAGAATGTTTATACAACAGAGATACCAACAAAGATAAAGAGGGGACATGCTTTAATGCCAATCGTTCCTTATGATTATGATCAATTTGGTGAAATTATTGAAGTTAAGATTACACCAAGGATAAAGGTTTATGGTGATGAAACAGCAATTTGTCCTGAACAGGCCATAGTGGTGACTTCTTTAGAGGAATGCTGAAATGGTTGAGATTGAAATTGATTGGACTAAAAGCGTTGGAGAAAATGCTTCTATTTATTTTGAAAGAACTAAAAAGTTAAAGAAGAAGCTTGAAGGTGCAAAACGAGCTCTTGCTGAAGCAAAAGAAAAGCTAAAGAAGCTTGCGCAGAAAATTGAAAAAGAAAGAAAAGAGAAGAGGACAAAAAAGGAAAGAAAGAAAGAATGGTATGAAAAGTTTAGATGGTTTTTTAGTTCTCAAGGATTTTTATGTATCGGCGGAAGAGATGCAACGACAAATGAAATTGTGATTAAGAAATATACTGAAAAAGATGATTTGGTGTTTCATGCCGATTTCAGCGGAGCTCCATTTTTTGTTGTGAAAAGTCAAGGAAAGAAAATTGACAAACAAAGCATAGAAGAATGCGGCATTGCTGCAGGCAGCTTTTCTAAAGCATGGCGTTTGGGTTTGAGCTATGTTGATGTTTATTTTGTTAGGCCTGAACAGGTTAGCAAAAAAACAAAGGCTGGAGAATATCTTACAAAAGGTGCATTTATGATTTACGGTAAGAAGAATTATATGAAAGTAGAATTAAAACTTGCTGTTAGTTGTGCTGAGGGAAAAGTGATTTCTGGTCCTGTTGAAGCTGTTGCAAAACAAACAAAAAATTATGCTGTAATAATTCCTGGAAATGAAAAGCCGAGCGCTATTGCAAAGGAAATAAAGAAAAATCTTAAATGCGACGTTGATTTGAATGAGATTATCAGAATGCTACCTCCAGGAGAAAGCAAGATTGTTAAATTTGTAAAGGAAAAACAAAAATGATACCTCTGATGGAATTAAAAAGAAAGGCTAAGGGATTAAAGCCAACAGTTCAGATTGGAAAATATGGTTTAACTGATGAAGTACTTAAAGAAATCAATAAGCAGCTTAAAGATAAGAAATTGATTAAAATTCGATTGCAGCGTGCATTTGTTCTTGGCAAAAGTAGAAAAGAGATTGCAAAAGAGATAGCCAATAAAACTAATGCAAGAATCGTTAGCATTGTTGGCAATACAATCTCTTTATTTAAAGAATAGTATTTAAGAATAAGTTAAAATAAATTTTAAAAATAAAAATGGGCTTTAAAGAAATACCTCCGGTTCCTTCTGTTGATGATTTGGTCGATATTGTTTTTAAAAGAGCAAGCAAGAGGGCAAAGCAATTAAAAGCAAGAAAAAAGAAAGGCAGGGTAAAGGAGAGTGAATTGCTAAGGACAGGTATAGTAAGAGATATGCTGATCACCAGATTAGATAAAATTGTTGCGTCTTTTCCTACCGTTGATGAACTTAATGTATTCTATAAGAAGTTGGTAAGTGAGTTTATTGGCATTGTTGAACTGAAAAAGTCTCTTGCTGCTGTGAGATGGGCAAGAGTGAAGATAAACAATCTGTTCAAGCAGATTAATGCTCAGATGAAAAGGGTTGATGATAGCAGCAAGCTCAGGGAATTAAGAAGGTCATTTTATGGCAGAGTTGTTTCGATACTGAACCAGATAAAGGAAAAATTGCTGTTTTTGGAAAATGCAAGAAAGCGTTTCAAAGGATTTCCAACAATAAAAGCATTGCCGACAGTTGCCATAACTGGTTTTCCAAATGTGGGAAAAAGTACTTTGCTTGGAAAGCTGAGTGAAAGCAGGCCAAAGGTTGCTGCATATCCATTTACAACAAAAGGGATAATGGTTGGTTATATTAAGGTTAATGAACAGAAGATACAGCTTTTAGATACTCCCGGAACATTGAATAGACCGAATAAGATGAATGATATTGAAAAATATGCCTGGTTAGCTATGAAGTATGTGGCTGATAAAATCATCTATATTTTTGATCCGACAGAGCCTTATTCCTTTGAAGAGCAGGTCAATCTTTATAGGCGGATAGCCGAGCTTAAAAAGGAAATGCTTGTTTATGTCAGCAAATGCGATTTGATAAGTGAGGAAAAAAGAAAGCAATTCTTTAAAGCGATTGAAAAAGCATTGGGAAGCGACGCTTGCAAAATCTATTTTGAAGAAAAGTTGAAAAAATTGGCAAGTGTTTTAAGCGAAGTAAAAAAATAATCTGGTTTGAATTTTCCAAGTTTAGTTGTTTTTCTTTTTATGATTGCTGATTTTACTTTTGCTTTTCTTGCTGCGATGATATCATTTTTATGATCTCCTATATAAAGAACTTCTTTTGGATTGAGCTTAAAGCGTTTTATTAATTGTTTTATTGCCCATGCCTTTCCTCTTGCTTTTAGCTGTTCGTCTGCAAGAATTGCATTTGGTTTTATGTTGAATTTTTCGCATATGTTTTTAGCTAATGTAAAAGCGTTGTTTGTTATTATCGCTGTTTTAATTCCTCTCTTGTTGAGCTGTTGTACTATATTTGGTTTGTATGGTTTAACTTTACTTACAGATTTCAGAAAGGTTTGAATGGCAGTTCGTCTTATTTTTTGTTTTGAGATTTTTGGATTTAATTTATGAAAATAGTCTGCATTCTCTGTTACGCTTCTGCCAATGAATTCAATAAATTCCTTTTGAGAATGCTTTTTTCCTATAAGCCTGCAGATTTCAGAATAAACCTTTTTCATTGCTTGAAGCGAATTAATTAAAGTCATGTCGAGATCGAAGATGAATAATTTGAACATTTTAATTAATATAATTGAAGCGTTCTTTGTTTAAGTATCTTTTTCAGTTCTTTGTATGCTTGCTTAAATTGTTCTTTGTTGTATTTAATTGATTTCAATGCTTCTTCATAACTGCACCATTTATAGTCGGAATGCTCTATGCTTAGCTTTACTTTTTCTTTACTGTCAGCTCTCACGAGGAAAAAATGCAAGAACTTATGGATAAGTTCTCCTTCCCATTTGAACCAATAATCTCCTTTAATGTTTTTTAAATGAGCTATAACAGTGCAATCCAAACCTGTCTCTTCTTTTACTTCTCGCTTTACTGCTTCTTCATAGCTTTCCTCTTTCTCTTTTTCGCCTTGAACGAATTGCCATCCTTCCCATGTTCCTTGTTTTTTAAGGATAAGGAATTTTGGTTCTGTTGATTTTTTATCTTCTAAATCGAAAATAATCGCCACCACAGTTTGCATTACTTTTACTTTAGATGAATTCTTCTGCGGTTTCATTTTCCTTTTTAGAAAGAATCTCCTCAAGATTTTCTGGCTTGCATAATTCTTCAAATGAATCAAATAAAAAGTCAGGATTTGCCTGCTTCAATTCTTCTTTTGAATATCGCCCTGTTGGAAAGACAACAGAAATAACACCAGTTTCTCGTGCGCAAGCTACATCGCGTGGGGTATCGCCAAAGAGAATGACTTTATCGAATATAGTTGATCTGTATGCTAAAAAGAACCATTTCCTAACAGCGTAATGGATCGCTCTTCCAATAGCGATGTCAACAAGTTCTGCTCTTGATTTTGCATCATCACCGTAAGCTCCGATATCAAGGTTAAAATATTGAATAAGATTGAAATATCTTAGCTTGATTTCTGCTGTGCAACGAATGTTTCCTGTGAGAAGCCCATATACTAAATTTGAATTTATTTGAAGAAAACGTTCAACTCCAGGACAAACATATTTGTTTTCTTCTGGTTCTCGTTTAAGTTCTTCTTTAAGCAAATCAGGAAGTTCGGATAGTATTACTTTGGTTTTGTACTCATGCTCTTTTTCTGGAACACCTGTTTTAGCCAAAACATCTTCAATTATTTCCTGATCTGTTCTTCCGCCGAGATCAAGTTTGGTGAAATCCTTTTTCTTTTTAGTGGCACGCTCAAAAGCTCTGGAGAAAGCCCTTCTTGAAGCATTGCCTGTTCTCAGCAGAGTTCCGTCAACGTCAAAGAGCAAGAGATAGGCCATTCTGAATTTTTAGCCAAGATAAGCTGGTGTTGTTGGTTCTTTTTTCTTTTGTTTTTTCTGTTTTGCTTTCTTTTCTAATTTTTTGATTTGCTTTGGCTTTTCTATCTTGCCGAATTCCTTTTCATAGTTTTTGATTGCGTCACTAAGCAGTTCATGAAGTTTTTTTGCATGATAGGGATCGAGCATTATTACGTTGTGTCTGATTACATAGTGATGTGCTTCCTTGCTTCTTGGATCTATTCTCGGAGTTATTGCTTTGAAGTCGAGAACGAATTGCGTTGGACTGAAGTTTATTGAAGTTTCATGTGCAAAAAATTCAGGGCCATCAATAATGTTTAGGTTTATTCTTTTCTTTTCCATCTGTTTTCACCTCTTTGAAGCTTAAAGAAAATGCATGTTTTAAATCTTTCTTATCAAAGTCAAATAAAAATCCGCCTGGGATGGCTTTACCTCCTGAATGAAGATAAATTCGCCATTCGCGTAAAGCAAATGGGTCTTTTGGATCAAGGATATAGTTTAGATAATACCATGATAATAACTCTGGAGCATGAGAACAATTGATTATTTTACAAAAGAGTGGTTTCGCTTTGTGTATTTTGCACAGATTGTTTTCTAAGAAGATGCATTCGCTATACGGCTTTGAACTTGGCTTTGTTTTGATTCGATAAACAGGTTTATTAAACAAGATGGTTTCTTCGAGATATTTTTCTTTGAATTCTTCCTCATTAAGGTTGAGTAGATTAGCAATTTGTTTGATCTCTTGTTCGAGAACATAGCCAGAACTGAATCTGCAACAATTTCCGCATTGTTTGCACAAGCTATTTAGCTTCAGGATTTGATTAAGCGGTGTGGTTTTTGTTATGTGCATTCTTTTTCTGTTTTACTCTTTTAATTCTTAACTCGCAAAAGTTTATATATATTCTTTTCTTTTAAAACTTCATGCGGTATGAAAAAAGAGGTGAATAAAATAGCTAAGAAATCAAGTGAATCTGCAGAAAGAAATGAAACTTGGGCAAATTCTAACTTGCTGAAAAAAGCAAAACGGCTTGTTCTTGACAGATTTGAAGCACAGCAACCGCAGTGTATCTTTGGTGAAAACGGAATTTGCTGTAAAAATTGTTTTAGCGGGCCGTGTAGAATAATTCCGGGCAAAGCTGATTATGGTGTTTGTGGAGCAACAGCTGATGTAATCGTAGCAAGAAATTTACTAAGACATGCTGGTGCTGGTGCAACATGCCATACTGATCATGCAAAAGAAACTGTTCTTGCATTATATGAGATTGCAGAAGGAAGAGCTTCGGGATATAGAATAAAGGATAAGGATAAGTTGTTGCTCTTCGCCAAAAAGCTTGGAATAAAAACAAGCGGAAGGCCAATAAAAGCAATAGCGCGCGATCTTGTTTATGAAATTCTTGAAGATTTCAGACGGCAGCAAGGATTGTTTATTAAGAAAGAAGGAACTTATTTGAATTGGTTAAGAATAAGGGCAACGAAAGAAAGAATAAAAACTTGGGCTAAACTTGGAATCTTGCCTGTCAATGCTGATGCTGAAACTTCACATATTTTACATCAGACAACCATGGGCTGTGATGCTGATCCAGTCGATTTGTTGCTTTCTGTTTTGAGGATTGGTCTTGTTGATGGTTATAGCGGATTAACTTTAGCTACAGATATTCAGGATATTATTTTCGGAACACCAATGCCAGTGAAATCTGAAGCAAATCTTGGTGTGCTTAAAGAAGATTATGTAAATATCGTTGTTCATGGGCATGTTCCGATATTATCTGAAAAGATTGTTGAATGGGCTAAAAAATTGAATAATACAGCAAAAAGAGTTGGCGCAAAAGGAATAAATGTTGTTGGTGTTTGCTGTACTGGAATCGAAGTTCTAATGAGGCAGGGCATTCCAATTGCAGGACACGTTTTGCAGCAAGAAATGGCAATAGCTACCGGAGTTTGCGATCTGATGGTTGTTGATTTGCAATGTATCTATCCTTCTGTTGCAAATGTTGCGCAATGCTATCATACTAAGATTGTGACGACGATCGACTATGTCAGAATTCCAGGAGCTATACATATTCCATTTGAAGTCGATAAAGCTGATGAAACAGCAAAAAAGATTGTAAAACTTGCTGTTGATAATTTTAAGAATAGAAAGAAAAACAAGATTTTTATTCCAAAAGAGAAAGCAGAAGTATGGGCTGGATTTTCTGTTGAAGCTATAATTGAAGCATTGAAAAAAGTTAATTCAAAGGATCCTCTGAAGCCACTTGTTCACGCGATAAAAAGCGGTGATATTTATGGTGTTGTTGGCATTGTTGGTTGTAGAAATCCGAAAGTATGGGAAATGAAATTTCATGAAGAACTTACAAAGCTATTGATAAAGCGAAATATTCTTGTTGTAGGAACTGGTTGTTGGGCACATGCTGCAGCACAAGAGGGTCTGCTTATGCCAGAAGCAACTGAAAAATATGCAGGACCAAGGCTGAAAAAAGTTCTCAAAGCAGTTGGACAAGTAAATGGTTTGCCAGCATTACCTCCTGCACTACACATGGGAAGCTGTGTTGATAATGGCAGGATTGGTGTTTTACTCGGTATGCTTGCTGATTATATGAAAGTACCTATTCCTATGCTGCCTGTTTCATGTAGTGCGCCTGAATATATGGCTGAAAAAGCAGTTGCTATTGCAAGTTTTTTCCTTGCTTTGGGTTTAGCAGTGCACATTAATCCTGTTCCGCCAGTAACTGGATCAAAACTTGTGACAAAAGTATTGACAAAAGATCTTGAGGAAATAACTGGAGGAAAGGTTTTGCTGGCTGAAACACCAGAAAAAGCTGCAAAAGCCATAATAGCGCACATAAGAAAGAAGAGAAAAGAGCTTGGATTAAGGGTGTAAAAAAAGCTAATGTTTGGACTTATATATGTTGTCGTGATGGTCGTAATCTAGAAGTCTTATTGTTTTATTTGCTTCGTCTATTTCATAGACTAGAACAAAAGATTTGTCGATGTGTACTCGTCTTGCTCCCTTCATATCTCCTTTCAATGGTTTATAATGATATGGGTTTTTACTGATATCCTCAACTTTCTTATGCTTCTTATTTCTTTTAGAGAGTTTTTTAAATACTTTATCAAGTTTCTCTGAGACTTCTAAATGATATCTCATCTTTGTAATCCATATCTTTCAGCAAGGCTCTTAATCTGAAAAAATTTCCCTTTCCTGATTCTTTCAAGTTTTTCTAAGTATTCTTTTTTAGCTTCTGGTTCTTCTTCGACCATTTACTCCATGAATAGCTCTATTTGTTTACTCATGCTAATACCGTGTTCTTTGCAAAAGCGAGAAAATTTGTTGTAAACCTCTTCGTTGACAGCACCCAACAAAGCATGAAGATTTTTATGCTATTTTTTCTTTAATCATTTGAATTTTTGAGAAAAGAGGGGAATCTTTCGGCAAGCCTTTATCTGCTAGATCAGATAACCTTATTTTATCATCGTATGGCAGAACTGCAAGCATAGGTAACTCGAGAATTTTAATTTCTTTCTCAATGAATTTTCTATCTTCTTCATCTTTAATTTTGTTAATTATTACATATATGTTCTTGATTCCAGATTCTTTGGCTAATTCTTTAATTTTTCTTGCTGTATCGACTGATTTTGTACTTGGTTCAACAATAATAAGTAAAGCATCGATGTTTTTTATTGTTCCTCTACCGAGATGTTCGAGTCCTGCTTCCATATCAAGTATTACAATTTCTTTTCTTTCTGAAAGCAGGTAATCGATAAGTGCTTTAAGTAATGCGTTTTCTGGACAGAAGCAACCCTGGCCTGCTGTTTTTATTGTTCCAAGAACAAGAGCATAAATGCTGCTGTTACTGAGCTTTATTGCGTACTTGTCGAGGAGATCATCAACCTTTGGTGTTAAACAGAACAGTGCGCCATAGGATGCACCAGGTTTTGCGCCTGTTCTTTCTTCAATAATATCATACATTTCAGATAAAGGCGTTATTTTTTCTCGTGTTTCTTTTGGAACACCTAATGCTGAAAGAAGATTGCTATCTGGATCAGCATCTATGGCTATGACTTTTTTATTTTCCTGAGCAAATGCCAATGCAAGTGCTGCAGCAATCGTTGTTTTGCCAACACCGCCTTTGCCTGTGATTGCTATTTTCATTATTTTAATTATTCAAAAACTATTTTGTGTTTTATGAAATCAATATAAAGAAGCTTACCCTGGATTTCTTTTGAGTTTCCTTTGATGTCCTCTAAAACAAAATTGCTATTTTCTTTAACCTTCAGTACTGCGACGTTTTCCATTATTTTTTCATCACCTTTGAATGCATTGGATTCGCACATAGTTTCACCTTATTAAAGCTGAGCACAAAGCTCATTATCGAGTGCAAGTATTGGAGACTTTCTTATTCTGGTGACAAAATTATTTAAATATTTTTGGAGAAGGAAATTTCTCCTTTCAGCTAATAGAAAGCGGACAAGTGAACCAAGGACTTCTAATACTTAAATCTTCTTTCATACGTTTTATGATCCATCCATTCAAGGATAATAGAGATTATCATTATCTCATCTTTAGCTACGGAATAAAGCAATCTCCACCCTCTAGGCCTTCTGTTTTTGAAGTCTTTAGTTTGTCGAATGCCTTTTGTAGTTTTTCATCTACGAAAACAATTCGTGACTTCATCTTATGATCAAATGTTTTTTTGTTAAATATTTTTTGACTAGTTTTGGATTCCATACCCAAGCTACTTTTCCTTCACGGTCTAGAGCTATTTTTCCAGAATCTAACAAATAGTTAAAGATAACACAAAATGTTTGATACATCATTTTTTTGGGCAAATGTTCCCATAATGCTTTTTTCTTGAATTCTCCGGAATGTTTTCTAATAAATTCTTCTACCATAAGGACGGTATCCAACCTCGGATAATGTATAATTTTAAGCTTTTGTTTCATGTTATATGAGTATATATAACTAATATTAATATTTTTTGTTTTTTGGCCCATTCATATCTTACAAAGAACAACTTTATTTCAAATAAATTTAAGAATACAGTTTTCCAATACCAAGAGTTTCATTTGTGAGTCGCATGCTTTCTTCTTTGCTTGCGATATTAAACATAGCTCTTATGGCATCTATATTTTCAGGTATCACTATGGCTTCTTGAGGTATTGCCTGGGTTAAATAAAGCTCATTATCAATGATTGCTATGCTCTCTTTCCATATAACATTTTCGAACAAGTCACTTCGAGTTCTTATCTCTCTTGCGTATTCCATGATTTTTGCTATGGAAGTAAAGCCATCTTCATATGATACGAGCATTATTCTCGGCTCTTCTCTTAAAGCTTCAATAATGTCTTCTGGTTTTGCTTGCTGTTTAAGTTCAATGTTTAGTGAATGTACGTGCATACGTGTGGTTGGAACCTTGAAAGCAACTGTGGTTATATCCACATCCAGAACGGTTTGAACATCAGGACCGTGATGAGATGGTATGGTTATTGGATCTGGCATAATGTTATTAACAAGGCCTTTTTTATCATCTTTTGGATCAACAACACGCCTAATCAAGGTTGCCCTTACTTTATTAACGCCGAAGTTCTGGTTTATAATATATAGCAATCTAACTAAGCCAGTGGTATTACAGCTTACAACTCTAACATAATCTCTTTCAATGGCTTGTTCGTAGTTGGCGAGAGCATTGAAAGATACTTCTGCAACATCTTTTTTCTCACCGCCCTGAAATATTGCTTTTATTCCAGCTTTTTCATAATATTTTGCCTTGTTCTCAGCTCCAACTTTTTTAGGACTGCAATCGACAACAATGTCTGCTTCCTGAATGAGGTCTTCTATAGTTCCTTTAACAGAAATACCTGCATTCTTAAAAACTTCAATCTTTTCAGGAGTAGCGGCATAAAGTTCATAGCCTCTTTCTATGGCAAGTCTTGCTTCGTAATCGGGCTTAGTCTTTGTAACGCCAATAACTTTCATGTCTTCTTGGTGTTTTACAGCATCTGCAACACGCTTACCGATAGTGCCATATCCATGAACAGCAACTTTTATTCTCATTTAATCTTGCAAAGTCGGTACTCTTAAAGATATTTAAATGTAATTGTGTTTTAAAAATATTTAAAAATAGTCGGATCTCTTTTGGATCTTATGAAAAGAAGAATTACAATAGCCGGTGCAGGAATTGCTGGTTTAACTGCTGCAATTAATCTTGCTAGGTGGGGTTATGACGTTGTTGTTTATGAAAGAAGTAAAAATTTTGGTGGAAGATTTATTGGAGATTTTCAACACTTAGAGAATTGGACTTATGACAAAGATGTTTTAGAGGTTTTGAAAGATAGGGGGCTTGAAATTAATTTTCCTTATTGTCCTGTTAAAAGAATGTTTTTTTATACGCCTTCTTTAAAAGAAGTTGTTGTTGAAAGCAGAAAGCCATTGTTTTATGCTATCAGGAGAGGATGCGTTGAGTATTCAATAGATAATTGTTTGGGAAGACAGGCTTTGGATGCAGGAGTTGAAATTCGATTTAATTCTAAAATCAATAGGAATAGCGTTGACATTGATGCTACTGGACCTAAAAAAGTTAGCGCATTGGGTGTTGGTATACTTTTTGATACGAATTTAGAAGATAGGGTAAGTGTAATATTCGATGATAGAATTTCTCCAAAATCTTATGCTTATTTTGAAGTTTTTGATGGAAAAGCAGCTTTGGTCGCCAGTATGGTCAGAGACTTTAAAAATGGAACAAAATATTTAGAAAGAACTTTAGAAAGATTTAAGGAAATACTTGATTTCAAAATTTTAAATGCCAAAAAATTTTCTGGTTTTGTGTATTACAATATTCCAGAGTCTGCAAGGGTTGGAAAAAGGCTGCTGGTTGGGGAAGCTGCTGGTTTTCAAGATTGGTTAGCTGGTTTTGGTATGCTATATGCTGTGGAATCTGGTTTTTTAGCTGCCAAATCCATTGCAGAAAATAAAGACTATGATGAATTGTGGAAAGAAGAACTTTTATGTAAATTAAAAAGCAGCAAAGTAAATAGATTTTTATTTGAACTATTGGGTAATATTGGCTATTCTATTGGACTGAACATAATAAGCTTTTTCAAACCTGACTTAAGAAATTTATTAAGAATGGTTTACATTCCAAATGTTTGGCACAGTATTTTATATCCAGTTGCAAGTGTAATTATGAGAAAAAGGTTCAGCTGATTGTCATTCGAAAATTCAAAGAAATATCATGTTCATTTCACAACATTTAAATAATATCTTCTTTCCGCATGAATAGTTTTTATTAGAGAAGGAGGTGATTAGAGCATGTTATTATGGATTATTGGAATTTCTGTATTGGCTTTAGTCGTAGCTGGATTACTTGCTTTTTTTGTGCTTAGGCAAAAAGAGGGAACAAAAAAGATGAAGGAAATAAGCAAAGCAATCCAACAAGGAGCAGCAGCATTTCTTTGGAAAGAATATAGCGTTCTTGTTGTTTTTGCAATAGCTGTGTTTTTGGTTTTGCATTTTCTGATAAGTAAGCAGGTAGCAATTGCTTTTGTTGTTGGCGCCATATTTTCTGCTTTGGCAGGAAACATTGGAATGAGAATCGCAACAAGAGCAAATGCAAGAACAGCAAATGCAGTTAAAAAAAGTTTGAATTCTGGTTTGACAGTTGCTTTCAGAAGCGGTGCTGTAATGGGTTTTTCTGTTGTTGGTTTGGGTTTGCTAGGTGTTGCATTGCTTTATGCTCTGTTTAAGGATCCGAATGTGATTTATGGTTTTGGTTTTGGAGCAAGCAGCATTGCTTTGTTTGCAAGAGTCGGTGGTGGGATTTATACAAAAGCCGCTGATGTTGGTGCTGATCTTGTCGGCAAGGTTGAAAAAGGCATTCCTGAAGACGATCCAAGAAATCCTGCTGTCATAGCTGATAATGTTGGTGATAATGTTGGTGATGTCGCAGGAATGGGTGCGGACTTATTTGAAAGCTATGTCGATAGTATAATTGCAGCAATGGTTTTGGGCATGGCAATTTTTTCTTTAAAAGGAGTTTTTCTGCCTATGGGAATAGCAGCAGCTGGAATAGTTGCCTCCATAATTGGAATGTTCTTTGTTAAGGCTAAAAGCAAGAAAGGTCTGCATATGGCATTGAATAAAGGAGTTTTTACAGCAGCAATACTTTCAGCTCTATTCTCTTATTTTATTGTCCGTTATTTTGTTGGTGAAATCAATGTTTTTTATGCAATACTTAGCGGTTTAGTAGCTGGAATTTTGATTGGACTTTCAACAGAATATTACACTTCAGCACACAGAAAGCCAGCAATGAATATAGCAGAAGCAAGCAAAACAGGAGCTGCAACAAACATTATTGCTGGTTTGGCTGTTGGAATGCACAGCACAATCATTCCTGTCTTGGTTGTAAGTGCAGCATTGATTTTGAGCTATCTGTTTGCTGGATTGTTTGGCGTAGCTATGGCGGCTGTTGGCATGCTTTCAACTTTAGGCATAACTCTTGCTACTGATTGTTATGGACCTGTTGCTGATAATGCTGCTGGAATTGCTGAGATGGCAGGTCTCGGCGGTGCAGTGAGAAAAAGAGCAGAAGCCCTTGATGCATTGGGAAATACTACTGCTGCAATAGGCAAAGGTTTTGCAATTGGCAGCGCAGCTTTAACTGCTTTAGCTTTGTTCGCAAGCTTTATGCAAGTTACTGGATTAAAAGCAATTAGCTTAACACAGCCGACTGTAGTTGTAGGTTTGTTTATTGGCGGATTAACAACATTCATCTTTTCAGCTTTGACTATGAAAGCTGTAGGAAGAGCTGCATTTAAGATTGTAAATGAAGTTAGGAGACAATTTAAAGAGATTAAGGGATTGATGCAAGGAAAAGCAAAACCTGATTATAAGAAGTGCATCAAAATAAGCACAGGAGCTGCATTAAAAGAGATGATTCTTCCGAGCTTGTTAGCAATAGCAATTCCTTTAGCTGTTGGTTTCACTTTAGGAGTTGAAGCAGTTGGTGGTTTACTTGCAGGCGTAACAGTAACTGGCTTTTTGATGGCTGTGTTCATGGCAAATGCCGGTGGTGCATGGGATAATGCAAAGAAATACATCGAAGAAGGACATTTCGGCGGTAAAGGAAGTTTTGCTCATAAAGCAGCAGTTGTTGGCGATACAGTTGGTGATCCGTGTAAGGATTGTAGTTCACCATCAATCAATATTTTAATTAAACTTATGTCGATTGTAGCTTTAATCTTTTTGCCTCTTTTTCTTTAATTTTATTTAGTGGTCGGTTTTCCGACCGATTTTGGTAAAATTTAGTCGGTTTTCCGACCATTTATCAAAATGTTGCTAAAACAATCTGTTGTCTTGGTTTCAGGATTAGGGTCTTTCTTTTAGGAAATTCCGCCAGTTGTATTTTTGTTTTCGATTCGCCGCCGATTTCTGTAATTAAAATCTCTTTACCTTTTTTAACGACATAGTCAGGAGATTTCTTTTTACCCTTTATCGTATAAACCTCGTATCCTCTTGAAATAAAACTAAATACCGCCATTTCTTCTCTGATCGCTCCTAAATTCGGTTCTTCGTTTATGGTTTTACAGATGCCTGTTCTTAAACAAGGATGTCTGAACATTATTTTTGGCTCTCCACGAACCATTTTAGGACCTCTACCGTAAGGACGTATAATGTGAATTATCTGCATCTCATTAAGAATGTTTATTATTTCATACATAGTAAATTTACTTACCCCCAAATTTTTTGAGCACGAATTTATGCTGAATTCTCCAAGAGAAGATGTTGCAAGCATACGAAGAAAATTTTCCATGGCAACAATTTTTTCTCCGCTCATTTTGAGAAAAAAAACAGTATCTTGCCTTATCGATTTTCTAATTGAATTAAAGATTGCAGTAGTTGTTGCCTCACCATACTCAAAATATATAGGTAAACCATTGTAAAGTACTGCTTCCCAATTTTGCTTAAGTTCTGGATTCTGAATTAATAGCTTTATCGAATTTTCTATTACTTTCCATTCTTCTTTAGCTTGTATTCTTTTTCCTGTTTTGAGAAAAACAAATTCCCCTAATCCAAGGAAATCTGCATTGATCTCTTCTTCTCTTCTTTCAGGTACAAAGACCAAAGGTGCGCTTCCTGAAACAATAAATTTTGCTTTAGGAAACTCATCATATAATGCTTTGACTTCGTTTCTCCAGTTTGGATACGTATGAGCTTCATCTATAAGCAGAATGCTGAATCCCTTTTCAAGAGATGTCTTTCCGATTTGATAGAGTCCATAGTTTTTGATTAATGGATTGTCCATGCTGAAATACATTGATTCCTGTTGTTTTTCTGCAAAGATCTGCAGTAAAGCTGTTGTTTTTCCAGCTCCTCTAAAGCCTCTCAGAAGTTTTATTCTTGGCTCCCTTTTCATAGATTTCATTAACTTTAAAAGAAAATATCTTTTCCTATATTGTTTTATTTTTTCGATTAATCGCAATGCGATTTCTCTTAATTCTATAAAATCCTCTGATGGCAGCAGTTTTGTTTTTTTCATATTTGCTTTTTGAAAGATTCCTGATTTATAAATTTTCCGATTTTCCGACCAATTTTAGTAAAATTTAGTCGGTTTTCCGACCAGTTAAACATTAGTAAAACCAAACTAAAACTTTTTATTTTTCTCTTTCTTGCTTTTTTGAATGCAGCCTAAATGTCTGAGATGCAAAGGTAGGGGTTTCTGCGGTAGAATTGTTTGCCCTATGGTTGCAAAAGCATCAGCTCTTTTTAGAATTAGTGAACAAATCAAGCTAAAAGAAAATTTTTCAGGAGATGCACCAGCACCCTTTGTTGGAAGGATTGGATATCCGTTTGTAAATGTTGGAGTTCTTGCTTTACAAGAGCAGAGAGATGACGCTTGGCTATTCGATGCACCAAGATATTGGGCAATGAAAAGCTATAGCATTGATCAAATAATGGTTTATAGAAGCAGTTTAGTCAATTCAAGAACAAATTTGCATGTTGGCTCTGTTAAGTCTGATAAATCAAGGCTTGTTGAGCTTGAACAGGAAATTGCTTTAGCTGAAAAGCCAGTTGATGTTGAGGTCTGGCTTAAGAAAAGACCGGTTTTTAGACTTAATTTTAATGCTGTTGAAATGCCGAGTGGTCCTGTTGCATATTTAAAAAAAGCAAAACTGATTGAAAATCCACTTATTCCAAGAAAAATTGAAAAGGCATATGCTGACTATAACTTAAAGGCAGAGGAGGCTGTGTTTCATCTCTATGAGAGCGGTTTTGATGAAAACAAGCTCGCAAAAGCATTAAGCGTTGGTTGTTTTGGGGTTAAAACACAAAGAAAGCTTGTGCCTACAAGGTGGAGCATTACAGCTGTTGATGATATTATATCGAAAAGGCTCATCAAGATAGTCAAAGATTTTAATTTTCAAGACTATGCCTTATTTTTCGATGGATATCTAGGAAACTACTATATGATCCTGTTCTTTCCTTCTATCTGGCGGTATGAATTGTTTGAGATATATGCTCCAAAAGTAAGCTGGAATCAATCAAATCAATTGCAATATACAACAGATTATGAAGGAAATTTTGGCAGGAAAACCTATGCTGAAAACTGCGCTGGTGGTTATTATACTGTAAGGCTTGCTATACTTGAAAAGCTGAGAAGCATGAAGCGACAAGCAAGTGTTTTAGCATTACGCTTTATAACAGGAGAATACTATGTTCCTCTCGGTGTTTGGGTAACGAGAGAGGCTGCAAGAAAAAGCTTGCAAGGAAAAGGTGTTTGCTTTAGTTCAATGGAGTTAATGCTTAAATATGCTTCTGATTTCGCACAGAAAAAATTTGGAATAGACTTAAACAAAATCTTTGAACAAAGCAAACTGTTAAGAGAATTAAAAGAACAAAAAAAGATAGCTGATTTTTGAATTGTTCCTTATTTCACTTTTACTTTGATTTCTTTTTTCTTTTTCTTTTCTGGTTTTGCTCTCGGAATTCTTATTCTGAGAACACCTTTCTCAAGCTTTGCTTCTGCTTTTTCTGGAATAACTTTCACTGGCAAGCTGAAATATCTTCTAAATCCTGCAAAACCCCTTTCCTGTCTAAAATAACCTTTTTTCTTTTCGATGATTTCCTTCTTTTTTTCGGCTTTGATGTCAATGCTGTCTTCTGTGATGTTTAGCTGAACGTCTTCCTTATCAATACCAGGCAGCTCTACATTAATGATTACTTCTTTATCTGTTACTTGAATATCTGCTAAAGGCTCTCTAAATCCTGCTGTTACTGGCGTAATTGGTTTTCTAAATTCTCTTAACAAGCGCTCCATCCTTTCCATTTCTTGTTTAAATCGTTTTTGCATTTCCTCAAAGATATCCCGCATTTTTTATCACCACAAAAAGAAATCTTGATTTGAATTATAAACTTTTTTGTAATCCAACTTCGAAAGAAAAAAGAAAAATAGGATTACTACTTAAATTCAGCAAGTTCAGCTTTTATAGCTTCACTTACTGTTATTGCAAATTCTTCAGCTGCCATTGGACCCTGCGCTGTTATGATTTTCCCATCTGTTACTACATGTTTATTGATATAGATAGCACCGTAGTTAGCTAACAGTTTTATGTACTCTTCCTCTGGCCATACTGTTGCTTTAACACCATCGAGAATTCCTGCTTCTGCCAATATCGTCGGTGCTAAGCATATTGCTGCAATAATCTTTCCTTTTTCATCTGCGCTGCTGATTAGTTCATTCAATCCCTTTGTTCCTGCAAGGTTTGATCGCGTACCTGGACCACCAATGATAACCACAGCAATATAATCATCGACATTTACATTAGCAATTGGCATTGTTTCTACAGTAAAGCCAGACGTTGCTGTTGCAGTGCCGCCATTGGGTGAAGCTACATCAACAGCAACACCTTCTGTTTCAAGTGCATCCCTAACTTTACTGTATTCTACTGGCTGAAAATCTTTCTGAGCTACTATTAAAAGAACCTTTCCAGATTCTTCCTGCTCCTTAACTTCAATTACCGGTTGTGATGTTGTCTGTATTGTTGGTTTTTTACATCCAAAAATCAACAAAGCTATAAACAAAATCCCCATTACAAACAAAATCCTTTTTCCAATCATTTTTACCATGTTTTTTAATTAAGTGCGTTAAGCTTAAATAAATTTCTTTCTATAATTTCAAATCAATGCAGAAGAAAATAAAGAAAGAAAGAAAAAAAGTGCAAGTAAAAAGAGTAAAGCAAATAATTAGCTTGCTCAGAAAAGAGATTGGCAAAACTACTACAGCAGTTCATAGTAAAAACCCATTTAAAGTCCTGATTGCAACCTTGCTTTCTCAAAGAACAAAGGACATTAATACTGAAAAAGCTGTTAAGAACTTGTTTTCAAGATTTAATTCAATAAGAGATTTTCTCAAAGCTGACATAAAAGAGATCGAGAAATTAATAAGGTGCGTCGGATTCTTCAAAGTAAAAGCAAAACGAATAAAGAAACTGGCAAAAATTATTCATGAAAAATATCACGGTAAAGTGCCGAAAGATTTTGATAGGTTGGTTAAACTTCCTGGCGTCGGTAGAAAAACAGCAAATTGCGTTCTTGTTTACGGCTATAGGATTCCTGCCATACCTGTAGATACGCATGTGCACAAGATAAGCAACAGGCTTGGCTTGGTCAAAACAAAAACGCCAGAGCAAACAGAAATGGCTTTAAAAAAAGTTGTACCAAAAGAATATTGGATCGAGTTAAATGAGCTAATGGTGAAATTCGGCCAAAGAAAATGTCTTCCTAGAAACCCAAAATGCAGTGAATGTTCGCTCAAAAAAATTTGCGCATATAAAAAAGCAAGAAAATAATCATATTATGCTTGTTATAAAAAATACATCAAGTGCGCATAGGATTAATATTAATCCAAATGCAATAATAGTCTGGGTCTTTGTATTTCTGTACTGTTTCATAATCTTTTTGCTACTACAAAGCTTAAGCAACACTACTATTACAAAAGGCGTTAAAAAGCCATTCAAAACCTGAGAATAATAAAGGAATTTCACTGGATTTATAGGAATAAAAGAAACAAATGCTCCAAGTAAGAGGGATGTAATGATTGTAAAATAAAATCCCTTTGCAAATCTTGGCTTTTTGTCAAGGCCTTCATGCCAACCGAATAATCCAGAAATAGCATATGCAGTACTACCAGCTATTACAGGCAAGGCTAGAAAACCAGAAAAGATTATACCAAAAGAAAACAACAAATAAGCTAATTCTCCTGCCAACGGTCTTAGAGCCAAAGCTGCGTGTGCTGGAGTGCTGACAACTGTATTAGATGAAAATAATGTCGCAGCAGCAGCTATGATTATAAATCCAGCTATCACATTTGACCAAAGCATTCCTAGAATAGTATCAAGTTTCATCTCTTTTGCTACGAATATGGTTTTATGTTCCTCTAGTTCATCCGATGCCTGCCAGAATAACATATAAGGTGCAATTGTTGTTCCGATTATGCCAATAGCTACTGGAATAAAACCAGAACTTGGAAACGACGGTACAAATCCCTTCAAGATAGAAATCCAATCAGGTTTTGTAAGAATTGCAGATATTACATAGAACACAAGAAGAAAAGTCAGACCAAGCAAGAAAGTTCTGATTGTTTTGTATTTTTTGAAAATAATAAGATAACTTAGCAATAAAGCGATTGGTATTGTAAAAATTGTCCAATTTATTCCAGTCATCAAACCAATCACAGAAGCAATTCCAGCTATATCTGCAGAAATGGTTATAAGATTGGCAACAGCAAGAACAGCTATCACTATAGTAGCTATTGTCTTGCCGTCATGTTGTTTTATTAAAGACGCCAATCCTTTTCGTTTGACTAAAGCAATCCTTGCTGCCATCTCTTGCACAACAGCCATAATAGGAGTACACAGCAACAGTATCCAAAGAGGAGCATAACCAAAAAGCGAGCCTGCGATTGTATAGGTAATTATTCCTGCTGGATCATTATCAGCACCACCAGTTATTAACCCAGGACCAATTTTAACCTCATTCCCCTTTTTTGATTTTCTGAACATATTCTAAGAGCAGTTCTCCAGAATATAAATTTTGCTTTAAACTGAAAAGCAAAACCAAAACCTAAAGTAAAATAAAGAAAAGATTAAATTTAAGTTTTGATTTACTTGCTTTAATGAGACCGACAAAAGAACAGTACTATCTTAATATAGCGCGAGAGGTTGCTACAAGAGCAACGTGTTTAAGGCGAAAGTTTGGAGCAATTATTGTAAAGAATGACACCATTCTGTCTACTGGCTATACAGGTGCTCCAAGAAAAACTGCGAATTGCATTGATTTGGGTGTTTGTCCAAGGCAGAAGGCAGGCATTCCTCCTGGTCAAAGATATGAGCTGTGCAGAAGCGTTCATGCTGAAATGAATGCTATAATTAACGCAGCAAGAAGCGGGGTTTCTATTCTCGGAGGAACCATGTATGTATATATGATTGACTTGGTTGGCGACGCAAAAAATATTGAGCTGAGACCTTGCAAACTATGCAGAAGAATGATAATAAATACCGGAATAAACGAGGTAATAATGAGCGATGGTGAACGATTAGCTAGACACAAAGTTGAGGATTGGATAAAAGAAGAAGACAAAATTGATTTAAAAAGTAAGGGATATTAAACAGAATTGAGAAAAAAATTTATACCTTCAAAACATTTCGTTTTTAGAATGAGGATTAGCAAGAAGCACCTCTTTGTTTTATTTGCCCTGTATCAGTATCTTCGTGAAGCAAACAAGCAATTTCAAAAGGCGCCGCTTACTGTTTCAGTGTCAAAAATTGTTTTTATAGAGCTTTTGAAAAAATTAAAACTTGCAGATAAAAGCGAACGGGCACTTTACAAAAATCTTGAAGTTCTGGAAAAGAAAAAGCTATTGCAATATGAAAATCGCTTTCTCAAACCGACAAAAAGAGGATTGAAACTGTATAAAAAAATGTTGGAAGAGTTTGAGCCTTATTTCCACCTTATGCATACGATAAAAGGCAATGTTGCAAAATTAACAAGAAAAGCTCAAACATTCTTTAAACAAGAAAACATTTAAAATAAATTCTGCTCAAAAAGAAATCATGGTAGAGCATTCCAGCAAGAGATTATTCGATTATTGGAAAAAGAAAGCGCTTACAAAAAAAGATAAAAGTAAAAAAGCCGCTATCGATGAACGCATAAAACCACTTCTTAACGTAATAAACAAACATCCAAATTTCTACACAACATCGAGCTGTTCTGGAAGAATAGTTTTGCTAGCAACAAATGATTTTAGAAAACCGTATTCAAAATGGCTTTTTGTTTCGCACGAGAAAACAGATTTAACTCAGCTTAAGGAAGCTTTAAAGGAATTGCCAAAAGAAACGGTCTGGCTAAGACAAGAACCACCAATACTTCATGTATGCTGCAGAACCTTAGAAGAAGCAATAAAGCTTGTACAAATCGCAAGAAGTGTCGGCTTTAAAAGAAGTGGAATTCAATCGCTCGAAAAGAATGCTGTTGAAATCGCGTCAGTTGAAACGCTTGAAATACCAATCGCAGAAAATAAAAAATTAATCGTAACAACAGATCAGTTAGGATTTTTTCTGAAAAAAGCAAATAAGAAACTTGCTCACGGCTGGAAAAGAATAAAAGAATTAAAAGAAAAATTTGCCATCAGTTTTCAACACGCCTAATCTCCTGGTCAAATCCACCGTACTCATTTCGACTACCATCTTTAATATTGTAAATCACTACACGTTCAAATCCATTTTTATCCTTGTACTCAAAACCAATCAGCTGTCCTTGAGTAAAAATTCTAAAACTATCATCCCTAGTCAACAAATTTCCTTTGAAAATACGTGTGCTGGTGCCTTTCGCTCTGTTAATTAAATATACAGCAGATTGGCTCGCTACAATACAAAATTCGCCGTTAGGAAAATAGGCTCCGCCTTTCACTTCAGCGACAGGATACACATCGTTTTCTTCATCAAATACAAAGCTCTCAAGCTGATCCGTGTTTTGATCATAGATATATAAAACATTACCGGAAGTGAAGTATAACCTTCCATCTTCCGAGTACTTTATGTTTTCATCAAAAATATCTCCTAGTCCATCTGCTATCTTCCTTGCATAGTTATCTGGATTATTCGGATCATTTAAAAACTGATCAACGTCGCAAAAATAAACCTTGTCATCAGCGCGGATCAAAAATTTACCATCTTTAAGTTTGGCTAAGAACTCTTCTCTGTTTTGTCCAAGCTGAGGCGAATAGAAGTTTTTGTTATTCCCGTTGAAAAAGACCAAGCAATCATTATCTGAATCATAAAATATAGCTACGTTTTTTATCACATATCTGAAATCATATTCGGAGTTAACATCGATTCTTTGCAAATTTATATTACTAGTATTATCAGGCAAAGCAAAGATGGCTAACCTACCGTGTCCTGTTTTATCCTCAATCTCGCAGATAACACTTCCATTATCTAAATGTCCTAAAATAAAATCTAAACTTTCATCAGTTAAATCAGTTCTGTAGAAATTCCTATTTTCAGCATCGAAAACACCGAGATCAACTTTCCATCTTCCTATTTCGAAAGATACGAATTTTTCACCATAAACTTTACGTAAAAACAGAGGATCATTAATGCCAAAATCTATACCTATTTTGTATACTTTGTTTTTACCTCTGTTGAATACAACAATATCTTCTAGTCCGGCAAAACCTCCCCTCATTGTCTCTCCTTGAACTGCTACAATGTTGCCGTCCTTGGAAAAGAGAACTTCATCCGCATTATCCACGTTGCATAAATCAGTCTTTTTCCTAGTAGACAGATCTATCGCAAACAAACATCTATTGTCGATATCATACCCGACCACAAGATCTCCTGAAACACCGCTAAGCAATTCATCGACATCTAGCGTATTAGTAAGATTTTCAGCAACATTATTTTTAGGGTCTATCAAATACAGATCCCATTGACCTTCTCGCTTAACTTCTAAGATTACTTTATTTTTATTAACAATAGCATTATCCCAGTTTTCAGGTGATTGAATAAAACTTTCAATTGTTTGTACAGAACTTAAATTGGATGGGTCACTAAATAGCAGTTTCTCTCGCGTTCTCAGACTATAGTAACCTCCTATATATCTAAGAATAAAAACATTTATGCCGTCACAAGATCCTAAGAAATTGGGTATAGTCTCCTCGCTCGGATCAGTTAAACGTTCAATTTGGCTATCTCTGATACCAAAAAGACCAGTCTGATTTAGCGTAAGGTACGCAGCTGAAGAATCTAAATAACAAATATTAACATTCTTATTTGGATAGGATCCAATTATTTTCACGCTATGTTCTCCACGAATACAGCTGCTTGCAAATCCAAGAGAAAATAAAAAAGGTAAAAAAAGGTTCTTCTTCATTCTCACTTAATTTCACCTCCTAAACCCAAACACAAATATCATTACTATTAATACACAAACTATAATAATGCACCCAATCAATATCGCTTTATAAGAGTCGCTTTCTCTAAAACTGGTTTCTACTGTGCTCATAAAGCCCCCTTCAGTCTCTGCTCCAGTAGTTACTTCTTCTTCGCCTGCTTCAGCACCAGCAGTTGCACTTTCGTCAATAGTTTGAACCTCAACTGTTTCTTCTTCCTCTTCTTCAGCAACAGAAGGTTTTGATTCAGCAATTGTTATCTCAACTTCTCGCTCATCCATCCTATCACCATTCTTTCTGTAAACAGCAAATGTTATTGTATAAGTTCCAGGCGTGGCATTTTTGACATTAGCATAAAGAGTTCCTTCCCAGCAGTTATCATCATCTTCCCAATCAGATTCTAATTCATCAATTTCATGCTCTATTTCAATATCTAAACCGCTACACATAACCTTCACTAAAACATCATCTTCATCGCGTGCCCCAGCATTTGCAACCTCAACATCAAATCTAAGTCTTCCATCACCAGTTAGCTTTGATGGATAAACAGCAGCATCAATTATTCTTAAATCGTGATTCTCTTTATCCACAGCTATTTTAAATGTCTTTGTAACAACATGTTTAACGTCATTATCATCAATACCTTCAAGTTCCAGCTTAAGTTCATATGTTCCTTCATCTAAAAATAATGGCACATCGAATGTTACTGTTTCTCGTTCACTTTTTTCATCCGGCTCTAAACCTCCAATATCAACCTCTTCTTCTTGCTCGTCTTCATCTCCCATCTCTTCTAAAGTTGCTGTTAAAACAATATCATCAATTTCTATGTCTGTGCTCTCATCAAAGATATTTTGAATCCTGAATTTGATTTCAATTGTGCTATTTGGCTCAGCCTTTTTGTCAAGCTTGTAACCATCTTCTTTATCCTGTAAGTCTTTTTCAGTTCCTTCAGCTACTTTTATGTTAATGTCTTCAAAAATTAATTTTCCACTATCGATTTCCACAGTCGTATTAACTTTATTATCATGCCCATCATCAACCTGAATAACACAACTTGTCTCACCAGCATGTGTTTTTCCAACAGTAGAAATTGTTAAAGTGCTTCCACTTATGCTGCATTCAGCAATATTCGTATCAGCTTGCGTTAATACACTAAAGCTCAAACTATCTCCGTCTACATCACTGGCATATTGACTTAAGTCAAGCGTCTTTGTACTATCTGGATCAAGTTTTTGCTTATCTATTGTTTTCCAAGTAGGAGTATCCTGTACAGCATTAACTGTAATGCTAAAAGTATCCTCAGCTGATAAACTTCCATCGCTTACCTTTACAGTACAGCTTGCAGTACCATAAAAATTAGCAGAGGGAGTGATTTTCAAATTCTTTCCATTACTATCAATCGAACAATCAACTTCTGAAGTATTTTCAGCAGAAATGCTAAAGCTCAATGTGTCGCTATCAGAATCAGTTGCATAACTGCTTATATCCCCAATAGTTGTTGTTCCGCTATCTTCATCAATTGTTTGATCATCAATATTTTTAGTCCATGCAGGAGCGTGATTTATCTTCAATGTTCTATTATTTGCTCCCCACCCTTCATCATTAGTGTTCTGATATTTACACATCACATTCCATTTAAAGTCATCATCGGTAGTAGAAGTTGTCAGTTTAAAAGAAAGGGTTTCATCTCCACTTGTTAAACTGCTTATGCTATCATTCGTTAATTCGCTTTGCCATGTTCCGCTACGATCGCTCCATAGCTGGCATAATTCAAGCGTTTCGCTTGTATCCCATTCTAACTTAAATTTAAATTCCACCTCTGTTCCAGCATTTACTTTTGCATTGTCATTAGGCTCGAGCAAAGTTACTGTCGGAGCTGCACCAAACGCAACAACACAGCTAAAAATAACAGATAAACACAGCATGAGTCCAAAAAATGCTTTCTTCAAAAATACCACCCCCAAAATAAATTTCTTTTTCCCATAAATATTATTTCTTCTCAAAAGTAGTTACATATTTTTAAAGTTTTTGTTAAATTTTCAGGGTTTGCTAAACGTTCTAAAATTAGAAAGTGGCATCAATCTTTTTTATCTATCCAATGTAGGCTCTGATCTTGCCATATTTTTCTATATTTGTAGAAATAATAACTAAGCTCAGATATACCTCTTTTACAGAAAATCACTTTGTGCGTCTTGATTACATCAATTTTAATATACAGAGGAAGCTGGAGTTTTTAGCCTAGGCGCAACTATACAGATGTCAATATCACTTTTTGTCTTTTCAATTTCCTTCGTTAGCTTGTATGTTTGAACCATTTCTTTCTACAAGCTCTTTAAACTTTTCAATAATTTTTTGTAAGTAGGGCAATAAAAACTCCATCGAAGTTCCAGTTTTTCAAAGTACCCTTTTTTTTCCTAAACTCCGGAATCATTTTTAAACCCGTACAACTACACCCCATTGTTTGATTGCTTCTTTTAGCTCTGGACGCGTTTCAGCATATTTCCGCAAGCTAATACCTTTGACAGCAGCTTCAATAGCCTGTCTTGCTGCAATTGCGCCTTTTCTTGTTCCTTTAGGATGCCCATGGATGCCGCCACCCATTTGAATAACAACATCCTTTCCAAAAATCTTCCATAAAGCAGGAACCATTCCAGGATGCAATCCGCCAGAAGAAACAGGCATAACCTTTTTCATTCCATAAAAGTCGCAAAGCAATGCTTCTCTATTAGCTAAAACTTCCTCTTTTGTTTCGAACATTTTTCCAACAGCTGTTCCTATATGCAACTGATCACAGCCAAGCAGCCTCACAATCCTTGCAAGAACCTTCATGCTTATTCCATGAACCGGACTTTTATCTATTGCAGCATGTCCTGCCCTATGAGCATGCATAACAAGTTTAAGATTCTTATTTTCATTTCTCAATGTATGCAAAGCACCCCAGCCAGCAGTTATTACATCAACCATCAAATACTCATTTCTGCTTTCAGCAACAAGCTTAGCCCTCCTAAGCATTTCCTTTGTTTCAGCGGTCACATTAATCATATATACCTTTTTCTCGCCGGTTTCCTTCTCAGCTTTCTTTTTCATCTTCAATGTTTCCTTTAGTCTTTTCTCAAACTTGTTAAAACTCTGTGAGCTCAAATTTTCATCATCTTTAACAATATCACAACCACCAATCCAAGCTTCATAAGCAACCTTGGCATGATCTTTTGTATTCAATCCAAGCTTTGGTTTAACTATCGTACCGAGTAAAGGTCTATCATAAACACCAATCACTTTTCTTACACCATTTAAACCGAATAAAGGTCCAGGAAAGCTCTTAACTATTTTTTCAGGAAAAATAATATCATTCAACCTTAAATTCAGAACTTCCTTCATTCCAAAAACGTTTCCAGCTATGCTCGATAAAATGTTCGGCATGTTTCCAGGCTCAAATAGTTCAATAGGATAAGCTATCTTAATATTTGCTTTCCTTCTAAGCTTGCCAACAGACTCGATAGAAAAAACCTTTGCAGCATTTTTCAGAACATAGCGCTTTACAGTCGCTATCTCTGTCCATGTTCCTATGCTACTTTCAGCAGCAACAGCACCAGCTGCTTTTTCAATACGCTCCCGACCTCTAACATCAAGATAAAAATGACAAATCAGATCACTTTTCTTTGGCTTATAACTCAAATCCACATAATCTTCATACTTCATTTAATCACCAATTTTACAGTTTTTCTCATTCATTTTTCTTATCTCCGTAATAAAACATCTTTTCTATCGAAACATCCTCAGGAGTGAAACTGCCAACTTTTGGATGTGGCTTTTTCTCAGCATTAGAATCAGCATTAACGCTTGTTGCTGTATCTTTTTCAGTTTTCAGCGCTGTTTGTCCTTTAATCGGAACATTAATCTTTTCTTTAATCATTTTAAGCTCATTACTTATTTTCGCGAGTTCTTTCTGCAGCGAATCAATCTGCTTCTGAAGCATATCTTTGCTTCTATCAAATATTGCTTTTAATTGTTCGAGCGTCAATTCAGGTACTGTTTGTGATCCGCTGATATCTTTCTCTTTCAAATACTTGACAGAAGCGACTTTTTTTCTTAATATAGCTTCTGCCATCTCAACAGCCTTTGTTCTATCTTCTACTATTCCTTGATCAAGCAATTCTTGAGCAAGTTTGTTTACCTTTTGTACATCCTCAATCATTTTATCACCTCATTTAGCAAATAGCAAATTTATCCCCACCAAGATGGAACAATCTTTTTCCTTCTGCTTTGAAACCCTCATTAACAACTTTTCCTATAAATAAAACATGGTCTCCAACATCGAGCTCATTAACAACCTCGCATTCTAAAAATCCAAGTGCTTGTTTTATCCTAGTGCAATCAATTGCCTCAGCATTTTCTTTTTCAAAGCGCGTTTCAGTAAATTTATCAACATCTCTGCCAGAATGTGTTCCGCAAAACAAAACATCGTCTTTATATTCAGCTGAAATAAAATTTATAACAAAACTTCCTGCCTTTCTTATCAACTCACATGAATACCTTGTTTTTCCAATCACAATGCCATACATCTCTGGATCAAAACTCAAAGGACTATGCCAAGCAACTGGAATAATGTTATCTATTTCCTTTCCATTAACAAATGCTCTAGTAGTAACAAGAACTACTTGTCTCGGAGATATTATCTTCATAAACTCTTCCTTTGACATTCAAATCCAACCTCTTTTTTAATTATCAAAATTTCAAACATTAAATTTTTTTCGGTAAAGTTTTTAAAATTAAAGATTTACTACAATGATAGCAAAATTTATAAAAAACACTATTATCATAGTAGCAAAATGTTTCTCCAGCTATGGAAATGGTTAATAAGATCAAAATTTCCTGATAAGGATTAAATCATGCTTATCATCCACTATTTCTTTGCAGAAGGAGAATAACTTTCTAATTGAATTAACCAACTCATTAAATCTCCTACTTTTCTTTAAAACAGAAATAACAAAAGTACATTTTTCCTTGCTTACCCTTTTCATCTCCATCAAAGATTTTTGAACATCATTAAAATTATGGAATGCAGTTAAGCAAATCACTGAATCGAAAACATCGTTCTTAAAAGGTAAATGCTCTGCTTTTGCACAAACAAAAAACCCATCGGGAAATTTCTCTTTAGCGATCTTTAACATCTCAATACAGGCATCCACTCCAACTTTGAAAGGTGCGCACTTCCAAGCATTCGTACTTATTCCTGTTCCACAGCCAACATCTAAAAGAAATCCGTTAAGCTTGGAACCGAGTTTTTCATTTACCAAATTTAATTTTCTTTCTTGCTCATGCGCATATAATTCATCATACCCAGGTGCAATACTTTCGTAAAAGTCCATATTCAAATCAAAGAAAACTTTTTTATAAATATATTTTCCAAATCTTTTAATGAAAAAAGAGCAAAACCTTAAACTCCCTTTTGAAAAAATAAAACATAAAATTTTGGTAAAAGAAGAAGCCGAAACAAATCCTGCTCATGGCTGTCCGCCAGATAAAAGACCAGTAGAAGAACTAATCAATTACGGTGTTGTCAATATCGACAAACCATCAGGTCCAACATCCCATGAAGTTGCTTCATACGTAAGAAAGATACTTAACATAAAACGTGCCGGCCACAGCGGAACTCTAGATCCAAAAGTAACTGGTGTTCTGCCAATAGCTTTAGGCAGAGCAACAAGAATACTTCAGTTCTTGCTCAAAGCAGGAAAAGAATACATCGCCTTAATGCATCTTCATAAAAAAATTTCAGAAGAAGCTATCAGAAAAGGCCTAAAGGAATTTGTTGGTCTGATTGAACAGCTTCCACCAAAAAAGAGTGCAGTAAAAAGACAGCTAAGAGAGAAGCACGTTTATTATATTGATATTATAGAAATCGATGGAAAAGACATTCTCTTCAGGATCGGCTGCGAAGCTGGTGTTTACATAAGAAAATTAATACATGACTTTGGTGTAAAGCTAAAGTGTGGAGCTCATATGCAGGAATTGCGACGAACAAAAGCTGGTCCATTCGACGAATCAACATTGATAACCCTACAAGATTTACTCGATGCTTATTGGTTTTGGAAAAATGAGGGCAATGAAAAGTACATCAGATATTGCATCAAACCAATAGAGTTTGCTGTGCAACATTTACCAAGGGTTTGGGTTAAGGATGCTGCTGTTGATGCTCTCTGCCATGGCATAGATCTTAAAATTCCGGGCATAGCAAAACTGCATGATTATATTCTCGAAGGAGATCTCGTAGCTGTAATGACATTAAAAGATGAACTTATTGCAATTGGCATAGCAGAAACAATGAGTGAAAAAATGTTGAGAAAAACAAAAGGATATGCAGTGAATATAAAAAAAGTATTTATGAAACCAGGAACATATCCAAGGATGAAAAAATAAGCTAATCTTTTAAGTTCTTATACCAATGCCTTTGCAGTTCCTGAATCAAACCAGATGCACAGGTTCTGCATTTTCTAACATGTTTTATTAATTCATCTAATGATATATCTGAAATGTTCTCTTCAGTATTTGAAAAGGCATTTAAAAATCGCTGCTCCAATGAACTCAAGGATAAACCTAAACCAACATTTTTGAGAATCTTCTCAAAGAAAGAATGCTCATTGTACCTGCATGCGACTCTTTGAGCGTTCCTAAATTCAGAAATAACTTCTGGTGATGGATGCGTCGAGTCTAACTTTGATTTAACATACTCTTGAGAAAAACCAAAAATCATGCAAAAAGCATTCACATAAGGTTCGCGTTCCTGTTCATCAACAGAAGCAAAAAGATGAGTGAAATATTTTAGCGCATCGTCTCTTATTTCTGAATTTTCAGATTCATCATCCGTTCTTTCTCACCCCTTTTAATTAAAGAAGAGCATAAGAAA
>Ga0180300_10000118_pt1 | contig 29653 bp, 36 predicted proteins | sample GuaBasSediGuay15_FD_121798 | JGI IMG/M metagenome (GOLD analysis project Ga0180300, IMG submission 121798) | Subseafloor sediment microbial communities from Guaymas Basin, Gulf of California, Mexico - Guay15, Core 4569-2, 21-24 cm | ecosystem: Environmental > Aquatic > Marine > Hydrothermal...
CTAGTAATCCGTGTATACCGCCTTTCTCTAAGGCCTTCCAACCGTAGTTTCTCCATATTATATATGCATTTGTTATGACTAAGTCCACTTTGAAATATTTCTCAAAATACTCTAAAGGAAAGGGGGATTTTAAGGGATTTATTACGGGGGCCAGCGCTGGCGTTTCTACTACTCCATGTCTTGTATATATTTTACCTATCCTCCCATGGAGATCGTGATCTAGTATTTCAAACGTCATTTACTACTCCGAGATTTCCTCTCCATAAGATATTCCTCATAAATTTTTCTCACACGTTCGGCAGCTGGTCCACTCCCCTCTATTACACCATTCTCAGTTACTTTAATACGGTCCATTACGACAATTACCTTTGCATCCTCTAAGTACTTTACCATATGTGGGAAGACACGTTCTATCCTTTCTGCCAACTCTCTTAAATCAATGAGCTCTTCACGTGATAGTATTTCTGAAATTACATTACCGTGCACTATGACTCTAGTGTACTCAACACCCTTCTCATTTTTCACATCGCCAAGACATACATGAAGATTCCTATCATCATAACCTAATAGTGTTCCTTCATATGTCCTTCCATCCACTGTCCGTACGACAACCTTCTTGTTCAATAACGAACTGAGTTCGCTATGAAATTTACGTGTTGCTATAGAGGTAAAGCTCATAAAGTCCCCTATGCTAGATATCGCTCTGAGGTAAAATTTAAGCATTGGGTAATTGGGAGATAACATGAAAGTGCCTTTGGTTATTGATAAAATAGAGAAGAACCCTAATATCCCTCGTCTATTGACGTTAAGCGCACATCATAGAGATGAAACTCTAAAAGTTACTATGGACCTACCTGAGAAGCTACAGGAGGTTGTAGAGTTTAATCAAGGAGAGGAAGTTGAATTAGAGCTGAGCAAAGATAAAATCGAAAACGTAAAAGGCAAGGATTTGTATATGCATGGTTACGTTCTATTTAAAGGAAAGGAGAACGATATCACTAAGCTGCAGATATCCATACATGGCTTAATGTTAACCATCGAAACTAAGTCAAGTGATTACTCAAGGGAGTTAAATGAATTTTCAAACTTCGAAAAAGTATACATCTTATTTAGGAGGAAATAGACCTCCAATGTACTCTAGAATCGAAAAATCTTTTTGATTACTTTCACCTATCTCTGATACCCTCTAGGAGGACATATTCTCCTTAAGCATACATAATGGTACCTTGATGATACTCAACTAGAACATAATTTTTATCTACTTTTCCCCAGCCCATATCTTATGACAAACATGACTAAGATACCGTGTGAAGAGCAAAAAGATATACCATTGGATACTACACACATAGACTTCGATGTAGTTCAGATAAGTGAAGGGAGTAGACATTATGAACCCGTCTTAGGAAGCGGATCCGGTTCACGCACTTACTTAGCACTATATGATAGATCATTTAGCAGTAATTCATCCTGTCAGACGCTAGTCAAGTACAAGCGCTTGAACATATTGAATAAAATGAAATCTCCCATTGAGAGAAAGGAAGATGACATTATAATGATTATCAGAAGAGTTACGAGTAGCCTCAATCTATCGAAAAACGCGAGAGAAAGGGCTATAAACCTCTTCCTAAAATGTGCCAGAGCTATAGCTAACAGTGATAGACGTGAACTAATAACATTAGCCGCAGCATGCGTAATAGTTGCTATAAGAGAACTTGGACATACTGCACCAGTTACATTACAAGAAGTCATCAATACCTTTAATGCAAATGGAGCGAGAGTAAATCCTATGAAAATGTTATGGAGGCTTAAAGAGCTGGAAACTCGGCTAGGATATAAAATTCCTCTGAGGAGTTGTAAAGACTACGTGTGGAGATTTGTTCAAGAGCTACTTAAAGACGAGGCCATTCAGAGTAAACTAAGGTCATATAACGTAAACCCTGAGATATATAAACATAAGCTTGCGCTACTCGCCCTTCACTTGTTAAGGAATGCTGAGAATAAGCGAGGAGGAAGGCGCCCTTCAATAGTCGCTTTAGCTGCTATTTATGCTGCCGATAGAATACTCGCATTTAGAGAGAATCATAAACCCATCTTAACTCAAAGATATATTGCAAAGGTGGCCAAGATTTCCGAGTCGACGTTAAGGGAGCATTACTCCCTCCTCTTTAAGAGTATTGTAATTAAAGAAACTTATCTCGCTATGCTAAGCAAATATAATATCACAAGTTAGATTACCTAACCTATATTATGCTATCTACCTCAATCAAGAGAAGATAATATGTCTGTACATGATCTAATGTTATATTAACCGTTATTTCATCCACCTTGATCTCTCTCGTGATCGCGTTATATAATCTGACTTGGGCTTTACAGACAAGCTCTCTGAATGATAACGTCACTTTATACATATGAATTCCAAATCTCTCCTCTTCTTCTATTACCGTACTCAATACTGGTTTAATAGAATACTTGACATAAATGATACTGGTGATGTTATTGACTAGACTTGTTATGAAGCTGTTTATATCACTGCATGTAGAAGCATTAATTCCATGTAAATATTCCGTGATTACGTTATGTACATAATGTACATTATTTATTATCATGTCCGGGTCAAAGCCAGTATCATATACCAAATATATGTGTTTACTTATAGTGATGTGCGTAATGTTATCTTGAATTCTAAGCGAAACCTCAAGCAATACTTTGATACTCCCCTTATCCTCAGCTTCTACCTTTAAGCTGTTTATAGTTATCATAACTCCTCTATCGTAAGTTAAGCCCTCTAGAAAGCGATCTATGCTATTCATAATCTCCTGCTCAATAGATTCTGCTAACATCTTCCTAATCCTCTCTAAATCATCTAAGCATTTTATTTCCTTTGTCATGTTTGTAATGACGCTTGATGTTATTACATTAAAGAAATGCCTTAACTCCGTATCTATATTAAATGCCACTGCGTTTAGTTCCAGTGTCCGAGCTCTTATGGTATCCTGCCACTCCTCCTCTTGAAGTATTCTATTAAACGTAATGATTAACGCTATTAAGGAAGTTACCAATAGCAACGAAGCGTAAGTTGTGATAATTCCTCTCTTACGTGATCTTAAGGATAAGTACATATTGTTCCCATCCCCCATTATACACCCAGATAATGTATTTCACCTGAACGTATTGTCCATTTACGCTTCCATAACTGCCTATCATCTCTCCTTCCTGGTTAACAACTGCTATCTCTGCCATGTGACTGGGTATGGTCTTAATGAGCATTTCGTGAGATCGAGCTAGGTAATGCCTGTCTCCTGTTGTAATAAAGATGACTATGTTTTTCATGAAGTCTTTATTTCTCACTACTCTTCGAAGAATTGTGTAGGCGAAAGCCAATCTATTGTATACCTCTTCTGATCGTCTCTTCGTTAAGCATATTTCCCAATACTCACTTATGACAAGAATTCCTGCGATCATTATGATGAGCGCTATAGCAATATCGATAACTGGGAGTATTAATGCTCTTCTAGACATAGCTTACACCATAAACATGCTTTTTAAGATTATGTAAATCAAAAGCTGAAAGATTATCACCATAATACCAAGCATCATTATTACGTAGACGTACATAATTCGATCCACGATCTCATGCCTCCTCAATAACTACAATCTTTTCTTCCATTATCACAACTTCGTATTGATGGCCTGGGATAAGCGTATACTCTTCTGCAAATGAATATGGGTCAATCTCTATTTTGCACATCACCTTATCTTCTACTAATGCTATTATAGAATTGTCACTGGCTACTACCTTATAGTCATAAACAAGTTTAGGTAACGTGACTTTGATCTTTCCCTCATATGACTCAGCTATCCTCAAGTATTCAAACATAATCTTAAGTACCTTACGCAGAGCTTCTCTCTGATACTCTTCCTGTAATGCTTCATTAATGCTTAGTGATATGCTTAGTATGATCACTGATATGAGGAGCCATATGAATATAGTGTACCCTAGCGATATGCTTTCCTCGGTCATACTCTTCTCACCTTTACCTCAATATATGACTCTCTTGGTATAAAGTGGACTAAAATTCTTGTCTCTTCATCGAATACTGCTCTGTACAATATAGGCTTAATAGGGACGGGAAGTATCCAGTTAGCTAGATATACCGACTCTTCTTCGCAGTACGTTATTCTTATTAAGAGGACATGACCTGTGCCCAATATATAGAATTCTTCGTTAGGTAGTAGGCTCAATGCAAGTACTACGTAGTTATCCCCCTTAACTACGCGCCTATATGCTTCAGCAATCTCTCTCTTCATTCTGATAAACCTTATCTGTCCTTCATATACAGGGAACTTGCTAAGTATGTCATAAGATGCGGTCGTCAATAATAGAAGGATAAGCGTGAGATCTAGTGCTATTACGATACCACGCTCTAAAGTCTTCACAATATCCCCAAATCATGGTATATGAAACATATTTTAAACTCGTCTTCACGCCGAGCTTAAATATATTTCATAATCCCTCCTTAAGGGGACTTTACGTGAGTAATAATAATGTAGAGAAGTCATTGGAAATACTTCGCGGTGAATATCTAAAACTTAAGCATGAAGTATCAGAATTAAGGAAAAGTGTATCTCGTATGGAGCGATTACTTGATAATATCACTAAATTCGATACCGAGTACCTTTACCTGAGATTAAAGAATTACGTTAACCTATATGTCAATATGACATTGAGAGGAGGTGTTAGTTATCATGACAGTAAAGAGGACGTTAAATGAGATAGTCGAAGTAATGATAAATAACAATATTCCTCTCAGCTCGATTAAGAACGTGCTCCTAGACCTAGGTTTCCCAAGCGATAAAGTAGAGAAAGTAATCGAAGCATATAAATTCATGGAGCGACAGATTGAATCCGAAGGTCAGGAAGTCAATGGGAATGAGGGAATAAATAGTTCTCCAAATAATAGTCCCTCTAGAGAAAATGATGGTTTAGGCTCAGACCTACGAGCTAGCCTAATAACCTTAGAGAGCGAGCTAAAGCGCCAGAAAGAAGTAATAGACAAAATAGAGCAGGAACTTATGAAGTCTATTATCGAAATTGGTGAGCTCAAGAAACGATTGCATGCATTAGAGGAAACTAGGGCGTCAAGGAACATAGAACAGGAGGTAAAGGCATTGAAGGCACGATTAGATGCACTCATCGACATCATCATAGATAACGCGCCAGCACTCATTGAGGAGTTCAAGAGGAGAGGTCTAAGGTGAATTACGAGTTATTCATTAGTAATAAAGGTTCAGAAGCCTATGCCATAATCGAACTTACCAGGCGCGATTATCCTATACTGACGTATCTAATTCACGCGCTAAAGAGACTTCTCATCAGAAACAAGCGTCTCTTCGAGAAACTTCGCCATGTGCAGATTAAGTTAAACAATACGGAGGTAGCTGTTGATCGAGAACTAGTAAGCGCTGTAAAGGACTACGTAGAGAGAATTAGATATTGTGAAATGGTGATTAGAGAGCACGGTACGAGAGAGAGTTCATTACTCTCCTACGTATTCGGCGTATCTCCTTCCCTTGGCCTTGCTTATAGAGATCCCCTAACTACGATAGTTGTTCTTAAGAAGTATGGACGACTTGGTATGGAACTTGCCCAAAATCTCCAAGGATCCCCTTTAATAACTATGCTTTCCTCTTCATTGTTTTCTCTGGTAAGAGATGGTGGTATGCCATTAAGTACGTACAAGCTACTTGATAGCTACGAAGTAGGCCCCTTCGTTATTACAATATATAGGGACGTGAGATTACATATCCCTATACACTGCTATCATGTTGATTTACTCGATGAGATAAAATCCAATATCCCTCTACTATATAACGTTGAAAGGGATCTTATTAAGTGGTTAAAGGAGGCAAACTCGCTAGTTAATAGTAGTACACTTAATGAGCTCATTGAAGTCCTAAAGGATAAATGCGCTGAGCTAATAGAGAGTAAAGGCATCCCCCTCGATAAACTCCATGAATGTAGCCTATACTTGGCGTTTAAGGTAATTGGCATAGTAAAGTTTCTTCCCTTCTTACTTGATGAACATGTAGAGGAATTTTATTTAGATAAGCCAGGACGTAATGTCTATCTTGACCATAATCGATGGGGTCGTTGTGAAGCTACAATTCGAATATCCGATGATGATATAGAAGCCTTTCTTACACACATAAGGTTGGAAGGCCGTAAGGAAATAAATGTACTTTGTCCCTCCATAAAGGAGGACCTTAAAACAAAGTACTTTCATGTACGTGTCAGCATCGACATACCACCGCTGGCTATTCAGGGTGTCTGCATTGATGTGAGGAGATATAGAAGGAATCCCTTTACGTTAAGTGAACTCATAAGTCTAGGTACTCTTGATATAGATACCGCTGCCTATTTGCTCTTAGCCATTAGGCATAGAAGAAATATCTTAGTCCTCGGCGAACCTGGTAGTGGAAAGACAACTTTACTTAATGCTCTTGATCTCTGTACTCCCTGCTATTGGAGGAAGATATACGTAGAGGATGTTATTGAAAGCATTGATCAAAGCAGATGGAATATGCATCAGGTAAAGTTCAAAGTGCGTACTTACGAGGACGAGAAACGCGGTGAAATGGCCGGCTCATCTAAGTATGATGAGATTATCAAGTTACTTCATAGAACCCCCGATTACGTGATATTGGGCGAGGTTCAAACAAAGGATCACGTCAAAGCTTTATTCCACGCACTTGCTACAGGTATACGCGGTATTGCAACAACACATGCAAATGATATAGAGGGCCTAATTGTTCGATATGTAGAGCTATACGATATTCATCCTTCAAACATAGCGCTAGTAGATCTATTCGTTTTAATGACTAAGTTAAGGCGAGTAAATAGAATTCGTCGTTATGTGAAAGCTATATATGAAATCAGATGTGCTAAAGAATATTCCAATATCCTTGATAACATACTAATGGTTTACAGAGGGCTTCCTAATAGGAGATTTATCTCAATGGTACCGTTTGAGGAGAGGCCTTTAGTTAATAAGATAGTTCAAGATGAGGGAATAGAGGAGGAAGTCATAGTAGCTGAATATATGACGTACAAATCTATATTATCAGAAATGACTTCAAAGGGCATCACCTCAGTTGATGACTTTATCCAATTCTTCAATAAGAAGGTGGCAATACTCGAGGGGAACAAATTTGTAAGGGTGGAATCATGAACTTACCATCGCTATATAAAGTCGCATCGAGACCCTTACTCTTAGTGCTCAAGAAACGGAAGATGCAAGTTGACTTGAAGCTAAATAAAGCTATCAGATACCTTAACTGGTCTATCTCTCCCCACGAAGTGATATATGGTAGCCTCATTCTAGCATTACTATTAGGCTGCTCTATAGCTATGGCATTATATATGCTCCTTCGCTCCTTAATGCTATCTCTATGCATAGGCATGATTATCACGCATATATCCTACAAATTCCTCTATGAGGAGCCGTTAAGAAGAGCTGAAGCCTTATCGATGGCTAGACTTAAGATGCTCGCTCCTCTCGTGGAGACGCTAATTGTCAAAGGAAAAGTTGATGCCTTACAACTCCTTATGGATATCGGTATACCTCCTACTGACCTCATATCCATAAGACTAGGTTGCTCACCAGAACGCATACTCTTGAGATTATCCGAAATGGAATTAAATCCTATAATAGCAAGAATTGAAAGAACCCTTGCTAAACTGTTCTCTAGGGGTGATTTTGCTCGGCATGAAGCCAAGTTCCTTTACTTAGAGGCTCTTAGATCTTTAAGTAACATATTAAGACAAAACATTGAACGTGTAGACGTTCTACTTACAATGATGATCTCATTAACATTCTTTATACCGTTACTGATAGCATTACTCTCCATATTCTTTGGGATGAACGAACTCCTCTTAGCTGTAGCAATAATATTTTACGCTACCTTACTGAATTTCATCTCTAGAAGCATATCTAGGAGGTTTAGAATATGAGAAAAGCAATACTCCTCCTAACCCTTATTTGTATATTCTTGTTTCTAGAGGTTACTTTCAAATTCTCTGAACCTTGGAAACTCGTGGTACTTCTCTCTTTACTCATACCTCTAGTCGTAGAACTAAAGGACGTATATGCTAACGCGAGGGAATCAGCTGAGGAACTATATAAGATAAAGGACTTTGAGCGATTATTATCATCTCTCGTGGTTCTTATCGAATATGAAGGCAATATTGAGCGTGCATTAATAAAACTTCCTCATACGATCGACAGTAACAACAAATTTCATGGCCTATTACTTGACCTGAGATCCTTTATTCTAAGGGGTCTTACGCCATCGGAATACCTAATTACGATGAGTAAGAAGGAGAAAGGATTCCTTAAAATATCCTTAAGGGAATTAGGAATGATACTGTCTAAAAGCACGAACGTCGTAGAGGATCTCAATCGCCTCTTAGACGTAGTCAGGCGGTATAAAGCAATACTTGAGGATTACTATAGCTTGCTTGAGGCTCGTCGCATAAAGGCTAAACTACTGTCTATAATAAACGCTGCATGTATGGCGATCTTTGCCATCGCGGGATCTCTTCTATCCTCTTTATCTCATAATATAGGCGGACTCTTAGGAACCTTAGGCTTCAATGAAACACGTTTTATAATAAACATTCCTACAGTGAACGCTCTTGGTTCTATTAATGGTGCCACTATGACAATAGGATACCTCTGTCTCTCCATTCTTTCCTCCTTCTATATGGCGTGCTCTATGAGAGATCCAAGACCTCTTAGCTATATAGTCCTCTCAATCACCACTTACGCATTAGTATACCTCGTTTTCTCTAGCCTTATCCTTTAGCCGGGTTTAAATACATTTCTAATACCCCCATATCTCGGTGTGAGACTATGATCAAAATACTCAAGAGATTAAAGTATCTAATAAAGGATGTTCGTGCATCGCCTTTAATAGAAGAGGGTATGCTAATAGGCTTATCTCTAATAACTCTAACGATGTTACTATCCATGGTAACTGGAATCTTTGGAGGTCTTAAAGGACTATTCGGTCAAGCGCAAGGTGGAGCGACATCCCTTTTTAATGAGATAGCTCAGCAACTTGATAAAATCTGGCAATACATAGTCAACTTATTCAAGTAATTGAGGTCACGGTGACGTAGTACATGGAGACTAAGTCACCTAGGGAACTACTACTTGCAACTTTTTTACTAATCTTAGTACTTGTAATCTATGTCAGACCATATCTTGCCTCGTTTCTAGTGAGCTATAGTATTGTTAAGGATATGCTTAAGACATTTTCTCACTTCTATCAACTTAACGTGGTAGTAGGCCTCATAGTAATGTCGTTGTTTTTCACAACAGTTCTAGTTCTATACAGAAGATTAAATAATCCCTTTAATGGGACGATTAAAGTTGGGGATTTCTGGCTTGCACTACCTAATAAGGTAATCGGTTGCATAACATTACGTGGCGAATTACTAATAGAGAACGACAAGGCTATAGCCTCCTTAGAGAATAGACTTGAAAGCTTCTTTCAAGCACTCAGGAATTCAGGTGTAACGTATACTCTCTTCGTAAGCGATTATGAAAAGAACGATGCTTATAAGACAATACTTGGCATAGTCGTTATATGTAATAACTTAGATGAGCTAAGGGAGAATTTGTATAAAGTCAAAGCCGGAATTGAGGCTACGTTACCAGAGCTTGAAGCAGTAATGTTAAGTGGGCGTGAAATCCTTAAAATCATTAGATACTCGTTAATCCCTCTTATTCTAGACTCGAAAAAGCTTCATATCAATACTAGTAAGAGTGTATTAAAACACCTCACTACTGCGTGTTTAAGAGGAATGAAAAGGACCTCTTATAAAGGTCTGGAAGTGTGGTATTTACCCAATAAGATGGATAGGAGCAATCATAATAACAGGATATATCTTGGTCAGGTAATCGCGGATAACAAGGAGATAGCACCATTTTACATAAGCCTTCATGATATATCTTCTCATATAGCCATATTTGGTACAACTGGTAGCGGGAAAACTACGACGGCTAAGACTATAACCTTAAGGCTCCTTAAGAAGGGCATAGGTGTTCTAGTCCTAGACTGGCATAACGAATATTCTGATTTATTAGACGTGACTGAAGGCACCATTTATAGATTAGGGCTAGATGATGTATCCATAAATCCATTAATGCACTCCAGTGGATATAGCCTTCCTGAACACATAGACTTTGTTACGGATCTAATAAGCGACATATTTAATCTCTCTCACCCTCAAGCGTACATGTTAAGAGAAGCCCTGAAGAAGGCGTATATAAAGGCTAAACTACAAGGAAAGGTGCCAACCATAGTTGACCTAGTAAACGAAATAGAAAAATTACCCATAAAGTCTGGCTGGGATCATGAAGTAAAGACAGCACTTTTAAGAAGACTTAAATTACTTACTGAAGGTCCTATAGGTAAGGCACTTAATGGAAGGCATGTAATTAAGGTTGAAGATCTGCTCACTCAAGGACTTGTTATAATTGAATTAGGGCATATAAGAAACGTATATGCAAAACAACTCCTAGTTTTCTCTATATTGAAGATGATATATGACTACTATGTCGGAAGACGTGAGATCGTGAATAAGGTTAGGCATGTCACTGTAATTGAAGAAGCATTGAATGCCACATCAATAAAAACGGAAGGCCTTCATATAATAGAGAGGATGTTAAGTGAGCTGAGGAAATATGGAGAGAGCTTAATCATAATCTCGCAATCCCCTACAGATATTCCCTCTGGCGTATTGAAGAATACTTCTGTTAAGATAGTACATGCATTAAGGGAAGGAAGGGACGTAATGACGATAATCAACTCGCTTGGTCTAGATAAGAAGTATGTCGAAATATTTCATGCACTTAATACAGGCGATGCAATCCTTTATGCGCCTAGCCTCATACGTCCCGTATTACTTAGAGTAAAGCCGGAGCTCTTCGAGAAGTTAGTATCGCAAGGGAATACGTCTAAGAATGCTCCTGATCTGCTCGTAATTGAGGTTCCTTAAGCATTTTTAATACCTTTCTACTAACATCTAAAGGATCCCTATATCTCCTTAACCAGTCTATAGAAAATGGCTTATATTCGTCTCTCCTCCTCCCTTTAAGTATATCAAGGATTTCCCTTACTATCGTCTTCACATCCTTACCTGTGGTATTCACTTCAACTACCTTGTTAGTACCATAATATCTCACGGCCTCATATGTTATTACACTTAAAAGTTCAGCCTCTACATTTTCTAATATCTTCCTAAGTTTCCAGCCTCTCTTAATTAGCCTCTTAGCCATCTCAATAGGATCTAGTCTTAAGACAATAACTAACTTTACCATAGACTTAGGCAGGATATCAGGTATCACAGAATCAACTATGACATCCTCCTTTATCGTCCTTATAAGCGTGCTCCTAAGTACATTTACGTCCACGTCGTATGTGTCGCTCTCTGGGTCATATATCCCTAAATTATGAGAGGATACTACCTGGGCCACATTAAGCCAAGGGATCCTTAATTCATGAGATAGAGCTTTCGCTATAGTAGTTTTCCCTACTCCTGGAGAGCCCGTGATTAGTATACATCTAATTAGTATCAATCCTCCAAGTAGCAACTATGAGTTTTTAGCTAATAATGTAAACAAAAATAACCAAATAAATTCTAGCAGTAATGAATTGTAAAATTTAAATTGTTTTTACTCAGTTGATGTCTCCTCCTCTTCCTTACCCTCTTCCTTTCCTTTCTTCTCTTCAGTTCTTGAAGCAGCGATTATATCGTCTATTCTTAGTATTAATGAGACTGCCTCAAGTGCTGACTTTATAGCCTGTAATTTAACGCTTACTGGCTCTAGTACTCCAAGAGCTACCATATCATCTACTTTGCCATCGAATACATTCACACCATACTTCCAGCCATCAGCCTTCTCGTGTGCCGCTCTAAGCTCCGTTATTATGTCTACTGGATCTAGACCTGCGTTCTCCGCTAGTGTCCTTGGAATTACCTCAATGGCATTTGCAAACGCCTCAATTGCTAGTTGCTCTCTTCCTCCAACCTGTGCAGCATACTTCCTAAGCTCCTTTGCGATCTCTGCCTCTATAGCTCCACCACCTGGTACGACCTTTCCATCCTCTATAGCATCTGCAACAACACTTACTGCATCAGTTAACGATCTCTCTGCCTCATCTACGAACTTCTCAAGACCACCTCTTATTAGTATTGTGACTGCTCTTGGATTCTTGCAACCTTCAACGAACACCATTCTTTCCTCTGCTACCTTCCTCTCTTCTACTAGTTCTGCATATCCTAGATCCTTCTCAGTTAAATCGTCGATATTGGTAACTATCCTTGCTCCAGTTGCACGAGCTAACTTCTCCATATCACTCTTCTTAACTCTCCGCACTGCCATTATGCCGAACTTAGCTAGATAGTGCTGCGCCATATCATCTATTCCCTTCTGGCAGAAGACAACGTTAGCACCAACCTTCTTAATCTTCTCAACCATCCCTCTAAGCATCCTCTCCTGTTCTCTAAGGAACTCTTTCATCTGCTCTGGATCTCTTATCCTTATTTCAGCGTCATATTCAGGCTTTTCTACTTCTAGTGGGCAGTTCAGAAGTGCGATCTTAGCGTTTCTGACGAGCTTAGGCATTCCTGCATGAACTACTTCCTTGTCTATTACCATTCCATATACCAGTTGAGTATCGAATAGACTACCACCCTGCTTCTTTATGAACTGTATGTTATCAGTATCGGCAATCCACTCTCCATCTCTCTTCTCTGCAATCTGTTTCACTGCCTTTACTGCTAGTTCTGCAAAGTAGTCTCTTGCTGCTGCTACTGCCTTACTATACATCGCAGTCTTTGCTACCTTCTTTAATAATTCCTCGTCCTCATACTTTACAGGTATTGCTATTTTTTCGATAACCTCTCTTGCTTTATCAGCTGCTTTCTTGTAACCACTTATTATTACAGTTGGGTGTATGTTCTTGTCTAATAGTACTTCTGCCTCCTTTAATAGCTCTCCTGCGAGTACTACTGTGGTAGTAGTTCCATCTCCGACCTCATCATCTTGTGCCTTAGCTATCTCGACCATTAATTTAGCTGCTGGATGCTGTACGTCTATTTCATCCAGTATAGTTGCACCATCGTTTGTGATCGTAACATCTCCTAAACTATCTATAAGCATCTTATCCATGCCCTTGGGGCCAAGTGTTGTCTTTAAAGTCTCAGCTATTGCTCGTGCAGCCATTATGTTTATTCTCATTGCCTCTCTTCCTGTTGATCGAGATGTGCCTTCCTTGAGTATGAGAACTGGAATTCCACCAAGTTGAGCTATTGGAATAGCTTTCTCACTCATTCTCTCACCTTCTCCTACTCTTTAGCGTGCTCTATGTACTTGCACTTCTATTTAAGCTTAACCCTATTACGATCTGGTGATATCCCTCACTCTTAACCTTCCCATATGGCATTGGAATATTTTACCACATGGCGTGCTGCAAGCAATACATCCTCTCTTATAACTGTCTTTCTACCTGCATGAGCCGCTAAAATTATTGCCTCCTTTGCTATTTCGTAGCATACCTTCTCTATTAAATCTCTGAGAGCCCTAGTTGCGCTCTCACTAACTCTTTTCGCACCAGCTTTACGAAATATCCTATCAAGAGGAGCTAAGGGTATTTCAGGCATCGAGATATGGTATTGTCTGAGGTTTAGATATCTGTGATCTTGAATTTATTTATTAATTCTAATATATGACAACATAAGCTTTAAGTTAGACCTATCTTTATATGTATGAAGACCTGGGGAACATACCATGGGGAAGGTAAGACCTAGAATGATAAAACGCATAGCAAGAGAGCTCATTGAAAAGTATCCTGATAAGTTCACTACAGATTTCGAGACTAACAAAAAATTAGTAGCCGAATTAACGAATGTTCAGAGTAAAACTCTTAGGAATAAGATAGCTGGCTATGTAACTAGGCTAATGAAAATAGAAGCTAGACGTCGTATGTTAATGGAGGCTCAAGTAGCTGAAACTCAGGGGAAGGGATGAAGATACTGACCTGCGCTGAGGATATCTCTCATGATGAAATATATTTTAACTGACCTGGTGTGATTATGAGAGATAATGATGCTGTAAGAATACTAGTAATAAGCGATATACATGGATATATTGATTCCGTACATGCGCTTGGTCAACATCTTTCGGACGAACGTTATGACATCCTCGTAGTTTGTGGTGATTTAACGCATTTTGGCTCCATAAGCGAATTAAGGGAGATAATATCTGCCTTAAGGTGTGAGGTTCGCTGTGAGCTCCTAATTATCGTCCTAGGTAATTGCGATCCAAGAGAAGCTCTTTCTTCATCTATGAAAGGAGTAAGCGCTCATATCCTACATGGTGACATAATAGTGTGGCATGACTTTGCCATAGGTGGTGTAAGTGGTGGCATAATTTCACCTTTCATGACACCTATAGAGTTTAGTGAAGACGAGCTCATGATGGCTCTTAATAATATAGGGGAAAAGTGGCATAATTATGCTAACCGCATATTAGTAACACATGTACCTCCTTATAAAACTAAGGTAGATATCGCCCATTCTGGAATTCATATAGGTTCATCCTCCCTACGTAAGTTCATAATAGAGGAATCGCCTATGGTCTGCTTCTGCGGCCATGTTCACGAAGCTCGCGGTATGGATAAGCTAGACAATACGCTTATCATAAATCCAGGTCCCTTAAGAAAAGGTTATTATGCAGATGTTATAATAAGGAGGAGAGAAAAAAGGATTAAGGTAAGCTTTAAAGAGGTGTTATGACCATGCCTTTCGATAAGGGCACATTCCTCCTGGTTGACTATACCATAAAGGTTAAGGATGAAGACCGAGTCATAGAAACAACAGACGCTGAGATTGCTAAGAAGGCAAACATCTATGATGAAAATGAAGTATATGAGCCTCGATTAGTGATATTAGGAGAAGGTTGGCTACTGAAAAGCCTTGAAGATGAACTAATGAAGATGAATGAAGGAGAAGAGAAGGAGATAGAACTACCGCCTGAAAAGGCTTTTGGAAAACGCAGTCCTGATAATATAAAAGTCTACCCAGCACGTGAGCTTATCCGACGAAGAGTAAGGCCCATCGTAGGCACAAGGGTTGAAATAGACGGTCGTATAGGAATCATAAGGAGCGTAGGTAGTGGTAGAGTAGTTATAGACTTCAACCATCCCCTTGCAGGAAAGACCCTACTATGTAAGATAAAGGCTGTGAAGAAAATAGAGGACGAAATGGAAAAGATCAAAGCCCTTATACACAGGAGAGCACCTAAGGTAGATATTAATAAGTTCGATGTATCTCGAGAGAACGATGTAGTTGTAATAAAACTCCCTCCTGAAATTCGTGATGCGGAGGGTGGACGTATATTCAAGTACTCCCTCTTTAGGGACATAACCAAGTATATAAGTGGGGTAAGGGTCGTTCGCTTTATTGAGGAGTATGAGGTAGAGAGAAAGGAAGAGAAGGCCGAAGAAAAAGTTCCTAAGAAGCCTGCCAAAGCTAAGGAAGAAGAGAAACAAGAGCAAGCTTAAGCTCCCTATATCGGCATCTAAGAGCGGTAGGGTACACCTTAATTACCTTAACCCTATCATTTTCCCTTAATCCCTCGGGCTTACATAACCTAATGTTAGGGCATGTCTTCTCCTTACATGCAATCCAAGGGAATTTAAGGATAAGGCCTGGTATCGCGGCATGTGAAGGTAGCATGACCTTAATAGGCGCTATACGAACTATGGCAACTTGCACCTCCTCATGTATTTTACACTTATGCTTTACGTTTCTGATCCCTATTACCTCATAGGTCAACTTGGCTCTCAGTCGGGAGCATAGAAAGTAAAGTCTACATGACTTACATTCTGGAGGCAATCCTCTGAACTTGAAGCTTACGCCTTTCCTAGCTAAGGCCGTCGGTACAAGTGTTACAATCCTCATTCTATTACTTCTGTCTCTCTTGCTAATGCTTCTGCTGCCTTCCATGTAAGCCCACTCTCCCCTAATATAGTATATCTCTTCCTCATCTTATGGGCAATTGTAAGAGCCCTAATTATATACTCAGGCTCTATTCCTAGTTCTTTTGCATTGATAGGAGCGCCTACTTGCTTAAGGAATCCTCTTATCCTCTTCCATTTCAGTCCATGTAAATAACTCATCATTATCGTCCCTACGCCTACCTGTTCCCCATGAAGTGCTGGTCTTGGTGCAATTAAATCCAGTGCATGACTAAATAAGTGCTCGCTACCACTACATGGTTTTGATGAACCAGCTATTGCCATGGCTGTACCACATGAGATTAGTGCTTCTAGAAGGACTCTTATTCCCTCTGGGGATCCTTTTGCTATTAAGCTTGCGTTTCTCATAACTAATTTTGCTGACATAAGCGCTAAACTTAAGGCATAATCTCCTACGTATTCCCCTTTTATCACTCTAGCAAGTCTGGCATCCCTCACCGCGGTAATCTTACCTATGACATCTCCGCATCCACTTGCTGTAAGCCTTTTAGGAGCCTTACTTATTACTGATACATCTGCTACTACCATTATTGGAGGCTTAGTGAAGAACGATCCTGGCCTTCCATCATCAAGCTTTATAGACGCTACAGGCGATGCTATTCCATCATGAGATGCTGCGGTTGGTACGCTTACAAAAGGTATGTGCGTAAGGTACGATGTATACTTGGTAACATCTATTACCTTACCACCACCAACGGCTATCATTATTGAAGGTTTTATCTCCTTTACGATTTCCTCGATCTGTCTGACTTCGTTAAGGGTTGATGTCCTTACTATCTGGTATTGCACTTCATAATGAGAATCTACAAGTAGCGATATCACATCCTTACCTATTATTTCGTAGACATGAGGTCCTGTGAGAACGAGGAGGTCATTACCTAAATTTAATTTCTTAATCAATGACGGTAGTCTCTTAAGGACGTCCATTCCTATAATGACTTTCAATGGTAGTTCTATCTCATGTATTGGCTTACTCCACATTGAGTTAACCTCAACGAAAAATTAAATAATAGTTGTGTTTATTAGTTTCACCTGGAATTTTCCGATAGAAGCTTAATATGGTGATATGGTTTGATACCAGTGCGATATCCCGATACATACGAGGAGTATTTGAGGAAAACTGGAACGACCACAGTAGGTATCGTATGTAAGGATGGAGTAGTCCTCGGTACCGATACTAGAGCTACGGCTGGTTATTTCATTGCGCATAAGCACGTTAAGAAAATATACAAAATAGACGACTACGTAGCGGCAACCATGTCAGGTGTTGTTGCAGAAGCTCAGAAGATACTAGAAAGAGCGCAGTTGCAGGTCAGGCTATATAAGACTGAAACTGGAATGCGTATGAGTATAAAGGCAATAGCGACCTACATATCAAACCTACTCTTTGGATCCAGGGTATATCCATACGTCGTACATACAATAGTTGCTGGCGTCGATGAAACAGGCCCTAACATGTACACTATTGATTGGTTTGGCTCTCTAACTAAAGAAACATATATTGCTACAGGCTCGGGCTCTCCTATAGCTCTAGGCGTATTGGAGGATAGCTATTATGAGGGAATAACGATAAAGGAAGCCGTACCTATCGTGGTAAGAGCTATCCACTCGGCTATAAAGCGAGATCCTGGTAGCGGAGAAAGCATAGATGTTGTATATATAACTAAACATAATTATGTTGAAGTTCCTAAGGATGAAATCCTGAATATCCTGAAGATGAAGGCAAAGAAGGGACTTTAGAAATGAATAGGGAAAGAGATGTATTGGAACTAATTAGAAGGGAGATCCTGTCCAATATCCCCCTAGAGGCTAGAATAACTAGGATAGACTTTGAAGGCCCTCAAATAGTAGTTTATACAGGAAACCCCGCGGCTGTATACGAGGAAGAGGATGTCATTAGGAAGATAGCGAAGACTATAAAGAAACGAATAGTAATAAGGGCTGATCCAAGCGTTAGAATGGACAAAAAGAAGGCAGAAGAGATAATCAGAAAGCTAATACCTGAAGAGGCCGAGATCCATAGGATCATATTTGATGATGTAACAGGAGAAGTTATAATAAAGGCTAAGAGACTTGGTCAGGTAATAGGCAAGGGAGGTGCAAACTTAAAGAGAATTCTAATAGAGACCAAGTGGAGGCCTAAAGTAATTAGGGTTCCTCCAATGGAATCAAAGATAGTTGAACGAATATTAGATACGCTTTATAGGGAGAGTGAAAGAAGACAACGCCTATTACATGAAATAGGTCGTAGAATTCATAGACCAACCTTATATAGTGATAACTATGTCCGCATAATATCCCTTGGAGGCTTTAAGGAAGTTGGTAGAAGCGCAATATTGCTTCAAACAAAGGAGAGTAACGTGTTATTAGATTGCGGTATAAAGCCCTCCTCAGGCTATCGTGATGAGTTCCCATACTTTGACCTGCCCGAATTTGATATAGATTCCTTAGATGCTGTTGTAATTACGCATGCCCATCTTGATCACTGTGGTGCCTTACCTTATCTATTCAAGTACGGATATAGAGGCCCTGTATACATGACTGAACCTACACAGCAACTCATGGCTCTACTCCTTAAGGATTACTTAGAGGTTCTTCAAAAGGAAGGAAAACATCCTCCGTATACCATGAAGGATGTTAGGGAGGCAATACTTCACACTATAGTGCTCGGATATGGAGAAGTAACTGATATAGCGCCGGATATACGACTCACTTTCCACTATGCTGGACACATTCTAGGCTCAGCTATGGCCCATCTTCATATAGGTAATGGCTTCTGCAATGTGGTGTACACTGGTGACTTCAAATACGAAAGGACAAGATTACTTGAGGCAGCAACCACTGTATTTCCAAGATTAGAAGTACTGATAATTGAAAGTACATATGGTGGAAGAGATGATGTAATGCCTAGAAGAGATGAAAGCGAATTACTCTTAATTGAGCTAGTCAGGAAAGCACTCCTTCGTGGAGGTAAAGTACTCATCCCAGTACTCTCCGTAGGAAGAGGACAGGAAATAATGCTTGTACTTGATGAAGGAATAAAGAAAGGACTTATACCAAAAGTGCCCGTATACATAGATGGCATGGTTTCTGAAGCAACGGCCATTCATACTGCCTATCCTGAATTCCTATCGAGATCATTAAGGGATATGATGTATAACGATGAGAATCCATTTCTTGAAGAATATTTCCACGTTGTAAAGGATGCACAACAAAGACTTGAAATAGTAGAAGGGGAGCCCTGCATAATACTTGCCACATCTGGGATGTTAACAGGAGGGCCATCGGTTGAATACCTTAAGAACCTTGCTGAAGATCCAAAGAATATGTTGATATTCGTAAGCTACCAGATAGAAGGCACACTAGGGCGTAGAATAATGGATATAGTAAGATCAGGCGAGAAAGAGGTAATAGTTCCATTAAGTAGTGGAAGCCGCTTAGAGTACTTAACTATAAAGATGGAAGTACATGCTATAGAGGGCTTCAGCGGTCATAGCGATAGGAAACAATTAATAAACTTCGTAAGAAACCTAAGACCTCGACCAGAACGGATAATCGTTAATCATGGTGAGAGGAATAAGGCTGAAGATCTGGCAAACACTTTAAGTAGAATATTTAGGATACCTGCAATAGCTCCTGAGAACATGGAAGCCATAAGACTTAGATAGGCTAAGCAAGTAGGGTTGCCATGAGCTTACATATCTTATCCTTATCATAATGTAAGTTCCTTAATGCCTTTCCTCTTCTACTTCTCTCTATTTCCTCTTTCGACATCAAAGCTAAGCCTATTGCAATAGGCTTTTCCTCCTCATCGTATACGACAGCTACCTCTCCCTTTTCAAAATCCTCACTAACCTTAACTATACCTGGAACCATCACATGTGCTCCCTTAGCAATTCTCTCGGCTGCTCCCTTATCTACTACAACAAATGGTTTCCATGAAATTCTCCTGACTAAATATATGGTAGGAAATATTATGTCATTTTCTTTAACTAAGGCTGGAAACATGTCTATTAAATATATCGTTACCTTCCGCTTACCCACCCTAGTCCTTATTATTACCACTTCATTCGCCGATAGTATCGCAGAGGCAAGTTGTGAACTATGTCTTCTTATCTCTTCCGCTAATCCTCGTCTTTCCTTCTTGCTTAACGGATACTTCTGTGCCATACATTTAATAAGATAAGAAGAAGAGCTATAAGTTTAAATTGGGCTTTTCTCCACATATCTACGGCGAGAAAGCATGCCCGGTCCTGCTACTGCAGAAGTATTGGCACAAGCTCTCGACAACATAGTGCTAGTAAAACTCAAAGGCGGTCGAGAGATAAGAGGTAAGCTGAAAAGTTTCGATCAGCATCTTAACCTAGTCCTAGAGGAAGCAGAAGAGATAAAGTCGAATAGCACTAGAAAGCTCGGTACGATAATAGTCAGAGGGGATAACGTAGTATTAATAAGCCCTATAAGTTAAGTCCTAAAAAAATTTAAGAACGAATGAGGTAAGATAAGGGGAGGTGATACATTTGGTTAAAGGCACTACGTCAATGGGTAAGCGAAGCAAGGGAAAGACACACATACGTTGTCCAAGATGTGGGCGCCATGCTTATAATGTAAGGAAAAAGTACTGTGCAGCATGTGGATGGGGTCGATCTAGTAAAATACGACGATATTCATGGCAGAATAAGAAAGTTAACAGAGTTAGGGTAAGGTAAGTTCGATATTATAATAAATCCTGGGCCCGTAGCTCAGCTTGGTCGGAGCGCCCGGCTGATAACCGGGAGGTCCCGGGTTCAAATCCCGGCGGGCCCACCAGGTCACTAAGTTCTATTACATTCTCCCTCCTTCTTCTAATCATTAAATGGTAGTCAGGAGGTATATTCTACCCTTACTTATGAATTGTTTAGCATCGAGTTCCACGTCATCTTATAATGTATAGTCGCCTCACTCTTGATGATATTCTCGAATATCAGAAAGAGTTATCTAACATAATGTGGTGGACCGGCCGGGATTTGAACCCGGGACCTCTCGGGTGCGAACCGAGCGCTCTACCGGGCTGAGCTACCGGCCCATTTTTCTGTCATTCATTTCTCTCACTTAAGCTTTACTAGCATGTGGATTAAACCTCAATAATGCCCCTATTCCGCCGAACGCCTTAAGGAACATTTCTCCCTCCTCAGTATTTGGTGAGACTAGTTCTATTTTAACGCCAAACTTACTACTTAACTCTATAAGTTCCTCAATAAACGTCTTCTCACTTAGCACTCTCACGGGTCCTTTACATTTAGGACATATTAAGTTCCTCATCTCCTCCCTTACCCTTATCTTATATGTTTTCTTGCACGATAAGCACTCCACTTCTAATATTCTGTCCTTAATCCCCTCAGACACTATTAACGTATCAACTGCACCATACTTCATCATCTCCATTACTTCCCTTTCGCCATATACCACTAAGTCGCTATCCCTAACTATACGCTCGAAAAACCTTTGAAGTAAGTTCCTCTCGTAGACATATCTACTATCCTTAATATACCTACTTCCCCTATTCACGAGCTCTCTTAATCCCTCCTCACCTGTATATTCAACATCTACTAAACCTACCACCTTCTCCTTTATCCTATAATCTAGGTAATCACCTTCAACAAATTGTATCTTAGCAGGCCCTGGTCCGCCTACTAATACTCCCTTTAGATCTGGCACCTTTAAGAAGAATTCACTTGCATATTCCGCTACCCTCTTGAAATACTCATGAATTGCCTGCTCTCTAAGCCTCTGAAATCTCCTAGCAGATTGCCCTCCCTTATGATGCTTCCTCGGCACACCTGACGTTACCGTCTTAAGGACTTCTATTCTTCTTCCCTTAAGTAGAGCAAAAGTTGCCTCACTTAAGTCCATAACTAAGAGGCCGTAAACATCCTTCTCCCTTAGTATATCCTCTAGGATCTCCGTATGAAATCTGGAATCACACCTATAAAGCCAGACCTTTATCTGCTCAGGGGGCTCTATTACGTGAACTTCAAGCTTCTCCTTCCCAGGAATACCAACATCGATATACCCACAAAATATAACAAGCCCATTGGGAGGAGCTACTCTACCAAGCATCTTAAGTCTCTGGATAACTGTAGTCAATGCATCGAGAACGTGATGCCTGGTAGTCCTATCCTTTATATTGGATGCTTGTGAATACTCCTGCCTTAGCATGCCTATTACTTCATCTAATCGCTTACCCCCTGGAATATAGAGGCTTATAAGCTCCGTTCCTCTACCCTTCTTACTTCTAAGCTCTTGAATTAGCCTACTCAGCTTATATCTCTCGACTTCTGAAAGTATTGTCATGTCCGGATCACCATTTGTAACGATCTCCAATCTCCTATTTCATGAATTGTAGCGCAACTAATAAGTAAATATTTCCTCAAAATAAGTCTTACCTAGGGATCCTCATGAAAATAATCCTTAGACTAGGAGGCCATGTAGTATGGAACGAGGTACTCACCCCTAATGTTAGCATACTAAAGGAATACTCTGAAGTTTTAAAGAAGGCACATGATGAAGGGCATATAATACATATCGTTATAGGAGGAGGCCCGCCATCTAGAGCATATATAAATGCATTAACCCATCTTAACGCTAGCAATGCCCTAAAAGACTACGTTGGCGCAATGATAGCTAGAGCTAACGCTTACCTCATCGCATGTGCACTAGGCGAGCTGGCACATATACCAATTCCGAAGAACTTCTCAGAGGTAATGGACGCTATCGGTAAAGGGAAAATAGTTATATGTGGAGGCCTACAACCAGCTCAATCTACGCTCGCCGTAGCGGCACTTCTCGCAGAGCTCATAAATGCTGATTACTTGGTAAATGCTACTACTGTAGATGGCGTATACACAGACGATCCAAAGAAAAATCCTAATGCAAAACGCCTAGATAAAATAACAATAAGCGAGCTCCGAAAGATATTACGCGATCGCTTCATGCCTGGAACCTATGAACTCTTCGATGAACTCTCTCTGGAGATATTACTTAGATCTAAGATAAAGGCCGTGGTTCTAGATGGAAGAAATCCAGATAACGTATATAAACTCTTACAAGGCGAACGCGTAGGAACATTAATAATCCCCCAGTGAAGAATATACTCTAGAACTGAGAACGCGGGGGTGCCCGAGCCAGGTCAAAGGGGCCGGACTCAAGATCCGGTGGGCGTAGGCCCATCGCGGGTTCAAATCCCGCCCCCCGCACCATGTAATTTCCGTAAAGATCAAGATCGAAGTTTATCTATCCACTGTTCATGATGATTGTGATTATGTTAGCTATATATGATAGCCTCCATTATCACATACACGTCTAACAATATTATTTCGTATATCTCCTCTATGGCAACTGAGGGCCACTCTAAGAGGCCTCCTAGTATCGCTAGTAAGAACAATGCGAATAATAGTATAGCGTATTTTCTACTTTTCCTAATTACGCCTATAGCTTTCATAAGTACCGATAGTTGTGCCTGAATGAAGAACCACGTGGAGACAAACGTATGTGGTTTAGTTCCTCCTGGAAAGATCCCTATGAGTGCTAAGAACATTCCTGCTATGGACAAATAAGCTGCAGCAAAGGTCTCTACCTTATTTGTAGCTTTAATGGCTAGGTATCCTGAGAACAATATTACGAACATTGCGGTTATCATAAGTCCATAGTTATATATCTGTGGCATGAGCGCTCTACTTGTTCCTAGATCGCTTAAGGCGTGCTTAGTTAAGATGAACCATGGATTAAAATGTATAGCCAATGCTATTACAAACCAAGCCATAGATATCGCTATGATTCCTGAAGACCTTAAAGCTAATATTATGTAATCCTTTCTCATGTGCTCCCTTAATATTCTAAGCTATGAACGGTATTTAACTTAAACCATACCCTTAAATCCTCTTTGTCTTTATTACGTATGTTCTTGTAAAGACCTGAACTCTAGAGAATTCCGAAAAGTTTAAGGACTTCCATATTTTAATATACGGTAGGGCCCCGGCTACGTACGCGCGCCGCCGGCTGCACCCGGCGCGAACCGGTAGTTTAGCCCGGTTAGAATGCGGGACTGTCAAGGTTTAGAACCGCGGAACTCCCGTGGCCCGGGTTCAAATCCCGGCCGGGGCGCCATTATTTTTGTAATACTATTTCATTGTAATGCGTATAGTTATATCAACCTTCTGATGACTTTTAGAACAGCATTTATGATCCTGTTCTCATTGAATGCCTATTTACGTCATGATTGTACAACTCGATTTATATACTCCCATCACTCTAAATTAAAATGTATATGATATGCATATGTTGTGCTAAATGCTGTTTCGATACTGAGATGATATTGACGAGAAGCGATATACTTAGAATAGCTAAACTTGGGTACTCTCCAGACGATTTCACTGTAAAGAGTGGTGGCTTCATAAGGCTAAAGAACGTAAATGGTGCTTGCTTCTTTTTAGATAGGGAGACCCTAAGGTGTAAGATATATAACTCTCGTCCAATTGGATGTAGGCTATACCCTATAATCTATGATGTTGAAAGGAACGTTATCACTGTGGATAAGGAGTGTCCTATGCACTGGACCGTTGGAGAGAACGATCTAATAAGAGCAAGGCCCGTTTTAGCTAGAATATTGTGGGAACTTGGGATTTTAAGACCTGGCGAGCTTCCTAAACTACCTAAGGGGTCAAACTCTTAATCCACTCAACGAACTCCTTCAAGGTGTTAAATGTCCTCTCCTCATCATGAATCTTTACCCTAATTGCGGATACTTGAAACGTATTTAGGACATCATGCGGAAGTTTTGTTCCAAAAGCTCTAGCCCATTGTACTTGCCTATCGTAATCATCTCTAGCATGAATGAACTTGTTGATTACAAGCCTATATCTAGTACCCTTAAATATGAAGGTAGCCTTTCCATTGTGTTCACGCAACTTCTTAAATATATTCATGAATTCCTCATGGGATATCATGATCCCACCTAAAGTGATATAGTACTCATACTATAATAGGCTATCTCTCCTTGTCTATCCATCACCGCTAGAACCACCTCCTTCTTAGAGCGTCTTGCTTCTTCTGCAATCCTCGCTAGCTCCTTAAAGTCTACACGTACCCCCTCACATACTGCATAGACGAGATACTTAGTAGCATTATATTCAACATTGGCCCCTCTACCATAAAGGAGAAATGAGACATTCCTTCCCTTAAGCGGTACTGCTATAAGGCCTCTACGCCTTAAATCACAATAGACCAGGAACCTCATCCACAATTTACTATCCGTCTTAGAGAACCTTCTAGTTAGTTCCTCAAAGCTCAACTTCTTCTCTCCCTCATACACTTCCAACTTACCAATATGCATTAAGTAGAGCGCCTCTACTGGGTGAAGAACTAATTCATTACCATCTAATCTCCCGTAGTGCTTGTTATAGTGTAGCTCATTTATCCACTTATCATCCTTTATAACAACTCTCCCTTCCTCTAAGTAAGCCTTGGCAATCTTATTCCGCATACGCTCTCAATTACTTAATAATGATTGCCCTTTTATTTTTAGCCTACCTTATAGGTAACTAATACATGATCACTTCCAAACTCTCATCATGTCGATACCTATTAATACAAGGAATCCTACTATTCACAAATGACCAACCGTAAGCTACCTTACAGTACTCCAATCCATTTGATAATCTAGGAAAACTTATATCCCTATTCTGAATTTATTTTGATATGGTGCGGGGGTGCCCGAGCCAGGACAAAGGGGCGGGACTTAGGATCTAGCCCGATCATGGGGCTAGATGGGAGCTCCCGTGGCGTAGGCCTGCGTGGGTTCAAATCCCACCCCCCGCACCACGACCATCTCCGGATCATAATAATACATTATAATATCCTTCATCAGTAAGAGTAGAGATAAAGCATTTAAGGAAGCCTTTAGGCCGCAATTTAGTTTAAGCGCATTAACACATATAATATGTGTGTATAACTTAAGGCTGAGTCTCTTCCCATCCTTCATATATTCTCTCTTCATAGAGGTTAATGGTAAATTCATTAAAGTTATTGGTTGGAAGAAAGGATGTTGGATAGCCCAAGATAATGGGAAAATATATGGAAACTGTGGCTTCTCTGAGCTTGCATATTGGTCTGGAACGTGGTTTATCAAATATCTTGTCAATTCTAGGGACGAGCTAATACAATCGTTATTTAAACTCTATCCCATTGGTCTCTCAATAAGTCCTTATGATAAGGAGTTACTATTCATTCCAGTCTTCCTATCAAGAGCTACGGGTTGGGAGACCAATGTACTAAGATGGTGTAGAAAGCTGTGGGATTTAATCGATACATTAGAAGACGTTTTGAAAGTAGATATCTCACAAGTTGGAACGAGCTTTCAGCTCAAACAACTAAAAGAAAGCGTCAAGGACTTCATTGATAAAGTATATCCCGTGCTCGATGAAGACGCCTTTACAATAAGGAAGGCTCTCCTATCATGTAGATGGGTTGGACCAAAGGTTGCAGATGCATACCTATTATTCACTGGAATAGACGTATCATCTTCCCCAATAGATATCCACATGAGGAGAATGGCAAGGCGCCTTGGTATAAATGGCATCCCTCCACTCAAGAGAATGTGTATACGTTATCCATGTAGCTCATGTCCCATTAGGAATAAGTGCCTAAGATATATTTTAAATCAGAGATATGGCATGAGAGCTGGCTGGTTACAGACAGTACTTTATTTGTTCGAAAGAGATTACTGTAAGAATAAGCGTTGTACATCATGCCCCTTAATGAGGAAGTGCAAGGAGCCATTGATATCTAAATCGAGATTCCCTAACAATGAATGAACTAAAACTTAATAAGGTCTAAGGAACTCTTTTTATTTCGGAAAAGGCCCCGTAGCTCAGCATGGAAGAGCGCGGGCCTCCTAAGCCCGTGGTCGTGGGTTCAAGTCCCACCGGGGCCGCCACAACATTTCTAAACAATAAACAAACCTTTTAAGGCTCTTGATTCTTCCTCATGAACTGATGTGATTCTTGTAAACCTTAATCCTATTCTAAAATTTTATCAAGCATCTAAACTCATGGTGTCATAAGTTTATAAAGTTCTAAAGTTCTATTGACGAAATTGCCAGTAAAATGCTTGATAATAAATGAACTGGTGATTAATCTCTCATAAGAGCTTTTAATGATACCTTTATATTACAGGGGTGTAAGTTAGTTACAGGGGTGTAACTTATGCTTTTTGATCCTAGACCCAAGGAGAAGAAAGATGAGCTATTTAATAGAGAGGAAGAGCTAGAGGCTCTCTCAAAGTATGTATCCTCAGGCTCTCCTATCATCCTATGTTTAGGCATAAGGAGAATTGGTAAGACATCAGTTCTAAAAGTATTCCTTAATGAAAACAATTATCCAAGCCTGTATATTGATGCTAGAAGACTATCCGAAATAGGCTATTCCAAACAAGGATTATATAGGCTAATATCTGAGGAATTCACAAGGATAAGAGGAAGGTTTGCATCAATAATAGAATATTTAAGAAGCATCAAGGGTGTAAGCATTGCTGGGCATGGAATAGAACTTAACTGGCGAGATAAGGGATTATCGCTCTCGTCAATTCTTATAAAGATGGATGATTATGCTAGGGATAATAATACTGTATTCCTCATTGTTATTGATGAAGCTCAATATCTACGATTCCTAAAAGGTCATAACAAAATAGATTTTAGGCAAATCATAGCGTACACTTATGATAATTTAAGGAGAGTAAAGTTCATACTAGCTGGCTCTGAAATAGGCATGTTATATAGATTCCTTGGCTTTAGCAATCCCTCAAGTCCATTATACGGAAGAGTTAGAGACGAACTACTTATCGAAAGATTCTCTAGAGAAGAATCAATAGAATTCTTGAAGCAGGGCTTTAGTGAAGCCAACATGAGTGTACCAGAGGACATAATAGAGGAAGTAGTTGACCTTCTTGATGGAATTGTAGGATGGCTAGCATATTTTGGCTACAAGTTCCTACAAGTTAAGAGGGCTGACATAGTTAAGCAAATCCTTGAAGAAGCAATAAACATGGCTTTAAACGAACTTAAAAAGCTTAACGATCTCTCCCTCACATACTCACACGTACTAAGAGCTATAGCACTAAACTTCAACACATGGAGCACTATAAAGAGGACTGTAGAAGCATGGATGGGGAGAACAATACCATCAAAAACACTATATAGAATTCTATCAAATCTAATAGACATGAGCATAATAGATAAAAAAGATGGCAAATACGTTTTCCTCGACCCCATATACAAAGAAGCATCAAGACAGCTATGATAATCGGAAAACTGAAAGAATAGTTTAAAGAGAACAGAACTATCAATAACAATGCCTTTAATGTCCACGTTCTCTATCCTCTCGAATCAATTCGTCAACAGGTTTCGGCACTCTATCTAGTCGCTTACGTACTTCCTCTAATGACTTTAAGATACTCGATAGTCATAAAAATCTCGTGAAATATCTCGTTCTGGATAATGTTTGTTTTTAAGTATATCTATACATATAGTATATTGTGTTTATAAAGCGAAAAATATATGTGTATCTTCACTAGTACGAATACATGAGGTGCTCATTATAGCCTATGTAGATATTACATCCTGTTCTTTAACGGTAACAATGTTGTTTCTTACATCACATTTAATCCGTAGGAGTAGCATTCTTAGCGTGACTAAGGAGGTGATTTTATTGTGAGATGTAATCTCTTACACATGATAGCAGTATCATTGGCAATACTTATTTTACTTAGTACGATGGACAAATCAATGATAATAATAATGGTACAGTAATTCTTGCTGGATCCCAAGGAATTATGGGCTATCATAACAAGATTTCGGGCTTTAACCTAAAACTGATACTTCCAGTTGTAATAATCGCTACTATTGGGACGTTAGTTGTTATACGTAAGGTAAGGAGAAGAACTCGTAAGTCATAGATAGACTATTTCTTAATCTTATTTTTCTTATTTTCATCCCCTCATAACCTAGCGTATCTGATGAGGTGCTAATCAATTAAATGATTATCAAAGATTGACTCGTGATATTTACAACTCATTGTTATACCTACGCAGTATATTATCTCTTTTTAGCCTCCAGGTCCACCATGCCATGGACTATCTCGCCACATGCTGTTCCAGAATTCTTCCTCTCGCTCTCTCATGTACTTGGCTATGTAGTTGGATATAGTGGTTAGTAACCTGTGGTGCTCTATCTCATCGAGGTATATTGCCGTTAAGATCATCTTAAGTCTTGGATCTTCAACGTCTTCTACTAGGCTATGGGTTAATTCCATCATTTCCTTCTCCATATCTATATGCCTCTGTAGGTTAGAGCTTAATATCTCAATATCTTCCTGCGATAATAGGTTTCCTCTCCCTGATAGGAGTTCTGCTATTGCGCTATAAAATAAGCTATGTTTTCGAGATTCCATGGCTACTCCATTTATTAAGGCCTTTAATATGGGATTGCTAATCCTGTTGGCTAATTCCTGTA
>Ga0180300_10000120_pt1 | contig 29541 bp, 30 predicted proteins | sample GuaBasSediGuay15_FD_121798 | JGI IMG/M metagenome (GOLD analysis project Ga0180300, IMG submission 121798) | Subseafloor sediment microbial communities from Guaymas Basin, Gulf of California, Mexico - Guay15, Core 4569-2, 21-24 cm | ecosystem: Environmental > Aquatic > Marine > Hydrothermal...
ATTACAGACTATACGTCAATAAAATATTAATAATTTTGTTTTTTTGTCAGTTACGCTCTTTGAGCGGGAGGTGAAAAATGAGTGAAGTGGAAGAACGTCGCCTTCATAGCCCTTCTGATCATAACAGCAAGCGCGTTCGTCGTGACCTCCTCGATGCCTGAGCTTGTAGGATCTGACGGTTCCCCCGATGTAATCGGCTTCATTAAATCCATAGGCAGACCTGTTTTCGCGCTATGCGACCCTGTTCCTGGAGGGCCAGGCGGAGGCGGAGATTAAAGGAAGGATTGAAATACGGATAATAGCGACATTTAATCGACTGTGAATCTCGATGGTACAGGTTGACAAAGACCGTCTCGACGTAAGAATTCGACAAGCATTAACAACATGGAAAAAAATCGATGAAACCGATATCGCCATACTTGAAGGCCTCTCCATGATAGGGCCGAGAAACCTAGCCCTCATCGCCAAACAACTCGGGCTGCCCGCCTCAACGATCAGGTTTCGCGTTAGACGCATGATCTCGAACTCTATTTTATTTCTTCACCTAAACCCCTACCACACCAATATGGGGCTAAAAAAGGTTGTATTATTCATCGAAGCCGTTCCAGGTTTTGAGGATCTACTTCTGAAATGCTTGAAGATAGTTGATTTTTGGATACAGTTATTTCGCATATATCGCCCCTATGAGGGATGCGGCGGAGTCTGGACAATACCCAAAGAAAATGTCGAGGATTTCAGCTCTTTCCTCAAGAGTTTACAAGATAGAGGAATCGCCAAAAGCATCGAGGCTCACTGGTCCACATGCTTTCAAGGAGTTCCAGTAAGAAAACGCTGGTACAGCGAAGGAGAAGGATCCTGGGGTTTCAATTGGGAAGAATGGGCCAACGAACTTGAAACCATCCAAGGCGAGCTACCCTACACACTCGTTGAACCAGAGGACTGGCCAATCAAGGCAGATTACATAGACCTATTGATAATTAAGGAGCTCGAAATAGATGGTAGAGCCACACTAAACTACATCTCCAAAAAACTGAACCAACCTTTACCAAAAATCAAATATCACTTCTATAATCACGTCTTGAAGCAGGGACTTGTGGAGGACTACCAAGTCGAGATATATCGCTTTCCCTTCCCAGTCTGCGAATTACTATTCTTTAAATTCGAATTTGATGAGTACGATAAGATGGTCAAGTTTGCTTTATCTCTCCTCGACAAACCTTTTGCAATATTCATGGGAAAAGTACTTGGAGAAAACTCTTTGATCAGCCAGATCTATATGCCCAAATGGGAATTTAGGAAGTTCGTACACACCCTCTCGATTCTCATCAGACGCGGCTTCATGAAAAAATATCGATATTTTATTGAAGATATGTACCAGACTTGGAGAGAGACAATACCATATCAACACTTCAAGGACGGACGATGGAACTATGACAACAACAAACACCATGAGGAACTGAACAATATTTTAGAAAAAATGAGTTGAAATAACATCTACCAAAAACAATGATAAATAGATAATTATCAGCCAAGTAACAATAAAAGTTAGCCCATCAATCTGCAATACTACCTTAATCGTCTTCTCAGACACCCAATCTGCAAAGACTCAAGTGGAAAACATACGTCTACTAGTGAATCATTAAAAGGTAAACGTTTAAACACTTCAATGAGGCCTCTTCTTGAGATGCGATGCCAGCCGGAATGGACATACGCAGCGATGTCTTTCGCATACTCCACGTGGACGATGACCCTGACCAGCTGAGATTCGCGAAGCGCTTCCTCGAAGAGGCGGACCCAGACCTCAGGGTGGATGGCGTCATATCCCCTCTGGAGGCCCTAGAAAAACTGAGGCGACAATCCTACGACTGCATAGTCTCTGATTATTTGATGTCAGAAATGAGCGGTATAGAGTTCTGCCACCGCGTAAGGAAACGCTTCCAGGTTCCATTCATTATATACACGGGGCGGGGCAGCGAGGAGGTCGCTGAGGCAGCGTTCGCCGCAGGCGTCGACGACTACGTCCGGAAAGACCCGGACCCCAGTCACTACATGATCCTTGCGAGGCGCATCAGGGCGGCGGTGGAGAAACACCGAATGGAGCAGAGACTGAGGGAATCGGAGGCCCAGTACAGAGGCTTCATCGAGGCGAGCAGAGACGGCGTCATGGTACTCCATGGCACAGAGATATTGTTCGCAAACCTCCAAGCCGCAAAACTACACGGATTTAACACCATCAAAGAATTGCTAAAAGTCGGACCCCTTGAACGGGTTCTCCCCGAAGACCGAGAGCAGATCATACAAAGAGCCTCAGCACGGCAACGAGGGGAGTCGGTCTCACCTTTACACCAGTTCAGAGTCCGACTACCAGACGGAACTATAAGATATCTTGAGACGTCAAGCACCCTGATAGAATACGGCGGTCGTAGGGCAATCCTTTCCTTCGTACGCGATGTCTCCGACCGGGTAAAAAGCAGAGAGAGGCTGGAAGCCCTACATAGTCACGCTGCCAAGCTCGCCATAGCGGACGACATTCAGAAGGTCTGCGAGACGACCCTCGATGTCATGGAGTCCGTCCTAGGTTTCGAATATGCGGCTTTCCTCGTCGTCGAGGGCGACAGGCTGAACACGATTGGAACAAGAGGCGCCCCCCTCTTGGACATAGATCTACCCTTGGATGGGCGGGGCATCACGGTGAAGGCGGCGCGCGAACGTCGCACCGTTCTTATCAACGACTTAAGAGGGAATCCAGATTTCATCCGCGGCTCCACCGACTCTCTCTCAGAGCTAGCCGTCCCAGTCCTCGTGGACAGCGAGACGGTTGCAGTCCTCAACGTGGAGAGCCTCCAGCTCAACGCCTTCACTGAAGAGGACAAGAGACTACTGGAGATATTCGCCGAACATGTCGCAGCTACCATCAGAAGGATACAGCTCACGGAATCCGGACGCCTATATCAAGCCAAGCTCGATGCTCTCCACAGCAGTGCTTTAAAGCTCACCACCGCCGAAAGCGCTGAGGAAGTCTTCGCCGCCACTGTTGAGATCTTGGAGAGCGTTCTCGGGTTTCAATGGGCAGGCATCGGCATCGTCGACGATGACCTCATCCGTTACATCAAGTATGTCGGCTTCAACCTCACGGAGAATTGGACATTACCGCTGGACGGTCCCGGCGTCACCGTCAGAGCCGTCAAGACAGGCCGCTCCCAGCTAGTTCCAGATGTAAGGCGAGATCCAGACTACGTCACAACCTCCCCGGAAGTGAACGGAGAGCCCAGGCGCCTCTCAGACCTCCCTGTGCCACCTAGGCTCCTCTCGGAACTCGCTGTCCCCATCATCGTGGACGGGAAAGTCGAAGCCGTAATCAACTTGGAGCACAGGGAAGCCAACGCCTTCACCGAGGAAGACAAGAGACTCATGGAGATACTCGCCGCACACATGGCAGCGGCACTTACACGCTTACGCCGACTTCAAGATCGGAGGAAGTATGAGGAGAGGTTAGAGGCTCTTCATCGTCATATATCTCAGCTCAGTAGAGCAGAGAGCCTTGAGGAGGTCGTGGAACACACGCTAGACGCAATGGAAGCCGCCCTCGGATTCGACACAGCAGATTTTCTCACGATCGAAGACGGTCTCATCCGCATAAAGGGCGGGAGGGGCATAGTACCATCGATCCATGAACTTCCCCTTGACGGACCAGGAATTGTAGTGAAAGCAGCGAACACGGGAAGAACAGTGTTAGTTCCAGATATCAGAGAGGAACCAGTCTATGTAGACAGCAGACCAATACGAGAAAACGGTGAAGCCGCAGAGATCCTCTCCGAACTCGCGACACCCGTGATGATCGAAGGAGAGACCGTCGCCGTCCTGAACCTAGAGAGCACGCAGCTCAACGCGTTTACAGAGAACGATCGACAGCTTTTAGAGATATTGGCGAGTCACGTGGCTTCCGCCTTGAGCAACATCCGCCATCTCGGGGCCATCAAGGAGTCCGAAACAAGATACCGAACGGTAGTCGAGGGCGCATCAGATGGCATAATCATCATCGCGGAGGGCACAAGAATAATCTACGCGAACAAGAACGCTGTGGAGATAGTTGGCTACGATAACCCCGAAGAGGTAATAGACCTCCATGTAACTGACTTCATCCTACCTGAGGACTGGAAGCGGATTCTCAAACAGCACCCTCAACAGAAAAACGGTGTTCCACGACCAACAACATATCAGTTCAAAATAAGACGCAGAGATGGCCGAGTCAGGGAGATCGAGGCTTCAGCGACGCAAATAACTTATTTCGAAGAGCCCGCGTTCCTCTCTTTTTTCAGAGACGTGACTGAGAGGAATCGGCTGAAACAGGAGCTGGAGAAGGAACGGCTGAGGAGAACCAAGGCGGAGGAGCTAGAGAGGATTCGTTCCAACTTCATCGCTAGCGTCAGCCACGAGCTGCGAACCCCGTTGAACTCCATCATCGGATTCTCCGACCTCCTCCTCGAAGGTCTCAGCGGAGAGCTGACCGAGAAGCAGCGGGAGAACATCCTCATGATCCGGCAGGGCGGAGAAACCCTGCTTAGGTTCATCAACGACCTCCTCGAATTAGCCAAGCTCGACGCCAAGGCCGTCAAGTTACACTGCGAGATCGCAAACATCAGAGGCCTCGTGGACGAGGTTGTAAGAGAGTTAATCCCCTTAATAGCGAAAAAGGGACTCTACGTGAAGAAAGAGGTCGCACACGACCTAGAGGCCGAGGTCGACCCGATCAGGGTCAAACAAGTGCTCCGCAACCTCCTCGACAACGCCATCAAGTTTACCGACGCCGGCGGCATCACAATCAGAGCGGAGAAAACGAACGCGGATCTTCACGTCTCGGTGAGCGACACCGGTATCGGTATACCGGAGAATAAGCTGCCCACCCTTTTCGATCGGTATGCCGAGATGGACCCCAACATACAGGTAAAATATGGGGGCACAGGCCTTGGTCTCAGGATCTGTAAGGAAATCGTGACCCTACACGGCGGCCAGATATGGGCGGAGAGCTGCCCCGGCAAAGGATCAACATTCCACTTCAAGATACCTCTAAGTGCGATACGCGATGAAAAATAAACTCTCCATTCCGCCCTAGGACTTCAGGAGGTCTTGATGCACTGCCCTTGGAAAATGACATAGTCACCATTTAACGAACCAAGTTCTCCCGTCCTCATACCTCATCTGGGTCTTGAACAAGGTCCTAAAGCTGGTGACCTCCCTTTCCTCGTGAGCCTTAGGCGCGAGCAGATACAAAGCGGTGACTCCGTTTTTATCTAAAAGGAGAAGGGCCTCTCTCACAAAGTGATAACTATACTTGAACCCTTTAATCAGCAGCAAATCAGTCAAGGTGAACGCGATTATCCCTAATGGCTTAAGAGAATACTGTTCTAGGAGATTGGTCAGGAACGAGCGGCTCTGATCCATGCGTCTCATGTCTATAAGATCAAATGAGTCCGCCTTGAACGGGAAGAACTCACTGAAGTTTAACACGATGACCTTCAAACCATTATCCTGGGCCTCACTAATGAAATCCTTCACCAAAATCTCGTAATCCGTCGTCGGGTCGAACTCGAACAGGATCTTCCGGCCAAGAACCCTATCCCTAAAATCGACCTTAAGCCGCCGGGAGAACCGGCTCGTCGAGGAAGCCTCCAGTTGTCTCTCCACAATACTTCTGAGGGCTGACAGCCTGATGGGCTTCGTGATGTAGCCATCGGCACCCGCGCTACTGCCGAGTTCATGGTCTACCTCTCTATCAAGGGCCGAAAGGATAATCACAGGGATCCACCATGTCCGAGGATCACTCTTCAGCCTTTTACACGCCTCGAAACCGCTGATACCAGGCATCACCACATCCATGAGAACAAGGTCAGGCCTTTCCCTCTGAGCCAATACTACGGCGTCATCACCGTTTTCGGCGACGAGCGTCGTGTAACCCAAGCTCTCCAGAGCCACGCTGAGGAGCTTCTGAACGCTATCCTCGTCGTCCACGATCAATATCTTCCCGAGGGACCCCACCATTCTTAGAGAAAATAGCCACCCTGTCTCGATAAAAATTAGACGGTTGCCTCCATTACTATAGGTTTAATTGAAAAAGCTATGAAACGGCACCTTGAATGAACAAGACTAACAACGATATTTCAGATGAAAACGCTCCGAATCCAACACGAGCTTATGTCAAATAGCAGAAGTAAAGAGGACCATAACGTTGTTCCCGCCCTCAGCCCTGTTTAATCCCTCTCACGACGACATTCAGAGTAAAAGTCAAGGAATAAGCACGCAAAAAGAGAGGTACCATCTTAAAGGGTCATGAATATTATCAAAATGATAGATCTTGAGACCCCTCATCTTCGATGCATATCCCCGACTTGAAGAGCTTCCCTGGATCGAGCTGGGAGACTTCCCCACCCCCATCGAGAAACTTGAGAAATACGGTAAAGCCGTAGGACTCCCCAACCTCTACATCAAGCGCGACGACAGGAGCTCAAAGCTCTACGGCGGGAACAAGGTGAGGAAACTCGAGTTCGTCCTCGCCGACGCTAGGCGGAAGGGGCGGCGGGTCCTCATCACCGTCGGCGGCACAGGCTCCAACCAAGTCCTCGCCACAGGCATCTTCGGCAAACAACTCGGCTTCAAAGTCATAGGCGTCATGATGGACCAGCCCAACGCCGAGTACGTCCGCCGAAACCTCCTCCTCGACCACCACTTCGGCGTCGAGATCCACTACACCCCCAACATCCCCGCAACCTTCCTCACCCTCGCCCTCCAATACCTGAAACACACCCTCAAGGGCCAACGACCCTACTACATCACCCGCGGCGCCAGCAGCCCCCTCGGCGACGTCGGCTTCGTCAACGCCATCTTCGAACTAAAACAGCAGATCGACGAAGACACCATCCCCGAGCCGGACTACATCATCGTCGCAGCGGGCAGCATGGGAACCACAGCAGGACTCGACCTCGGATGCCGACTCACAGGCCTAAAAACCAGGGTAGTCGCCGTAAGGATCGCAATGCCCTGGATGGTCACCGCCAAAAACATCGCCTCCACCGTCAACAAAACCTGCGAATACATGAGAATCATCGACCCCTCCATTCCCCCAATCAAAATATCCGAAGAAGACGTAACCCTGCTGACAGACTACCTCGGCCCCGGCTACGCCCACCTCACAGACAACGCCCTCAAAACCATCGCCCTGATGAAAGAGCTAGAAGGCATACCCCTCGACCCCACCTACACCGGAAAAGCCCTAGGCGGAGCCGTAGACTGGCTGAAGAAGAACAACCTCGAAGATAAGGTCGCACTCTTCTGGAACACCTACAACTCCATCGACCTCAGCCACCTCATCGAGGACGCCGACTACCACGACCTACCCAAACCCGTCCACAGATACTTCGAGCAACCCACCCAAGAAGAACTACAAGCCAAGAAATCAGAGCCCTGAACACGAAGATCTCAAAGGACTAAAGATCTTTTACACGCCCTTTTCCTCAGGGTGATATAAACGCGCTCCTTTCAAAAGCGACTTAAAAACGAGGTTGGAGATCGCAGAAGCCAAGCCTAGAGCTATAGGTGATATGTTTCAAGCAGTTTTCTATTGATCTCTGTCTTTAAGGCATCACCAACTTCTCCGATTTCACCTACCACCAGATCCTTCAGTACCGTAGCGACCTTATCGAGTCGGATAACCGACGAGACCTTGAGACCTGTTAATGGGAACTCCTGATGCTTATCGCTAACGACGACGCTCCCTGGAAAGGGCCTCTTCGGCAGTCTAGAGGAGATGAAGGCCACAACAATATCTCGATCCCCCTCGAATAGAACCAAAGCAGGCCTCAACTTGGCTGTCGTCAAGTCAGTGAACGGAAACGGAATAAGAACGATCTTCCCCTTCAATGGTATCTGACCTTGACATCATCAAATGAATAGAGGTCTGGCTCCTCTTCCAAGAACGCCTTCAAAGAGCGCTCAGACATCCTCATCATAGAGAGGATCTCGCGATCTCCTATCAATAGATCTATCTTCTCATTCAATATAGAAAGGAACTCTTTGATCGCCCGTATCTCCGCATCGATCTTCATTTAAGGCCACATTAAACTCCTTTACCCGGCCTTCTTAAAGATTATTCCTCTAAACCCTCATGAGCCAGAAGGACGATGTTCTCAATCCGGCGCACTCGTAACTTTATAACCGCTCCAAACGTAATCCGCATCTTCTTCTCCCCTATATTCCTAAAGCAGGTTCCCAGGGACAGGATCTACCGCCAGTTCAGATATCAGTTCATAAACTTTCTTTAGAACCCGTTTAGATAGTCTAGATCCCGCTCAGGACGCCCATCATAGGGATCTTAAAAGAGTCATCTGAACAGTCCCTCAAACCCGCCCAAGAAGAACTACAAGCCAAATGAAAGCCCTGAACAAGTCATATCTCGCCGGGCTCTAGGCTCCTCGCGTAGATAGGATGAAGATCGCGGCGTCCAGGATAAGGATGAGCCCAACCACATAGAAGGCGATGAGGTAGCTGGTCTGAGTTATCAGTATCCCGGCCACGATGGGCCCCGAGGCGTGTCCGATATCCTTTATGGTCTCAAGGGAGCCGAGGGCCGAGCCGTAGAGCTGCCTCGGGGCGAGATCCGCGATCAAGGGGGCATTTCCAGCGCTCGTCGCGGATATACCTATGCCGCTGAGGATGATGATGGGCAGTAAAACGAGGAATCCCCGGGAGAGCGGGATGAGGGCCATGGTTGCGGCGACAAGCAGAAGGCCCAAGATGATGATGCCCCTCCGACCGAACCTGTCGGATGCTACGCCCATGAAAGGCTTACAGAGAGTCCTCGCAAGGGTCTGAGCCATGAGGAGAGTCCCACTCACCCAAGGATCCAAACCCATAAGGAGTATGTAGACAGGGAGGAACGTCTCAACGCTGCCTATGCTGAAGTAGATTGCCGCCTCCGTGGAGCTGGCGGAGAGTATTCTGCTGTCCGTCATGATCGTCTTGAGGCCCTCGATCGCGCTCGGTCTCCCGGGTGAAGCCGTTGTCGCTGATTCCCCTCCGTCGGTGTAGAGAAATAGGGAGCAGAAGAGGGCGACAGTCCCTGCGACGCCGCAGATGAGGTAGACGGCGTGAAAGGAGGCCAGGGAGAGGAGGATGCCTCCGATTAAGGGGGCTGCGAGACGCCCAACCATCTTCATAGAGGAGAAAAGGGACATCATCTCGCCTCTTCGGGTTGGGAAGAGGTCCGCTATGACTGCCATTGAGACCGACGCGAAGATTGCGGTTGCCAACCCGTGGTAGAGGCGGACCGCGAATAGGTGCCAGACTTGGCTTATGAAGAGGTAGAGGAAGGGAGCGGTGGAGAAGACGATGCAGGACGCGATGATAAGGCGTCGTCTTCCATAGACATCCGAGAGGGAGCCAGCTGTGATGTTCATGAAAATCCCGAACGATGGTGGAGGCAGCGGCGATGAGGCCGATATCCCTTGTCCCAGCGCCCAGATACCTGGCAAATAGGGGGAGGGTAGGGGATTTAGACATAGTTGAGCTGAAGATGGCCGTCGCCCCGATGAGGGAGAGAAGTAAAAACCTAGTCGTCCACCTACCCAAGTACACACCCCCGATTAAAGCCTTCTAACACCTAACCCATGCGAGCCTTCAGTTCCGCGTAGAGGCTGTCCCTCACGATCATCGCTTTGCCGACGATCTCCCAGTCGCTCTTGGACGTTCGGTCTAGACCCCTGAGGATCGCGAAGACGCCGGCAGACTCGTCAAGCTTGTAGACACCCGTCTCCTCGGCCTGCTCAGCGTCTCTGACGATCTGCTGAATCTTAGCAACCGTCGCGTCCTTAACCCCATACTTCTCGACCAGGGCGTCGAAGGTCGTCCGCCCATCTTTAGGCCTTATCTCTGCGCCAGGTAATGTGAAGGGTATGGAACCCTCCGGAATGGGCCCCTCTCTGGATGTGAACTCGAAGACGGCGTCCTTGTCTATGAAGGTCTTGATGAGCCAGATGGATGCGCACCTGTCAACGTGGGGGTTGTGGCGCGTCACCTATCTCATTTCGAGGGCCTCTTCACTTCAGCCTCAGGCGGCTTCTTTATCTTCGCCTTGATGAAAGCGAAGCGCTCCCCACGGTCCATCTTCGCCAGCTCGTCCTTGTACTCCTCCTGTATCTTCTTCAGCTGGACATAGGCGTAGAGGGCGTCGTAGACGAAGAAACCCTTCTCAAGGGCCTCGTAATCATCCTCCACGATGTACATCGCGCCGGCGGCGATGGCCTCCACGCCCCGGGCCTCGGGTGCCTTATCGATATCGCGGCTCACGTCAGCCGCGTGGACGATCTTGGCGATCTCCAGAACCCAGGGGTCCTTGATGTTGTACTTCTCTATGATCGCTTCGAAGGTGCACTTCCCATCGTGGTGTCCCAGCTCGAAGTCCGAGTTGGGAAAGTCGAACGGTATGCCCATCTCGGGGGTGGGCAGGGGACCAGGCCAGGGAACGAAGACGAACTCGGCGTCCCTGTCGACGAACTTGCTTATCAGCCAAGGGCACGCGACCCTGTCGACATGGACGCGCCATCTGGTAACCCACTTCATAACATCAACTACTTATAAGTAGATGATCTACATATAAGGATTTATGGCGCCTAAGTCACGAGGCCGCATCGATGTGACCTTACGGGAACTAACAGATGACCTTATCCACAAGGGAACCGGGATTGTGGCCGACGACATCGGTCCACGCTCTTATTGGACGAATGAAATACTTGGATTATGTGATGAATCCCGAATACGAGAGTCGATTAATACCCGTAGGGTGGAACGGAATGGAGGTGAGCGTTTGGTTATAAACCTCTCCAGCGCGCATCTCTTTTATCGGCTACTGAGAAAATGTGTTGATATAACATGCTGGATTGACGCGGGTGATCCATGATGCACAGATTGATACCGGGAGGAGATAGAATAAGCCCCGTTCAGTTCTGGATTCTTCTTGCTCTCTCAAGTGGTCCGAACTACGGCTACAGCATCATACAGCAACTGAAGAGAATGTTTGGAGGTTACTGGGAGCCAAAAACAGGAACAATCTACCCCGCGCTGGAGAAGCTGAACAAGGCGTCACTAATATCGAGCAGAGTCATGCATAGAGACGATGCTCCGGATAGACGTTACTACACGATAACGGAGAAAGGAAACGCCGTTCTGAGTGAGACCGTAAGAAGATGGAGCAGCGTGATGGAGCACATAGAGGAGTACGGCGAGGCCCACAGAGCCATCCGACTATTCAGAGGCAACCTCTCAAAAACCGAGATGGGAAACCTTCTCATAACGATGGGAGAAGGCCTAAAAAAGGGTCAATTTGACGTATCCGAGCTACTCCCCGATCTCGAGGCAGCCAAAGTGACGCCGACGGAGCCGCTACAGGTCAAATTCCTGTACGCCTGGGAGGATGGAAACCTCGAGGTGGAGCTAGAGTTCGAGTGGACTCCACAGAGGGAAGGAGATTCAGGAGAATAGGAGGCCCGGAATGGGCGCGGTTCTCTCTCTACTCAACTCCATCGAGAGAGACGCCAAGCTGCTGCTCTCCGCCCGAGCCCTGAGAAGCTTCATCGGAGGCCTAGTATCCGTCATCCTCACCATCTACCTCTCCAAGCTAGGTGTTCTACCTCTAACTATGGGCATACTGTTCACGGCCACATCATTCTTCGCGGCCGTGAGGAGCCTTGTCGAAGTATGCTGGCGGACAGATTCGGAAGGAAACCATTCCTACTGCTTCTGAGCGGCATACTCACCGCCTCAGGCATCGTCTACGCCTTTACACGCAACGTGGGAGTGCTTCTCGTTACAGCAGCTATCAGCGGCTTAGGGTCGATATACATCACCAGCCCCTCCGAACAGGCCATGTTGTCAGAGAAAACGACAGACGCAGACCGAACAACCCTCTTCAGCATATCCTCTTTCATCGGCACCATATCGAGCATGTTCGGCTCCTTCGCCGCAGGCATCCCACACCTCTTCCAAGCAAACTTTGGCTTCGAGGAGATTCAATCATATCAGCCCGCCTTTATCCTCGTCTCGCTCGCGGGGATTATAAGCCTCATACTCACCATCCCGTTGACAGAAGAGAAGCAGAGAAGAGCATCCGAGAGTTCAGAGGCCATCGATGAGAAAGAAGGATACGAGGAAACGGGCAAGATCCTCAGCCGATTCGCCCTGGTCGTCGCATTCGACGCCCTCGGGGGCTCCTTCATAGGCCGATTCCTCTCATACTGGTTCTACATAAGGTTCGGCGTCGGCCCGGGGAAGATCGGCACCCTCTTCGGCGCCTCCCGCCTTCTCTCAGCCCTCAGCTATATCCTCGGGTTGAAGATGGCTAAACGCATCGGGACGGTCAACGCAACAGTGCTATCGAGACTTCCAGTGGTCGCGGTCAACCTCATCATTCCCATCGTCCCCACCTACACCATAGCCGCCTTCCTTCAAGGCTTCAAGAGCGCGTTCTCCATGATCGATGTCCCCCTGAGACAATCCTACCTAATGGGGATAACAAGGAGAAGCAGAAGAGCCTCGGTTGCAGGAGCCTCCAGCACCGCGATGAGAGTGGCCTCAACCATCACACCCACCCTCTCAGGGTACCTCCTCCAATACGTTTCCATCATGCTCCCCTTCTTCCTAGGAGGCGCCTTTCAACTTACATCGGCCGTGCTCCTATGGATCTTATTCAAAGATATGAAGCCACCCGAGGAGCAGGAATCAAAGTAAATCCAGCGCGAGAATACACGTCCAGCCCCCCGAACGGGGCTATAGATGTTAAATAATAAACCCACCGACCGTTTTCTGAGAACTATGAGTAGCCAGCATGAAGAACTACTAGTTGGGTTTGGCGATGTCGTCGATAGGATTGTGTGTACGCCTGCAGGGACAGCCCCCGTAATAAGAAAGGGCCGCGAAGGCGTTTTAAAATCCAGATACTCCTGGATGAAAGTCTACGATGAGACTCGCAACAGGTTCGGTCGACCATTAACCCTTCTAGCCGCCGAGAAGCTAAAGGAGAATGCAGGTGACGGCGACTTCGTGGTCATCGCAACCAACAGCTATGAGATGGATGGCCCACCAGGCGCTGCGGCCCTAGCGAGAGCGTTGATCATCGGGCTGAGGGCGATCCCCGTAATAGTCACAAACTACGCGGAGAACACGAAATACGAGCAGTGCCTACCCCAGACATGCATCGGGGCACAACTCATACCTGTGACAGAGCCAAGAGAACTATTCGAAGGAATCTGGTCACCCTACACCGTTCTAATTCGAAACTGGCCGGCTAGGTCCGTGGCTGGCGCAATCTCAGAATCTAAGAAGCTCCTAGATGAATTCAAGCCCAAGGCCATCATCACCGTCGAAGCTACTTCCTGCAACAAAAAGGGAGTACGCCACGGCGCCCTGGGAGGACCCAGAAACTCCGGCGACCCAGAGGAGGAGATAGTCAGATGGAATCAATTGCTGGATGTCGCCAACGAAAGGGGGATCTTGACGATAGCCACAGGAGACAACGGCAACGAATGCGGCTTCGCCACAATCGAGGACATATTAAAGAGGCACCACGAGTTCTGCGCTGATTGTGGATGCCCCTGTGGCGGAGGCATCGTCTCCGCCGCGAAGGCGGACATCGTCATTCCCGCTAACTCGTCAAACTGGGCCTGCTACGGCATCGAGGCGTGCCTTGCAATGTTACTCAGCAACCAAGAGGTGATGCACGACGAATACACAGAGAACAGGATACTACTCAATTGTGCAAATGTCGGCATACCTGACGGCGCCACCGCCAAGTGCACACCGACAATCGACGGCTCCTCTCATGAAGCATGCATCTACATGGTGGGCCTGCTGAGGCAAACAGTGATAATGAACTCCGTCGAGATCATACGAGAATCACGATAACTTCTTTACCCTACGGAGACCAACAGAATCAAAGACGAAGGAAGAAAAATGCGACAATAACTTTCGAGATCCAGATAAGATTGAGCCCGGCTTGTTATCGCGACTCGAGACTTGCACGATGCGATGCATGGCTCATGTAAGCCTACTCTTTCTCTAGCAGCCTGTTTCCCTTCTCCGTTAGCCTGTATCCTATACCTATCCTCCTACTATGAGCGCATTTACCTAGGAGAGGACATCCCTCGCACCGGGCTGAACCCTCGGGACTGCTGCTTTTCTTCAAATAGCCTTCCAAGGCCAAAAGATAGAGAACCTGCTCGAGATCCTCTACCTCTACGCTGACTCTCCTAGCCATAGTTCCCGTATCTAAGAATCCCTCGTCCTTGATGGCTCTCAACACGCTCCTAAGCATACATCTACTCTCTCCAATCTTTCTTGAGAGCTACCAGTATTCCGGGGATCACCGAGAACCACAGCCACAATCCCGGCCTCACATCGTCAGTCCAAGCCCACCCCACCCAGTCCTCGAATCCAAGTACGTACCCAAGGAAGTTTGACCCCATAATGGCCAAGTACAACCCGAAGAGGACCGTGGAGAGGAGGACGCCGACCGCGAGAAAGGATAGCCCCTCCCTGTTGCCCACGCTCAGGGAGTCGACCCCAGCAAGATACACGGCCCCCGTGATTATCAGCATGGCCCCAGCGAATGGATCCCCGGGAATGAACACAGCCTCACTGATATTCAACAGAGAACCCATAGCAAGTCCGAATCCATCCAGCAATTCTACAAACCCGAAGAAGACGTAGAGTAGTCCAACCAAACCGGAATACACTGCGACCGCTTTTCCCAAGCTTTTGCTGAACACCATCTCTCACCTCTCCCCTAACTGAACCCCATGGCGCTTCCAACGCCTACTATCATCAACCCCACAATGTAAGCCAGTATCAACTCATAGAGCACGGTGACACCCACCCACTTCCATGAGCCCGTCTCCTGCTTGATCACCCCGATGGTTGCCAAGCAGGGGACATAGATCAGAACGAACGCCATGAAGGCCAGACCGCTGACCGGCGTTATGGACGCCGCCAGCGCCGCCCCAATCGCCGTCTCACCCGCCATAGCATAGATTACGCCTAGAGCCTCAACAACGATCTCCTTCGCCATAAAAGCGAAGATGAGAGAGGCCGACAGCCTCCAGTCGAATCCCAACGGCCTAAACACGGGCTCCAGAACGTGCCCAAGCATGTAAGTATAAGATTGTTCCGCGCCCCAGGGGAACGAGGACAGGAACCAGAGTATTATCGCGCCCGCCAGCAGGTAGGTGCCTGCCTTCTTGAGAAAGACCACACCCCGCTCCCACATGTGAATCACGGAGCCGTGGAAGGTCGGAACCTTGTAGAGGGGCAGCTCCATGATGAAGGGGGCTGGCTCTCCCTTGAGGATGGTCCTCCTGAAGAGGAGCGCCATAAGGATGGCTAAAACAATTCCAAGGAGATACATCCCCCATATCGCCGTGCCCGCGTACATTGTTGAACCCCAGAAGGCACCCGCCACGAGCACGTACACCGGCAGCCGAGCACTGCAGGACATCAGGGGGTTAACCAGTATGGTTATGAGCCGGTCCTTCTCGCCCTCGATGCTCCTCGTAGCCATGATGGCCGGCAGGTTACAGCCAAACCCCAGGAGCATTGGTATAAAGGACCGGCCGTGCAGCCCCAGCTTGAACATGAGCCGATCCATGACGAAGGCAGCCCGGGCAAGGTAGCCGCTATCCTCCAGTATCGACAGGGCGAAAAACATGAAGAAGATGGGCGCAACGAAAACCATCACGAACCCCAGGCCCCCGAATATGCCGTCAACGAAGAAGGATCTCAAGACCTCGTTGGGAATCGCCTCGAAGAGGCCGCCTATCCATCCTATGACCACCTCGATGATGCTCATGAACGGCGCCGACACGACGAATGTGAACTGGAAGGTGGCCCACATGAGCACGATGAACACAGGGATGCCGAGGACCTTGTGGAGGAACACCTTGTCCAGCATATCGGTCATGGTCCACTTCTTCGCCCCCTTGACCAGCGCCGCCCGCAGAATCTCGCTGATAACCTCGTATCTCCGCTCAGCCAAGATAATCTCGGGGTCGCCCCCAAGTCTCCGTTTAACACTCATGATATCGCCGCCCTCAACTCGTTCTCGCACTCGCTACCCTTGATCTTCTCCAGAGCCCCCTCATCGCCCTCCAACAGCTTTATGGCCAGCCACCGCACGGGATACATGCCGGCCAAAGCCTCATCCCTATGAATGATCTCCGAGAGGGACGCTATCGCCTCCTCGATCTCCTTCCCGTAGTCTATCCTCGGCTTCCTCGGCGCCTCCTCGGCGACACGTAGGATCACATCCTTGAGCTCCTCCATCCCCTGCCTACGGGTAGCCACAGTCGGCACTACGGGGACGCCCAACTGCTCAGAGAGCTTCTTCACATCGATCTTGTAGCCCTTCTCCTCCGCGATATCGTACATATTCAACGCGACGACCACCTTCGCCTCAAGCTCTAGCAATAGAAGAGTCAGGTAGAGATTCCTCTCTATGTTCGACGCGTCAACGATGTCGACCACGACATCCGGCTTCTCCTCCACTATAAAGTCCCGAGCTATCAGCTCATCCACAGCTCGGGCTGTAAGGCTATAGCAGCCAGGCAGATCCACTAGTTTGAACTCGACCCCCTTGTGATGGAATCGGCCCTCCTTCTTCTCCACAGTCTTTCCCGGCCAGTTGCCAACGTGCTGCCTGGCGCCGGGAACGAGGTTGTTGAATATCACGCTCTTGCCGACGTTCGGATTTCCTATCAGAGCCACGGTATAGACCACCTTCATCCAGCCTCCTCTACCAGGATCTTCATTGCGACGCCCCTTCCCAGAGCTACCCGCGAGCCCTTGACCTCAATAAGCACTGGCCCAGGGCTGTGATTATGGAGAACCTTTACCAATACGTCGGCGTTGAAGCCAAGTTCAGCTAGTCGCCTAACGAGACCCCTTCCCCCGGAGACCTCAACGATCCGCGCAAATGCTCCATCAGGCAACATGGCCAGCGGCATCATCATCGCCCCGACCTCACCTTGTAGACCATAGTCCTGCATCGACCGGGGATACGCCGTCAATGGACCTCCTCCAGCTCTATGTAGACGTTCTCGGCGTCCCTCCGCCTCAGGCTCAAATTATAGTCCCTGATCTCGAACTCCACTGGGTCCCCGAGAGGCGCCCGACGGACGACGCGTATCTCCGCGCCCCGGACTATGCCCATGTCCATGATCCTTCGCCTTGTTATGCTGCTCCCTTCAATCCTCACCACAACGCCCCGTTCCCCGGGCTCCAGTTCGCTCAGTCTCTTCTCCATCAACTCCACCGAATCGAAGTTTAGTCCAGCCTAAATAACATGTTAGAATCAGATAGAGATTGCCCTAAGAAAAATAGGTAAAAGGGCTATAACCGACGAAATTTAGGGAAAAACACCTAAGTCGAATATTCTCCTGTCCGCTTGTCGATGGCCTCGCAGTAGCCCTTGAACATCTCTATCCATCTGCCGACCCAGCGGGGATGATCCGATGCGCCTGTTATGAACTCCACGAATCGTGCAAACTGCTTTATCGTCTTCGGATCCAGCTGATGCTCGAGTATATGGGCGTCCTTCAAAGCCACCTCCTTCGGCACCAGTATGATCTCCAGAAATTTGATGAAGGTCTCATGCCTCCTGCTGATCACCCTCGCGATCTCACGACCTTGAGGAGTAAGGTTGACGCCCCCGTACTTTTCATAGATAACCATCCCCTTCTGGGCCAGCTTTCTCATCATCTCCACAGCAGATGGTGGGGTGACGCCAACCTCGTTCGCGATGTCCCTTATCCTGGCGTAGCCCTTCCGCTCAAGGATCTCGTGGATGCTCCGCAGGTAGTCCTCCTCTCGCGTTGAAAGGGAAGCAGACATGACTTTGGCCATTCTAAAGGTATTTCAGATCTCTAATTTAAGCCAACCTAAATTTATAAAAAACAGCCGCCCGAGGAGCTGGAATCAAAGTAAATCCAAGGGGTGCCCCCGAGTCTTCACCTTGACATTGAGCCCTTTCTTCACTAGGAACAGCATTTCCCTTACCTTCTAACATTATCTAAAGTTTTTTACGTCGAGCACCACTGGTCAAATGAAATGTCTAGGCACTCAGTGGCGGAGGACGCCTCAGGAGAGGTGGTCCTCCTAATGGGCAACGAGGCCATCGCTAGGGGCGCCATCGAAGCGGGCGTAACCGTCGCCGCCGCGTACCCCGGCACTCCCTCATCAGAGATCGGAAACACCCTCAGCCGGGTCGCGGACGAGGTGGGACTTTATTTCGAGTGGTCATCCAACGAGAAGGTCGCCTTTGAAATAGCCTTCGGCGCGTCCATGTGCAATCAGCGAAGCCTCGTAGCGATGAAACACGTGGGCCTAAACGTGGCTCTCGACATACTCAACCCCGTCAGCCTCCGCGGCGTCAAAGGCGGGCTTGTCTTCGTCTCAACGGACGACCCCTCACAGCACAGCAGCCGCACAGAGCAAGACAACCGATGGCTGGCGAAGCTCAACTGCGTCCCAGTCATCGAGCCCTCAAGTCCCCAAGAGGCGAAGGACTACACCCGCTACGGCTACGACCTCTCGGAGCGGGTGGGGCTCCCGGTGATGATACGCACCGTCACAAGGCTGAGCCACATGAGGGGCGACGTCGTCCTCGGACCTATCAACAGGCAGCGGAGAAGGGCCGAGTTCGACTGGGAGGGGTTCAGCTTCCGAGTCGCCGGATTCGAGAAGCTTTTCCGACGCCACAAAGAGCGCCATGAGAAACTCGACAAAGTCCAGAAGGAGTTCGAGGAGCTGAGTTTCAACGAGCTCAAGATGGATGGCGGTGAACGGCTGGGGATCGTCGGAGTGGGATTCGCCTTCGCCCACCTCGTTGACGCTATAAGGAGGCTCGGAGTAGAGAGCAAGACGGCGTATCTGAAACTAGCGACGTCTCACCCGTTGCCCGAGAAGCTCCTAGCCAAGTTTCTACGAGGAGTAGACCGAATTCTGGTCGCCGAGGAGGTCGACCCCTTCGTAGAGCTTCACATGAAAGCCCTTGCGAAGGATGTAAACCCCAGCGTAGAGATCTACGGAAGGATGAGTGGGCACCTCCCTAGGGAGGGGGAACTCGACCCCACCATCATCGGCAGAGCGCTGGCAGACCTCCTTAACATGGAGGCGCCCTGCAAACCACGGCTGAGGCTAGAGGCTGAAACCAACAAAATTCTCTTCGACCGGATGCTGACACTCTGCGCCGGCTGCCCCCACAGGGCTACGGTCTACGCGCTGAAGCAGGCGGTGAAAGAGGTAAAGGGAGACCTGAAGGGCGTGGTGGTGAACGGCGACATCGGCTGCTACGGGCTGGCTCACGCTCCGCCGTTGAGCTTCGAGGACACCTACTTCTGCATGGGCGCCAGCATCGGCGTCTCCCAGGGGATGGCACACGTCGGCGTCGACACAGTGGCATTCATCGGTGACGGCACATTCTTTCACGCGGGCATACCATCTCTCCTCAACGCGGTCTACAACCAAGCCCCCGTCAAGGTCGTAGTTGCCGACAACGGGACTATCGCCATGACCGGATTTCAGCCCAACCCACAATCCGGGATAACAGCGACATCGAAGCCAGCGAAGCGCATCATGATAGAGAATCTCGCCGAGGCTTGCGGCGTTGAACATGTTGAAGTAGTCGACCCCTACGACCTAGAGGCGACTAAGAGTGCCTTCGTAAGGATGCTGAAGACGAAGGGAGTCGCGATGGTTGTCGCAAGAAGGATATGCGCTACCCAGGCCATACGGGCTATGAGGCCTAAAAGACCCGTTCCCTACCACGTTGATCACGAGCGATGCATCGGATGCAGGATATGTTTGACCCAGTTTGGATGCCCCGCCCTAGCTTGGAACAACGAAACCCGGAAAGCAGAGATCGATAGAACCGTCTGCATGGGCTGCGGCGTCTGCGCCCAAGTATGTCCCCAAGGAGCGATCGTCAAGGAGGAGACATCCTAAATGAAGCCGCTCAGGATCGTGATCGCAGGCGTCGGTGGACAGGGAACCCTCCTAGCTTCGAGGCTGCTGGCACAGTCCGCCATCAAGGCAGGGTTCCACGTCAAAGTAGGCGAAACGTATGGAATGGCTCAGAGGGGCGGACCCGTGATGGGGCAAATCCAGATAGGCGGCGAGGCGAGCAGCCCCCAGATCTGCCCAGGAGAGGCAGACGCCCTCTTAGGGTTCGAGGAGGCCGAGGCCGTGAGGCGGGGCGTTTCATACCTCAAAGAGGGAGGGCTAGCCTTGGTAAACAACAGAAGGCTTCCCCCAATCGAGGTCATCTCCGGCATGGCCGAGTACCCAGACAGCAACAGGCTGAGAGCACTCCTCTCCGAAGTCACAGACAACATCGTATACTTCGACGCCACAGCGCTCGCCGAGGAGGCCGGCGACCCGATCACGACGAACACGGTGATGATAGGCGCCCTCTGCGCAAGCGGAGTTCTCCCCTTCCCCGAGGAAACTATAATCGAAGTGCTGAAACAGACCCTCAGACCCGCCTACTATGAGACAAACCTGAGAGCCTTTGAGCTTGGAAAGAAGGCGTTCAGAGACGCGAAAAACTAGAGGCAAGCCCCGAATAGATGGAACCCCTCGACCTACTCAAACCGTCTTTTTTCCCAGCGCTTTTTCTGATCTGGATAGTCCTCGAAGAATCGATCTATTATCTCGTTAACTCTCTCCTGCCCTTTCAGTAGGGCTTCCTTCAGCTCTATCGTCGTCAACCTACCTTCTCGTTTCAGGATTCTGCCGTCAACAATAACGGTGTCTATGTCCGATGATGACCCATAGAGGACCACGCTGGTTAGAGGGTTCTTCGTTGGAGTCAGGTAGGGATTCAGCATATCTACGGCGATTACGTCCGCCTTCTTCCCCGGCTCCAGGGATCCCACCTCATCGTCGATTCCCATAACCTCAGCCCCCTTCCTCGTGGCCAGTTCAAGCAGTTCATAGAACGTGAGCCCTCTGGGGATCCTCGTTACATCGCGAGCAAGCCTCCTTCGAATCTTGCTGGCATCGATATTCTGCCTCAACAGCTGAAGCATATCATGGAAGTAGTCGTCGGTCCCCAGCCCAACGGGTATGCCGAGGTCCATCCACTCTGTTAGGGGGTTTGTGACGGCTCGGCAGTGCAGGATGCCCATCCCCGACCGTCTAATGAGCTCCGTGTCCTCTTCCATGATGTAAGTGCAGTGAGCGCCGGTGAGTCTCTCGTTCAGGACGCCGAGGTCGTGGAGGTGTTCTGGAGGTGTCTTTCCGTAGAGCCGCTTCACCTGCTTGACCTCGCGCATGCTCTGCGATAAGTGAGTGGTGACTCTCAGCCCCTTCTCGTCGGCGAACTCCTTACACCTCAGATAGGTCTCTGGTCTGGCCAGGTCTGCCGCCTTCGGCGCTATGATGGTTACTATACGTCCTCCCGCCTTGCCGTGCCATTTTCTGTAGAGATCGACGGCCCGCCTGAAGGCTGCCTCCCCTTTCTCGGGCAGGTACTCATAGACGCCGCTCCTCAGCTTTTCAAGATCAACCTCTTCGATGTCAGCGCCGAGGATAACCCTATTTCCAGCCTGCTCCACAGCTCTTGCGAACCCATCCGGATACGTGTAGATGATGGTGGTGGTTGTACACCCCCCGTAGATGAGCTCCGCGCAGGATGACTGGCCAAGCCACCGCATATCATCCGGCCTCCGATACATCTCAAGGGGCAAGTTCACCTTGTAGAAGTCGCCGATCAGCTCGTAGACGCCGCGGAAGTACTGTTGTAGATGAGCGTGAACATTCACAAAGCCGGGGAGCACGACCTTGTGCTCCGCGTCGATGACGTACTCAGGGCTCCGGGGAACATCAATCTTCTTCCCCACGCTTATTATCCTTTCATCCTCGATGTAGAGGCTCCCCCTCGGGTACACTGCCTTATCCTTACTCATTGTGGCGATGAACCCGTTCTTAATCAATATACTTGACATCGTTCGGCCTCATCCATATTGGTCTATAAGGACTCACTTTCAGTTATCATTTATGACGCCGGGAGCAAAAGAGGAGAAGCCATCACTTTCGATACCGTGGGTGAAACCCGACCGCGGAATACATTCAATGATCCTCGACTTCAATCCCCGGCTATTTGTCGAGGGAGGAAAGTAGCGCCTCAAGCTCCTCTATATACTTTGGATCTAGCTTGTGCTCCTTCGCGCCCTTAACCATGAGTCCAACATACTTCCGCGTGGGGGTGAAGGGCCCCTTCGGATCAGTGGTCCTATAGGTCTCAACTCTGAGGAGGCTCCCCCTTTCATCCACGACGAGAACCGTTTGTCGATAGTAGTAACCCTTGTGGACGCCCTCTACCTTGTCCAGATGCTCCAGCTCCTCCGGGGGGACATCATAGACGACACCTCTGGCAATCTTTCCTGGAGCGGGCTCCACGCCAGTCACGCCGCCGCCGTAAGTCTTCGACATGAAGTTGAACCGGACCTCGGGTTCTCCTTAATATACGCATGGTTTTCGTTTTATTGGGTTTTTTGTTAAATGGTTTTTCGATTTTTCTTGGAATATCTGGCTCTATTCTCTGGTGCATTTATTGAGAATGTGGCAAGAAAAACGCTTCAAGAAAACACCATGCACAAATTGAGCAGAACCGGACCTCGAAATTGGGCAGGACAGCCCTTGCCACAAACTTTGCGCTGGGACAGTGCTTCCTCAGCGTCTCAGAATCCAGGAACGACCCATATGAGAAGTAGAGCATATGAAACAAAGAGGACTACAACGATTATAAATTTTCCAGATAAATCTCCTCGGCACATTCTCGTCTCAGATGACTCACCGACTTGATGTAAGTTAACGACCTTTTTTAAACAGCGAAAGGAATTGAAATATGATGGATCATGAGCGATTACGATATCATTCTCAGGAACGGGAGGATCGTCGACGGCTCCGGGAACCCTTGGTTCAAGGGAGACGTAGCCATCAAGGGAGACAAGATCGCCGCCGTTGGCAACCTAGACGAGTACAAAGCGGAAGTCGAGATCGATGTGAAGGGCCGACTGATTACCCCCGGCTTCATCGACGTTCACACCCACTCGGACCTCTCATTCATCATTAATCCCAAAGCGGACAGCAAGATACGCCAGGGAGTGACGACCGAGATCGTGGGCAACTGCGGAAGTTCAGTCGCCCCTATAACGGAACTTGGAAAGAGCTTTGAGTCTGACCGGCTTGAGGAGCTGGGCATCTCTTGGGACTGGAACAGCGTGGCGGAGTATCTGGACCGCCTGGAGAGGAGCGGCATACCGGTGAACATCGGAACTCTCGTCGGTCACGGCACCGTCAGGGCCTCGATCATAGGATACGAGGCGAGGGCCCCGTCCACAGACGAGCTTGAACAGATGAAGGAACTGGTTGATCAGGGAATGCGGGACGGCGCCTTCGGCCTCTCCTCGGGACTCAAGTACGCACCGGGCGTCTACGCGAAGACTGAAGAGTTGGTGGAGCTCTGCAGGGTCGTCGCCCGTTACGACGGCCTCTACGCCACACACATCAGGAACCAAGGAGCCCACCTGATAGAGTCGGTGGACGAGGCGATAAGAATAGGGAGGGAGGCGGGCGTCCCCGTGCAGATCGCCCACCTCAAGGTGAAAGGCCGCCTGAACTGGGGGAAGAGCCTCAACATGCTGAGGATCATCGACGAAGCGAGGGCCGAAGGGGTGGACGTAGCATTCGACCAGTATCCCTACACGGCGGCCTCCACGGGCGCCTTCGCCATCACCCCAAGCTGGGCAAGAGAGGGAGGTGTCGATCGCTTCCTCGAGCGCCTCAAGGACCCGAAGGAAAGGGCGAAGATAATAGAGGGCATCTCCGAGCAGGAGGACTGGACGGGCTCCCAGAAACTGCTCGTCGCCAAGTTCGATCCCGACCCATCGTATGAGGGCAAGAGCATCGCGGAGATCGCCCAGCTTAGGGGGAAGAGCAGGGAGGAGACGATGGTGGAACTCTTGGAAGAGGCGAAGGGTCAGGTACCCCTCGTCATGTTCTTCGGCTGGGAACGGGACGTGGAGGCCATCATGACCCACCACGCCATGATGGTGGGTTCCGACGGCTCCTCACTGGCGGCCTACGGGGAGCTAGGGAAGGGGAAGCCCCACCCCAGAAGCTACGGCGCCTTCGCAAGGTTCCTCGGAAAGTACGTCATCAGAGAGAAGGTCACGAGCCTAGAGGACGGCATCAGACGGATGACCTCCTTCCCAGCCCTCAGATACGGCCTCAAGGGCAGAGGGCTGCTACGGGAGAACTACTACGCGGACATCGTCGTCGTAAACCCAGAGGGGGTTACCGACAGGGCCACCTTCCAGAACCCCCACCAATACGCCAAGGGCATAAACTACGTTCTCGTGAATGGAGTCTTCGCTGTCAAGGAAGGCGAATTCACGGGCGAGTTGGCCGGGAAGGCTCTAAGGCACGGCGGAAGCTGAACACGCGATAGCCTTTCAGACATTTTCCTTCTTTTATCACACATCTGCTCAAGCGCGGGACGCACCTTCCAATTATCCGTCCTCAACCGGGATAGTCTGAAACATCGCCGCCCTTAAATTGGCTTCGCGGTAAACGAGGAGCTTGTCCTTTTTCTCGCACGTCGTAATTTTGTTAAACGGTAAATTTATGGTTGAAACAGCATAATTAGAGGCATCATGACAGAAGAATTTGATGTCTTAATCGAGAATGCGACAATCGTGGATGGAGTCAACAAAGCATATAGAGGTTCGATTGGGATCAGGGGCGAACGGATAAGCGCCGTTGGAGAGGTATCCGGGGATGCCAAGAAGGTTGTGGACGCCACGGGCCTCACGGCGATGCCGGGCTTCGTGGATCCCCACTCCCACGCGGATTGGTCCTTTCCATGGTATCCGAACTGCGAGAGCGCGGTTATGCAGGGCTGCACGACGGTCCTCGCGGGACAATGCGGGGGATCTCCCGCCCCTCTGGGTGAGGTGATCAGACCTCCGAGGATCTTGATTGATGAGATTTATGAGCTGAAACCCTACCTCTACTATGCTCCCACTCTTCTTCCGCTGGAGACGGTCAACGAACTTCTGAGAGAGAAGTACGGCTGGGGGATCGACTGGCGGACAATGGAGGGGTATTTCAGGCACGTTGAAGCGAAGGGCATCTCAATAAATTATGCGCCTCTGGTGGGCCACGGGACCATCCGCTTCGCGGTGATGGGGGAGGACTATAAGCGCAATTCGACCAAGACAGAGCTTTCTCAGATGAAGGAGCTGATCCGTCAGGCTATGGATGAGGGGTGCCGCGGCATGTCCACAGGCCTTGACTACGATCCAGATGTCTACGCCAGCGCATCCGAGATCGACGAATGCGTGGCAGTGCTTAGCGAGTACGGAGGCTTGTACAACCCTCACTGGCGGAGGACTGGCCGCAGGCGAGAAATAAAGATGGGGACGGGACTTGCAGAGCCTGCAGAGGGTATTTCGGAGGTCATTGAGACCTGCAGAAAAACACGTGTGAAGTTGCATATCGCTCACATCGCTCCCGGATGGCTCACAGTTCCACCGATGACTCCAAAAATAGGGAGGGCTATCGGAGAAGCGACGGCCGCCCTCATCGATGAAGCCGTCGAGGAGGGGCTGGAGGTCACCTTCGATGTCATCCCGTGGCCTTGCTGGGAGCCGTTTCCATATCTCTGCTGCCCCCACTTCGCCCAGTGGCTGAGGCTGCTCGGCTCGCGTGAAAAATTGGCAGAGTGGCTAAAGATAGACGAGTTCAGGAAGAAGGCCTGGGAGGAGATCGAATCCGGCAAGCTCTTCCAGCGAGTGGTCATCAACCCCTGCCTGAACAAGCACTGGGCGGAGAATTTCAAGATCGTCGAGCATAAGAACAGCGAATACGTGGGCAAAACCCTTGCCCAGGTCGCTGAAAAACTTGGGAAAGATCCTTGGAACACGCTATGTGATCTCATAGTGGAGGATCCCGATTCCCGAGGGGCTCACACCGATTATCGCGGCCATGAGGAGCAGATGAAGGTCTTCTTCAAGCACCCCCTCGGCGCTATCGGATTAGACGTAACGATCTGCGACGATAAGGTGGAGCAGAAGACCCCGCCCTGGAGCATACCGCTGCCCGATACATACTCGGGATACATCAAGTTCCTCATACGGTATGTGAGGGATAGCGGCTTCCTTACCATGGAAGAAGCCGTAAGAAAGTGCGCTGTAGACCCCGCCAGGTTCGTAGGGATAAAAGACAGGGGCGTCATAAAAGTTGGCGCGTATGCGGATATCTCTCTCATGGACTTTCCAAACCTGGGCATCGTGGGGCATCCGGAACTATCCGTGACCTATCCAAAGGGAGTTGAATACGTATTCGTCAACGGCGTTCCAGTCGTTGAAGAAGGAAAACATACAGGCGCCAGACCGGGTAAAATACTGAAAAGAGAATAACTGAGGAACAACGCGCCCCTGTTCTTCTTTTACCTCTCACCTAGATGACGCTCAAAATTTGTCCCTGTATGAGATGCGCTATCAATTCTTTTTATATCGATAAAGGGTTTCTACAACATGAGGTACACATCCTTGTCTGACGCTAACGTTGCCAAGATGCGGGACTTCATAGAGACCTACGTCCCTGCAGCCATGAGGGCTGGAGGAATACCCGGACTGAGCATAGCCGTAGTCCGAGACGGCGCGGTCATCTATGAGGAAGGGTTCGGGTCCAGGGACCCGGCGAAGAGCCTCCCGGCCACACCCAACACCCTTTACGGCATCGGCTCCTGCACCAAATCCTTCGTGGCCATGGCCATCATGCAGCTCGTGGAACGCGGCACGCTGAGCTTGGACGATCCCGCAAGCAAATACATACCATTGAGGATCGGATTACCCGGTAAGCCCATCACCATCCACCATCTCCTCACACACTCCTCGGGCGTCCCATCCCTCGCCACATCGACAGTCGCCCTCCACAGGGGGATCGGAGTCGACACGGGCGTCCCCTGGGGCAGTGTCAACGACTTCTACAGACTCGTGAACGGCGCCCAAGACGAGATCGTCGACGAGCCCGGGAGGCTCTTCTTCTACAACAACGCCGGATACCGAATGCTGGGCCACATCATCCAGGAGGCGAGCGGAACCACCTTCGACGCCTACATAACCGAGAACATCCTCCAGCCCCTTAGGATGGAGAGAACCACCTTCCTCCGAGAGCGATACGAGCGAGACACAGACAGAGCGATATTCCACTGGAAGAAGCCAGACGGAACCTTGACCCCCACCGAATTCCCCTACCCAAATGTTGCCGACATTCCAGAGTTCTCCTTCATCGCTGCCGCCGGAGGATTGATCAGCTCAGTAAGGGAGCTCACCAACTACCTCATCGCAAACATCGACTGGGGCAGGTTCGAGGAAAGCCAGCTCCTAAGCCCAGAATCCATCGAGAAGATGCAAACCCTCTACATCGATCGCCCGCCAAACTACTACGGCAGGTACGGGTACGGATACGGCTGGGGCATCACCGAAAACTTTCTCGGACATAAAATGATCTCCCACGGCGGCTCCATACTGGTCTCCACGGCCTACCTCGCATTCATACCCGAACTTAAGATCGGCGTGGCCATGGCAGCCAACACGGCCCGACCTCCATACCCAGTCATCGCCGAGGGCGCATTCGCTGCCTTGATGGGGAAGAAGCCGGAGAAGACGGTGCCCGCCCTCAGAATCCGAAGGTGGATGAAGACCCTCGCCGGAGATTATGAGGCCTACAAAGGGCTGCAGAGGGTTAGGGTGGTGGAGAGGGGCGGCCTCCTCTACCTGGAGCAGAAGGACCCCTTCACGGATATGACCGTGCCCCTGATACCTGAGAACGACAAACTGGAGACCCAAAGGTTCTACATTCTTACAGAGGGCGTCAGGCAGCCGGTCAAATTCGACGTCAGATCCCCGACGGAGGTTGACCTATACGTAGAGCGATACCGCTACCACAAGAAGACCTGACAACTTAGAGGCGCAATATCTTCAACGTCGCCTCCTTGGAGCAGAAGGAGAACTGATGAGGAGGAGAGGTAGTCCGCGACGAACTGCTTCGTCGGGCCGCCTGGGACGTTTGTCATAGGGTAAAGCTCCCCCGTGTAGTGGCCTGTGCCGAGGGAGCGCGCCAAGATGTAGGCTTACATGCAGATCGGCCCGGGGCTCATGGCATTTGAAGGTCAAATGAATTACTTCACGGAAAAGTTTTATGAAGTTCTCTATTTTCACTGGTGGTGATATTTTGAATAGGTCGATACTGGTAGCCGTTGTGGCGGTCGTCTGCGTTGTCGGCGTTTTGGGTTTCTTCATGATGAGCGGAGGTGGATCATCCCCCAAGGGGTACTCCTTGGATGTCGGGGCTGAGACTGATGACGGAGGCGTCGCGGTTCTCAACGCGCTGCTGCCGGAGATGAAGGCTGGCTTCGTCAACGGCGGAGGTGAGGGAGTCCTCATAGGTGTCTTGCTGGCTGGCGAAAACCCTCTTACAAGCAGGGGGCTCTACAGATTCGACATATCGAATTGGGAGGAAGGAGACATCACCCTGCATATTCGCTGCGTAGATGTCGGGGGGAGCCCTGGGGAGGTAGATGTCTACGTCGTCAAGGATTTCGGAGCCCTTCCGGCGTCGCCAGGTGAAAACCCGGTCAACGTCTCAGATACTTGGAATCTAGTTAGCTCGGGGATCAAGGTGGGATCGACCTCTCCCAGTAAGGGAAAATGGATCGAGGTCGTTGTCGATTCCTCGGTAGTTGAGAAGATGCGGTCCGCGGATGGGTATCTTGCCTTCATGTTAAAACTGGCGAATGAGAACGTTGAGCCCGGGAACGTCTACATCTTCTCCACCTACGAGTATACTGCCTCACACGACGGCGAGAAACCCCATCTAACATGGGGCTGATCCCGCTTTTTTCTCTGATCCTCAGGACAAGAGATTACAAACTTTTGTTCAAAAATAAAATTTTGAGACCCCAATTTCCATGACCCATGACTCGAGGGGTAAAAATTTAAACAGTGGCCCCTGTGTAGGAGTCTAGTCAGGCGGAGAGCCCCGGAATGGAACAGCTACATCACAACGGCGTCCTCGTTCCGCCCCGATACGAGGGGAAAGGCCTCACCATCAAGGTCAAGGGCGAGACTATTCGGCTGACGCCGGAGCAGGAGGAGATGGCCATGGCCTGGGCGAAGAAGATAGGGACGCCTTACGTTGAGGACCCCGTCTTCGCCGAGAACTTCCACAGCGACTTCTCCGCGAAGCTCGGCATCGAGGTGAAGCCAGGCGACGTCGACTACTCCGAAGTGCTACGGGTCGTCGAGAAGGAGCGGGCCTACAAGGCCAGCCTCACGAGGGAGGAACGGAAGCGGCTGGCGGCGGAGCGGAAGGCGAAGCGAGAGGCGAACAAGGAGCGCTACGGCTACGCCTTGGTCGACGGCATCAGGATGGAGA
>Ga0180300_10000122_pt1 | contig 29516 bp, 28 predicted proteins | sample GuaBasSediGuay15_FD_121798 | JGI IMG/M metagenome (GOLD analysis project Ga0180300, IMG submission 121798) | Subseafloor sediment microbial communities from Guaymas Basin, Gulf of California, Mexico - Guay15, Core 4569-2, 21-24 cm | ecosystem: Environmental > Aquatic > Marine > Hydrothermal...
ACGGGAAATCCATTGAACTCCTCGAAGAGGAAGGAGTCCCATTCAAGGTTGCTAAACCAGACGAAATAGAGTTGCTTTATCCAGGGAAACTTGGCGATTCCTTCCCCGTTATGCTAGCGGGTCTCGTATCTAATCTTACAGGCGCAATTCCGTCGATGATCGTGGCAGCTGCCAGCAAGGGAAGATGGGATATCTTGCTCAAAGATCAGACCACACCCGAGTCTCTTAGGCTTGTAATTAAGCAAATAGTTGGGCCAGAAAGGTTCTTACTTCCAGATCTTTTACCTAAACTCGGTCCACTAATCGTGGATTTATCTGATTTAGAAAGTGAGTTCTCAAAAGAACTTGCAACGCTTCTTGTGCTTCTACAGGTCTCTGTGCTTGATTACAGGGATTTTGTAGTTGTAGCTTCTTTATTCAGATCCCTTCAGAGGGAGGTTCTCAGAGGGGAGAGCAAGGATCTAATGCTACAACTAATGGAATCGCTATCCTCCAAAGGTATCCTTCTATGCACGACTTATGAAGTTGATCCCTCTATTGTCGGATGCTTTTCCTCAATAATCTTGCTTCATCCCACGAATTTAGCAGCCAATAAACCACTAGCAGATGTTCTGAGAACTATGGACAGGAAAATTCTCGATGAGGTACACAAACTTTCTGAGGAGGAAGGTCTCTTTATTTCAGGAAGACCAATTACCATTAGGAGATTTAGAGTAGATGATCTAAAATGAGCAGTTACAAGAAGGGCTATGGCCTAGAGTACTCGATTAAAAGGTTTCTGGAGAACAAGGGCGTACCTGTTATTAGGTTTGCTGGATCTAAACCAGCAGATCTTTTCTTTAAGTTAGGGGATGAGAAGTTTATAGCCGAGTGTAAAAACGTAACTAGAAAGGAAGAATCAACCATCTACTTGCCTGAAGATGAAGTAAGTAAGTTAGCTGAGCTGGCTAGCCTTTTTGATGCCACGCCCATAGTGATATTCTCTTTTTACAGACAAAGACCAAGAGTTATTGAGCTTGAGGATCTTGTCAAGGTTAGAAGGTCCTTTCGCGTGAGTAAGGATGATGGAACCTCCTTTGAGAAGTTCATCGAGGTAAGAAGCAGGAGTAAGAAGTTGCTTTAAGAGCAATCTTCCCACGAACTTCCCTCGAAATCAGAAAAGACAGGAATCTTCAAATTTTATTTCGCGAAATGCTTTCACGACTAGAGGAAGCAAAGCCTTTAGCTTCCTAAACAATATCTGCTAAGAGCTAAAGATAACTTAGAAGGTTAAATCTTACCTTCACACAAAAGAGTTTCGTACAGCTCATACATCCTCTTCAGATTCCGTTCTCTATCAGCAAACTCCTTTACAAACTCCATGTTCTTTGCTGCTATGTCCCTTCTGAGGGACTTGTCTCTCGCCACAAGTTCCATAACCTTAGTTAGGGAATTTATGTCTCTAGGCATAACCCTAAATCCATTAACTCCGTGATCTATTATTCCATCGTAGTCAGGTAGGTCGCTTATTATTGGTACAGAACCACAAGCCATGCCCTCAACTACAGTAAACGCTATTTGATCTGTATTTGGTATTGAGATAAATGCGTCACATAGATTGAATATGACAGCCATCTCCTTCTCAGACAGAAACCTGTCGATAACTCTCACTCTAGGATAGACTCCAAACTTCTTCGCAAGCCCCACAATCTCATCAAAATATTCCCTCTTACCTGTTCCCTTTAGGATTATCAACGCGGCTTCTCTGCTCTCAGCCAGGTTTGCAAATGCTTTGACTATTACGTCTATGTTATAATGGGGTGTGGTTGCCCTAGGGCTCAAAAATATTGTATCAGCCCAATCCAGATCTAACGCCTTTCTCATTTTCTCCGCTTCAACTTCATAGCCTCGCTTAAACGTGTTCAAATCGACTCCCCAAAATAGGAAAACGATTTTTTCTGGCAAAATGTCATAAATCTCACTTATTTTCTTGGCTAAACTGGGTGAATTTACGGTAATAACGTCTGCGGCCTTAAGAGACCTTCGCTCAAGCCACCTTTTTACAGCCCAACTTCTCATGATATGATGATATCCCCAGATAGTAACTACCTTGGGATGAAACTCCGAAAAAGCGGAGATCATTGCATACAAAATGCTATGGACGTGAATCAAGTCAGGTTTTACCTCCTGAACTACATTTCTGAAGTACAGGGGAAATACCATCGATAGAAGTCCATACGTAAGCTGAGACCCTGGAGGCCTTGGAATGACATATTGCCTGATATTTCTGCTCTTAAGGAAATCAGGATCAAGTTCATATGTTCTACGTGTTATAACTGAGACATTCCATCCTGAATCAGCGAAGGCTAGCATCCAGCGTTGGACGTGTTTATAACAGGCATCTCCAACGTATAAGACCGATGGCAACAAATAGATAGGATAATAGATCTTAAAAATGACAACTGCCAAGGAACCATAACTACGAGAAAAATGGAGGCATGCTGAAGAATTAACACCTCTCTAAAAGTAGCGTTCCTCCTTTAACAACCCCCTCGGCTCTCCAAATCACAAGCAAAATATCTCAAGGTTAAAACAGTTCAGAATCATTGGATCTTACATCAGAGATTCTCCCGTTCGAGTCAATTGAGAATAAAGTCAGATATGTAAACTCTTTAGTCCAACCCCTTGTTGACACATTTCCTTCATCTTTATTTGTAGGCTGGTGGGTGGAAGTAGAGATGGACTTTCTGTTGAAGGGCTGGCTGAAATTTAACAGAAGCCTTAATGAGGCCGATATAGCCATACTAGCTGAAATAATCAAACAAAAAGTTCCAGAACAATTTATCAGGGGAGTTCCCAAGGGTAAGAAAGGTAGTAGAATTGTGAACTGGAAGATTAGAGGAAACATATTACAAATTGAGATAGAAGGAACTAGGTACCTGAGGCCACACGATGCGTTGCTGAGATTGAAGAATCTCCTCTTGGCCGAATTGTCAAGGAGAAGGCTTGGTATAAGAGATCTCAAAGTAGAAGAGTACAGGATAAAGACGGATGTTGAAATAAAACCCAGCGATGTAAGGAAAATCTTAGGAGATTATGCTGAAGTGCTCAGCGAAAAACCACTCGTAATAGCCTTTAAGGACCTAAAAGAAGAGGACATAAAGTCTCGTTTAATAGATAGAGCTCTAACAGAACTCACAAAAGCCATAGAGGAAGAGGCAGTTCCAAAGGGGGAACTAGTGCCTGTTGGAACTATCCTATTGAAAACCATCCAGAAACCGTATGCTACTGAGAACGGAGTCCCCATAGATCCAAGCAACCTAGCAATCAAGAAGGGCTGGATAAAACGATTTCCAGGAAGGGGACAGTGGGTAATAACCTCCCCCATGGCAAGACTGCTTAGGGTCTTGAAGGAAATGATAGAGGACCACATCTTGATACCTTTGGGCTTTCAAGAGTGGATGTTCCCCAAGCTGATCCCTTGGGATGTTTATGAGAGGATGCCTGGTTATTTCGAGCATCTAGCAGAAGGTTTAATGTATGTTTGTCATGCAGGAAGGGATCCGGAGGCATTAAAGGAGTTTAAACTCGAGGCCAGACTGAAAAAGAAGGCGGATCCCTCCCTTGTAAGGAAGGAGCTGGAAGGACCCACACACATCCTAGCAGCAGCCCAATGTGAGCCTTTTTACCAATTCTTTAGTGGAGAGATAACTCCGGAAGAGGTTCTACCCGTTAAAGTGTATGATGCATCTGGTTGGACTTATAGATGGGAGGGGGGCGGAGTAGAAGGCTTACTAAGGACGGTGGAATTCTTCAGACTCGAAGTAGTATGGTTGGGCACACCAGAGCAGGTTGTGGATATAAGATGGGATTTAGCCGACAAGACATTCAATTTCTTAGACAAGGTTTTAGATCTTGAAGTTAGAATGACAGTTGGAGCTCCTTTCTACATGACAACGGAACAGGCTCAAGAGAGACTCGTCGATATATCTGGGGAGAAATATCCAGAGGTTCCCACTTTGGACATTGAAGCTTATTTACCATACAAAGGTAGTAGAGAGGAAGCTGAATGGCTAGAGATAAATGGAATCAACGTGCACAAAAAGAAATACGTCGATAGCTTTAAGATCAAGGCAAATACTGAGGTTTGGACGGGCTGTAATGGATACGGTCTCACTAGGTATCTAGTCGCTTTTCTGGCAAGACATGGTTTTGAACCAGAGAGGTGGCCAAGAGAAGTGAGGGAGAGATATGAAGGTTCATACGTTCCAAAGACGCCAAAACTCATCACCTGGCCATAAGCCAAAGGGAATGGTAGTCTTTGACATGGATGGAACCCTAATTGAAACTAAGAGTTCTTGGTGGTTGATCCATCAGGCAATGGGGACCAAAAGTGAGGCTGAAGAGTATGAGAAAATGTATCGAGAGGGAATAATCGACTATGACAGGTGGGCTGAACTAGACATAAGTACTTGGATTGGGAGAGACTTTTCTCCAGCTCTCACAGCTCTCAGAAAGGTCAAGCTAATGAAGGGAGCACCGGATGCTGTCAGACTTTTGAGGTCTAATGGCTTCATCGTTGGAGTTGTAAGTGCTGGTCTCAACGTAGTTCTTGAGAGAGTTCTCAAAGAAGTTAAGCTGGATTTCTACGAGATAAACGAACTTAATATCAAAGACAACATTGTAGTAGGCTGCAATACAAGGGTAGGTTATCGTGATAAGGGTAGAAAAGTTATAGAGCTGAGTAAAAGGTTCTCAGTCCCTCTAAATAATGTAATAGTGGTAGGCGATGCAGAAAACGATTTAGAAATGTTCAAACTCCCCCAAGTTTACAAGATAGCTTTCTTACCATCCCATCCGGAACTTGAGAAGCTTGCAGATGTTACGATAAAGGAAAAGGATCTTATGAAGGTGGCTGAAGTTATACTCAAAAGGTTCAACGGAAATTGAAGTTTATCATATCTCTTTTTAAAGGGCCTAAGAGTTAATAGTCTGATGAAAGACGAGCCATTACTGTTAGATCTCAGCAATCCATCCATCTCTGCTCTTGGTTCAGAGCTTGCAAATGAGACAGGCAGAAAAATACTTATGATGTTGGCCAAAGGGCCACAAAGCGCCGGAATGTTGGCGGAGCAGCTGGAAATTCCAGTAAATACAATTCTCTTTCACATAAAAAGGCTGGAAAGGGCTGGAATCATTAAAATAGAAGAGATCACTGCTGGTAGAAGGGGTAGAAGGAAGCTCTATTCATTAGTATCGACATCTATAATTCTAACGGCGGAAAATAAAGAGAAAACCATTAGATCATTAAGGAGTTGGCTAGAGGGGACCAGCAAGACTTTATGGTTGGCGGCGAGACCAATAATACCAGTTATTCTGGTAGCAATTTGCTTAGCTTGGGGCTGGACGTTCTTTGGACCTATTATGACACATGGAATGCGTGGTCTAAGTGAGAAAGGTGCTTTTCAAGCCCCCCCACAATCCTTGCCAACAGTTACTGAGGCGGAAAACATATCTACAGTTACTGAGGCGGAGGGAATATCGCTATTCACTTGGGCTCTCGCTCTCTCGCTGTTGTCGGCTATTTCTGCTTTCATAATAACGCTTATCCTTCTGCGGAGGAAGTTGAGATAGGTTTACCCCTACAATGAACGGTTCCCTTGAATCTCCTGATAAAGTTAGGGCAGATGTAGCATTCAAGGAAAGACACCCTTTTCCCAAGTACTGGGCAGTCAACTGCATCCTTGCTAAACTTCCGTACCATGCTCCCTCCAAGCATCTCTTTAACCTTCTCTCTAACCTCCTTCTTCGTTCTAAGAGCCCTCTCCAACCGTATTATGGTGACCTCATACCTCGGTCTTTCTGCTGATGACATGCCATGTTGCCTATCAGAACCATTTTTTATGAATTTCCCCTTTGAGTCATCGATGGCACCAACTGTTTTGATGGACCTTTGGGGAACTCTAATAGAACCCATAATCCCTAAGGACTTTTACTATAGAACTAGAGTTCTTGAGCTTTTAAGAGCCTGTGGAATAGAACCTTCTGATGATTTGTTGGAGCTAGCCTTTTCTGTCTATAAAAACGTTGAAGAGGAGCTTTCGATCATAAGAAAGAACACTCTAAAGGAGATTTCAGCTAAAAAAGCGCTATCCATCTTTTTTGAAAGATTGGGATTGAGAGTTCAGGTGGGGATGGAGCACCTAAAAGCCTACTCAAAGCCTTTTTTGGAACTGACAAGATTGAAAGATGGCGCAAGTGAAGCTCTTGATACCCTCTCTAGTGAATATTCACTTATTCTAGTCTCAAATATCTCCCTAGCATGGATGGGAAAGGAAGTTTTGAGGAAGAACGATCTTTCAAGCTATTTTTCGGCCACTCTTTTTTCAGAAGAAATAGGATACAGAAAACCTCACCCAAGAATATTTCAATTGGCCCTTCAGCTGGCCGAAACAAGCCCTTACGAGTGTATTATGGTTGGAGATGAACTGGAGGATGATATGCTTGGTGCCAAGAATTTGGGCATTAAGACAGTGTGGGTTCCGTGGGAGCATACACATCCAAGACCTCCGGGGTACGTAGATGAAGTTGCGTACTCGCTTATTGAGGTCCCAAAAATAGTTAAGAGGATGATAAATTGAAATTTAGGCTTCTAGACGTTTTAGTATGCCCCAAATGTAATGGATACCCTTTAGTCCTATTAAATTACACAACAGAAACTATAGAAACTCAGAAAAAACCAAGAGCAGTTCTTTGCAAAAAATTCTGCGGTATGAAAGGAAAATCTCCATCTAAAGTAGATCTAAATGACTGTGAGACATGTTTGAGTATAGAAGTAGTTGCAGGCGAGCTTGTTTGTAAGTCTTGTGGTGCGAGATATGGGATTTACAAGGGAGTCCCTTCTTTTTTGATTGGATGAGCTCTCAGAACTATCAGCTTGGAAGATAAGCAATCTTTTAATATTTATGATACGATACTAGATCTCTTGGATTCGGGGCGTAGCTCAGTGGTAGAGCGGCCGGCTGTAGGGGTTCGGTGGAGGCCGAGCCCTCTCGGTAGCCGCTCATTCAAGAATCCGTCAGAAACCGGCAGGTCCCGGGTTCGAATCCCGGCGCCCCGATTCTTTCTTTCAAGATTTCATCAATTTCTTGTGTCTATAAAAAACCCTTGAAGCGATAGCTGTCCTCTCCAATCCAGATCTTAGTATGGCTTTGGTCACTTTCTCAAGTTCTTCCTTATCCAAAGATCTTATTACGTTGCCCACTTTCTCCCTAAACCAGATGTTTTTCTCTGCTAACCTAAACATGTCAAAATCAGCACTCGAAAGCCCAGCCCTTATCAATTTGTATAGGGTTTCAGGAGGGATCTCAGCCAAAGCCTCAGAAGCTTGTTCGTAGAACTCAGCTAAAAGGTTCCAAAACTCTTCAGCAGCATAAGAAAGCGAAATCTTCCCTTCGCTAAGTCTATTTAAGATCTCAGAGATTCTTTCGAGATCCCTCAAGCTCTAAAACACCTCAGCAAGCGGCCTCCGTCTCTTTCATGAATCATCACCAATCAGAGATCACCTCCTTCTTCATCGGCCAAGTGAAGTTATCAAACAGTCATATAAATCAATGAGGTTTATCAATGATCCTAACTTCCATGCCGCCTTTTCTCAGTATTTTTTCAAGGAGTTCTACGTCTCTTGGATTTATGGTGGCACCAGCAGCTCTCTTATGCCCTCCACCACTAAGTTTCGTGGCAAGTTCTAAAGCACTTACCCTAGAACCCTCTCTACTTCTTATCGAAAGCCTCCCCCGGCCATCATCGGAGATCCTTAGAACGGCTTCAAGATCAACTAATTTCTGAAGTTTATAGTGAATCAATGGGCTGAGATATCCTGGACCTCTCCCCACACGGATTATGACCGCAAGATCCTTCCCATCCCCTATTTCCTTTGGAAGAGAATTTATCCACGATAAAAAGCTCTCTTCTTCATTTTCAATGTCTTTCCAGACAGGTAAAATGGTTTTAAGTCTTAACAGTTCCTCTCCTGTTGATGGGGCTTCTCTTATGAGTTCTTCAACAACCTTTCTAAGAGAAGTCTCTCTTCCGGGCGATGAAAACAATTTTCTAACCACCACAGTAAACCTTATTGAGCCCTCATCGTACTTCCCAGAGTCCACTTCTGAAGTTAAATCCACCAAGGGCTTTAGTTGATTCAGATCGGATTCTTCACTAAGTAGCTCCCATACAAGAAGTGCCGTTGAAGGATACTCAGGCTTGACAAAGGATTTAATTGCTCTCCTTCTACCGAGTTCAACATTGCTTGGATGATGGTCAAAGAGGAGCTTACATCCTCCTTTAGGAGGTGGAAGGTCTGTTACTATGTCGTACTTCTTTTTATCGTCTATTGCCCAGTATGGTGCTGAAAACTTAAGATTTATCACTTTTTCTAGGAGCTTCCAAAATATTCCGGCCGAGACTAATCCATCTAAGTCTTCACCATGTGTCATTAAGCTGTATGGTGGATCTCCTTGTGATTCAAGCCACACCAAGAGACCTTCCAAATTCGAACTCTCCCTACCGACGAATAGTTGAGATGTATTTAAAACAACACCTGCCTTAGGAGACCTGAGGAGAATTGGGAAAGAAAGTGCTCACAGCAGGGACTTTCGACATAATTCATGCAGGACATGTGAGGCTTCTGATAGAAGCTAAGAAGTTGGCAGGCCCCGATGGGGAGCTAGTAGTAATCATCGCTCGCGATGAGAATGTCAAAAAGTACAAAGGACACCCCCCAATTTTCACAGAAAGTGAGAGGTTATTCATGATGCAGAATCTTAAACCAGTGGATAGAGCGGTTTTAGGAGATTCTAGGGATCCAATTTCTGCTATTGAAAGGGAGAAACCAGACATTATCGTCCTTGGATACGATCAATGGCCAACCGAAGAGTGGCTCTCCAAAGAGTTAGAGAAAAGGGGGTTGAAAACAAAAATAGTGCGAATGAGAAAGTTTGAAGTAGAGGTGCCCTCAACTAGCACCGTGGTGGAGAGAATAATGAAGTTATTCAGTAATCAAGGAGGAAGAAGAACTAAAGAGGGGAGATCGAAGGAATAAGACCTGTTTATTTACTAGTGTGGTTCTTAAGATCTATCCTCATCATGAACTTTGCTTGAGTTTTCCAACGGTTCTTTCTCAAATTATCTATGCCGAAATTCTCTTAGAAAGCGGGATCATCCCTCCTCTCTAAAAACAGGGATTTCAATATATGTGGAGAAAATAGGATGACCCTTTTTTGCAGCAGTCACGTAAATGGTAACTCGTGTATAGTTGCCGGGGGGTACGTAAAGAACAGCACTGGTTTCACCAAAGGCATTTGTCTTACTTAGATTAGGAGTTATGGACATGTTTGCCTCCTCAGTCCAGATCCAGACAATTGCATCAGGAACTGATCTATTTAATTCGTCAAACACCTTGACCGTGATAGATACCGTAGCATTTTCTTCAGGCTTGAGTCTTAAGATAGAGGGTTCAACGTCTATTGTTGCTGAGATATTGGAACCAGTAGTAACAGGGAAGTATGCTTCCCTAACAACTTTATTTCCTCCAAAGTTTGCCTCGACACGCGCTATCTGAAGTCCTATGGAGTAAACATCCTCATCTACAAAGAAGCTGGCGACAAGACTTTTGTCATTAACGGGAGAGAACTCTCTACTCTCTATAACCCTTCCAGTAGCCCCATCCACTATCTCTAAGATACAAGACGATGGAATCTCGTCAAACTTTACCTCAACACTAAATTCAGATCCTAGAGGAACTGTTTTTGGCTCGATCTGGATCTCAAACATGTGTCTCTCTGGTAAATTTGGCACTATCAAAATCAGCAGCAGCATTACTATGTTGAAGCCTATTGCTAGTTTGAGTCTATTATCCACCTTCATATATGATCGGATCTGCTCTCTTTTCATCTCTTTTAAGGTTGTTGCATCCAACAGCCACCCAAGTGAATCCAAGTCAGTTCACCCAGAATCATAGTTTAATGGTAGGATTAACGAATAATGAAGGATTTTTATGCAAGACACCATAACTTCATGGACACAATTGGCCCCTCTAATGAAGAAGTACATAGACAAGCTTGAGTTCATAGAGAGTCCGAGGTATATATTTTTTGGCCCAAAAGCTCTGGATAAGACTCCTCTAATCCTTAAATCTTTGGAAATAAAGGGAACTATCCTTATAATAACTGGAGGCACCAATACAAGTAAAATAGCCGAAAGATTAGCTGATAGGCTAGACGATGAGGGATGGAAATACGACATTCAGAAAGTTGCAACTAAGATGCCTAAGACTAAGGACATCGAAAATTTAGTGGAAAAGGGGAAGAATATTCACCCAGAGATTCTTATTGGGGTTGGAGGTGGGAGAGTTCTAGATGTAACTAAGCTCACAGCTGCATGGCTTGGATTGAAGTACTTAAGCGCCCCAACATCCGCAAGCCACGATGGTGTAGCATCTCCTTGCATAAACTTCCTGCTTTCAAGACAAATTGAGAGTACCAAGGGCCCAGAGTGGGCTATTGCAGAAGCCCCCTTTGCCATAATCGCAGATACGGAAATCATAAAGAACGCTCCTCCAGAAACGTTTAAGGCAGGGTTTGGCGACCTAGTATCCAAAATTACAGCGGTTAAAGACTGGGAGCTAGCTTCTAAGCTTCGTGCGGAAAGATATAGCGAGTATGCTGCTTCGATGGCAATTCTAAGCGCGAAGATAGTCATGGATCACGCCAGCGAGGTAAGACCCGGCTTTGAGGAAAGTGCCAGGATAGTTGTTAAGGCGTTGATAGGTAGTGGAGTGGCAATCAGCATTGCTGGAAGTTCAAGGCCTGCAAGCGGAAGCGAGCACCTCTTCAGTCACGCGCTGGACATATTGGCAGAGGAGAAAGGGTACAAGAACACTCATCACGGCATACAGGTTGCTTTAGGAACGATAATGATGGCAGATCTTCAGGGGCAGGATTGGAAGAAAATAAGAGAGAAACTAGTGGAGGCTGGTGTTCCGGTCACCGCTGAAGAAGCTGGCTTAGACAGAGAAGCAGTAATAGAGGCCCTAACTATTGCTCACAAGGTGAGAGACAGGTTTACCATACTAGGTACCATCGGCCTAACTGAGACCGCGGCAAGAAAGCTGGCAGAAAGGACCGGGATAATATCCACTATCTAAAAGTAAAAGAGGGTTTAAGCATAGTAGACTCCAGAAGACCTCGCTAGTTGATCCATCTTGGATCCGGGTTTATTCACTCTGGGTCTCCCTGTAGATGGATCTCTTCGTATAGTTATGCCTACATCCTTCAGAAACTTGTTCATGCCCTTGGATACTTCTAGCGGACCTTTTGCAGATCCATGAATCCCAGGATCACCTCTAAAAACTATCACCCTGTCTGCAAGAGATTCAGCCATCAGGAGGTCATGCTCTACTATGATAGCAGCTTTGCTCTCACCTTCAATTCTCCTTTTTATCGCTTTCGCTGCAGCAAGCCTCATTTCGACATCTAGAAATGCACTGGGCTCGTCTAAGAGATATATATCAGCATCTCTAGCTAATGTGATTGCTATAGCCACTCTTTGAAGCGCACCACCGCTTAACTCATCAACTCTCCTATCAAGAAGGCCAGTAAGCCTCAATCTATGTAGAACTTCTGTTTTAAAATAGCTTGAGGAGTAGAAAGACCCAGCAACCGTCCTAAGTAAATCCTCAACCGTTCCCTCATAATCTGAACGCAGATATTGGGGTTTATATGCCACCTTCAGACCAGACGTCAAAACATCTCCTGAGTCTGGACTCAGCTCGCCTGCTAATATGCGGACAAACGTGGTCTTTCCTATTCCATTAGGACCAAGAGCCACCACTACCTCTCCAGCAACTATCTCTCCCTCTTCAACATCTAACCTAAAACTTTCATCGTACTTCTTTGTTAGATTTGTGTAAACGACAAGAGGGCTCCTTTCAGTGGGCTTTGCTGCACCTTTCTTCACGAACTTTATCGAGTAGTCCCGGAACCTCACGTTATCTTCCGGCAGATATCCGTCTAAGAATATGTTTATGCCGTCTCTAGAAGAGTGAGGAAAGCTAACAACACCATATACATCGGGAAGGCCATATATTATGTGAACATAGTCGCTCAAATAGTCTAACATCGCAAGGTCGTGTTCTGCAAGCAGAACTGATCTATCTTCCCTTATTATAGATCTTATGGCTCTGGCTACACTCATTCTCTGATAAATGTCCAAGTAGTTACTAGGCTCATCAAACACATATAGATCGGCGTCCTTCAAACAAGCAACTCCAACAGCTAACCTTTGAAGCTCGCCTCCGCTGAGCTGGGCGACCTCCCTGTCCTCTAGCCCATCAAGACCTAAGAGTTCAACCATCTCGTCTACCTTACCGGTTTGATCAGCCCTTCTAAGGATCTTTGAAACGGTTCCTTTTGCAACCTTCGGAATAAGATCTATCCTCTCTGGCTTCATCGAGACAGTTATGCCTCTTTCTGAGATCTTCTTGAAATGATCTTGGAGCTCAGAGCCTCTAAATCTCTCAATTATTTCGTCCCAAGAAGGCTCATCTAATCTGCCAAGATTGGGTTTAAGAGCCCCCGAAAGTATTCTTAGCACAGTTGTCTTGCCTACCCCGTTAGGACCTATCAGACCTACAATTGCCGCTTTTCTTGGGATGGGCAGCCTGTAGAGCACGAACCCATTTCTGCCATACCTGTGTATGTCCTCACCTACTACAGGTGCGGGCAGGTTGACGATGGAAATAGCACCAAAGGGACAGACTCGAACGCATATACCACATCCGGTGCAAAGATCCTCATCAATGACCAATAAACCTTCTTCATTGAGTTTTATCGTGTCTTCTTGTCCAGATTTCACCTGTGGGCAGTATTTGATGCATTCTAGCCCGCATTTTTTAGGATTACATTTGTCTCTGGAAACTACAGCTATTCTGCGTCTTATCTCTTAACCCTCCCCTCCTAGAATCCTCTTGACCTCTTTATATCCTAAATCAAAAGCTCTCATATTTGATTCCTTATATTTCTCAGGGACTAGGGACTGCAAGACTCCTCTAATATCTTGAGCTGAGAATGGCAAAATTCCAGTCGCCGAGGCCCCTCCAAGCATAACTGAGTTCGTGACAATAGGGTCTCCAACTTGCTTTGAAGCTATTTCTGTGGCGTCAAACATAATTAAACCTCTTGGGTTGAGGGAAAGAAGGAGATCTTTGATCTCATCAATACTAGGTATTGGGAATCTCTCTAGGAAGGCAGACTGAGGAGGCACTATGTGACTGTTTGAAATTATGGTAGTCCTTTCACTAACATAGTTCGCATATCTCATGGCTTCTAAAGGCTCCATTGCAATTAACAAGTCAAGAGTACCTTCCAGTATGAGAGGACTCTTGACTTTTGGTCCAATTCTAATTTCAGTATGAATGGAGCCGTATCTCTGGGCAAGTCCATGAACCTCGCTTTGAGCGAAGTTCAATCCCTTTTCGAGGGCAGTCCTTATGATAACGTTCGTTGCAAACAGAATACCCTGGCCTCCTACGCCTGAAACTATCACATTTATCTCATCTTCCATTTTTACTCAACCTCCTCTAGCCACGATTTTGCTCCTCCTGATGGTTCTATCGCGCCGAACGGACAGATAGCAACGCAAGATCCACATCCAAAACAGACCGAGGGGTCTATCATCATCTTCTCTCCAGTATCGACGAATGCAGGGCATGCATAGGTGTTAATACAAACCAAGCAATGAGTGCATTTTTCAGGGTCGACTCGGAAAGGTACAATCTTCTCTCCCTCCCTTCTCTTTCTTCTAACTGTGAGAAGAGCACACTCCCTCTTGGCTATTATTACCGAGAGGCCTTCTCTGTCTAACGCTTCTTTAAGAGCACTTTCCATCTCCTTGAAGTTGTATGGATCTATTTCCTTTACAAACTCAACCCCCATCGATCTAACTAGCTTGCCTATGTCAATCATGGGTGCTTCTTCACCCATAGCATCTACGGGGACTCCTGGATGGGATTGATGTCCTGTCATGGCTGTTATCCTGTTGTCCAGAATGACTGCTACAAAAGTGTGCTTATTATGAATAGCGTTTATCAGAGCAGGTATTCCAGCGTGGAAAAATGTTGAGTCTCCTATAAGAGCCACAATTGGCTGATCCGTCGCAATGCTGAAACCATTAGCGAAACCGACTGAAGAGCCCATTGCGTGTGTTATATGTTCTATTTCAAATGGCTTTTGGAATAGAAGAGCATAACATCCTATATCGCCCACATAAATTGTGGGCCTGCCAGAAGTAGCCCTTCTAATGGAATAACCTGTGGCTCTATGAGGACAGGCTGGACAAAGGACAGGTGGCCTGCTAGGAACTCTCTCGAGAACTAATTTAGCCCGCCTTTCAATTTTTTCAAGATCTAAAGGCAGAGAATCACCTCTAATCTCAGATAGGGCTTTAACAACTATCTTCGGGGTGTATTCGGCCACTCTAGGAAAGTGACCAGTTAACTTTCCTATAATTTTCAGATTTGGAGCGCAGTCCTTAGCCAAAGCTTTTACTTGATTCTCTAAGAAAGGCTCTAACTCCTCTATGACTATCAAAGTCTCTAACTCCTCTATGAAATCAGAAACAATTTCTTTTGGGAAGGGAAAAGTCAAACCTAGCTTCAATAACTTGGCCTTTGATCCTAGTCTCTTGATAGCCTCCCAAGCATATGAATATGAGATCCCAGAAGTAATTATCCCTAAAGATGAGTTTTCCTCTCCTTCTAGCTTGTAGAACCTCGAATCCTTTCCAAGATCTCTTTCAATACTTTCTAGCTTTTGAAGAAGCTTTTTATGATGTTTCCTAGCGATAGCACCGACCTGTAGATACTGGTCGAATTCCTCTGGCTTAAAATTGCCTTTACCCTTGCCCTTTTTGATCTCCCCAAGCAAAACGGGGCCTCTTGAGTGACTAACTCTTGTCGTAGTCCTTAAAATAAATGGTATCTCATATCTTTCAGAGAGATCAAAGGCTTCTTTTGTGAAATCCTTGGCTTCTTGGGAATTTGATGGCTCCAACATTGGAAGACCCATAGAAACTGCATAATACCTGTTATCTTGCTCATTTTGAGAACTATGAGCTGATGGATCACCAGCATTAACTACAACCAACCCACCTTTGGTTCCTGCATAAGCTAGAGTAAATAGAGCGTCTGAGGCGACGTTAAGGCCAACGTGCTTCATACACGTTAGCCCCCTTAACCCAGACCAAGCCGCGGCAGTAACTACCTCTACAGCAACTTTCTCATTTGTTGACCACTCAAAGTACACGCCAATTCTTTTTGCTATTGCTCCGAGAGTATCGCCTATCTCTGTACTTGGCGTTCCCGGATAGGCAGCAGCTACGTCTAATCCAGCCTCTAAAGCACCTCTAACTATTGCTTCATTCCCCAGTAGAGCCTCCACTCTGCCAGCTGGGGCTAAAACACTTAACATATCACACCTCCCATGAAATCCCTTTATGAGAAAAAAAGTTAACTCACATGGTAGGATGAGATCTTCTTTCAGCCCATCTTACGAGAGCTGCCATGGCAGAAACAGCCCTTTCAGTATCAGGATATACTGGAACTCCATGTTCCTTTAGCAAAGCCATGGCTTGGCTTACATTCTCTCCTCCTATCATGGTTACAGTTATTGGTTTGTTACTGGTGTGAAAAACTTCTGTAACTACATCAGCTATCTTAATAGGGTCGCTTACGGCCGTTTCACAGTATAAGGCAATTATACAATCCACTGCTTTGTGCTTAATGGCGGTTCTCAAGGCCCCCCTAAACTCCTCGTGAGTTGCCATACCAGTTAGATCAATTGGATTCTTAACGCTTCCGAACTCAGGCATATATCTCTTAAACTCCTTCCTCAAATCTTCTGGAGGATCGAAAACTTCTAAGCCAGCTGCCTCACAAGAATCTGTTGCCATAACCCCGACTCCACCACCATTAGTGACTATGACAACCCTCCTTCCTTTAGGGATCTTAAGAGCTGAAAATGCTAAGGCCCAATCAAAAGCTTGCTCTAGATTTTCAGCTCGCAAAACACCAGCTTGCTTAAATGATGCCGAATAGACTACATCTGAGCCAGCCATCGATCCAGTATGAGACGAGGCAGCCACCATTCCTTTCTTACTTTTACCAGCCTTAAGTACAATAATTGGCTTAAATTGAGTCGTTAAACGTGCCTCTTGCATGAACTTCCTTCCATCGGCAATACCTTCCATGTATATCAGAACTACGTTGGTATTCTCATCCTTTCGAAACCAACTAAGCAGATCTGAATCATCAATATCAGCTTTATTTCCTACGCTTACTACTGCTGAAAGGCCTATCTTCTCAGTTACTGTCCAGCCCATTAAGGCAATTCCCAACGCTCCCGACTGTGTAATAAAAGCTATGTTTCCAGGCCTAACGTCTCTAGGTCCAAACGTAGCATTTAATCTGGTTGGAGAATAAAGTACACCGAAGACATTTGGACCAATTATTCTTATTCCAGCTCTTCTAGCTCTTCGAATAAGGTCTTCTTCAAGCTCTTTGTTTCCCACTTCTGAAAATCCACTAGAAATCACAACAGCAGCCTTTGTCCCCTTTTCAGCTAATTGGTCAATAACGGGAGGGACAAACTTCGCAGGGATTGAAATTATCGCCAAGTCTATGGTTCCAGGTACATCTAAAACGCTATGGTAGCATTTGATGTCCAAAATCTCATCTGCCGCTGGATTTACTGGATATATTTTCCCTTTGTAGCCATACTCCTTTATGTTACGCAATATCTCGTAACCTATCTTCCCTGGGGATCTTGAAGCTCCTATTATCGCCACTGATTTTGGTTTGAAGACGCTGTCCAATGCCTCGGTCATATCTGATTTCCGCCTTAACAAATGGTCCAAATATTTAACTAAAGCTTTGCCCCAGAGGTGCCATTAAACTCTTCTTCCCTCTTTTTCGATGTGTATTCAAGAAAAATGATTTAGGATCTCCTTTTCTAAATCTCAATATCAGATTATTTAACATCAATAGGTTTCAAAAGGCACTTGATGAACTCGCTTATTGCTGGAAAAATTGATGCACATTCTAAGTCTGAGGATATTTAAGAAGTCGTTCATGTTGTCTCAGACACGAAGGCTTCCTTTTCTTAAGAATCCTTTGAAAAAGCGTAAAAGAAAAACCATTTATAATTGTGGCGCCCCGGCCGGGATTTGAACCCGGGTCTGGGGCTCGACAGGCCCCTATGCTAACCGGACTACACCACCGGGGCTCATCTGAGTGCAAACGGAGGGCGTATATAAAATTTTGTTGGCTAACTTTATTCATCTTCCTTAAAAATATCTTTTAAATCTATTTTTGGTGGGAGAGGGATTTGAAGAGGAAATTCAAAAGATACAGATTGAAATCAAGTGAAAGCCGAGATCTTGTAGAAGCTCTCCTTCAGAATTGCCCAGAACTAAGTTCTCTATTCCCAAAAAAGAAAGTAAGCCTGGAAGTGGTTGAGTTCCAAACAGCAAAAGGATTACAGAAGGTTTTTCTTCTAGAAGGCTCTCCTGTTTTAGTGGAGCTCTACAATAAAGAAGTTGTTCCTTACATCGACGCAGCTGAGCAAATCAGCCTTAGACTTCCGAAAGTAATTGTCGACCTCGGAGCCGTCCCTCACATAGCCAATGGAGCAGACATAATGGGTCCAGGAATAGTCAAAGTTGAAGGAGAGGTAAAAGAAGGTAATCTAGTGCTGGTAGCGGATGAAAAATATGGAAGAATAATAGCCATTGGTCGCGCTTTGAGAGACAAAGAAGAGCTGAAAAACAGAGGGAAAAGCGTAAAGAACATACATTATGCTGGAGATGTTTTCTGGAAAATTGTTATGGAACTTAGAAGCAGGTCAAAGAAGTAGAAGCCCTACTTTCTCCTCGTCTTCTTTAAAGTCCTTGTGTAGATCTTTTTCATCTTTAACGAGTCTTCCTCGAGAAGTGGGCTCTCTGATATAACTAGCCATTTCACATCTCTCTCAACCATCTCAATAGCTAAAGGTCCAAAATCAGGACCATAACCAGATCCAAGCTCGTGATGCATTCTTTCCCCCCTGCCTGAGGCTGTTAGTTCTACTTCTGTGAAGTGAACGACGAGGCCATTTAAGGAGCCCAATCTTCTTTCTATTTCATCTAGTATTCTAGAGTAACTATCCCTTCCTTTGATAGACCCCCCCTCTCTGGCATGTATGTGGGCAAAATCTATCGTTGGAAAAACCCAATCCACCTCTTCTGCCATCCTTAAGACCTCATCCAGAGAGCCAAGCTGAGAAGGTTTCCCAGTTGTCTCAGGACCTAACTCCACCCGTATGTTCTCATCCTTTAAGCGCCGAACAAGCCCATCTAGGCCCTCTATAGCGAGTCTTAAAGCTTCTTCGGGATCCCTCTTACTATAATATCCTGGATGAAATGTAATATGATTGGCTCCAAGAGCTTCTGCAGCTTTTGCTGATAAATACAACCTCTCAATACTCTTAGTCAGCTTTTCTTCGTCTCTGGAAGCCAAATTTATTGCATAGGGGGCATGAATAGTGAGCACAACATCTTTCTCCTTGGCCTTCTCTCCAATTTTTTTGAGTGAATCAAGCTTAGTGGGGACCCTTCTCACTGCTTGATACTCCATAGCCCCAAGTCTTAGCTTATATAGGTAATCAAAAGCTTCTTCCTTTGGACAACCCATTGGAAAGCCAGCTGGACCAAACCTAGTTCTATCTAACTTCACGCTATCTCCCACTAATGATGTACTAAAATAAGCATAAATCTAACCCAATACCTAGACCAACTATTAAGGGTTGTGTTATTAAGACAACAAGTAAGAAGTTATTTAGAGTTCAAATAGGGAGCGAGATAGGCGTTATTATTTCTAACGCGTTAAATGAACGAGAATAAGGAGCTATCTCTGGTTATTACTTGTTGTTTTTCTAAGGGAGGATTTTTAACCTAAATCTTAAAATACCCATAACGAGAATAATTAATTGCCGCCCGGCGCCATGGCTCTGGGCCTGACTTAGCGGGCAGGGTGACACTGCTGGGAGACGGGCCCCATTTAGCCCGTCCTCAGCGACCCTGGCTCGCAGGACTTGGCCCATCGATCGCCGGGCGGCCCATTCTTCTTAAACTTCATGGGGTAGGTATAGGTGATGTGGCTAATCAGGACCGACATACTGACAGCATTTCAAAACGAGGAGATCAAATCATCAATTCCAAGATATATCTCAGTTGTTAAGAACCAGAAACCCGCGTTATTCCTAATAGCTTCTAGATTTCCTATTGATCATCCATCTGACAAGGAAGATTTATGGTCGCTGCACGATGAACTCATGAATGATTTTTGGGAGTTCGTTGATACTTTTGATAGCATGGACTTACCACCCAAACCCCCTTATTCCCTTCTTGATTTAAAGACAGACATCGCTAAGAGAATTCTGACCTCTTGTGAACTATGCGAAAGGAGATGTTTAGTAAACAGGACGAATGGAGAGTTGGGTGTTTGCAGAGTCGCTGAGAAACCAAGAGTCTCGACATTCTTCATTCACATGGGGGAGGAAGCGCCCATATCCCCTTCAGGCACAATATTCTTCTCCTCATGTAATTTTAGGTGCGTCTTTTGTCAGAACTGGGATATATCACAGAACCCGAAGTCTGGTCGTTTGGTGGATTCATTAGAGCTTGCAAACATGTTTGTTACTCTAAGAAAGGAAGGCGCAAGGAACATAAATCTTGTTGGAGGTGAGCCAACCCCCAACATACCAACAATCTTAGAGGCTCTTAGGTTAACTGACGTTAATGTACCAATAATCTGGAACTCTAACATGTACTTGACTCCAGAATCCATGAAACTGCTAATAGGACTTGTAGATCTATGGTTGCCAGATTTCAAATATTGGGATGAGGAACATGCTTTGAGTCTTAGCGGAATACCAAATTACACGAAAGTTGTCAGGAGAAACTTAAAGATGGCATACGATGCCAGGGGAGAGATGGTAGTAAGGCACCTCGTGCTTCCAAATCACATCGAATGTTGTACAAAACCTATCTTAAGGTGGATCTCTGATAACTTACCAAGAGCACTTGTGAACATTATGGCCCAATATAGGCCCGAATACAAGGCCTTAAGGTATCCTGAAATCTCAAGAAGACCAAATGCCGCAGAAATGAAAGAAGCATATAGAGAAGCTGAAAAACTGGGTTTAAGGTGGAGGTCTGTATCATAAAAGCGACTTAAGGGTCCCCAGATACTACAGACAATACCTTTTCCACTAACTCATTCAAGCTTCCATCATTAACTATGAACACGTCGGCCCAAGCTATCGCCTTTCCCATGTCAAATAACTGAAGCTCCTCCCTATCTTGCTTAAGGAAATCTTCGTAGCTCAAAGGCCGAAATTTATGCATCAGATCGAAGCCCTTTCTTCCTCTTTTTCTGATCCTATCAAACCGAACCTTCTTTGAAGCGAGAACGGCTATGGTAAGGACCGAATCGCCAAATCTTTTTTTGAATGCATCAATTTCCTCAATATTCCTTATGCCATTAATTACAAAGCCCGCTGGTCTCTGAGTTCTTTCAATCTCCTCAGCTCTCTTCATGCACAACAAAGCAACAGCTGCTGGGCCTAACTCCTCTCTTAGCTCAAGACCAACCCTCCTGAAATTTTCTCTAGTCTCAGGCAAGCCTTTCTCAATTACCCTCTCCCTAACCATCTCACTCATGACTATAACTCTGTAATTGCACTCTTTTTCAAGAATTTTGGCTGCAACATCCTTTCCAGAGCCTGGGAGGCCCACAAGTAGAATATATTTGTACTTTGGCTTCCTACATCTATGTCTCAAGATGACCCTCTAATAGAGAAAGTGAGTACTTATCACTTTTTTCTATCATGTCATCTATTGACTAAATTAGTATAAGAGAAGGGTGCGTTCAAACTTGAATATGAGACTTTTCATGATTAAGCTTTCTCTAATATCAATGGCCGATGGATTGCTCCCCTTTTCGGGCGTAGGTGTTAGATCGGCCATTTTAAAGGCGATATCTTCTGTAGAACCATTTGTAGCACGTTCTATAAGATCTGGAGCATTTCACATACATGTAACAAGTATCCTAGAGACTGAGTCGATTGACTATAGATGTGGGTCTCAGGACATTAACGTGACTAGAGGATCCCCGTATCACATCAAAATAATTAGCAACTCGAAGAAGTTGCCTCAAATATTGCGATCTTGGATATTTAGGAACCCTCGTCTTTCTTTAGGGGGAATCACATTTGACATATCTGACATGAGGGTCAATGAGGTTGATCTATCAGAAATACAAGAAGAAGCCCATAAAAACTTCAGGATCTACTTTTTGTCCCCTACTTGTTTTCATAAAGCTCAATCTCCTTATTGTTCTTTGTTTCCAGCAGCTGGATTCATCTTTCAATCTCTTGCGTCAAATTGGAGGAAATTCAATCCTGATTCTGATATAAATCCGAGACAGTTTAGACGCTGGGCTCAATTAAGCTTTGCGGAAACAGGATATGAACTATGCACATCAAAACCATTGAGATTGCCAGATGGAAGAAACACAGTCGGTTTTCTCGGATGGACTAATTATAAACACGTATTGCACCCTGGTTGGGCCGAGAGTGATCATGAGAAAATGCTAAAAACAGCGTGGTTATTGCTTAGATTTGGAGAATACATAGGCGTAGGGTTAGGAAACGCAGTCGGTTTTGGTAGAATTAAGGTAGAGCCCAAATAGTTAATTTTTTTCCTTTAAATCACTGGACTAGAGCAGAGTTCTGATGAGCTAGAAATATCATTACTTAAAATTGAACTAGAAGGGTAAGAACTTGGGCGGGTGGATCGTTGGTCTATATAAGAGCGTTCGTGGCTGTGGATGTTGAGGGACCTGAACTAGTTTCTAGAATTAGGAAAATTCAGGATAGTCTCTTGGAAACAGGAAGCGAGTTAAGATTGGTTAAACCTGAGAACCTTCACTTCACCGTAAAGTTCTTGGACAGGATAGATGATGGATTAGTAGGAGAAATAGAGAAAGCATTAAGAAATCTCGAGTTAAATAAATTCTCCATTAACATAGCTGGGATTGGGGCGTTTCCAAGTCATAGAAGGCCAAGAGTAATTTGGTTAGGAGTAAGAGAGGGCGAAAAAGAGTTCATTTCGTTGATGAGAAGAGCAGACGATGCTATTTCCAAACTTGGATTTCCAAGGGAGCACCGAGAGCCGACTGCTCACCTTACGGTAGCAAGAGTTAAACGCATTAGATCCATTGAAGCTATTAGAAAGTTATTCTCTGTTCTTGCAGACGTAGAAATAGGTAGGATGGTTGTAGATCACGTTAGGATCAAAAAGAGCACTTTGACCCCTAAGGGACCGATATATGAGACACTTGCTGAAATAGAACTGAAGTAGAAGTTTATAACACAGTTTTATATCTCTCATCTTGAAGAAATGAGAAAGTGTGTTCTAATTTTACTCTTATTGCTGCCATTTATTCTACAAGTTTTTGGACAGAAAAATGACCAAAAAACCCTGGTAATAAGGGTAAGTGGAGACATTACGCCAGGCATTGCTGATTTCATAAGTTCTGCTCTAGACCATGCAAACAAAGAGGGTTATGGGGCAGTCGTTCTCGTGATCAACACGAACGGAGGTCTTCTTGCAGCTACAGAGAAAATAGTAGACTCTATGGGCGAAACATATGCTTCCACAGCAGTATATGTTCCAAAAAATGGAAGGGCCTTTTCTGCTGGGGCCTACATATTGATGGCGTCCGATGTAGCGGGTATGGCCCAGGGAGCAACTGTTGGAGCAGCCATGCCAATCCCTCCGGAAGATAAAATTCTCAATGCGATGAGCGGCTGGATGAGAAGCCTGGCAGAATCGACTGGAAGACCTGCCGAAGTAGCTGACAAGATGGTTAGGGAAAATCTCGTTCTAACTGCGACAGAGGCGCTTAATGCTGGAATAATACAACACATATCCCCAAATCTCTGGACCTTCATAGATGATTGTGGATTTCCTGAAGAGATAGTTGAAATGAGGTTAGATTTGGGTTCTTATGTTCTAATTCTTATCTCAACTCCAGTAATAGCTTGGCTCTTGCTGGTTCTGGGAGGTCTAATTTTCATAATAGGGCTCAAGACTCCTGGACTTTTTATGGAGTGGGCCGGCGGGGTCATGGTTTTGCTTGGACTATATGGTCTCGGGCAAGTAGGGATAGGTCCTGGAGCTTTAGCACTGATACTTTTGGGCATCGCCGCCATGTTATTAGAGCTTAAAATGGGACACGGCTTTTTAGCCGTTGGCGGAATGGCTCTAGCAGTATTCGGCTTAATCTTGATGTATAGATCGGCTCCTCTGCTTAGAACAGATGCGGATATCTACCTTTTTTCCGCTGCTGGGATTATTATGGCGAGTTTAGTAGGATTCTATTTACATAAAATAAAACAAAGTCTATCTCTCAAGGAGATGTTGCTAGACCCAAAGAAACTTATAGGTGAGGAGGGCATAGTAAGGAGGAAAATACCGGCTGGCGGTACTGGGATAGTCCTGGTAAGGTCGGAACTTTGGTCTGCAACTTCAGAAGAAGAGATAGAAGAAGGTTCGAGAGTTAAGGTAATTGACATTAGTGGTTTGAGGTTGATTGTAAAGAAAATAACTTAGAACATGAGAAAAGGGCATCATTATAAGCGAAAAAGACCCTTAAAGAATAGGGGTGAGAAATACGCAAGCATTCCCCGTATCTTTAGGAACGATATTAACCTTCCTGATTGGCCTAATAGTTCTCGCATTAATTGCGTCTGCAATCAAGATAGTTCCAGAATACAAAAGGTTAGTAATACTGAGGCTCGGGAGTTTCTTAGGAGTAAGGGGTCCTGGACTGGTCTTCAGAATTCCAATAATAGATCAAATAATCTGGGTGGATCTAAGAGAGAATTACTTCGAAATTCCCCACCAAACTTGCATAACGGAGGATAATGCCCCTACTGACATAGACTTCGTGGTTTACTTCAAGGTTGTGGATCCTGCTCCTTCGGTACTCAACGTCGCTAATTTTAGGGGGGCAGCTCTTGCATTAGCTACTACGACTTTGAGAGCTGTTATTGGTGAAATGCAACTAGACGAGGTTTTAGCCAAAAGGGACGACATAAACCAGATTCTTAGAGTGAAGCTCGATGAGGTCACAGAGAGGTGGGGTGTTAAGATAACAAACGTAGAGATAAGGGAAATCCTGCCTCCTAAGCAGGTTCAAGATGCCATGATCAAACAAATGGCCGCTGAAAGGGACAGAAGAGCTATGATAACAGAAGCCGAAGGAAAGAAAACCTCAGCAATTTTGATTGCGGACGGAGAAAAACAAGCAGCAATATTGAAAGCAGAAGGCCAGAGACAAGCAACCATATTGAAAGCAGAAGGTTATGCAGAGGCTCTTAGGACCATTTTCAGCGTTGCAAAAGAGATAGATGTTAACACAATGAGGCTACAGTACCTGGAAACTCTCAAAGAGGTAGCAACCTCCCCTGCAACCAAGATAGTGCTGCCAATGCAATTGGTCGAGCTAGTAAGAGATTTCTTAGGAAAAGAAGAATGAATTAGCGAAGGATAAAATGAAAACGATTAAGAGAGGATCTCATGATGGGATAATTACACTCACGACTGATTTTGGAACAAGAGATCCATACGTGGCCTCAATGAAAGGAGTTATATTATCCATAGCTCCTGATACAACGATTATTGACATAACGCATGAAATAGAACCGTTTAATGTTTTACAGGCAGCTTTTATACTATACCGGGCAGTGCGCTGGTTTCCTGCCGAAACAATTCATGTAGCTGTCGTGGATCCTGGGGTAGGATCAGAAAGGAGGGCACTGGCAATTAAAACAAATCAATGCGTGCTAATAGGTCCAGATAATGGAGTTCTAATACCAGCAGCCAAGTACTTTGGTATCATTGATGTAAGAGAGATCAAGAAGAAGTTTTTGGATGAGATCAGTCATACTTTTCATGGTAGGGACATTTTTGCACCAGCAGCTGCCAATCTTTCTATAGGAATGAAATTCGAAGAACTAGGTCCTACCGCCTCTAATTTAAGAGAACTCGATTTTGGAATCATTGAATGGATTGATGAAGAATTAAGGGCAAAGATCTTGCATGTAGACAGGTTTGGCAATTTGATTACTAACATTCCCCGAAAGCTATATACAGAAATAGCGTCAAAGGAGACGATTATGATAAGTACCACGAGGAAGACATCTAAAATTAAACCAGCACATTCATATTTCGAAGGAAAACCAAAAGAATTGCTTATACTTCCTGGAAGCGGGGAATTTATCGAGATCTCATGCAACAAAGGGAGTGCCGCTGAACTCTTGGCCGTTAAACCAGGCGATACATTTATCCTGAGGTTCGGGTCATCTTTTTAATCGTCTCATGTCGGAGGGAGTGGGCTCACATATGTCAAGAGAAGAGCGTTTAATCCTGTGGTTCGAAGAGACTAACATGAAAGATGTTCCTTTAGTTGGTGGAAAGTCGGCTAGCCTAGGAGAAATGATATCTATGGGCTTACCAGTACCTACAGGTTTCTCAGTAACTGCTCATGCCTACGAGAAATTTCTAAAAGAAATGGGAATAGCTGAAAGAATCTATGACATAATCAAGGAGGTTGTTGGTGAAGATAAGACCCCTGAGAATTACAATGAAGCCTCAAGAAGGATAAGAGAGCTCATTGAGTCAACACCGATTCCAAAGGACGTTGAAGAAGCGATAAGAAAAGCTTATCGAGAATTAGAAGAGAGATTAAATATGAAGAACCCCCTAGTTGCGGTCAGAAGTTCAGCGACGGCAGAGGATCTGCCAGATGCCAGCTTTGCTGGTCAACAAGAAACTTTCCTGGGCGTTAAGGGCGAAGATGAATTAGTGGACAGGGTCAGAAAGTGTTGGTCAAGTCTTTTCACTCCAAGGGCGATCTCATATAGGGAGGACAAGGGCTTTAAGCATGAAGACGTCCTCATAAGTGTTGGAGTTCAGAAAATGGTGAACTCCCGTAGCGCTGGAGTTATGTTTACCATAAACCCTGTTACGGGTAAAGAGGATGAGCTAGTTATTGAAGCAAGCTGGGGGCTTGGAGAAACCGTTGTTGGAGGCAAAGTTACTCCAGACACCTATGTTATTGATAAAAAGACTTTAGAGATAAAAGAAAAGCATATAGGCGAGAAGAAAATAGAAATACTGTTAACACCAGAAGGAGGAACAATTGAGAGAGAGGTAGAAGAAGAAAGGAGAAAGATGCAAGCAATCTCAGATGAAGAGATAAGGAAGCTGGCAGAATACGGATTGAAGATCGAAAAACACTATGAGAAACCTATGGATGTTGAGTGGGCTGTTGATAAGGACGTAGATCCACCTAATAACATATTCATACTACAAGCCAGGCCAGAGACCGTATGGAGCCTAAAGGAGGCCGTGGCAGAGGAAAAACCTAGGGCAGAGGTTAAGGCAGAACCTATAGTAAAAGGGCTTCCAGCTAGTCCTGGAACAGCTGCTAGCGTCGCTAAAGTTGCACTAAGGCTAGAGGATGCTAAGGAGCTTATCAAAGAGGGAGACATTCTAGTCACGAGAATGACGTCCCCTGACTGGGAGCCTTACATGAAGATCGTTTCTGCAATAGTCACAGACGAAGGTGGTATGACCAGCCATGCAGCTATAGTTAGCAGGGAGCTGGGCATTCCATGTATTGTAGGAACAGGAAATGCAACAAAGGTTATGAAAACTGGAAAAGAGTACACGGTTGATGGTAGAACGGGCGTGGTCTATGAAGGAATTAGGGAAGACCTTATCCGCAAACCAGCTAGGGAACTTGCACCAGCGGCAGGAATCGGGTACGCTGGATTAGAAGTTCCTATAACCGCCACAAAGATCTTCATGAACTTAGGTGTTCCTGAGAAAATAGACGAATACAAAGATCTCCCAATAGACGGCATCGGTTTGATGAGGATCGAATTCATAATTGCTAGTTGGATAAAGATGCATCCTCTCGTAGCCATAGAGCGTGGTGAATCAGACTTCTACGTAGAGAAGCTGGCTGAAGGCATTGGCATGGTGGCTAGGGCAATCTATCCGAAGCCAGTGGTGGTTAGGTTGAGCGACTTCAAGACAAATGAATACGCAAAGCTTGAGGGAGGAGAAAAGTACGAACCAATAGAGGCCAACCCCATGCTTGGATGGCGTGGGGCCTCTAGGTACATATCTCCAACGTTCGAACCAGCCTTCAGACTTGAAGTGAGGGCCATAAAGAGGCTACATGATCAAGGGCTGAACAACGTTTGGGTCATGATACCATTCGTAAGGACGATATGGGAAGTTAAGAGAGTGCTCGAGATAATGAAAGAGGAAGGCTTAGAGAGAGGCAAGAACTTCAAAGTTTGGGTAATGGCTGAGATTCCATCTAACGCTCTTCTAGCCGAGGAGTTTGCGGAGCTTGTCGATGGCTTCAGTATAGGATCAAATGACTTGACACAATTAGTGCTTGGTGTAGACAGGGACAGCGAGGTTCTAGGGAGGGCAGGATATTTTGATGAGCGAGATCCAGCGGTCCTCAAAGCTATAAAACTCATAATAGAGGGAGCCCATAAGAAAGGGGCTACAGTAAGTATATGCGGCCAGGCACCAAGTGTATACCCCGAATTCACTGAGTTCTTAGTTAGAAACGGCATTGATAGCATAAGCGTCAATCCAGACGTTGTAGTAGCGACAAGAAGGCTAGTTGCCAGAGTAGAAAGAAGGATAATGCTGGAAAAAGCCCTAAACGGCTGAACTATTAGCTTAACCTACAACTTTTCTTGACTTAGGCAAGAGATTCCTTATGCGTTGACCATCATAGAGACCGGAGCCCAAATAGAGATCTTCAGACCTTACAATTACAAGTCCTCGTTCCAGTTTATTTCTTGAATTAACTTCAAGATCTTCTCCGTGCATCCACTTCTCAATTATTTCTGATGAGATCTCAAATACATTCTTCCTTGCTAGAGGTCCAAAGAGCTGAGTACCTTCTATGCTGAACATCAATCCAAAAGGAGTCTCCTTCAGTACATATATTCCAACAAGTTGTGCTATTCTAATTTTAGAAGCATCTTTCGTAGTAGCTCTATACTTTCGTTTTCCTGATTTTACAATTACATAAGGGATTTCTGTTATTCCATACCTCTCAAATAGTCTCTTCCTAAGTCTCTCTAATTCTTCTCCATCTAGAATCTTCCACAACCCATCATTACCTCTCTGGTTTTTCTAATAAACAAACAAAGAACCCAAGTGTGTCATTGTAGTGAGGATATATCCTAAGACATTTTGAAACACTACTATCGAATTTTCTACCATTCCATTCCAGAAGACCTGGCCTGAATCGAAGTCCCGGAATTTCAACTTGTAGAATCTCTGCACCAAGCTGAATGAGGTGTTGTACTACTTCTTCGTTCTCCTCTGGCTCAATAGTACAGGTAGAATACACCATCCGGCCTCCAGGCCTTAGCGAGATGTAACCAGCGGTGGCTAACTCTTTCTGTAGCTTTGAGAGGCGTAGCACAAGACGCATGCTCCACCTAATCAAAGGTCTCCAATTCCTTCTTGCCTCACCAACTGAGCTGCACGGAGCATCTAAGAGAACTTTATCAAACCTTTCCTTTCCAAACACTTTGTGAATGAATCTTCCGTCCAGCCGAGTTATCGCCACATTTATAGAACCCATCCTCTGTACATTTGAACTTAACACGTTTATTCTCCTCATACTTATGTCGTTGGCCACTATGACGCCCCTCCACCTCATCATCTCCGCCATTTGAGTTGTTTTCGAACCGGGAGCTGCCGCTAAATCTAGAACCATTTCACCTGGCTTGGGATCAAGTACTACCGGAGGAACCATCGAAGCAGCATCTTGCACATAAAACAAGCCCAATCTATGTTCTGCAGTATTTCCAATGTTTTCAGGTCCCTTAACTACTCTGTATCCAAATTCATACCATGGTACCCTCTCAACCTCCCAATCCTTTTCATGTAACCATTTTACTGATGTCTTCATAGGATTAAGTCTGATAAACGTTGGAGACTTCTGAAACAAGCAATTTATGAATTTCTCATACTCTGATCTCAGGAGTACCTTATATCTCTCCTTTAACTCCTTTTTTAAGTCCTGTACAGTTAAAGGCACTCTCCTCTCATCGATAAGCGAGGACATTATTCTAGACACCATTCTTGGTCTCGTTTAAAATATTCAGGCTTATCTGACCTTGTTACACTAACTATGTTCTTTTTCTAGAAGGGCAAGGGATGTTGAAGATCTGTTAGGAGAACTCTCTCCAGGAATAACCACACTTTGTGCACAAATAGATCCGGGTGGGGGGCTCATCAGCACTTCTGGTTTGTACCATCTGGAAATATGC
>Ga0180300_10000123_pt1 | contig 29363 bp, 33 predicted proteins | sample GuaBasSediGuay15_FD_121798 | JGI IMG/M metagenome (GOLD analysis project Ga0180300, IMG submission 121798) | Subseafloor sediment microbial communities from Guaymas Basin, Gulf of California, Mexico - Guay15, Core 4569-2, 21-24 cm | ecosystem: Environmental > Aquatic > Marine > Hydrothermal...
CTATACACCGACTACTATTCCATTCTCCTTCAATGCCACTAAGCCGGGTGCCTATAAGTTGACACTAAAGATCCATTACCGCAATTATTACGGCGAGCTAAAAGTCCTAACGAAGAGCTTCTCTCTAAGGGTAAAGCCTTCACGCGGCGCTAGGCTCACGGCCGCTAGAGGGAAAGAAGCTGGCATGCCGCTCGCTGTTATAACGGTATCGGGGGTAGCGGCATTGATCGTGGTGGTCCTACTCATTTGGAGGTGGAGGAGGTGAGGGTTAGGGACTACGTGCTGTACTCGCTTAAGAGCGTGAGGGAGAGGAGGGGTAGATCGGTGGGCGCCATAATTGGGGTGATGATAGCGGCTACCGCCTTAGCGCTGGGCATGGGCATCGGCAAGGCATTCCAGGAAGTATTTGCCGAGTACCTGGGGAAGACGCTGGCCGCTTCCTCGATATTTGTGATGAATGCTGCTGGCCTTACGGATGCTGATGTACTAATCTTCAGCCAGCTACCCTGCGTGAAGGAGGCCTTCGGGGTAGCAGTAAGCCAAGCTACCGTCGCAACTGCTAGGGGGCATAGGAGCGTTACTATAGTTGCGGTAGATCCTAGGCACCTAGCCGAGCTCTTGGGCGTAGCTGACTTGAATGAGTTTGTGGAAGAGGGCATCCCTGTGCCCAGGGGCATGGAAGTAGTAGTAGGCGCTAACATATGGCAGGACCAGGAGACGGGAGAGAGGCTACATAGGGTGGGCGAGGTATTAACCCTGAGGGTTGGGGGTAGGCGTGAAGTAAGCCTCCTCATAGCTGGCTTAGCTAAGCCAGGAGGGCTTAGAGGGATGGGCTTCTCGGTGGACGACTCAATATTCATGGATCCTGAGGAGTTCTTCACCTTAATAAGCAGGAGGAGAGTCTACCAGGTTGCGGTAGTAATCCTCACCAAACCCGAGTACGCCACGGAAGTGGCTAAGCAGGTTAGAGCACTCGCCCCTCCTCGCTCTAGGGTGTTCACACCGATTGGGATGGTAGCGCAGGTAGAAGTATTCGTGAACTCTGTCGGGATGCTTCTAACCTTCACCTCAGCAGTCAGCATGGGCGTTACCGCCCTCTGGGTCTTTGACAGCATGACGATAAGCACTGTACAGAGAGTGAGGGAGATAGGCGTGTTAAAAGCCGTAGGATTCACATCGAGGGATGTACTCCTCCTATTCCTCACAGAAGCCCTCCTGATATCCCTCGCGGGTGAGGCAGCTGGTCTAATCCTGAGCGCCCTCCTCTCCCGCCTAGTCTACATCCCTGTATTTAACTTGAGACTCAAACCCGTGCTTACGCCTGAGATACTGGCATTAACGCTGACCTTACCTGTGGCAGCAAACCTTGCAGCTGCAGCTATACCGGCTAGGGCGGCTGCTAGGCTAGACCCTGTCAGGGCGCTCAGGTACGAATGAGGGTGATTCTCATGCCTCTGATTGAGCTCAGAGGGGTGTGGAAGATATACGATAGCGGTAGCATGAGGGTGGTAGCTCTCAGGGATGTAGACATAGATGTTGAGGAGGGGGAGTTTGTAGCGGTAGTGGGGCCTAGCGGAAGCGGCAAGAGCACGTTACTACACATAATAGGAGGCCTGGATAGACCGACTAGGGGGATCGTTAGAGTTGCTGGCATCGAGGTTAGCTCGTTGAGGAGTGACACTGAGCTCTGCAAGTATAGGAATGAGCTAGTAGGCTTCGTATTCCAGATGTTCTACCTCATTCCCAGGCTCACAGCTCTTGAGAACGTGGAGCTACCACTCATCGCGAGGGGTCTTGATCCCCGTGAGAGGAGGACTAAGGCCCTTGAAGCCCTCAGGCTGGTTGGGTTAGAGCATAGGGCGCATCATAGGCCAGCAGAGATGAGTGGGGGAGAGCAGCAGAGGGTAGCGATAGCCAGGGCGATCGTAACTGAACCTAAGTTGATATTGGCGGATGAGCCCACCGGCAACCTAGATTCTGCAAACGCGAGAGCCGTAATGGATCTCTTCGAGAAGCTGAATAAGGCCTTAGGTGTCACCATACTCCTGGCAACGCATAACTTAGAGCTACTGAGCTACTGTGATAGGGCCATTAGACTAGTTGATGGTAAGGTGGCAGGTATATATGATAGGGAGAGGTACGATGAACTCATAGCTCTTTCCTCGAAACGACTCCGTGAACATGACAGTACCTAACGGGGCCCCATAGGTACAAAGTCCTCCTCTTCAAGGAACATAAACTCTCATCGCCGTGAATTTCAGGACTATGTCGTCATCTTGACGGGAAGATATAAAAAATGAGGTGCTTTGAGGCCACCGATGAGCAAGCTCAAACTGCACCCCGCTGTTAAGGAGTTTGAAAAGTCTATTAAAAGCAGGGGCCTTAGAGCAGTGTACGAAGCGGTTGAGAGGCTCGAGAGATGTTATATGCTTTACAGGGAGGAAAGGTATAAACGCATTTTCAGGATACAGGCTACAGCATTAAACGCTGCTCGCGAGTACCTGAACTCTAAAGGTTTCATTGAGGTGCTACCCCCAGTAATAGGGTCACTACCGAGCCCTGGGTTAAGCGAGGATAAGCAGATCACGGTAGACTTTTATGGCAAGAAGTTCAGAGTGATAGGCAACACGATACTCTACAAACAGATGATGGCCGATATCCTAGGCAAGATATACTTCATATCCCCCAATGTGAGGCTTGAGAGGCCAGAGGCAGCGCTGTCAGGCAGGCATTTGGCGGAGTTCTACAAGATAGATGTGGAGATTAGGGGAGCTACATACCATGACGCTATGAACTTAGCTGAAGGGCTCTTAGACTATGTGCTCAGGAGAGTGTGTGAGGAGTGTTGGAGAGATCTGGAGGCCCTCGGCAGGGTCCTGGAGATTAGGAGGCCCCCCTACCCTCGCCTGACGTACGAGGAGGCTCTTCAGGTCTTATCGGAAGTAGGCTTTAAGGCGGAACACAGCCCCGAGGTGCCGTGGGAACATGAAGTACTTCTCTCAGCCGCCTTTACCTCCCCCTTCTTCGTAATGAACTATCCGAGGAGGCCCGAGGCCTTCTACGAGAGAGAGGACCCCCGTAGGCCTGGCATGCTGAGGAATTTTAAGATGCTATACCCAGAGGGCTTTGGAGAAGCTCTCTCCGGCGCTGAGAGGGAATATGAGTACGGGAAGGTCATTAGACGCATAGCTGAGTCAGGAGGAGACCCGGCTGAGTACGGGTGGTATCTGGAGATGCTTAAGGAGGGGGCGTCTCCGAGCGCTGGTTTTGGGATAGGCGTGGAGAGGCTAACGAGGTACTTGTGTGGATTATCTAGCGTGTGGGAGGCTAGGCCATACCCTAAGATCCCAGGGATCACCTCAACTCCATGACAGCTATATGGGCAGTACTAGCCTCGCATACATCAGGGTGAGCTCCTCAGCGGGGATCCCACGCACTAGCTCCCCTAATAAGGCTTCGAGGTGTTCAAGAGTCTTTGAAGCATCGCCGGTGCCTCTAATTAAAGCTAGGCTGCCCCTCTTAGGCATGGCATTTATGAAGAGCCTCTCAAGCCTCCTGAGGTATTCGCCCACGTAGTAGGACCGCTTGAGCTCGATCTCCACGGCTCTGGGCTCTACTCCGAACATCACAGTCTCGAGCACCTCTACCTCGACCACCCATGGAACCTCTTTGAGCTTACTAACCTCCTCCCCTGTCAGCCTTCTCCTCAGGGGGATCCCGGCTTCGAATAGATAACCTACAATGTACTCCCCCAATCCCTCCAGCTCTTCAAGCACGTGTGTTGGAGCTAGCCGGTGTAGAGGCACTCCCCGCTCTAAGGCGCCCCTTATGTGTACAGCCCTTGCTCCCACGAGCCGGGCTAGCTTCTCGGCAAGCTCCTCCTCATCTACGTAGAACTCCAGGAATGCTAAAGCGCCATACGTAGCCGGTATAGGCGTTATGCTCTCGAGTTCTCTCTCCCCTTCTGCTTCCAGGACCTCCTTAGGAGCTAGGTAGAGGGGCCAATCTCCCGTGAAGGACTGGATCGCGTCAATGTAATCATATGCCTCCTTAATGGTGAGCTGCTTAACTTTGTCCGAGATTAGTACCCTATATTCACGCGCCTCCTCCATCAGCTTTCCTCCCTCAAGCAGCACTCAAGTGGTCAATACTCTAATAGCACTCCTAAGCACTCACCAGGCTTCTCGCTTATTAGCTTATAGGCCTCAGGCGCGTCTCGGATAGAGTATCGGTGAGTTATAAGGTGCTTAACCTTCGCAATACCAGCCTCTAAGAGGCTGAAGAATAGCTCCGTATTGCGCTTACGCGTCCAGGGGTTATAGGGAGTCTCTACCACTGGCTGGCTGGTGAAGTGAGTGCCCAGTATTACCCTGCTAGGTCTGTTAACTTCGTCGTGGAAGTCGAGGGTAGTAGGTCCTCTCGGTGAGCTTAGTATCACGAGTCTGCCCAGGCTCCTAACGAGTTTAATGGCAAGCGGTATCACCTTGGGATTGCCAGTCACCTCGAAGACCACGTCAGCCTCCCCCACAAGCCTCCTCACCCCTTCCACTAGCGGCTCTCGAGACGCGTTTAGCACTGCTGTGGCTCCCGAGGCGAGAGCTAACTTAAGGCGTAAATCGTAGAGGTCAACAGCTATCACTGGGAAGCCCCCCGATAACCTGCTGAACTGTACGGCCATCTGTCCCAGCAAGCCAGCCCCCACTACCACTACCTTCTCACCGAGCGTTACCCGAGCCAGCCTAACAGAATTCATGACTCCTGAAGCTATTGTGTGGAAGGTAGCGGCATCGCTGCTGATGGTCTCAGGCACTTTGACGACGTCCTCCGCTCTAGCTATGAAGTGAGTGGCGTGAGGGCCCATAGCAGCTACCCGCTCGCCCACTTCCAGAGCCTTAACTCCCTCCCCAACCTTGATTACTCGGCCGACGCACGAATAGCCAGGATAGAATGGGTACTTGACGTACTCGGACCACGCCGAGGGACGGGGGAACTCGCCTCTGAAAGCTGTGAGCTCAGTGCCTGAGCTTATCAAGCTGATATCATTTTCGATGAGAACCTCACCCCTTCCGGGATCCCTGACATCGTACTCCTCCAGTTCCACTACTCCAGGCCGAGGGAATTTGACCCGAATGCCCTTCATCACGTTATTAGGGTCGTGACGTAGATAAGGACTTACACTGGAGAGGATTTTTAAGTAGGTAGCTGGATCATGCCTGATGCAGCTGAGGATGCTTTACCTTAAGCAGGAGGATGTGATAAAAGCTGGAGTCCTGGACTTCGATGCTGCGCTAAAAGACATTGAGGAGGTGTTCAGGATGATGGCTAAGGGTGAGGTGGTGATGCCCCCTAAGGTAGCTATGGACCTGTACTTCCCTGATGGGAGCCCGAAGGGGCATCTCGTAGCGATGCCAGCATATATAAAGAGCCTGGGGATTGCCGGCATCAAATGGGCGGCAGGCTTTTTCAAGAACCCCGAGCTCTATGGCCTGCCCCACGGCATGGATATTATAGTGCTGAGCGACCCGGAGAGCGGCAGGCCCTTAGCAATAATGGATGGAACGCTAATCACAGCCGTTAGGACTGGTGCTGTAGCTGGCGTAGGAGCTAAATTCCTGGCACCTGATGGAGCAAGCGTAGCAGCCCTAATAGGGGCTGGCGTGGTGGGAAGGGCCGCTGGATTAGCGCTCTGCTCAGCTATGAGAGGGCTCTCAGAGGTTAAGATCTATGACTTAAAGGAGGAGAAGGCTAGGAGGCTGGTTAACGAGTTGCCAGTTGATGCGAGGAGCGTGAGGAGCGCTGAGGAGGCTATCAGGGATAGCGACATCATAATCACAGCTACTACCTCTCATAGCCAGTTCGTAAAGCTTGAATGGCTCAAGAAGGACTGCCTATGCATAGAGCTTGGGAAGAACGAATTTGAAGATTCCGTAATACTCAACTCGGGAGTGTTAGTGGTTGATTACTGGGAGCAGATTAAGGCTAGGAGCTGGGTATCACTTACAAGGCTCTGGAGAGACGGCTTGCTGAACGAGAGTCGAATTAAGAGCATTATTGACGTAGTTGAGGAGGGGCGCGTGGAGGGAGGAGGTCTGAGGTTCTTCAGCCCCATAGGGATGGCTTGTGAAGACTTAATAGTCGCGTACAGGATCTACCGCACAGCTAGGGAGAAGGGGCTGGGCATCGAGCTCAGCTTGTGGGAGGAACCTTACTGGGCCTGAGAGGCGTGTCGCTTTATAAATGCTCTTATCTTCTCAACAGCTTCTCCTAACACATCTGGTGGCGGGAGGAATACTAGCCTGAACCTATCCCTCCGGTAATCGTAGAAGCCAGTTCCATGCACTACAGCGACGCCCTCCTCCATTAATAGCTTTTTAGCGAATCCTAAGTCGTCACCCCAGTCCCCCTTCACGGTGAGCCTAGGATACGCGTAAAAAGTGGCACGCGGCGCTGTTAGCACAGCCCCCTCCACCTCTCCCATTAGATCTAGTAGTAAATCCCTCCTCCGCTTAAACTCTCTCTTCAGATCCTCGATGAAGCTCTCGCCAGATCTGATAACCTCAGCAAGTGCCTTCTGCGCTGGCGTGGACGCTGATAGCCTATTGCGAGCTAGCTTCACTATTGCTTCCTTAACCTCCGTTAACCTCCCCTCTGGATCGCTGAAGTACATGTAGCCGATGCGCCATCCGGTGACCATGTAGCTCTTCGAGAATCCATTGAGCCCGATCACGGGTACGTCGTCCGAGAGTGTGGCAGTGCTGTAGAAGTCCCCCTCAAATACTATCCTATCATATATTTCGTCCGACACTATACAGGCCCCAACCTCACGCGCCGCGTCAATTAAGCTGGCTAGTTCTTCTCTGCTCAGGAGAGCTCCAGTTGGGTTATGGGGGTTGATTATCACTACTATCTTTGTCCTCGGGGAGATCGGGGAGTTTTCAAGCCTTATCTTCCACTCTCCTCCCTCCTCAACTATCCTATAGAACCTGGGGATCCCCCCATGAAGCCTCACATAATTGACGTATACTGGGTAGCATGGGCTCGGCAACAGGACCTCATCCCCCTCTTCGAGCATTGCAGCCATTATGAAGCTTATAGCCTCAGAGACGCCCTGAGTAACTATCACGTCCTCAGCCTCCATCTCAACGCCGTTAGTCCTCCTCTCCCTCTCAGCTATAGCCTGCCTGAACTCTTCCAGCCCCTCAGAGGGCGCATAGAAGTTGTAGCCCTCCTCAATAGCCTCTGCTAACGCCCTCCTCAGGATGGGTGGTGGGGAGAAGCCGTATCGCGGGGGGTCACCTATATTAAGGTATATTACCCTGCGTCCCTTCCTCTCCAGCTCCCTGGCGAGCGCGGCGATCTCCCTAATGGCGTACTCGAGCTCTCTTACTCTGCTCGAGGGAGGGAAGTGCCCATGCACGCGTAGCTTATGTGAGCGCAGTAAAAATAAGTTAGGCGATAGCTTGACTCCAGGCTCGAGAGATGACCACATTAGCTGTGGTTGGGGGTAAGATTCTCGAGGGCTTCGACGAGCGGGGAGAGCCTATCTGGCATGAAGGCATGCTAGTCGAGGATGGGCGAGTGACGTACCTGGGCCCTCATCCGGTGGAGAGGGGCGGGCCTGGAGTGAGGGTATTAGACCTCGATGGCAGGGTTGTACTGCCCGGGCTTGCTGATGCGCACATACATCTCCTCGGATTGGGGGCTAGCGCCTCTATGCTGGACTTAAGGAACGTTGAGTCGATAGAGGAACTCAAAAGGCTCGTAGCTGAGAGAGCGGCTGAACTGGAGGAGGGCGAGTGGATCCTGGGGAGGGGCTGGGATCAGGAGAGGTTTAAGGAGGGTAAGTGGCCCACTAGGTGGGATCTGGACGAGGCAGCCCCCCTCAACCCAGTCCTCCTCATTAGAGTGTGCGGTCACGTTGCTGTAGCCAATAGTCTAGCCCTGAGGTTAGCTGGAATAACGTCGTCTACGCCTGACCCCCCTGGAGGCGTCATAGATAGGGAGGAGGGGAGGATAACCGGCATCCTGAGGGAGTCGGCGATATCCCTAGTAGCTGACAAGGCTCGAGAAGCTCCTGCCAGGAGGGCCCTAGAGAGGGCCTTTAAGAGCCTTGTATCAGCTGGCATCACCTCCGTTCATGCAATGTCTGTTAGCGTGAGGGAGCTCAGAGCATTGGCTGAGCTATCGGCAGAGGGAGCGGTTCCAATAAGAGTCAGGGCTTACGTAGTCCCTGAAGCTGTTAGTGAGGCACAGTTAGTTAGCGAGTCGCCATACCTTAAGGTAGTGGGCTTAAAGGTGGTAATGGATGGGAGCTTTGGTGCTAGAACCGCAGCCCTGAGAGAGCCTTACTCTGATGACCCCGATAATTGCGGGCTGCTTTTGCTGGACAGGGGGAGGCTTAAAGCGATTATTAGGCTTGCTGAGAGAGCTGGGCTTCAGTTAGCGGCTCACGCGATAGGCGATCGAGCGCTGGAGGAACTCCTCAGTGCTGTGAGGGCGGGTGAGTGGGACGTTAGCGTCCGCGTTGAACACGCGTCTCTAACACCCCCAGACTTGTTAAGCGAAATGGAGGAGCTTGGGCTTGGAGTCGCGGCTCAACCACGCTTCATCATAAGTGATTGGTGGATAGTTAGGAGGCTGGGGGCTGAGAGGTGTAAATGGGTATACGCTTTCAGGAGCATCCTATCTAGAGGTCTCATCCTGGCGTTTTCCTCCGATGCGCCGGTTGAGCCACATAGCCCCTGGGAGGGTGTGTACGCGGCGACGACGAGGGGGAGGTATGAGGGGGTAGAGCTGGCCAAGGTCAGCCCAGGCGAGGTAGTCACTGTGAAGGAGGCTATCTATGCATACACCGAGGCGCCAGCCAGATTGCTGGGGGAGAAGTTGGGGAGACTCAGCACAGGTTATCCAGCGGACTTCGTAATACTCGATGGTGACCCGTTCGAAACGCCACCCCCCAGGCTCAGGCGGATGAGGGTTCTCGAGACGTATGTGGGGGGAGTTAGAGTATGGGGGTCAGCAAGCCCGCCGAGGCCTCACACCTCGGCGTAGGCGTTGCTCATCACACCATTAACTGCTTCACACAGTAGGAATAAAGTTTGAAGGGGTTTCCTGAGGAAAATCGGCCGCCGAGCTTAGCTCTACAGCTAGAAGCTGGGGAGCTTCTGACTTATTACCTCTGGTAGGAGCTTGGGCGGATACTCGCCTAGCCCCACTACCTTTACCTTGTTGCGAGGCCAGACAATGTCAACAGTCTTGCTCACCTCGTACTCTGCCGTGAAGCTGCCCCCCGGAGGCGCTCCTATTGCTACTCGCTCACCAGGCCTTAGCACTCTGCCTACCTTTAACTCTCCTCCCTCCCACTTGACGCTCTCAATCTTAATCACCTCATTCGAGATATTCTCCAACACTAAGCCATCCTTCTCTTTCTCGACTTTCAGGTGGCTGGGTAACCTAAACTTGAAGCCGTGTATCCTAAGGGCGAGCCTTGGATATCCCGGCTCCTCACTACACCCCTTAAACCTGGTTATAGCTTGAAGCCTATAGCTGACATCGTAGAGTAGCAGGTAGTTAGATGAGTACTCCCTCAAAATGCCCTGATACATCTTTTCCTCACCATCTATGTCGGTGACACGCACAGTCAATAGCCTGCCAATACTATTCTCAAGAAAGGGGTCATATGTGGCTCCTACCACGCCTATGGCCTTCTTCTCCATCTCGGCCAGCCCCTTCTTCAGCTCTGGAGCTAGTGGAGTAGCCAGCGTCGACGTAGTCTTCACCGTTAGAGATGCCAACTTATCCTTTACGAAGGCGAGCGCATTGTAGATCTTCCTGGCCAGCACCCGTAGTGGCGACGGGTGAAATAATCTTCTCAGCTCCTTCCTCCTCTTCTCAACCTCCTTTTCCTCTAGGAAATCTCTGAAGAGCATTATAGCCTTAAGATTTCCCAGCTCGCTTGCATACACCTTCCTTGAGACTAGCGATGGAGGCTGCCAGGGGTCATGCCTTACGTGGTTAAGCTCGAAGTCCTGTGGAACTAGTCCCCTAGCCTTGAATTCTCTCAGTAGCTTCTCAGCCTCCCTGCGGAACTTTTCCTCTCCAGTCTCGCCATAGCTCCTCATCAGGAATGATATGAGGGAGAGGGGGTTCTCAACATTCTCGGGTGGGAAGTACACTTCGAAGCCTCCTCCCCCCCTGGGCGGTATTGCCACCTTGCCGTAGAATGCCTCGTCGCCCACGACGACGAGGGCTCGCCTACCCTCTATGATTTTGAGCACTCTGTCCTTCGAGAACCACTCGGCTATCCCGTATATAATAGACAGAGCAGCGGCTATTGCGACTAGGTACGCTAAGGTGTAGATTAGGCTTATCGTGCCCGGCGGCAATAGCTGCTCTAGGGACGTTAGGTCCTGGAGGCACACGTTATTAACCTGTAGAGGCACTTGATGCATGTGTCCCATAGCCTCGCCTATGAGGCCGTGAAGAAGGCCCGTAAAGGGCTTATAAGAGTTAAGATAGTAGTCGACGAGCGCTCCCGTAGAATAGCTGACGTGCGGATTACTGGCGACTTCTTCATGTACCCGGAGGATGCCTTGTGGAAGCTTGAAGACGAGCTTAGAGGAGCCGCGCTAGACGCGAGTGAGGTGACGGCAAAGGTCAGGAGGGCATTAGAGGGAGTGAGGCTCGTGGGCTCAACGCCTGAAGACTTTACTGAAGCAGTGCTGGCGGCATTGCGTGGCGCGGGGGTGAGAGAATGAGAGAACTCAGGGTACTGCTCTACGAAACGCCGCATGACCCCTACATGAACCTAGCTTTCGAGGAAGCCTTCACCAGAGTCAGGGCGGCTGACCTGACATGTGATACTCTGAGGATCTGGAGAAATGATAGGGCGGTAGTCATAGGCTACTTCCAGGAGGCTGGAGCTGAGGTGAAGTTAGCCGAGGCCGAGAAGCTGGGGATCAGGGTAGTCCGCAGGTTTACTGGTGGAGGAGCAGTCTACCACGATCTTGGAAACATTAACTTCGCACTCGCTATTAAGGCGGAGGGAGTCAAGGATCCCATCAGTTACCTGTACTCCTACCTGATAGGCGGAGCTCTCAGGGCTCTCAAACTACTAGGAGCTTCGCCAAGGCTCGAGAACGTGAACGACATAGTAGTGAATCAAAGGAAGGTTTCAGGCGTGGCAGCTAGCACTAGGTGGGGAGTATACTTCTTACACGGCTGCATCCTAGTAAACGCCGACCTCACAGCCCTGGCTAAAGTACTTAGAGTCCCTAAGGAGAAGTTGAGGGATAAGGGGGTCTCAGAGGTGAAATACAGAGTAGCAAACCTAAGCGAAGTCTTGGGAAGAGAGCTGAGCTACCGTGAACTTGTAAAAGCCCTGGTTAAGGGGTATGAAGAGCTTCTAAAAGCCGAGAGCTATGTAGACCTGCCATCTAAGGAGGAAGTGAGGGTAGCTCAGCTACTCTACGAGTACAAGTACTCGAGGAACGAGTGGAACCTATATAGAGCACCTCACTCGGCATTTAAAAACCTGGAAGAGAAGCTCAAAGAAATATTAGCGTAGAGCACAGTCATATTCCAATCCGATACCTGCCGTAAAATACTCGCCTCTCATTTCCCCAGGGAAAACTCGTATGACCAAGCAGGCGTCCAGGAGAAGAGTAGCCTCCCGACCAGCCTCTAACCCCAGATTCATCATAGGTAAATTATCGCTCAGACTCGGAAATGCTACCTCATGAATATCTGAGATTATTACGCAGTTTAGTGGAGGTACAACTTCGCTTCTACCGATTAATCTGGCAATAAAATCAAGGATTTCGCTGATTTTCGGGTTTTAAGATATGGGGGAGAGTTAAACGTGAATTCCGACGCAATGACAATCAGTGAGTTTCACAGAAAATATAGAAGTACACTAAGGGGCCAGCACGCAATGCTCCACCTAGCTATCACCCAAATTCCTGGTGGTAGCTGGCAAGAGCCTAATTCCTGGCCTACGTGGCCGACGACCCCGAGGCGGCGGTCAAGAGGATAAAGACGTGGTGTAGGAGGTTCCTAGGCTACAACACCCACGCGCTGAGGTACGCCTTCATAGGCTACATGGCTAGGAGGGGGGTAGCAGCCCAGCTAGTCGCTAGGATAACTGGCCACGTTAAGCTAGACTACATCCTCCACTACACGCAGAGGGTGAGGGCTGAGGAGATCCTTGAGAAGATCAATCTGAGCTAGCCGCGTGCTCCTCTGGGTATATTATCTTGAATGGGTCTACGCCCCTCTCCCTGAGTAGCTCCTTCCACTCTATAAGGTCGTCTAAGGCCTCTACAGGGTCTACTGGGAGCTCCAGCTTCCCCTCCTCCACGTAAAGCCATAGAGCTCTCAGGCCCCCGTAGGGCCTATACTTCTCCTCAAGCTCCCTAAGCCTCTCCTCTGGGCTTACCTTCTTCTCCCCCTCTTCCTTCTTCTCGCCCCACTTAAGATTCGTTTTAAGCCGCGAGATAACTCCGACCATAATACCCATCTCCGCCTACCGTTCAGGAACTCCACTATATGAAGCTTCCATCTTCCAAAGTGGACGTGAAAGACATTCCGCAGCCTAGGCGCTCTGCCATACCTCCTCCTGAACCAGGAGGCATTCCCCCTCCTAATGACCTCATCGTGGTAGTTCACGCCTAGTAGAAGCCTACGCCCCCAGAAAATCCTGAAGTAAAAATAGCTCTTAACCCTCCTCAAGACCACCCTTAAGCGCCCCAGCCTAAAGCCCCGCTTCCTCATGGCTGGAGCAGCCTGACTATGTGGCCACAGTAGATGCAGCGCATCACCCTTATCCCATGAATCTCGTCCTCAAACACCTCCTCTCTAGTGAGCTCCCCGTGCTCCTCACAGATTGCCACGTATCGCTCTTCTTTAGGCTGCTCCTCAAGACTGGGGCCTCCATCGCTCTCGGTAGCCTCCACCACAGCCTCTGAGCCTCCCCCAGCCACCGCCTTAGCCTCGACTTTTCGACACTTCTTCCCTTTTCCTCTCTTAGCCTCCTCAAGCGTCAGCTCACCCTTCCTATACTTCTCGAGGATTAGGCTGGCCTGCTCGACCGGCATTCCCAGCACCTTTTCACCTTGATCTCAGTCTCGGATCGTTTTACTGAGTAACACAACATATAAATATGTTTTCTTATATACACTATTGGTTAAGTCAACATTCTACTTGATTACACTTAAATAATGTGATTTCCTGAGGAACTCAGGGTATGAGGATGCGAGAAAAGCACCGCGATGTTCACGTTGCATATGAAATCCTCGAGGCAATAAGGAAGAGGCAGATAGCCACTGTACGCCAGGTCATAAAAGACACTGGCCTATCCTCTAGAACTGTAGTCGATTACGTTAGATGGCTGGAGGAGAAGGGCTGGATTATCTCGCAGCTAGTGGGTAGGAGTAAGCTCATGATGCTCACAGATGAGGGAGAAGCGATCCTAGAGAAATTAGCCGAGATTATTACGCAGTTTAGGGGACGCTAAACTGCATCCCCCTCCTAAGTTCTCTGCATTTCCTTGTAGCTGGCTAAGTTTTACTGATGGCGGGTTCAGCAGGTGTTCTATGGAGTGATAATGTCTTAAGCCTATGAAAATGTGGGAATTTCTTGTTGCAGGCATGGAGTGATGAAGTGGGGACGAACAGTCCTCAACAACTCCTCGTTAAACGCTGTAGGGGAGCGTCGCGGCTAGCCCTCACTCTGCCTCTAATACTCTTTTTAAGGGTTAGAGGAGCGGGTTTAGTCCATGGGACTAGATACGTCAGCGAGGGCGCGGGGGAGTTGTAAAAATGGTTGAGATTGGAAAATACTGTGATTATTCTACCCTTGTTCCTGGCGGTACTTCTCTTTCGGGGATTATTAGAACGGGCTTCCCATCCTCTACGGCTGCCAAGAGCATGCCCTGGGAAACTAAGCCCATGATGACTTTAGGCTTGAGGTTAGCTACAACCACTACCTCCTTGCCTATCAGCTCGCTGGGGTCATAGTACTCTGCTAAGCCAGCAACTAGCTGCCTAGTCTCCCCTCCCAAGTCGACTTTGAGCAGGAGCAGCTTCCTAGCTCTCTTGACTCTCTCAGCAGCTACTATCCTCCCCACCCTGAGGTCGAGGCGCTTGAACTCCTCGAACGATACCTCTCCCACGCCCCAACTACCTTGAGCCACTGTATTTAAACTGACGTTGTGGGGTGTGTGGGGCTGGCCAAGATGATTTGCGCTACCCACAGCGCTGCTATAGCTAGGGGGAGGGATAGTGGGAGTACCATTAGGAGCAGTAACGAGTCCGTGGGCCTAATGGCATGTATGGTCATAGCCGCGCTGATTACGTCTAATGTGTAGTGGGCGAATATCGCCGAGAGGAGCCCCCACCTCAGGTAGGCCAGCGAGAGGATTATCGCCACAGCCAGCGCCTGCAGCAGCTTAGCCTGAGCTGGGTAAAGTGGATAGGGCACGTAGAGTACGGCAAAGATTGCCGATGATATGGCCACTGACTGGAGCTTACTCCTCGTGAGCTCGTAGAATAGCAGCAGGAGCATGAACCTGAATATTATCTCCTCCCCGATAGCGGAGGCTGCTGACACCACGGCGAGCTCAAGCCATGGGGGGCTTGAGTTAAGGGCCTCCTCGATGACTGGCGCGCCGAGGGGAAGCAAGAGCCAGAGCTCCGAGAACAGGTTAAATAGGATCTCTGATAGTGCAGCTAGTATTACCCCCAGGGCTAAGCCAAGACACCAGCTCTTAATGGCGTCGCTAAACCCAGGAACTTTAATGGGCCTAGTCTTGGCCTTAATGGCCAGCCCGGCTATCAAGGCCATGGAGGATAACATGCTGTAGATCATGCCGGAGTAGACTACGCTAAATGCCGCGCGGAGAGTTGGGGCAGCTCTAGCCTTGCCCAGCTTATAGGGCATCAATAAAGCGCACTGAGCGACGAGCATTGCCGCGAGCATTGAGAACGTCAGAAGCACTAGCCTAACCTTAGGGAGGGGCACTCTCAGCACGACAGCTATTATCAGGGAGGAGAGCAGCAAGGCTTGAAACCCCATCCTAGCCAGCGCAACTACGCCTCTCCACCTCCTAGCCTCGACCAAGGCCATGGAGCAGAGCCGCGAGCGAGGTAGCTCACAGCTCAGGTTCAAGGCTTTGTCAAGCTCGAGCTGGAAGTGACCCGGCTCAGCCCCCTTAATCAAGGTGATGGATGCGTCTAACGCCTTATCGCTGGCGACATAAGTCAGGTTAACGTATAGCGAGCTAAAGCCTAGCGTCGCGTCAACCCTAAGCTCGTAGACCAGCGAAATACCGTCGTAAAGCCTTACTACCCACTCCTTACCCCTGTACCTGTCCATCGACCGCGCGGCATCCGCATAGAAGGCACAGACGCTAACTCCCCTCACCTCGAAGAACACGAGCCTAGTGTAATCGCCCCCCAGCCCCAATGCTCTCTCAAGCCCCCTCGAGAACTCCTCCACGCGCACGCGATTAAACACCTCATTAAACGCGGGGCAGGGAGGTACTGAGAGACACAGCAGCAGAGAGGCAAGTGCTAGTGCCGCTACTGCGATATACTCGGCGCGCACCTCTCTTTTAAAGTGTCTGGGGATGAATTAAAGGATTGCTATTCTCTGAACGCCGAAAGTTTCATTTAGCCTAGTCATCCTTTTTAACCTCGCATGGACTCTTAATCTCGCCGGGCGGGAGGTGGAGGATAACGCGAGACCGCCACCTCCCGAGGACTCAAACCGGCTCTGGGCGATGGCTCAGGGCCGGTAAGAGTCCACGGGAAGAGGCGGAATCGCGCTATCCCCCATCTCCCGCCCGGCCGCCTTCTACCTTCTATTCCTGACAGCGGGTGTGCTCATTGGAGCGCTGTCCCAAGTGCGGGAGAGAAGGAAAGAGATCCGTTAAGAAGGTTGTAAGCAAGGGGAAAGTGTATTGGTATGAGGTCTTCAGGCATTCTGATGGCTCTGTATGCATCATTAGGAGGCTGAGTGAGGAGGAAGTAGAGGCGCTGAGACCCTCAGTGAGTAGGCTTGAGTACGAGCTTTTAGGTGCTAAGCGCCTCATAGAGCTGCTCCTAGAGGAGGTATGGCGTAGGGAGGAGGCCCTCCTATCCGCTAGAGATGAGGCGTTGAGGACGTTATACGTGGCTAAGCTGTATTTAAATCATGTAGCTAAGCTTGTTGAGGCCCTAGTTGAAGGCGAGGATTTATCATCGGGGGAGGGTAGTTGAGTAATGTGAAGTACGCTCTATTGATAATAGACATGTTAGAGGAGTTTGTGAGGGGGAGGCTCAGGGCAGAGGCGGCGGAGCGGATAATACCGAACATCTCCAGACTGCTGGAATTCTCCAGGTCAGCCGGCATTCCCGTTATATATGCTGTTGATAGCCACTACGCCAAGATAGATAAGGAGTTTGAGCTGTGGGGGCCTCACGCCATTAGGGGTAGTGCCGAAGCCAAGGTCGTTAAGGAGCTGGAACCAAGAGAGGATGAGTATATCGTCCATAAGAGGAGGTATGACGCGTTCTTTGGCACCGACCTCGATCTACTCCTGAGAGAGTTAGGCGTAACTACATTGATAGTGACCGGCATACACACGCACATATGTGTTCAACAGACAGCTGTTGGCGCGTTTTACAGGGGTTATAAGATAGTTGTGCCCGTAGACTGCGTAGCGGCGGCTAGCAGGGAGTGGCACGAGCGGGGACTCGAGTATATGAGGGCGTTCCTAGGAGCTGAGCTGGTGAGCTCTGATAAGCTCATAGAGAGGCTGAAGAGAGAGCTCGGTAGCCCACCCTCCAGCCAGTACTTGTAAGGAATTACACTAGGCACTATGAAAGATGTACGGCACAGGTACATGCGCCTACCCCGGAAGGCAACCTGCTGCCGTAAGCGTGAGCTAAAAATACTGCCTAAGGTTTTCATCGTCCACGCGGCCAGTTCTTAAGCGAGTGATAAGGCCAGCTAGCTCCATATGCGCCTATAATCTTCGAGTAGCTTCCTCCTCACGACATGCGTGTAAACCTGAGTAGTCTTAAGGCTGGCATGGCCTAGTAACTCCTGTATCTCTCTAATGTCCATACCCCGCGTAAGTGAGTGTGTAGCAAAGCTATGTCTCAGCACGTGAGGGGTAACCCTCTTCCTTATCCCTGCAGCCTTGGCTAGGGTCCTAACTATTCTCTCAACAGTCACGTAGTGAATATGCCCGCCTCCCCTACCGGGGAATAAGTACTCATCGGGTCTCATGTGCTTTAGGTATTCTACTAGGAGCGAGTGAGTTTTCCCGTTGAAAAACACGACCCGCTCCTTGCCCCCCTTGCCTCTAACTCTAATACTCCTCTCCTCTAAGTTCACGTCAGAAACTCTCACGTTCACAAGCTCACTAACCCTCATGCCAGTCGAGTAGAGCATCGAGACTATCAGCTTGTCTCTGAGGTTACTAGCCGCGTTAATCATTGCCTCCACCTCATCGGAAGTTAGGTAGCGTGGAAGCTCGGAGGGTCTTCTCGGTAGTTCAAAACCCCTCAGGTTGCCTCCCAGACCGAGGTACTCCATGAAGCGCTTCACAGCTACAGCTGCGGTGTAAACGCTTCTCTCGCTATACCCTGAGGCTCTGAGCTTGGCTAGAAATGCATCAACATCCCATGTGGTAGCATCTTTAACGTGCTTATTGCCCAGGTACTCGATGAACTTCTTCAACAGGCTTTTGAATGTCTTGATGGTATTTGGAGACCTGTTCCTCGCTAGCAGATGGGCAATGTACAGCTCTAAGAGCTGTACATTGCTGTACTCCTCAACCTTCATGGGGAGCCCAGTCTCTCCTTCAAGTCCTCCTCGTTAACCGCGTACTTCCTGAGCTTCTCGTTAATTAGGATGGGCGCATTAGCCCTGACTGCTATGGCGACCGAGTCGCTGGGCCTGGCGTCTACGTAGTACCGCTTTATCTTCCCGTTGACCTCCTGGCAGAGTACGATGGTTGCCGTGTAGACGTTGTTGAGGAGCGCGTCGATTGTCACCTTCTCCACTTTAACATCAAGCGTGTCCAGTATGGAAATTATCAGGTCGTGAGTCATGGGCCTCTGCGTAGCTACGTTATATAGGGCCCTAGCTATCGCTTCAGCTTCGGGCCTGCCGATATATATTGGCAGCACGTAATCTCCCCAGCCCTCCCCCTTCAGCAGCATCACTGCAGAGGGATACTCAATGCCACCAGTCCTTATCACGAGGCTGTAGAGACCGACGAGTTGGGCATTAGTGTACTCTTCTCCTCCCTTAAGCTCCCTGGATTTAGGCATGCTCTCACTAGAATAGGAGCTGGGAGCCCTTTAAACCTTTGAGGCTACCAGAAGCCGAGGGACATTAATCCTTCATCACTGAATAGTGCTATCTCAAGCTTTAACGTCACTAGAGGCCCCTTGTACTTCACTAGGGACCTGACACGCTTGATTACCTCGTCAAGTAGCAGAGCAGGATTCCTCTCTAGGGCTCTCTTAACCTCCTCGGGGCTGCTAGCCCTGTTCAACATGTGGTACAAGGCTCCCCTCACAACGCTATCGGATAGGAGGTTAGTGAAGCAGACTTCACCGCTCCTGATGAGCGAGCCTAGCGCGAAGCGCTTAGCCTCCCCTATTATCGGCAGCCCTTGTAGTGCTGCTGTCCGCCTCCTTATCTTCTCAACTAACGACTCGTCCTCCCTGTCTCCCATTGCTAGCCTCACTCTCTGCCTCCACTTCAGGGCCCACACGCTAAACCAATCGTCAAGGAGGTGAGCTAGCTTGAGGGGCTCCCTCTCGCTTAGCACCTCGAGATAGAATGAAGCTCTCTCGTCGGGAGAGTAATCGTAGATGAAGCCCTGCTCGACTTTAACGTAGTTGAAGAAATCCTCGGTGGATACTCTTAACATGAAGCTCCTCTCAGCTCTATTGAGGTTACCGAACTCGTTGATCAGCCTCCTGGAGAGCATCGTTGCGAGCGCTGCTCTTAATCCCCTGCTGAGCATGGGGCGCCTCCTCCGGAGCTTACGTTACGCGCCCCTATAAATGGTTCCCGCTGTGCACCGTACATGTTTGCGAGGAAAGGGGCTTAGCAGTATAAAGTTTTAAGTGGCTGTGATGGGCTAAGGTGATCAGGGGGATGAGCGGGCGACGGTCTCGTGATCTGTGAAGAATCTTTTCGCCAGCGACCCCCCAGCTCCTAGCGTCATGAATTAGTACCCAGCCATTACGAGTAGAATGTGGCAGAGGTACCGGCAATAGAGGGGGGCAAGCCTATCAGGGAGAAGCCGATAACTGTTAAGCCTCCAGTTGATCTCGATGAGGTGATCGAAGTACTATCCGTGATTAGAGATGGGGCCTTATCTATGTTAAGGGGGAGCAGAGTTAAGATGTTTGAGGAGGAGTTCGCGCGCTTTATCGGAGTGAAGCACGTAATCGCAGTTTCAAGCGGCACTGCGGCGCTCCATGTGGCGCTTAAGGCCATGGGTGTGGGGCCAGGTGATGAAGTCATAGTGCCCCCATTCACCTTCGTGGCGACTGCGACCGCTGTCCTGCACTCTAATGCAGTCCCTGTGTTCGCGGATATTGACAGGGAGACACTGAACATAGATCCAGCGAGTGTGGAGGAGAGAGTGACTGAGAGAACTAAGGTGATAATTCCAGTGCACTTATGTGGCTTGCCAGCGGAGATGGACGAGATAATGAAGATAGCTAAGGCTCATGGGCTTAAAGTACTCGAGGATGCGGCTCAGGCTATAGGTGCCGAGTATAGAGGAGTTAAGGTTGGAGCGATAGGGGATGCAGGCGCGTTCAGCTTCTATCAATCTAAGAACATCACTACAGGCGGAGAGGGCGGAGCCATCACTACTAATGATGACGACCTAGCCGAGAAAGCGAGGCTGATACGTCACCACGGGGAGCCCCGCTGGTACCACTACATACTGCTCGGCTATAATTATAGGATGACTGAGATGCAGGCGGCCTTCGGCCTAGCTCAGCTGAGGAAGGTAGATAAGTTGAATGAAAGGAGGAGGGAGATCGCGAAGATATACCACGAGGAGCTATCTAAGGTCGATTGCTTAATCCTCCCTCACGAGCCCGATCACGTGAGGCACGCCTGGCACATTTACAACGTCCTCTTAGACCTGGATAAGGTGAGAGTATCTAGAGATAAGTTCGTAGAGGCAGTGAGGAGGGAGAATGTCCCCATTAGCGTCGCATACCCCACAGTCCTATACCTGGAGCCTCTCTTCAGGGAGAAGATAGGCCATGGGAGGGGCTGTCCGTGGAGCTGTCCGTTCTACGGCAGGAACATCGAGTATAAGAGGGGGCTGTGCCCCAATGCTGAGTGGGTCTCAGAGAGGGTATTCACGCTCACCACGATGCCCTCACTCACAGACGAGGAAGCCCTGGACATAGCTAGGGCAGTCGTTAAGGTGGCTAAGTATTACATGCGTTAATCGCCGACTATCTCCGAGGCGCGCCCCTCGACAAGCATCAATATTTTCCCTAATGCATTTATCAACGCGTCTACATCCTCCCTCGTATTGTAGATGTAGAAGCTAGCTCTCACTGTTCCCTCTACCAAGCCTAAATACTCATGCAAGGGCTGTGCACAGTGGAAGCCACTTCTAACGGCTATCCCCCTCTCGTCAAGCAGAGCGGCTACTGAGTGGGGATCTAGCCCCCTCAAATTGAAGGCTATTACACCACCCCTCTTCTCAACCTTTGAAGGCCCATATACTTCCACCCCGTTAAGCTCTCTCAGCCTCTTCAACGCATACTGTGTCAGCTCTACCTCGTGCCTCCTCACCTCATCCATCCCTATCCTCTCCAGATACCTCACAGCCTCTGCTAGCCCTACGCCGCCCACAATGTTCGGCGTGCCAGCCTCAAACTTCCATGGCAACTCATTCCACGAGGGCCTTACAGCACCTCCAGCATACCTGACTTCACGCACCATGTCCCCCCCATAGAGGAAGGGCTCCATCTCGCTGAGCAGCTCTTCCCTGCCGTACAGGACCCCTATGCCTGTGGGCCCCAGCATCTTATGACCGCTAAAGGCTAAGAAATCACAGCCTATCTCCCTTACGTTCACCGGCATGTGGGGGACGCTCTGAGCCCCATCTACGAGGCATATGGCATCCACTTCGTGAGCTAGCTTAGCGATACGCTTCACGTCATTTAGAGTCCCGAGCACGTTCGACACGTGAGTTACAGCCACCACGCGGGTTCTCTCGGATATGGACTCCTCGAGTTGCTCATAGTTTAACGTATAATCCTCGCCTAGCTCTACTATCCTCAGCTTAGCTCCCTTTAGTTTAGCTATAGCTACCCATGGTAGCAAGTTGCTGTGATGCTCCATTATCGTCACCACCACTTCATCTCCCTTCCTCAGCTCTCTGAGCCCCCAGGAGTAGGCTACGAGGTTTATCGCCTCAGTCGTGTTCTTCACAAACACTATCTCCCTCCAGCTCTTAGCATCAATGAACTTAGCTACCACCTCGTGGGCTTCCTCATACGCCTCGCTAGCCTCCCTGCTCAGTACATGAAGACCGCGGTGTATATTAGCATACTTTTCCTCGTAGAACTTAGCCATAGCCTCTATCACCTGCCTAGGCTTTTGGGAAGTGGCAGCGTTATCGAGGTACACTATGCGCCTCTTAACGAGTAGTGGGAAATCCCTCCTAATCTCGTAGGGATTTAATGCCACACTAGCTACCACTTTTTAACTGCTTAAAAGCTTTGATATGACGCTGTCACGTGAAGCCTTTTCTGTTAATGTCCAGCCTTGAGCTCTCAGAGGAGCAATGGCTCCCTAAGCGACTAAGCAACTCCGCATAAAAAGCTAATATCCTATCGTGATCCGATGCCGTTTTCATTTAAGAAAACCCATTACCTTTGCGCCCAAACACGGATGAGGAGTATGGAATCATGATCCCCTTAGTAATTCCCTTAGAAGATCTCTACATCAGCACGTTCCAGTCGTAAATGGGTCTCAGCCATGAAGTAGTACCTGCCCGGAGGAAAATTATCGTACTCGAGGATTTCTAGGTCTGGGAATTACGGATCTGAGCCATTACACATGCCTAGGCGCTATTAACCGTTCACCACATCCGTAGCTTCATGTAGTGGATTGCATCCTCCTGTATTCGCCACGGGTGGGTTCATCACGGCTATGCACCCCCTCCACCCCGCCTGCGGGAGCTGTGCCCCCCTCGGCGAGGAGGAGGTTCACCAATAGTCCCCCTCACCTAGATCATCGAGTTCATCCCCAGCCCGACGTCATATTACCGCCCCCCATAAAACTTGCCAAGATATAGGTAGACACACGGTACAGAAAGCTACAGCTAATGTTTCTGCTCTCATACACTCCCCTATCTTCTCCTAGCTTGTGAGGCCTTATTATGAGAGGTGCTATCCTCTCTACGTTTAAGTACATGATTCCTCACCACTTGGGGTGTGAATCGGCTTAGGCAAGCCATACCTCATGTAGATCATCCCATGTGTTATCTCAGCACCATATTGTACTATTTCAGGACGGAAGCCACCGATGCTTACCTCTACATATCCACTCAGTCCAAGCTTCTTCTCCCAGAGACCCTAAGAAAATAAGCTATTCTAAAGGGCAAGCTAAGGTTTGATGCATTAAGGCTCCTAGCGAAGAACTGGATGAGCACAAGAGCGTTATCGAAGAAGCTGGGGTGTAGAGAGGAGGTAGTCCGTAGGCTTCTATCTGACATGAAGAAGCTAAATATCGTGATGGAGCAAGCTCGAATCTCAAGCCGGGGTAGACCGATCAAGGTTTACAAACTAGCAACTCCCATTATAGTGATCGACTTAAGGCACGCTTAATGAACCTGTATAGTACTACTTAACTCGGATTATATTCAGAATTTACAGCTTCAAGCAAGCTCATTTTTCTAATCAATACTTAGTAAGCTGTAATGAGCTCATCAGCACCTTACCCGTTCATCATGTCTCAGGGTAATCGAGGATCATCACTAAGTTGCCAGAGAAGCGGTAGATATAAAACCGCTATGGTGCGGTCATCCGCTTCTGCATAACCATCAGCAGCTTAGTGCCATCCAATTAACACTACTGCTTAGCCGTCTATCGTGCGGTAGGCGAGAGAGGTGTGTGCTCAGTACTCTCGCTGGCCGCTCACGCTCAGGTCTCAGTGGAATTACTTCCACGCCCTTGAATGGAACACCAATATTAAGTCCGGTAGAAATTGAGATGGAAGCTTCATGCCTAAGACTAATGACGACGCCTGATATTTTCTGAAAGTATAACATGCAGATATCGTGGCTGCTCGAGTGAAGCGAGGAAGGTTTTAAAATATAGACTACCTAAATCGTTTTACTGTGAAGAGAGCCTTAGTAATAGATCCTTACACGCGTCGTGAGATAGGATTTGTATGTCTAACCCGGGAGGAGTTGCTTAAGGCTGTCTCAAATCCCATAAGGATAAAGATTCTCAGGCTTCTCTCAGCTAGGCCCATGTACGTGAGAGAGCTGGCTGAGGAGCTTGGGATTAATGAACAGACGGCGTACTATCACGTAAATGAACTTAAGCGGGCAGGCTTGATCTCGGAAGTGGGGGTCGTCAAGAGGAAGGGGGCGGTGGCCCGTAGACTTTCAACTGCGATTGACGGGATAGCAGTAATTTTTAAGGAAGAGATCAGGCATGAGTACGAGCGCCTGCCAGGATTCCTTGATGAATTGCTACACTATGATCGGGCTATAATGGTCCTTAGCAATCCCATAGCGCACGGACCATACCGTGGCAGGGGCATGGATCACCACCTGGCGGCTCAGCTGGCCTTCTACATAGGCTGTAAGTACGGCGCCGGCAGCGAACTAGTTATAAAGTTAGATACCGAGATGAGGCCGGAGGATCTACAGGAGAACCTAATAGTTGTTGGAGGGCCCGTCGCGAACATAGTAACTGCTAAGCTTAACAAATATCTACCCATATGGTTTGATGAAGCGAGGGATCATTCAATAGTATCAAAATTCTCGGGTAAGATGTACCCAGATGACGAGATAGGAGTTATAGAGCTCATTGAGAACCCATTTAATCCTGGAAAAACGATCCTGGTGATAGCTGGCAAGAGGCATACTGGCACTAAGGCTGCTTTCCTAGCCTTGACGCGGAGGTGGAGAGAGCTCTCTCAGCCTAACAGATACGAGGGTAGCTACATAGCGCACGTGGTCGAAGGCGTGGACGCTGATGGTGATGGAATTCTGGACGACGCTGAGGTGCTTGAGTAGTGGAGTTAGATGAGCTACTATTAGAGATTGAAAGGAGGAGGGAGGAGAGGAGGAGGCAGCACAGGATGCTGCTAAGGACGCTGCTATACTTGCTTGCGGCGTTCACCGCTTTTACAATCACACTTATAATCCTCCTGCTTTATGGGAGGTAATTAATAAATATCGTGACTCTCCATGCATGGATGTATGCCAATGAAGGCTAGGTCGATCTGGATAGGTGGCTTCAAGTCGGTTTTAGATAATGGAAGAACCCACAGCTTGGTCGTTGACCTCCCTCCCGACCTCGGAGGCAGTGACCAGGGGCCTACTGCGCTCGAGTTAGCTGTAATGTCCTTGGCAGGCTGCGTGACTACAATCTTCGCCATTGTAGCTAAGAAAATGAGGCTGGATTATGAGAAGCTAGAGGCACATGTGGAGGCTGAGAAGGGGGAAGTGACTATAGAGAGCGTCAGGCTGACGCTAAGAGTTAAGACTAATGCACCTCCGGAGAGGGTGAGAGTAGCGTTCAAGAGGACAATGGAGATATGCCCGGTAGGCGTACTGTTCAGTAGAGCTGGCGTAAAGATTGAGGAGAACGTAGAGATAGTAAGCAGCTAATCGAGACGTCCTTTTCTACTTAATGCTGTACATGTTTTCCAACAACTATCTTTGATGCTGTGTTGGGGATTGAGTACTTCCACCTATCTCCCACAGCTATGAGCGAGAATACAGCGATTACCTCCGCCCCCTTAACAGCGGCTATCTCGCTAAGTGCCCTGAGTGTTCTCCCAGACTGTAACAGATCGTCTACTATTAAGACGCTATCCCCCTCCCTTAGCATAAAGGAGGGGAGGTAAAGGTGAGCGTACCTGGGGGGATCTGGTGCGAAGTACTTGACCTCCACGTAGCTGCTAGCGCTCGCGTCAGCCTCCTGCCTAGCGACGCAAAGCTCTACTCCAAGCACGTTAGCCACAGCTACGGCTAGGGGTATCCCGTTAACTGCCGCTGTTAGAACTTTATCTACGTTTAACTGGGAGAACTCCACATAAGCCCTGGCAGCAGCTAGGCGGAGGATGTTGATGTCATATGCTATCCTGGCAACGTTGACTACCCCCCTCTCATCCACTACTAAAGCCCTCTCCAAAACTTCGCCCAAAACGTTGCTATCCGCCAGGAGCTTAAGGATCTCAAGTGCCCGCGAGGGGCGGGGGAGTACAGCACCAGTGACGTACCTGCTCAAGTCGACTGCCGTGATCCTAAGCCCCCCCTCCTCTAGCAACTTTAGTACCTCCTTTCCGCTCATGAACTTCCTCAGGGCCCTTAGCGACTCTACAGCTAGTAGCTGCACCTTGCTGAGATCATATTTCTTCATATCCTCTCCGCATGAATTTGTTAATTGCGAGTTAAAAATGTGCTTCCAATAAGCGAAAGTCCTTTAAACTTTTATCAGGCACAGGCCTGCGGTGGGGGATATGAGCGAAGTCAAGCGGAGAGTGACGTGGATGCACATAGTGACCTTCGCATTCGCGACCGCTATATCCTATGTGCTAGCAGTAGTCTCGAGCCTAATATTCCCCGTCCTAGGGGCGCCCGGTGTCTCAGCGCTCTACGTGGCATCAGCTATCTACGTGCCACTGGGTGTGTGGATGGGCCTCTGGGGAGCGCTAGCTGGCTACTTGAGCTGTTTCTTCCTAGGACTATATCCCAGTGGGTACTCAGTGGTACAGTCCCTGATATGGTCGGTCGCAGACTTCATAGAGGCGTTCATACCAGCCCTCATATACAGGGCTATGAGGGTGGACCCGGATTTCAGAGCTAAGCGCCCCTGGGCGGCTAAGATGCTTCCCCTCTTCATATCGACTGGCACAGTCCTCCTACTCATAGGCATGACTGTACAGATATTGTGGGGCGCCACGTACGGGGAGCCCTTCACTACGGCATACGTAGTGTTAGTCTACGTAGGGAGCGCGCTAGCTGCTATAGGGATAGTGATGGGGCTCCTGGCCGGAGATGTGAGGACTTGGATGGCTCAGATATTGAGTATTGTGAGCGCAGCGTTCTGCAGCGGCCTGTGGGGCGCAGGGACGCTCACCGTATTTAACCTCCCACCGCCGCTGCCCGCTGAGCTCTTCTGGCCGATATTCGTGGGGTGGGTGCTCAGCGACCTCATAGTCCTCTCAGTCATTGGCACAGCACTCCTCGTGGCGTTAACCCCGGTGTTTAAGAGGACGGGGCTCCTAGTCAGAGGTTGGTGGGCTTAGCACATGCCGACTATACTCGGCGAGCTGGCAGGGGTAGAGGCTACATCGCCTGAGTATATGAGGCTACATGTTTTGTCCAAGCTTGCCCTCCCCCTCTCAATATCTATCTCCATCCTATTCGTCAAGGATCCTGCCTCGGCTCTCTCACTAGTGCTCATCGCAGGACTAGCATGTAAGGCGGCTGGCATACCTCTCTCCTCCATTAAGAAGTACCTAGCCGTGATAGTCAGCATGAGCTCCTTCATAGTACTCTCCTTCGCCCTATTCACACGCATGCCCGGCAAGGTTCTCTACGAGGCAACTCTGTACAAGTTCAAGGCCGAGAAGGGGGTTTTCGAGTGGACGATAGAAGTAACGGATACAAGCCTGACCTACGCATCAGTCTTTATACTGAGGATATTCGCCATGGTGCTATCGGCCATACTGCTCCTCGGCACCGTGACTGATAGAGACCTCATCTGGGGGCTTAGATCGCTTAAGCTCCCATTCGGCGCCTGCGTGGCGGCCTCGCTGTTCTTCAGGGGCATACAGTTCTTCGTGGCAGACTTCAACACCATCAGGGAGGCTATGATGGCCCGGGGGGTGGATTTCGCCAAGATATCTCTCGCGAGGAAGTTCCTCCTGTACATTAACGCCCTCATACCCCTGCTCTCGCTAATGATCACGAGGAGCTATGAGGTCTCCCTGGCGCTTGAGGCCAGGGGAATTGCCCCCTCAAGCAGAGCACTATCATCCTACCATAGGTACGGGCTGTCTCACAGCGATTACATAGTACTCGTGCTATCATTGTCGCTATCGTTAGCCTACATACTCTGGTGGTGGCTATTATGAGCGTGGTGAAAGTAAGTGACGTCTGGTGGAGGTATGAGGGAAGGCGCGAGTACGCACTTAAGGGAGTGAGCGTGGAAGTTGAGAAGGGCGAGTTCCTCGCGATAATGGGCTCCTCTGGTGCGGGAAAAACCACCTTAGTCCTAACAATGAACGGGACCGTCCCCCAGAGAATTCCCGGGGAGTTTAGGGGGAGAGTAGAAGTCCTCGGCATGAACACTGCGGAGCACGACGTAACCGAGCTGGCCAGGAGGGTAGCTATAGTGTTTGAGGATCCAGAGATACAGTTCGTCATGAGCACTGTGGAGGATGAAGTAGTGCTGGCGCTGGAGCCGCTGGGGCTGAGCAGGGAGGAGATGAGGGAGAGGCTAGAGTGGAGTCTTAGCCTGGTGGGGCTTTCAAGGGAGTTCTTAGATAGGCCGCCCCTCCAGCTGTCTGGAGGTGAGAAGCAGCGAGTGGCGATAGCTACGGCGCTCGCTAGGCAGCCAGAGGTGTTAATACTTGATGAGCCGACCTCCGACTTAGATCCATTAGGCAAGGAGGAGGTTATTGCGGCCATTAGGCGTGTCAGAGACGAGCTCGACATAACGGTGATACTGGTGGAGCACGAGTCTGAGTACGTAGCGGACTTCGCGGATAGGGTTATTGTGCTGAGTGAGGGCCGTGTAGTCATGGAGGGGGAGCCAGCTCAGATCTTCAGGCGCATGGATAAGTTGAAGAAGCTGGGAGTTTATCCCCCAGATGTAGCTGAGCTCTCTACTAAGCTAAACTTGGGTGTCACTACCTGTAGGCTGGAAGAAGCCTTGAGACTCGTGAGCAAGCTGGTTAAGGGAGTTCGTACACGCGCGTTAAGGGGTAAGGGCCACAAGCCTGGTGAGGTGCTGTTAGAGTGTAGCAATGTAAAGCACATATACCCTGATGGTGTGGTGGCACTAAGGGGGGTCTCACTACGTATTCACGCTGGAGAGCTGGTCGCCCTAGTAGGCCCTAATGGGAGCGGTAAAACCACGCTAGCGAAGATTATCAGCGGTCTGCTTAGACCCACTGAAGGCGAGGTTAGGCTCCTGGGCAAGCCAATAGAGGAGTACGATAGGCTACATCTTTCAGCTCTCATAGGGTATGTGTACCAGAACCCCGATCACCAGATATTCAATCAGAGTGTATACGATGAAGTAGCGTTCGGCTTAAGGCTGAGGGGGCTGCCAGAGGAAGAAGTGGAGAAGAGGGTTAGGAGGGCGCTGAGGATCTTCGGTCTAGAGGGGCTGGAGGAGGAGCATCCCTTCTTCCTGAGCAAGGGTGAGAAAAGGAGGCTAGCATTAGCCTCGGTCTACGTCCTTGATCCTAAGATCCTAGTGGTAGACGAGCCTACTACAGGCCAGGATATGAGGTTTAGCGAGACTCTCATGCAGCTTCTTAAGAAGCTTTCAGAGGAGGGGAGGGCGGTCATAGTGATCACTCACGCTGTGCCCCTAGCTTCACGCTACGTTGATAGGATGATAGTGTTGAGGGAGGGTAGGATAATAGGAGATGGAGGGCCTAGAGAGATACTCACGTCCCCCATAGCCAGCGAGGGAAGGTTGGTCATGCCTCAGATCTTAAGGCTGTATAGGAAGCTGGGCTTAGATCCTAGCTTAGCGCCGCTCACAGTGGATGAATTCTTGAGTGTGGTGGAAATAGCGTTGTAGACACGAGAGATTTAATCAGTCCCGAAGCCAGGGGGCCTGACCTTCACTACCTCCTTGTTAACGAGTGTGGGGGGCACCTCTCCCTTATAGAATGCTATTAGGTTCTCCGCAACGAGTTCAGCCATCTTAGTCCTTGTCTCTATGGTAGCACTGCCTATGTGTGGAGTTAGCACCACGTTATTCAGCTTGGTGAGTGGGTGGTCTGGTGGTAGTGGTTCTTGTTCGAATACGTCTAGTGCTGCAGCTGCTATCCAGCCCTCCTTTAATGCCTTGACTAGAGCATTAGTATCAACTACCGCGCCCCTAGCAGTATTC
>Ga0180300_10000124_pt1 | contig 29349 bp, 21 predicted proteins | sample GuaBasSediGuay15_FD_121798 | JGI IMG/M metagenome (GOLD analysis project Ga0180300, IMG submission 121798) | Subseafloor sediment microbial communities from Guaymas Basin, Gulf of California, Mexico - Guay15, Core 4569-2, 21-24 cm | ecosystem: Environmental > Aquatic > Marine > Hydrothermal...
CAATTTTATCTGAGTTTTTAGAATACAATAATATAAAATTGAACCAAAAATCGAGAGAAAAAGATATACCGAATTTTATAATGAGTGCAGACAACAGGATAGTAAGTAAGTTTTTAAAAACTTTTTTTAATTGTGAATCCTATGCTAAAGAATCTGAAATAGAACTGTCAAGTGCAAGCAAAAAAATTATAGATAAAATCGCTTACCTTCTGCTAAGATTTGGTATAATCAGCGCTGTTAAAAAGAAAATAAAATATGCGTCAAATACTAAAAACAAGACTAAAAGAAACTATTATTTTATTTACATTTATGGAGAAAACTTAAAGAATTTTCTAAATTTTGTAGATTTAGAACCTAAAAAAAAGAAAAAAATAAAATTGAAAAAGAATAATCCAAATTTAGATGTTATTCCAAAAATAGGAAAGTTATTAAGAAATGCAAGAGAAAAATCAGGTTTGCCAAGAAGAAAATTAGATAAGTTTAAACAAACTGTTGAAAGCTATGAAGATGAAAAATATTTTCCATCAAGGAAAAAATTAAAAAATTTAATAGAAAATATAGATAAAGAATCTCCTGAATTAACGATATTGAAGAAACTTACCAATAGTGATATATTTTGGGATAAAATAGAAAAAATTGAGGAATTGAATTATACTGGTTATGTTTATGATTTAACAGTTCCCAACACGCACAATTTTGTTGCAGGGTCAAACGGAGGAATTTTCTGCCATAATAGTTATACCAGCCAGATTTTTGCTGAAGAAATATCAAAATTGCCGGAAGAGATAAAAAGAAATCTCTGCGTTATTTCAATTGATACTCAGGGAATTTTCTGGAGCATGAAATATCCGAATAATAAGCAAAGAGACTTGCTCTATCAATGGGGTTTAAAACCAGAAAAATTTAAAGTTTTTGAATATGTTCCTTTTGGACAAAAAGATAAATTTGATAAGATGGGTGTTTTATATGATAAAACTTTCTCCTTCAAACCAAACGAATTAACTCCCGCCGATTGGTGCTATTCTCTTGGATTTGATGAAAATGATCTGGAAGGAATTTTGCTGTCAAAAGTTCTGAACAAAATGAAAGGAAATTATTCAATTGATGATATTGCATCAAAATTAAGAGAGGAGGATTTTGATGAAAAAATAAAACTGAAGGTTGAAAACATGTTGCTGAATGCAAAGAATTGGGGAATTTTCTCAAGTGAAGGAACTGATATATATGAATTTTTGCAACCCGGAAAAATTGTGATATTTGATGTCAGTCTCTTTGGAGGGGGTATTGGTTGGAATGTAAAAAGTTTAATAGTTGGATTGCTGATGAAAAAAATTTATGAGGCGAGAGTTATGGCGAGAAGAAAAGAAGAATTATCAACAATAGAAGAAGAAAAGAAAGAAAGAGAAGTTCCATTATGCTGGATTATTACCGATGAGGCTCACAATTTCATTCCATCTACAGGAACGACTGCTGCTTCAGATATAATTTTAACTGTAATCAGACAGGGAAGACAACCAGGAATATCTCAGATTTTTATCACCCAGATGCCTGACAAATTGCATTCTGATGTTTTGTCTCAGGCCGATTTAGTTATCGCTCACAGATTAACTTCCCAGAGAGATATTAATGCTCTAAAAGCAATTATGCAAACTTATATGCTTTATTCTATTGAAAAATATCTTGATGAATTGCCAAAACTGAAGGGGGTTGCATTAATTTTAGATGACAATTCTGAGAGAATTTATAAAATAAGAGTTAGGCCAAGACAGAGTTGGCATGGTGGAGAGAGTCCAGTTGCATTATAATTAAAGTTTGATGATTAGAAATAATTTTCTTAAATTCCACAAATTTTAGACACTAGATCCAGATTTAGCATCTAAGTATCTCCCTTTCTTTCTTTCCGATTTCTGTCAAGAAAACCCTGTCATTATCGTAAATTTTTGCTTTTATTCTTCTAAGCAGAAGGAATGCATGTTTCAATGAATACTTCCCTTTAAGTTTTTCGTGCAAATACCAGTAAAGCGAGAGTGAGAGTATCGAGATGAAAATGTGGGCAATCGCAGTTTCTTCTGTAGGATGCCTTATTGGAAGCATCTTGATTTTTGATTTGAGGTATGAATACGATTTCTCGAGATAGGAGCGTTGGTGGTATTTTTTTAGGATTTCCTCTGGTTCTGTATCTATCGTTGACATCATGACGGTATAACCAGATACACTTAGTTTCTTGTCAAGATTCTTCTTATCCACTTTTCCAGACATGACTGCAATGTTTGCTCTCTCTATATCATGCAAAGATTTTTGTGGAGAATAAAAAACATAGATGAACGAAGACCTATATTTTGTCTTCGTCCCGTAAACGTATTTCCCGTTTATGAGAAATTGATTCTTCGCTTTTACAATGTTTTTGTTCCTATTCACAAACTTGTAGAATAATGATGTGGTTTTTGGAATCGGTATGATGAAGTCTGTTTGCATTTCTCTATGCATCTTCTTTAGAGATTCAATGTTTGGCGATGAATAAAAACCTCTGTCTAAAACAAGGCAAAAATGGATGTTTTTAGGCAAGAATCTACGAATATACTCGATTAAGAGCTGTAATTTTCTGGATCTTTTTCTTTTATTTCTTGAATAGCATTTTCTACTACTTTATATGGTATTGTCCATAAAAAGCCAATGTTGCCAATGCGTTCCACAGTTATCTTGCCATTTTTAGTACTAAAACATTTGTAATGTGATGGTTTTCTAATTCCCATCGTAGGAGGCATATAAAACTTAACAGGTTCTTCTGGCACTATTTGCATGTCTTCTTTTGTTATTCCAAATTCTTCATTTTCTTCCAAATCTTTTGGATAACTAAATATTTTTTTCTTCCTCGCTTAGCCCATCATATCTTTCTTCAACCATCTTCATCACTACACTTTATTTTGCCTTCACTACTATTTATAACTTTGTGGTGATGAATGTTACCACACTGCTAAATATTCAGCAACCACTTCCACAGAGGCACAAATTTTACCTTTCCTTCCTTTCCAAACCATTTTATTTCCTTTTCATCCTCATAATCTAAAGTAATTACCAAAAGTTCAGGTTTGTGTTCTTTGAATAATTCTCCAGCTTTGAGTAAAGACCTTATCTCCCTTTTATCTATTTCATCAAAGGAGCTGGCACAAGTCACTTGGATAAGCTGCTTTATTCTAAATCCTTCTTTTAGCAGAAAATCTACTTCGTGTTGCTGGGAATCTTTGAAATAAAATATTTCTTTTAATGGATTTTTATTCAAACCTCTGAGTAATTCAAGGAAAACAACATTTTCCATCCTTTTTCCAAGGTCTTCTGAAAACCCGATTACAGCTGAAAGCCCTAAATCGCAAACATAGAGCTTTTTAGGCCATGATTTTCTTTCGTAAACGCTTTTATTGTACCTCTCTATAAAAAATACAGCAAGGGTTTCTGGAAGTTTATCAACATAACGGTAAACAGTATCTCTTGCATCCTTCCCAATCATAGAGCTTACAAAGTTTGCTATTTTTCTTATGCTAATTTCTTTTGAAAAATTTTGAAAGCAGTACTCAAAAATAAATCGTGCAGCAGAAATGTTCTCGAGCTCGAACCTTTCAATAAAATCCAGATAAAGGATAGTGGTAAAGTAACTCCGCAGAATCTCCTCTTCTTTTCCTTCATTGAGCGCTACCTCCGGATAAGCTCCTTTAATTAAATAGTTCTCCAGCAATTTTAGCATCTTATTTTTCTTTGAAATGGAAAAATATTTCGGTATTTCCATTCCTTTAAATCTCAAATATTCTCTAAAACTTAGAGGAAGGAGCAATCTCTCTATACCTCTTCCTCTTAGTTGGGTTGCAATTTCCTTGGATAAAAGCTTAGAAGAAGAGCCCGTAACAAAAACAATGTATCCCATGTCAAGCATGCTCCTTACCAAAGTTTCCCATTTTTCTATGCATTGAACTTCATCCAGCAAAACTATCTTTGCTTTTATATTTTTCCATTCCTCTATTATGCTTATAGCATTGAAAATATCCTTATGGTTTGCATTCTTGAAACAGGAATGTTCAAGGTTTATATAAACGCATTCCTTTATCCTTTTCTTTATGAAATCTAGTGCTATATATGTCTTACCAGATCTTCTGGGACCAACAACAGCAATAGCTTTGTTTTTGATCAAGGGAATGTCTATCTCCCTCGGAAGTATTGGCTCTTTAATTTTTTCTTCAAGCTTTTCCAGATATTCTGCCAACAGTTCCTTATCTATCATAAAATTATATAAAATTATATTAAATTTATGATATTTTTTAAAATTTTTGTCATATATTTCAGATATTTTTAGAAACTTATAAGAAGACAGAATTATTCATTTAGCAACCACTTCCACAATGGAATAAATTTTATCTTCTTTCCTTTAATCTTTTCTTCTCCTTCATAATCCCAAGTTATGCAAAGTAAGTTTTTACATTTCAGCTCTTTGCTTGCCTTTAATAAGCCTTTTATCTCCCTTTCCTTTGTTTCGTAATCTGAAATATCATAGCAAACCTGAATAAGTTGCTCTATTCTTTTGCCTTTTGCAACAACAAAATCAACCTCGTGATTATTAGAGTAATAATAAACATTTTTACCCCTTCTTTTTAACTCTATCAAAACCAGATTTTCCATTAACTTACCTTTATCTTTTACTTCACTAAAGTATAAAATTCCATTGTCCACTAAATAAACCTTTGGCAGAGTTTGCTCTGATTTTCTTGAAGAATAAGAAAATTTATGCACTGGAAAAACAAAGAAAACATCCTTTAACGCTTCTAAGTATTCATAAAGAGTTGTTTTACTCACTTTAATTCCCTGTGATTTTAAAAAATTATAGAACTTGTGAACTGAAAAGTTTTTCGTTGCAGAATTTATTAGAGAAGTCATAAGCAATCTCAATGCTTTAATGTTTTTAACCTTGTATCTTTCAACCACATCTCTATAAATTGTTGTCTCCAAAATTTCGGTGATTATTTTCTCTCTTTCTTCTGGATAGAGAATTGCTTCTGGATAACCCCCAAAATTGAGATATTCTCTCATCTCTTTCATTATTCTCGCTTTTTCTTTTGAAGACAAATATTTTTTTGGTTCTATTTTCTTGGCTCTCAAAAATTCTGCAAAGGAAAAGGGAAGAACGGTATAAGTTAGAGATCTTCCTCTAAGTTGACTTGCTATTTCCCTGCTCAAAAGTTTTGAACTAGATCCCGAGATAAAGACATTTATATTTTCTTCAAGCAAAGTTCTTACAAATGTTTCCCAATTTTCAATATTTTGAATTTCATCCAGGAAAAACCAAACCTTTTTGTTCTTGTTCTCTGGATAGATTTCAAAATAGGTTTCTTTAATCAAATTCAAATCTTCCAAAGATAAATTTTTAAGAATTGTTAGCTCAAAATTCAAATGTAAACTTTGAGTTATTTCATACTTTTTCAAAAGTTTTTTCATTAACTGAAACATTGAATAGGTTTTTCCAGCTCTTCTCGGCCCGATTATTGAAATAGCCCTTTTTATCGGGATTTCTATCGGTATTTCTAAATCTCTCTCTACAAGCCATGGAACTCCTTTTTCGTGAAAATCTTTTATTATGGTTGCTATTCTTTCTTTACTTATCATAAGTATTATATAGAGGGAAACTTTTTAAAAAAGTTTCCTCGTTTATTTAACATTCAGCAACCACTTCCACAAAGGCATAAACTTAACTTTCTTTCTATCAATCTTTTCCTCCCCTTCATAATCCCAAGTAATGCAAAGTAAGTTTTTGCATTTTAACTCTTCGCTTGCTTTTATCAGAGCCTTGATTTCCCTTTTCTCTATTTCATCTTTTCCAGAGGCATAGGTTACTTGGATTATTTGTTTTATATCCAAACCCTGCTTTACTACAAAATCTGCTTCCTGCTCATCGCTCCTGAAGTAAAATATTTCCATCTCTGGTGTTTTTGTTTTCCTTCTCATAAGCTCTATTGCAACTACATTTTCTATTATCCTTCCAATATTCTCAGAAAATTTTGGTAAAATAGAATTGATTATTCCGCTATCTATACAATAAACTTTTTTCGGATACTGCTCCTGATCTTTTATGTTATAAGAAAAAATTGGCAAAAAGATGTACAAAAAAGAAAGTGAAAAGTATTCAAAGTAATAGCTCAAAGTTGAAGGAGAAACGCTTGCTTTCATTAAACTTTGCAGAGAATTCCTTATCTTTCTTATGCTGGTCGGCTTTGCAAAGGAATTTAGAACTAAATACGAAACCTTTTTCAGTATCTGTTCCTCTCTCAACCTAAATCTTATTAAAATATCTTTTGTTAAAATATCATCGTAGATTTCTTGCAGAATAGCATTTTTTTGTATAGGCTTTTCAGAGAAAACAACTAAAGGAAAGCCTCCGTATTTCAAATATTCCAGAAGCAATTTTTTAGTTTTCTCTCTTTCATAACTCTTTATTTTAACACCCTTAAATTTGAGGAATCCTGAAAATGAAAGAGGAAAAAGAGTGTAAGTTATCTTTCTGCCAGTAAGTATCGTTGCCAAATTAGGAGTAATTATTTTTGAACCTGAACCTGTGACAATAATTTTTATATTTTCCTTTCTTTCAAGCATGCTTCTTACCCATCTTTCCCAGTTCGGAACTTTATCAACTTCATCTAAAACAACAATTGCAAACTTATCTGGATTTATCTCCGCTCGATAGGAGGAATAAATCTCATCCAAAATTTTTTCATTTATGAACGGCTCTATTTCCTTGTCTTCAAAATTCACATATAGAGTCTGCTCCGGCGCAATCCCTTGATTTATCTTTTTTGCGAGAATTTGTTTGCTTAGATATGACTTTCCGCACCTTCTTACTCCTGTAAGTACAAATGCTGTATCCCTTATCTCCACAAATTCTAAAGCATCTTTCAGCTCTTCTCTTCTTGTTCCCGTATCTTGAGTTTTATGCCAAAAGTTAAACTCAGCTATTTTTTCTAACATACTACATTATACTAGAACATTTTTAGTTTTAAATCTTTCGCTATATTGAAAAATATTTTCCAAAAGATTTTTGGTCAACGTTTTGGAAACAAAGAAAAAAGTTTTTTACTTTTTATTTTTATATTCCTCTCTTTTATCTCTGGAAATTCTCTTATTTCCCATTCAACCAGAACTTTGCTGTTTTTTCAAGTAAAGAGCGATATACAAATTCAATTAAAAAGTAGATATTTTTATCCACCTTCTTGATAGAAAAGTTTATAATATTAAAAATGAAAGTTATTTATGTACGAATTAAAAATCTTGAAACATTTTAAAGATATCCCAGTATTTAGCCTATCTGATGTAACGCAGACAATAAAAAACAAGGATTATGCAAAAAAATTTTTGAAAAGGGAAGTTGAAAAAGGAGATATTAAAAAAATAATGAGAGATGTTTATACTTTGCATGATGATGCCTTTCTCGTAAGCACCTTTGTTATAAGACCGAGTTATATTTCCAGCATTTCAGCCCTATCCTTTCACAAATCAATAACTCAAATTCCTAATGCTGTTTTTTGCTTTACTACAAAAACAAAAAAAGAGATAAACTTCATCCAAAAAGTCTACTATTTTCCAACAAAGTATTTTTTTGGTTTTGAGCTGAGAACTTATAGAAATTTTAAGATTCCTGTTGCTACAATAGAAAAAGCAATAATAGACTCAATAGGTATTGTTCCTTTATCAATAATTGAAGAAGCGTTTTCCGAAGTAGATTTAAATAAACTTATCTCTTACCTGAAAAAAATCAAAAAAAGCTCAATAATAAAGCGCATAGGTTTTCTTGCGGAAAGAAATGGATTTGAAGTTTATGATGAATTAAAGGAATTTATCAATAACAGATATATTTTTCTTGATCCGTTAAAAGCAAAAAGAGGGAAGAAAAACAAGAAATGGAAGCTGATTGAAAATGGATAAAGAAATCCTTTTAAATATAGGGAAGAAAAAAGGATTGAAAAATAGGGAGCATATAGAAAAGGATTATTTTCAGGATAAATTGCTCTATTATATTTTTAAGCTCTCTAACAACCTTGTTTTTAAAGGCGGCACAGCATTGTACAAGCTTTATAACATGCCAAGATTTTCCGAAGATTTAGATTTTACTCTGCTTGATCCGAAAGAAAATACAGAAGATAAAATCGTAAAAATAGCTGAAAAACTGGATGCTGAAATAAACATAAAAAAACTTAAAACAAGTCTGCTTTTCAAGTTAAGATTTAATGGAATTCTTACTTCTTACAACACGGTAAGAATAGATGTGAGTTTGAGAAATAAAGTTTTATTGGGTTTTAATTTAAAAAATTATGTTCCAGATTACATAGACATTAAACCATTCTCTCTTAAGATTTTAAAATTAAAAGAAATGGTAGCAGAAAAGATTCATTCATTATTGGCAAGAAAGAATGCAAGAGACCTTTACGATTTATTTTTCTTGTTAAGAATTTCAGAGTTTGACAAAAAACTTGCAAAAGAAAAATTAAAGATATTTGGGATGAGGTTTAATTCTAATTTGATAAAAAAGCGAATCAATGAAATAAAACCGATATGGGAAGTTGAGTTAAAACCTTTTGTTCTGGAGGAATTACCTGATTTTAATGTAGTGAAAGATTTCGTAATAAAGAGGTTGGTTAATTCAAGATAATGGCAAAAAAGGTCTTAAATTAAGGAAAATTTAATCAATTATGGAAATCTATTATCAGGTTGAAACATTAAAAAACCTAAGACTAAAAGAAAATGAAGCAAAAGCATATTTAACTTTGCTTACTCTTCAAGAAGCTACTGCAAGTAAACTTGCAAAAGAAATGAAAATAGAGAGAAGGACAGCATACGATTTATTGCAAAAACTTTCAAAGCTTGGATTGGTTGGATGGATAGAGAAGGAAAGAAAAACATTTTACAGGGCTTCAACCCCTTTAAAATTGCTAGAAATTCTGGAAGAAAGGGAAAATTCTATAAAGAAAATTAGGAAAAAATTGATCAAAATTTTACCAACTTTACAAACTATTTCTGAAAGGAAAGAAAAACTAACTGCTCAAATCCTTTTCGGAAAGGAAGGGATAAAAACCATTTACAACGATGAGTTAAAGGAGAAAAAGCCTGTTTATGTTATCTGCACATCCATTGATAGAACAGAAGATCTTCTTAAACATTTTTTGATTCAATTCACAAAGAAAAGGATAAACTTAGGGATAAAAATAAAGATGCTCTCCGTTAAATCACAAGAGAAAATTCTGAAGAAATATAAGCTTTTGGAAGTTAAATACTTGCCGGAAGAATATCTTTCTCCAGCGAGTTTAACAATCTACTCGAACAAACTTGCAATTCATCTATGGAGCGAGGAGCCAATAACAGTTTGGATAGAAAATGAGGAAGTAGTTAAGCAATTTTTGAAGTATTTTGAGTTGATGTGGAAAATTGCGAAATGAAAAAAATAAAAAATCAAAAAATTGAGGAGGTTTCTTTTATTTACTGTTGAGTAAGTTGAGTAACTTGGAAATGGTATCGCAAAGCTCACTTTCTTCTGGTCTTAACTGCAAATCATCTCTATACAATGGATGCTCATCAATTATACATTTTATACGATACTCTTCGCGGTCGTAGTCCATATATGCTCGGTTATCGTGATACTTTTCACGCTCATACTGTTGACTTAGATTTGCCATAGTCATTAATAAGCGAGTTAATGGTGTTAGATTTTTCTTCTTGATGTTTTCAATAGATTTTTCTATTAACGATGAATCTACCAACCACCTCTCTATTTCTTTACCATCTGATAGCTTTGTAGTGTCACCACCCATCATTAAAGTTTTCTCTTTCTCATCTTCATACTTTTCTACTTCTCTATGATAACCTCTAAATTCTTCACTCCACTTATCGTTAGGAGGAATAAACTCAATATTATCGTTGATATCATAATATCTTACGTGGTCATGCCATCCATTATATTCTTGCGTATCGCTTCCTATCAATGTAAACTCTGCTACACGCGGATACTTTGGTCTTATCTTTACTTCATAAATCACTCTAGTAACAAAAGGTGCATTTTCATACAATTCTCTTTTGCTCATCCCTGAATTTTCCATTGCTTCTATTTTTTCTTGCATTTCTTTCCAACTTTTTTCTATTTCCTCTTTCCACATCTCCCCTATTTCAGCCCAATCCACCATCTTCATCACCATACTTTATTTTGCCTTCACTACTATTTATAACTTTGTGGTGATGAATGTTACCACACTGCTAAATATTCAGCAACCACTTCCACAATGGAAAAAATTTTATCTTCTTTCCTTTAATCTTTTCTTCTCCTTCAAAATCCCAGGTTATGCAAAGTAAGTTTTTGCATTTTAACTCTTTACTAATTTTGAGCAAATTCTCCATTTCTCTTTTTTTAATTTCTTCTATTGTTGAAGCATAGCTTACCTGAATAAGTTCTTTTATCTTTTTTCCTTCTTTAACCACAAAATCTATTTCTGGATCATAATGGTAATATACTTCCTTCCCGGCCTTTTTAAGCTCAAGAAAAACCACATTCTCCATTAATCTCCCAAAATCCTCTGAAAATCTGAATCCAACAGCATTGGAAAGTCCTGTATCAATGGAGTAAACCTTTTTCGGCAACTTTTCTTGGGTTTTTAATGAATAAGAAAACGCTGGCAAGAAAAAGCATGCAAAAGCCTCCTGAAGATAGGAAGAATATCTCTCCACGGTATGCAAAGGCATTTCAAGGAATTTTGAAACAGAGTTATAGGTTATCTTTTTTCCGGAATTAGAAAGATAAAAGGAAGCAAGATTTCTTAACTTGTCTATTCTCTTTATCTCATGTCTTTCAGCAACATCCTTTACTATTATTGTTTCAAAATAAGAGCGAAGCAAATCTATGTCCCTTGTTAAAACATATTTCGGGAACCCTCCTACCTTTATGTATTCATTGAGTTTGCTCAAAATCTTCCTTCTGTTTGCTATAATTTCTTTTTCCGATGTAAAAGAAAGATTTTCAAATATCAAAAATTCTTTGAAAGAGAGCGGATAAATGTTTAACTCTATGTATCTGCCAGAGAGTAAAGAAGCGTATTCCTTGCTCAATAATTTTGAGGAGGAACCAGTTACTATAACACAAGATTTGTCCCTCTCACTCAAAGTTCTTACAAATCTTTCCCATCCTTCTATAGAATGAGCTTCATCAAGAAAAAGATAGGGTTTTTTCTTCGGGTGCATGTACTCTAAATAAGTATTCCATATTTCTTCAAGTAATTTTAACTTCTTGCTCTTCCATCTGTAATCCTCAAAATCAACAATTAAAATTCTTTCCTTTTCTGCTTTGAGAGATTTTGCGAATTGTTTTAGAATTGTGGATTTTCCGCATCTCCTTACCCCGGAAAGAACTAAAATTTCTTCAGTTCTAATCTTTTGGTTTATTAGAGAAAGATAATCTTCTCTCTTTATCCCAGTTTCAATCTCCTTAAACCAGAAATTTGTGTCTGACAATATCTCAAATATTTCTTCTTTTCTCATAATCCATATATGAGTTGAAAAATATATAAAAGTAACTCATGTATAATTAAAAATCAGGTAGCCGTTTCCACAAAGGAATAAATTTTATCTTCTTTCCCTCTGGAGTCCCAAGTTATGCAAAGCAAATCTTTAGATTTCAGCAATTCACTAGCTTTAATCAAATTTTCTGCTAAGTAGAACATACTCCCTCTTAGATAATTTTTTTCCAAATAAGTAACTGATTTTGTTACTATAAACAAAATAAAAAAATTTTAGAGTAGATTTAATCTTGCAACCCTTGCTGTAATTACTCTGCTCATAGTGCTCTGTCTTTTTATTCTTTTTATCCTGTTTGCTAATACAATATCTCCAATGACATTCTCTATCCAATTTGCAAAATCATTTTTCTCTTCATTTACATGATGTAGAAAAGTTTCTGGATCAAGTTTTTTAATTTCTCTTGCAAGTTCTTCCAAACTGCAAATTATCTTGCCATTTCTGCAATAAAATTCTTTGCCTTCCTCCACCCTTCTCAAAAAATTCTTATCCATATAATTAGTTTTTATTTTTTTATTAATTTCTAATTTTAATTTTAAATCGTTCAGAATGTTCATAAATATAATAAAAGCATCATAGGGGCTTCTGTATGGATTGAAATATTTGTGTACATCTCCATCAGCAAACCATTTTGTGCACATATAATAAAGATGGTCAGCAGTTTGCAATTTTCTCCAATTATCTATTAGTTTTCTGTCTCCATATTTTAAAATTTCTTTTTCTAAACTGTAAAGTTCAGATGAGGCAGCTTTTTGCATTCTGTTTCCAATCCATGCACTTAAGTCTCTTTCTGTATCTGCCCAAGAAACAATATTTGGGAAATCTATTTCGGCAACAGGTTTGTATTTCTTTATGGTTTCAGTTGGAGTTAAAAATTCATCCCCATTCTTTAACACCTTTAATGGGAAATGTTTTAGAAATTCAAAAATTCCGGTTTCTTTCCATTGATGTTCTCCAAAAGTTTCATAATCCATGAACAAATTTATTATATTTCCATTTCCGTTATGTTTATTTATCCAATTTGAAAATTTATCCGCTGTTAATGGCCATCCTTCCCATTTTCTTTCAGAAAATCTAAAGGCGATATCATCACTCAATTTATAGTGTTTAAGCAAAACACATATATTGCTGTCTTTTCCCTTATAAACAAAACATGGGCTTCTCCATTCAAGGACTTTATCCCATCCTTCAGCAAGAATTCCTTTATAACCCAATCTCTCTACAAATTTTCCGATTTCATTCTGATATACTAATTCGGTATTTCTGAAAATTTTTGGTTTAATTCCAAAAACTTCTTTTAATTTTTTTTCCTGTTTTTTTATTTGTCTTTTAAATTCACTTAAAGAAAATACTGAAGCAAGAGAATGGTAATATGTTTCTCCAACTAAATCGCAACAACCAGTATCTACTATCTTTTTAAAACTTTCCAAAACTTTTGGATAATTCTCAAGTTGTTCAAGCAGGACCCCGGTTATCGAAAAACTAACTTTAAATTTTCCATCTGTCTTGTGTATTAAATCAAGCAAAATCTGGTTTGTCGGAAGATAACTTTTTTTTATTATTCTCTCAAGATACATTCTGTTTCTTTCTTCATCAAAATAATTTTTTTCTTTTCCTATATCAAAAATTCTGAAATTTTTCAGCCTGAATGGTTGATGAACATGCAAATAGAAACAGACCGAAACCATATTATCTAAGCAAAGAATTATAAATATTCAAAACATGTGAAGCTTGTTTTTTCCAGGATATTTTTTCTAAATCACGATAAGCATTTTCAGTAATTTCCATTCTTGCAGGTTCATATTCCAGAACAGAAATCATCTTGTTTGCAATTTCATCAACATCCCAAAAATCAACTTCAAGACAGTTGTTAAAAATCTCTTTTACTCCGCAATTTTTTGAAATAATAACAGGAATTCCATTTGAAGCAGCTTCTAAAACCGTGATTCCAAAAGGCTCTGATACAGAGGGAAGAACATACAAGTCTGCTATTTCATAAATTTTTTCAACTTCATCCTCTTTTAATCTTCCTGTAAACAAAATTTTATCTCCTATGCCAAGATTGCATGATAAATCAATCATCTCTGGCAATAGTTCTCCTGAACCAGCCATAACAAACAAAACATCTTTTTTATAATCTAAAACTTTTTTAGCAGCTCTTATAAAATAATCCGGACCTTTGTGCAAAGACAATCTTCCAAAAAAAAGAATTATCTTCTTTCTTTTGCTTTTTTTGTTTTTCTTCTCTCCATTAAATTCTATTGCATTATGCACAACTTCTATTTTGTCTTTGCTAATTCCATAACCTTCTACTATTTTGTTTTTTGTATAATTTGATACAGCAATAATCTTGTCTGCTTTTTCAAAGGCATTTAATTCTATGTTATAAACAAAAGGATTGCATCCTCCGCAACCTCTATCAAGTTCTGTTGTGTGCACATGCAAAATTAATTTTTTTCCAGAAAACTTTTTTGTTTCTATCCCTGCTGGAAATGTCATCCAATCATGGCAATGGATTATATCAAAATCTTCCTGTTTTGCAATTTCAACTCCTCTTTTTGTGAATCTGTTAATTTCATCTCTTAGATTAACATAAATTTTTGATTCTTCTTCTAATTGATATTGATAACTTCTCTCATTTAAATAAGGAGTTAAAAAAGTTTTAATTCCTTTAATTGAAATAAGATTTGTCGGAATTATTTTTAGATTATTGCTCTTTCCTCTGATTGGTAGAATCAAAGATATTTTTACTCCTAAATCTGCTAAAGCATTTGATAAATGATAAGTGACTTTTCCCAATCCGCCAACAGTATGAGGAGGAAATTCCCAACCGAACATTAAAACTTTTATATCCTTCATATATTAAATTGCTCTTAAAGTTAAATTATGCCGGAAATTTTTGTGCAGAAAGCAAAAGAAATAATTCTTAAAAATGAAATTCAAATTGGAATTAAAGCTGGGGATTATTATCCGGACTTTTGGGTTAGAGATGCTTTAATTTCTTCCTTAGGTATGAGTCTTTCAGGAGATGAAAAACTTGTAGAATTGGCAAGAAGGTCAATAGATATGAGTTCAAAATATCAAAAATTTACAGGGCAGATTCCAAACAAAATTTCTCAGGATGAAAAAAAAGTTTGCTTTGGTGAGGGTGGTTGTGTTGATTCAAGTTTGTGGTATGTAATTGCTGTTTTAAATTTTTTCAATGTAACAAAAGATTTAAATTTTTTAAAGAAACATTATAATAAAATAAATAAAGCTGTTAACTGGGTTCTTTCTTTAGACCAAAACAATGACTGGCTGATTGAAACAAATGAAGGTTCTGATTGGATGGATTTACTTTTGAGGAGCGGAAGGGTTCTTTATGACAATGTTCTGCTTTATAAAGCCTTAATAGATGCTGACAATATAAACAAGATTTTTGGAAAAGAAGAGAGATTTAAGTTTATTGCAGAAAATCTAAAAGAATCAATAAATCTCTTTTTCTGGCCAACAGAGAAAAATTTAAACAAGATAAAGGAAAAATATTTATTTACCGGAATTGAAAAAGATGTAGAAACTGTTTTGAAGAATTTAAAAGGAGATAGAGAATTTTATCTTGCTGATCTTGGCTTTAGGAAATTTGATCCAAGATTTGATTCACTTGCGAATTTACTTGCAGTTTTGTTTGATGTCGCAGATGAAAATAAAAAAATGAAAATTCTTAACCATATTGAAAATGAAAAAATTAATGAACCTTATCCATTAAAAGTTTTGCATCCGCCAATATCAAAATATGATCCTTTCTGGAATTTTTATTTCAGGTGGTCCGAGTTGCCTTATTTGCAGGAACCAGGAAATTATCATAATGGAGGAATCTGGCCTTTTGTTGGCGGTTTTTATGTTGCAACTCTAAAAAAAGAAAAAAAACCTTATGAAAAAGAGTTTGATAAATTAATTGAAAGTTGCAAATTGGGGAATTGGAGATTTTCTGAATGGTTGAATTCAAATGGAAAGATAACGGGGTCTGCAAACCAGAGCTGGAGTTCTGCAATGTTACTTTATGCTTATTATATTTAGTTATGAGAATTGCCTATTTTGTTTGGGAATATCCTCCTTTATTAGTTGGGGGTCTTGGAACTTACGCTTCTCAAATGGTTCCGAGACTTGCAAAACTTGGAAATGAAATTTCAATTTTTACTTTAAATAATGGAAAATTGAAAACAAGCGAGAAAATAGGAAAAATAGATATTCATAGGCCAAAAATTATTAATTCGTGCGATGTGTTAAGTTTAATATTGAGACATGAATTAAGGAACTGGGGTTCTTATATTGGTTTTTTTAATCAGATATTTTCTTATAATTATTTAAGTGTATCAAAGTTTCTAAATGAGATTTGCTTAAAGAAAAAATATGATTTAGTTGTTATTCATGATTGGTTGTCTTCTATTGCTGGATTGATAATAAAACAAAATACGAAGTTGCCTGTTGTTTTTCATGTTCATTCAACAGAACAGCAGAGAACTGGAGGAGGAGGAAGTTCAACAATAAAACAACTTGAGATGGAAATGGCAAAAAAAGCAAATTCTTTAATTACTGTCTCTTATTCAATGAAAGAACATTTAATAGGTTTAGGTTATCCGCAGGAAAAAATAAATGTTGTCTGGAATGGTTGCGATACAAATAAATATAAATTAGAAAATGTGAATTTAGAGTTAGTTAGTAAGATAAAGAAGAGATACAAAATAAAAGAAAATGAAAAAGTAATATTTTTCATTGGAAGATTAACCTGGGTGAAAGGTGTTGAAAATTTGGTTTCAGGATTTCCATTTGTTTTGAAAAAATTTCCAAACACAAAGCTAATTATTTTGGGAAAAGGAGAAAAATATCAAGACCTTGTTGAACTTGTAAAGAGATATAACATTGAAGATAAAGTTGTAATAAGATCTGAGTTTGTTTCAGAAGAAGAGAGAATTGCACATTATGCTTTATCTGATGTTTGTGTTTTCCCAAGTTTTTCTGAGCCATTTGGAATTGTTTCTCTTGAGGCAATGGCGATGAAAAAGCCTGTAGTTGTCGGAGCCAGTGGAATCTCAGGATTTAAAGAGCAAGTTGTTCCAAAGGGAGAAGAACAAACAGGAATCCATGTTGACGGCAAAAGACCAGAAGATATTGCTTGGGGAATAATGGAAGTTTTAAAAGATGAAAACAGAGCAAAAAGAATGGGAGAAGAAGGTAGAAAAAGGGTTGAGAGAATTTTCAATCTTGATAAAGTTGCATTAGATACTTTTTCTTTATATAAGAAAGTTGTAAAAGCTTGAGTTATCTAAAATTAGATTTATTTTGTTTTTAAATTATGGAGATTGGAACAGTTGTATGCAAAGATGAAACACCAAATACAAACAATTTTTATTTTGTTGCAACAAAAGAGAGTAAAGTAAAAAAAGGTTTGTTTGTTCAAACAAAAACAAGAGAAGGGTTGCTTATTGGCAGGATTGAAGAAATCATAAAAACAAACAGATATTTCATGCAACCAGAAACAATTTCAAATTATGAAACCTCTATAAATTTACATTTCCCAACAGATAAATGGGAATTTCTTTTATGCAAAGTTTATTGCCTTGGAATTCTGAATGAAACTGTCAAAAGAGCTAATTATCCCGTCTCTCCAGGAGAAACAGTCAAAATTGCTGAGAATGAAAACCTGGAAAAACTCTTTAAATTTGATAAGAATGGTTTGAACATAGGAAAATTAATCGGACATAATTTAGAAGTAAAACTTAACTTAAACAGATTATTTCAAAAACATCTTGCAATTCTTGCTTTGTCCGGAGCAGGAAAAAGTTATGCAGTCTGCGTCTTAATTGAAGAATTGATAAAAAGAACAGATGCACAAGGAAAAGTTGGTATTCTCGTAATTGACCCTCATGGAGAATATTCCTCTTTTGCTTATGATGAAAACTTCTCTAATAAAACTAATTTGATTAAAGGAAAAGATATTAGGATAGGTCTTACAAATTTATCAACTTATTATTATACCTGGTTTCTTCCAAATTTAAGTTTTGCTCAGGAAAGAGATTTAATAAAAATTGTTGAAGAACTGAAAAAGAGCGGGGATGTTTTTGGAATTAGGGAAGTAATGCAGAAAATTGAAGAGAGTGAAAATATAAAGCAAGCAACAAAAGATGTATTATTTTCAACTCTTCATTCTCTAAATTCTATGAGATTGTTCGGGTATTATGATACTCCTTCAATAGATAGTTTAATTGTTCCTGGGCAAGTTTCTATTCTTGATATTTCTGAAATCACAAATGAAAAGAAAAAACAAATGATTGTCGCATATTTTTTAAGAGAATTATTTAATAAAAGAATAAAAAGAAAAATTCCTCCTTTCATTGCTTTTATTGAGGAAGCTCATAATTTTGCTCCTGAAAGAAGTTATAAGGAAAGCTTCTCAAAAGAAATTATAGAAAAGATTGCAAGAGAGGGGAGAAAATTCAATGGTTTGCTATGCTTGGTTTCTCAGAGACCTGTTCATCTATCTACAACAAGTTTATCACAGTGCAACACCCATATGTATATGCGAATAACAAACCCTTATGACTTAAAGCATATTGGAGAAAGTTCTGAAGGGCTAACTAATGAATTATTAAAAAGTATAACAACCCTTGAAGTTGGAGAATGTGTATTGGTTGGAGAGGCAAGTTCTTTTCCTTTATTTGCAAGAATCAGGGAAAAAGTTGTTAAAGACATAGAAACAAGAAAAAGTCTTGAAGATGAATGCATTGATTATTTTGAGAAAAAGAAAAATAATAGAAAGAATGTAAGAGATTTAATGGAATCTTGATTTATAAAAATAATTTAAATGTCGCAAGCTACTGTTGCTTTATAAATTCCGTCTTTTTCAACCTTAAATTTGTAATTTGTAATCCCCTTTACAACAGTTTCGCCTTTCTCTGGAGAAATTTTTTCTCCGAATGCAATAATTTTTCCTTTAAATCCTTCTTTTACTTCTTTAATATTAACTTTGAATTTGCACAGAAAAACTTCATTAATCTCGCTCTCTGCCAGCAAATTGGAAAGAAAGTTATAAAGAGTTTCTTCTAAAGTTTTTCCGTTAAATTCAAATTCTATTTTTTCTTTTGGTTCTATCTTATTTATCTTGCAAATAACTGAAAAAAGAGCCTCTGCAGAATTTTCAAACAATTCCTTTAAACTTGAACCATAGGATTCAAACAAAACATCTGAAGTCAAGTCATCAATAAATTTGTACTTCATAATTTACTTTAAAAATAATTATGGGATTGCTAGAAAAATACAGACCAAAAAAACTTGAGGAATTTATTGGAAACAAAAAAGCTGTAGAAGAAAGTTTATTTAGTTTGGGTAAGAAACCTTTGCTTTTTTTTGGAGCTCCTGGAGTTGGAAAAACTCTTTTATGTTATCTAATTGCAAAAAAACTCAATCTTGAGATTTACGAGATAAATGCTTCTGATTACAGAGATTTTGAAAGTCTAAAAAAAGTTTTGCTGATTTCAAAACATCCTTCTATATTCGGAAAGAAAAGATTGATTTTAATTGATGAGATTGATGGGTTGTCAGCAGATGATAAAGGGGCTATTGCTGAATTAATAAAAATATTTAAAGAAAGCAAAAATCCAATAATACTTACAGCAAATGATGTTTATATCCAAAAGTTAAAGAATTTAAGAAATTATTGTAAATTGATTCAATTCAACAAAGTTCCTTATCCTTCAATTGCAAAGTATTTAAAAAAAATCTGCGAGCATGAGAATATAGAATATGAAGAATCTATTTTAAAGAATATTGCTCAAAGATGCAATGGTGATGTAAGAGGGGCTGTTCTTGATTTAGAGAGTTTAATTTTAGATAACAAATTGTTATCATCTAATTTGCTCTCTCCAAGAGATTTTGAGGAAAATATTTTTAATTCTGTACGCCTAATTCTGAAAACAAAAAAAATTGATATAGCAAAAAAAGTAATGGATAATTTAGACAGACCTCCTGAAGATTTCTTTTGGTGGATGGAAGAGAATGTTGTTAAAGAATATGATAATGGAGATTTAAAAAGGGCTCTTGATTTTTTAAGTTTAGCAGATATTTTCAGGAGGAGAATTATAAAAAGACAGGACTGGGTTTTGCTTCACTATTATATTGATTTTATTTCAATTGGAATTGCCTTAGCAAAAAAAGAAACAATTCATAAATATGTGCAATATGGTTTTCCAACATATATTTCAAAAATGAGCATAATGAAATCAAAGAAGAAAGAGATGGAAGAAAAAATTGCAGAATTGCAGGAAAAAATGCATTGTTCAAAGAAAATTATAAAAGAAGAGTTGCCATATCTAAAGCAGTTTTTGGAATTATGAATATTGATTTATAATTAGAGAACTGCCAGTCATCTCTTTTGGTTTTTTAATTCCCATTAAATCCAAAATTGTTGGAGCAACATCTTTTTGTTCTCCTTTTCTGAGTTTAATTTTCTTCAAATCATTTGAAACAATTATAAAATTCACAGGATTTGTTGAGTGGCAGGGCTTAGGTTTTCCATTTTTATATAATTTATCTTCTGCACTTCCGTGATCTGCGGTCAAAATAAGAGTATAACCATTTTTTAATCCTGCCTTTACAACTTTTCCTGTACATTCATCAACAACTTCAACAGCTTTTATAATTGCTTTTTTTATTCCAGAATGGCCGACCAAATCGCAGTTTGCAAAATTTACAAGAATAAAATCATATTTTCTCTTTTTAATTTGTCTTATCAATTCTTCAGTTATTTTATAAGCGGACATTTCAGGTTTTTTATCATAAGAAGGAACTTTTGGGGAAGGAATTAAAATTCTTTTTTCTCCTTTATTTGGTTTTTCTATTTGAGAGTTAAAAAAATAAGTCACATGAGCATATTTTTCTGTTTCTGCAATTCTTAACTGCTTGAGATTGTGTTTTGCCAAGACCTGACCAAGATTGTTTTTAATTATTTCTTCTTCAAAGGCAAAAGGGCATTTGAAAGTTTTATCGTATTCCGTCATTGTTGTAAACAAAACTTTTGGATGAATCTTTCTCTTAAATTTATTGAATCTCTCACTGATAAAAGATTTTGTTAATTGTCTCGGCCGGTCTGTTCTGAAATTAAAAAATATTACTGAATCCTTGTCTTTTATTAAAGAAACTGGTTTTGAATCTTTTCCAACAATAACGGTTGGCTTAATATAATAATCCGTTTTATCTCCCCTTTTATAAGCCATATTTACAGCTTCAATAGCATTCTTTGCTTTGAATCCTTTTCCTAAAGTTAACAAATCATAAGCTTTTTTTGTCCTGTTCCAGTTATTATCTCTGTCCATTGCATAATATCTTCCAACAATAGTTGCAATTTTTCCTAATTTTAATTTTCTTGTCTCTTTTTCTATAATTTTTATATATTTCTTCGCAGATTTTTCTGGAACATCTCTTCCATCAGCAATGAAATGAATAAATGCATTTTTTAATTTTCTTTTTTTTGCAAGTTTAAGCAAAGCAATCAAATGATTTATGTGCGCATGAACTCCTTCATCAGAGCATAGACCAATCAGATGCAAATTTGAATTATTTTTCTTTGCAAAATCTATTGCATTTATCAAAACTTTATTTTTGAAAAAACTTTTGTTTTTAATTGCTCTGTTAATTTTCTCATACATCTGAATTACAATTCTCCCAGCACCCATATGAAGATGTCCAACTTCTGAATTTCCTTGAGTTCCTTTTGGAAGACCAACAGCTTCGCCCGAGGCTTTATTTTGAGTGTGCGGAAAATTTTTGATAAAATAATCAAAATTTGGGGTTCTTGCCTGGGAAATATAATTTCCTGGACCAGGAGGAGCAATGCCCCATCCATCCATTACAACTAAAATTATTTTTCTCATAAATATCTTTTAGAAAATAGTTTATGAAACTCCTAATAACAGGCGGTGCTGGTTTTATTGGTTCTAATTTGGTTGAAAAATTAATAGAAAAAACAGAAAATGAAATTATAATTATAGACAATTTATCTGGAGGAAGAAAAGAATTTATTGAGCCTTTTCTTGACAAAATAAAATTTCACAAAGTTGATTTATTAAATAATGCAGATAAATATTTTTCTGGGGTTGAGGAAGTTTGGCATCTTGCTGCTAATCCAAATGTAAAAGATTCTTCTCCTGAAACATTTTTCAAAGATTTAAAAATAACAAAAAATGTTCTTGAATCTTGCAAAAGAAACAAAGTCAAGAGAATTTTGTTTACTTCAAGTTCAACTGTTTATGGAGAATCAAAAATAAACACACCAGAGAATTGCGAGACAAAACCAATCTCTTTTTATGGGGCAACAAAACTTGCATGCGAATCCTTAATTTCAACTTATTGCTCCCTTTACAAAATTCAAGGTTTTATTTTCAGACTTGCAAATATAATTGGAAAGAATTCTACTCATGGTGTGATTTATGATTTTGTTCAAAAATTGTTAAAAAATGAAGAAGAATTGGAAATTTTAGGTGATGGAACTCAAACAAAAAGTTATCTTTCTGTTGAGGATTGCATAAATGGGATGCTGATTGCAAGAGATAAATCAGAAAATCTGATTAATATATTCAACCTTGGAAACAAAGATTGGATAAATGTTAAGGAGATTGCAGAAATTGTTGTTGAAGAAATGTTGGTTGGTGGATTAATTAAAGAAAGACCAAAATTTAAATTTACCGGAGGTGTTGAAGGAGGGAGGGGTTGGAAAGGTGATGTTAAGGAAATGTTGTTGGATATTTCTAAATTGGAAAAATTGGGTTTTAGACCAAAATATAATTCAAAAGAATCTGTTAGAAAATCTGTTAAAGAGACAATTCATAATAAAATTATAACAGTGTAATAATTCACAAATTAACCAGTTTTTAGAAATAAGAATGAAGCCACACTTTAAGTTGAAAAATTATAACAGTGTAATAATTCCACAAACTAAACCCCATCAAATTGAAAATTAAAATTATAACAGTGTAATAATTTTAGCGTCCATCCTATAAACAGAAAAGACCCCCCAATAATTAATAATTTCCACCACAAAACTTCCTATACCGAAATAAACAAATTCTATAGATAAAGATACACAACAACTATCTACAAATCAAAAGTAAATGAGATAAAAAATTTACTTAAAATTATTAAAGTTACAGAATAAACCTTAAACCTGTAAGCAGAGTTTTTAATATTTGAATAAATAATAAATAAAATATATTATATGTTATGATTGATAGTAAAGAAAAATTTTTCAAATCCGGAATAAAAGGACTAGATGAATTATTAGGAAAAGGTATTCCTGTTGGTTCAAGTGTGCTGGTAGAAGGCGGACCTGGTTCTGGTAAGACAATTTTTTGTTTACAGATTGTCAACAACACCTGTTTGAGAGGAAAAAAAGCTCTATATATGAGTTTTGAGGAACCAGAAGAAAGATTAAAAGAACATATGCATGGATTTGGATGGAATCCAGAAAAATTTGAAAAACAAGGGTTACTAAAATTAAAAAGATTCAATGCATTAGACATTGCAAGATCTGTTGAAGCCTTGCTTTCTGAAGCTAAAAAGGAATTATTAATAGATGTACATCCTATTCTGATACCAAGAGATTTTGATCCAGACCTTATTGTTGTTGACAGTTTATCTGCAATAGCAGCAGCTTTTGCCGGAAAACAAAGTAGATTTAGAATTTACATGGAACAATTTTTTAAATATCTAGAAAAATCAAATATTACAAGTTTTTTAATTAGAGAGGTTTCTCACCCAACACATCTTGGAGAATATTATTCAGAAAAAGGTGAAGCTGTAAGTTTTCTTGCAGATGGAATTATTGCTCTCTATAATATTGTAGATAGATTTGGCAAAAGAACTTCTGCTCTAGAAGTTATAAAGATGAGAGGAGTAAATATTAAGAAACGAATTGTAGAAATGAAAATTATTGAAAACAAAGGATGTATTGTTTATCCTAATTTGATAATTGGTGAAAAGATAAAGACAAGTTTCTCATTTACATAAACTTTTATTTTGAAATCTCCTTAAACTTTTTCTCAATCTTTTTTCTTCTTCTATAGATGTCTATTTCATAGGCAATTCTTTTTATTGGATTCTTTGGTTTCTTCATTTTCTTCTCAAGTTCTAAAAGTCTCTCTGTTATTTTATCTAAATCTTCCTCCTCCAAAGCCTCCACTCTTTCTTTTATTTTTGCTTGTTGTTGTTTTCTTTTTTCTATTTTCTCAAGTTTTTTTTCTTTTATTTTTGCTTGTTTTCTCTTTTCTATTTTCTCAAGTTTTTTTTCAGGTTTTTCAACTCTAGCAATCTTCTCTTTAATTAAAGGAATTTGTCTGTTAACATCTCTTATAAGTTCTCCAAATTTATCTATTCTTATATGGTAAGTATCTTCTCCTATTATTCCTTTTTCAAAGTAATCCTTCTGCGTTCTTGCAATTAACTCCTTCAAAATAACTTTTCTTAATTCTAATAACTCCAATTTTTTCTTCAATCTATAAACCTTTATTCTGTTATGTGTGACTACAAGAGTTATCAAAATTATAGCAATTGCTGCAATTATTTTCTTAAAATTTTCTCTAAGGAAATTTTCAAAGGTTTTTGACATTGCTTCATAGAAAGCTGCTATTCTTGCTGCCTTTGATTCTAATTCAGATAGTTTTGCATAAGTTTTCTCTATCAATATTTCACACTGTTCATATCTTTCATCTTCAAATTCTCTAACCGCATCTTTATAAATCACCTCAGCCTCACTTGTGTTAACATCACTATCTTTTATCCTCAATTTCAATGCATTTAGTTCATCCATCAGAAGAAAAGCCTTCTCTTTTATGTTTTTTATTTCATCTACATCATTAAAAATTTCGGAATAGTCTGGTTTTCCTCCTGCTTTTTCCAAGGCAACTTGCGCCTCATACAATTGTTTTGCTTTAAGATAAATATCGGAAACCCTTTCTGTAGATAAATTTGCCTCTTTCAATACCTTGATTACATATTCCGCTTCACGCAAACTATTATTGGCCTCTATTGCTTCTGTGGATAAACCAAAAACAGGAATTGTTAATAGAAATAAAATTAATACCAAACCTAAAATTTTTCCTCTCATTTTCCAAACAACCTTTTAAATAAACTATGTTTTTTTAATTTTTTTAATCTTTCTTTCTCAAACTCATCTTTAATTTTTTTTGTGTATTTTTCTCTTCTTTCCAAGGCTTTCATTCTTTCCCTTTTCAACTTTTCCTCTTTCATAAGTTCTTTCTTTTTTCTCTTCTCTTCTTCAATCATTTTCTTTTGTTTCTCCTGTTCCTCCTTTCTTTTCTGCTCTTCTAATTCTTTCTGTTTTCTTTTTTCTTTCAATTCCTCCAATCTTTTTTTCCTAATTTCTCTTCTTTTCTCAATCCATTTTCTGAATTTGTCTTTAAATGAAACTCCTTTTCTCTTTTCTTTTCTTAATTTCTCAAGTTTTTCCTTTTCTTTTATCTTCCTAATTTCTTCTCTTCTCTTTTGCTCTATCTTTTGTCTTATTAGTTCTTCTCTCTTTCTTTGTTCTTTTAATTCTTTTTGTTTCTGTTTTTCAATCTCTTTCTGTTTTCTTTTTTCTTTCAATTCCTCCAATCTTTTTTTCCTAATTTCTCTTCTTTTCTCTTTCCATCTTTTAAATCTTTCGGCTAGCGAATATCTCTTTTTTTCTTTTTTCTCCTTTCTTAATTTACTTCTAATCTTGTACCAAAATCTGGTTTTCTTTTCAATTTCTTTTTTTGCTTCTAATGTTGCAATTTTCTCTTGCACTTCTGAAAGTCTTTTTGCATAACTTTTTAATCTGTTTAAATAAACCATTGTTTCTAATTTTCCTTTCTCCAGATAGGCTTCCTGCATTTCCGATATTAATTTAAGCAATCTGTTTCTCTCTTGTTTTAATGCTTTCTCTGTACCCCTAATTTTAAATAGGTTTGCTTCCTTTGTCTCGTACGAAATTATATCCGAAACAACCTTACTTAATCTATTTTCATAGTGCCGCATTGTATCTGCATATTCATCCATTGAAAGTTTTTTAAGTTCAAAGCATTCTCTCTGGGCTTCCTTCATTAACCCTATTAAAACATTCTCCTCTTTCTTTAAAGTCTTTAACTTTGATTTTATTCTTGACAATTTCAGTTCAAAGAATATTCCGATAAACAATAGTATTAAAACACCTGTTAATACTCCCAACTTAAGCCAATTTGTTTTTATGAAATAACCTATTGAAAATTCTCCTTTTGTTTCTGCTGCATATACTAATTTTGCTTCCTGCACTCTTGAGAGAGCTGTTGCATAATCCCCTCTTGCAAAAGCAGCCTTTGCCAGATTCAAAAGTCTCTTTGTTTTTTCAACTTTTATTTCTCTTTCCTCTGCTTCTTTTATTAATTGTTCTATCTCTTTAATTCCGCTATTTGCTAAATACGCTTTTTCTTTTATTTCTGAAATTTTGTTAAATATTTCTTCTGTTTTTACATAATTCTTATTTTCTATTGCCTCCTCAGATTCCTTTATTAGCTTCTTTATATCCTCTGAGTAAAAGTTAAGGTTATTAAATTCTTCCAACACTTCTCTGCTTCTGTTCAAATTTCTCTCTGCTTCAAGTTTTGAAATCTCATGGATGATCAATGTCACCAATCTGTTCTCTTTTAAATCTGTGATTTTCTTTCTTGTTATATTATTTTTTGTTGTTGTCTCATTTATTGTTGCAATAATTGTGAAGTTTAAATAATATGTTCCTCTTGTAAAGTATTTCGGTGCTATAATCTGAACTGTAAAATTATAACTTCCATTTACAGGAATAAAATCAACATGATCCGGTACCAGAGATAAATAATTAGACAAATATCCAGAAACATTTATTTTTACATTCTCCATTCTGCCATCAAAAATATTTTTTATTGTCAAAGTGAAGTTCTGCTGCTCTTTTCTCACAACTTCAAATGTCTCCTCTGTTTGCATTAGTTTTTTCTTTTGTTCTGTTGTTAATCCGATGGCTCCTGTTTCACCTCTTCCTCCACCTCCCCCAACATAAGTTGTTTCTTTTTCTACTTTTGGTTTCCCTTCTACTGGAATGCAAATTTGTTTTAAGTTCTGCTCTACAGCACAATTTGAGCAGTTTGTAATCAAATTAAAGCAATAACTTCCTGTCTCTACACTATCACTAACAGAAATTGTAAAAAGATAGTTTTTATAATTATTTCCAGATTCGCAACTGAAAAGAGATTCTTTCTTTTCTACTGGTTTTATTACAAAGCCTGACGGCAAATTTGAAAAGAAAACAGATAAATTAACAGCGCTTTCATTTCCTATGTTCTTTATTCCTATCCATAAATCAATAGAATCCCCTGCATTCACTGTTTCTATTTTTGAACTTCCGGAAAATTCAAAATAAGGACCGGCAGCTATTATTTTTACCTGCGGATTAAGAGTTATTGTTGTTGTATAATTTGTGTTATTTTCTGTACAATTTATACAAGAGCAATCAACAGGAATTTCTATATCTACAGTGCCTAATTCCTCTCCTGTCGCATTTATTTCTCTTGTTTCTGTAAGTGGTGGATTTTCTAAAAGAACTTGCGAACTATTATAATAAAAACTCATATCTCTTGATGTAGTTATATCTGTTGAATTTGGTAATTCACAAGTATAATTAAAGTCCCCTGTGTTTTCAAAATTAACAATCCCAAGAGTAAAGTTCTGGTTAATTATTGCAGTGTCCGGAACTCCTGTAATATTAACTGAAATTGTATAATCAAACCAGACCTGCAACAATCCAGTTAAATTCTGCTCGCTGGAATTTATTTCATTTCCACTTGTATCATTTGCCCAGACATAATAAGTCCAGTTTCCTTTTGTCCAGTTCTCCAATATTACTTCATAGGTTCCGCTTCTATTTGTTCCTGAACTCAAATTCATTTCTGTTTTATTCCAATCTGTTGTATTTAGAGAATCATTCCTTCTATAATAAAGCAGAACTTTATCTATTCCCAAATTATCTGTTACTTCAGCTGAAATTGTGATATTTTCTCCTGGATCTAAATTCCCTAAACTTGTCGGAGAATGAGAAATTGAAGTTATATTCGGGCTCTCTGTGTCTTTCACCGACAAATTTATCTTTGTCCAGTTATTATTCAAAAGCCAGTCAAAAACTGTTATGTTTAAATAAATATAACCTGCAGGCAAATTTGTTAAATTAAATTCTGTTCTGTTCTCTGTGAAGTTTAAATTTCTTTCCTCATCTTCTTTAACTTCATAATTTATATTCAAAGTTGCATTCTTTAATCCATCTATTCCCCAGTTCTGGGAGTTATCTCTGAATTCTAAAACACAAGTAATATTGTCTCCTTGAGTAACATTCAAAGTCCTGTTTGTTACATTCTCTTCTGTTCTGTTTTCTGTTCCATTTATTGTGCATGTTGAATTTATCAAATAAGGAGGGGTTGTATCCAAGGTTAATTTCCTTGTCTCTGAATTTGTTGTGTTTAATTTTGTCCCATTAAACAAATCTGTTACAGAAACATTCCAGTAATAAATTCCATCTGTCAGGTTTATTTCATAACTATTATTTGTTGTGTTTGTTTCATTTATCAAACTTTCAGTGTTATAAATTGTTAAATTATAGGTTAAATTGTCAGAATCTGAATCTGAACCGCTCCAGGTAAATTTAATTGTCTTGTTTGTTAAGTTTGCATTGTTTTCAGGAGAAGTTAAAGAAATCTCTGGAACAATATTCGGAATTGTGGTTTCTTTTGTTGTGTTTGTGCAATTGCTTCCTCCTGACAAATTTCCATCGCAAATTTCTATTGTTACATTTATTTTCTGGTTCGGAATTATCCAAGAATCAGTTGAAATATTTCCAGAACACTTTGCTTCTAAGTTCGTTCCATAGTTAATATCCATCACTCCGGTTTTATTGCCCTGATTATTTTCATCAAAATAATAAATCGTGCAATTTTTGAAATCTGTTTCATTATCATAATCTGTTGCAATTGTTGAAACCAAAATTCTGTGCCCTTCATAGTTACTAACTGTTATATTACTTAAATCCGGAGGATAATTTAAAATAGTTACATTATCTGAACAATTTTCGTCTGAGATTGCATTATATTCATCTTTGACCTGCAAGCACACACTCCAGTTCTCTCCTTTTTTTGTATTTTGATGTTGTAAAGTTCCATCAACAGTTGTTTTGTTTTTTGCTCCATTTAAATACCAGTCAAATGTTCCATTACTTATTTCATCATTTTCTGGGTCGCTTGCATTCACGATTACATTTAAATCTGTTGTTGTATCCGGACTTGCCGGGGTTATCCAAATTGCATTAATATTTGGTTTCTGGTTTGGGATTTGGTGAGAATCTGAAGTAGACACACTTGCACCGCCATAGTCTGTAAAGGTTATTGTCACTTTGATTACCTCTCCAACTGTAAAGTTCTGATTTGTCTCAGGAGAAATATTGTACTCACAAAGATAATTGTTTGAATCTATCTGTGTCAGATTTCCTGCTGTTGTGTTTGAACTTTCTCCATCATCCAAATAAACAGTGCAACTCTCAATATTATCAGCATCTGCATCATAAACTGTTGCATTTGCTTTAAAAGTGTGATTTCCAAGATCAGTAAAACTTATGCTTTGATTTATTACAGGCTGTGAATTTGCAACTGTGAATGAATCACTTGTTTTTGAAATTTCAAAAGAATCAGAAGTTGTTAAGTTCCA
>Ga0180300_10000126_pt1 | contig 29055 bp, 27 predicted proteins | sample GuaBasSediGuay15_FD_121798 | JGI IMG/M metagenome (GOLD analysis project Ga0180300, IMG submission 121798) | Subseafloor sediment microbial communities from Guaymas Basin, Gulf of California, Mexico - Guay15, Core 4569-2, 21-24 cm | ecosystem: Environmental > Aquatic > Marine > Hydrothermal...
AAGTAGAAATAACCTATCAAGCTTCTATCTCCTCGATTGTACTGATTTGATTCGACCACCGATCTTCACTGATATTTTGTAATAAATTGGTAGAGAAGAGTATCTAAGGTGTTAGAATGAAGTTAATCGAGATAGAAAAGTATAGAGTGCTAATGACCGGCAATGAAGCGATAGCTAGAGGTCTCATAGAGGGAGGAGTAAGCGTCGCAACAGCCTATCCTGGAACTCCTAGTAGTGAGATATTGAGCGCCCTTGTTAGAATTTCAAAGGAAAATGACTTACCAGTTTACGCAGAATGGGCTGTAAACGAAAAAGTGGCCTTTGAAATATCCTTCGCTGCCTCATTGTGTGGTTTAAGGGCAGCGGCAATAATGAAGCACCTTGGTACGCATTGGATTTTAGATCCCCTAGCGGTTTCTGCGGTCACAGGGATAAAAGGGGGTCTTGTTGTAGTTTCTGCAGACGATCCTGCCCCCTTGAGTTCTCAAAGCTCAACAGATACCCGAAATCATGCAAAATTAGCTCACATAATAGCTGTAGAGCCCTCTGATCCAGCAGAAGCAAAGGAACTAGTCAAAGAAACAATAGATATCTCAGAGAAAGTAGGACTCCCAGCTATTTTCAGATATACAGATAGAATTGCGCACGGTAGAGCGCCAATAGTTTTGGGCGAATTGAATGAAGGGATGCGTAAAATAGTACCTAACTTCAAAAAAGATCCAGACAAGCTGGTTTCAATCGCACCTAATGCAAGAAAGAACATCCCTGAGTTGTTCAAGAAGTTGGAAAAAGCTAAAGAGCTTGTATCCAAGCCTCCATGGATAATTAGGGAGGGTTCCTCCAGCGGAGAATTTGGTATAATAACTTCAGGAAGCCCATATCACGATGTAAAGGAAGCCCTCTCTTTAATGGGAATCGATGAAGTTCCTCTCCTAAAATTATGCGTATCCAATCCCTTGCCCGAAAAACCCATATCAGATTTCTTATCCAGCGTAGATGAGGTTTTAGTTGCTGAGGAACTGGATCCAATTATAGAGTTAGAGGTATTTCGGATAGCATTTTCAAACGGTATCCCGGTTAAAATCTATGGGAAAAGCACTGGACACTTAAAACCTTATGGAGAGCTAACTACAGATAAAATACTCCGCGCTCTCCTATTAATGCAAGGAAAGAACCTCGATTCCATGCCTTCAAAGACAGTCGCAGGAGATGTGCCAAGAAGGATACCTCAGCTTTGCTCCGGTTGTTCTCACAGAGGTGCCTACATTTCGATAAAGAATGCCCTTAAAAAGGCCTTTGGAGGCCGCGGGATAGTTTTGGGAGATCGTGGATGTTACAATCAAGGGGGAAATCCTCCCTTAAGAGCAATTGACACGGCAATTGCCATGGGCTCCAGCATCGGAATGGCTGTTGGTTTGGCGAAGTCAGGACTCAATGAGCCGATAATCACTGTAATTGGAGATTCTACTTTCTTCCATGCAGGGATACCCCCACTAATTGATGCTTATGTACACAAAGCCCCGATAGTTGTAGCCCTGTTAGACAATTCCTGGACATCTATGACCGGTCATCAGCCCAATCCGAGAACAGGTAGGAATGCAATGGGCGATCCGGCTCCAACTGTCCTTCCAGAGAGGATAGCTGAGGGAATAGGCATTCAATTCATCCAAGTAGCGGATCCTTATGATATCGCCGAATCTGAAAAGGCAATAATTAGAGCCTTGTTAGCTGCAAAAGAAGGACCCGCGATGGTTATATTTAGGAGAGAATGCGTCCTTCAGGAGCTTAGAAGACTTAGAAAAGAGGGAATTCGACCGGAACCACTTAAAGTTGATCCAACAAAATGCACTGGATGCCGTACATGCATAAAAATAGGATGTCCTGCTCTAGAATTCAACTTCACCACTAACAGAGCGAGAATTATAGAGGAAAAGTGTGTGGGATGCTCTATTTGTGCCCAAATATGTCCATCTAATGCCATTCTACCCAAATCCAGGGAGGTGTAGAGGTATGAGGAATGGAGTCGTTAGCATTATACTGGGAGGGGTTGGGGGGCAGGGACTAAGAGTAGCCTCTAGAATTCTGGGCGAGGCAAGTGTGCGAGCAGGCTTCGATGTGAAAATAAGAGAAAGTCATGGTCTTGCACAAAGGGAGGGTTCTGTTGTAAGTCATGTTAGAATAGGAAAAGAAGTTCACTCCTTCCTCACTCCACAGGGAACTGCTCAAGCTTTAGTATCTTTAGAGATGTCAGAAGGAGCCAGAAATATCGGATATTTGAGACCTAATGGCGTAGCTATTCTCAATGATAAACTGCTATATCCTGTATCTTACTACACGGGAGAAGCTGTTTATCCGAATAAGAAATGGGTTCTTTCGGCGTTCAAACATTATGGAGCAAAGTTGTTTCTGATAGATGCAGAATCTCTGGCCAAAAAGGCTGGAGATTTAAGATCTACTAATGTTGTTATGTTGGGTGCTCTGGCAGCATTAGATGTGCTGCCTTTTTCCTCTAAATTTGTTTTGGAGGCCGTAAGGTCCGTAATTCCTCATTCTGTTGATGTTAACGTGAGGGCTTTTAAGTTAGGTATAGAAGCCGCGAGGTCGATGGATTATGAGACCTAATAGGTCTGTTGGTATAGTTGGATGGGGGGCTTATGTTCCAAAATATAGAATAACCTCTAAAGAACTTGCCAGAGCTTGGGGAAAGGATTGGAAGAAGTATGCAGCTAGGATCTTGGTTGAAGAGAAAAGCGTTCCAGGAATAGATGAAGATACATTCACGATAGCCTATGAGGCGGCCAAAAATGCTATTAGAAGAGCAAGGGTAGATCCTAGCGAAATTAAGGCCGTCTTTGTAGGTACGGAATCTAAGCCATATGCTGTAAAACCAACTGCAACGATGCTTGCAGAGGCGCTTATGATAGGAGGAGAAGAAAGGCTCACCCTTGGAGCAGATTTTGAGTTCGCTTGTAAAGCAGGATCAGAGGCGATGCAGGCCGTTATAGGCTTGGTTGGTTCCAGAATGATAGACTATGGGCTCGCTGTAGGAGCAGATACAGCACAAGGAGCTCCAGGCGATGCACTTGAATATACAGCATCTGCCGGCGGGGCTGCCTTTGTGATTGGTACAGAAGACAAATCTGTAGCCAGAATTGTTGGTACCTGTTCCTATGTTACAGATACTCCAGATTTCTGGAGAAGGCAGTTAGCCAAATATCCCTCACACACAAGTGGCTTTACAGGAAAGCCAGCTTACTTCACTCACATAATAAATGCATCGAAAAAACTCATGGAGGAGATGGGCACAAGTCCGAAGGATTATGATTATGTGGTATTCCACCAGCCAAACGGGAAGTTTCCACTTAAGGTTGCTAAGATGCTAGGCTTCACTGAAGAACAAGTTAAACCAGGGTTGATTACTCCCTTTATAGGAAATACCTATAGTGCTTCCTCCATGATAGGGCTTGCCGCTGTTTTGGACATAGCCAAACCTGGTGAGACGATACTAGTCACCTCTTTTGGTTCGGGTGCAGGAAGCGACTCTTTCCACATCGAAGTTTCCGATAGGATAGAAGAGGTCAGAAATTGTGTGCCTAGAGTGATAGACTTCATCAAAAAGAAGGTCTACGTCGATTACGCGATCTATTCGAGGAATAGAAGGATGATAATAATGCCTGCAGGCATTGGAGACTACTGAGGTGAAGAGTTTGCAGAAACCAACAATCGCTGGAGTTGGCTTCACGAAAATAACTGCACACTGGAAACAGAGTTTAAAGGATCTAGCATCGGAAGCAGCTGTAAAAGCACTTAATGATGCCGGAAACCCTGAAATTAACGCCATCATCGTAGGAAACATGCTGTCTGGCATTATAAATGGCCAGGAAAATCTTGGCAGCTTGGTGGCAGAAAGCATAGGACTTAGTGGAGTGTCAAGTGTTAAAATCGAGGCGGCATGCGCATCTGGATCAGCAGCAGTTATGTGGGCGTGCTTAAGCGTTCTTTCAGATCTTTTCGATTCAGTTCTTGTGGTGGGGGTAGAGAAAATGACTGATGTTACTGACAACGAAGATGTGACCTCGGCGTTGGCAACTGCTGCAGATTACGACTACGAGGTTTTCTTTGGAGCCACTTTTCCCTCGTTAAATGCAATGATAATGCGCAGTTATGCAAAAACCTACAATTTGTCTCCAGAAGATTTCGGATACCTTCCAATCTTAATGCACAAGAACGCTGTGGATGTCTCCCATGCACAGTTAAGGTTTCCGATAGATATGGATGGTTATCTTAACTCTCCAATGGTATCAGATCCTTTGAAATTGTTTGACTGTGCCCCGATAGGAGATGGAGCAGCGGCATTAGTAATAACGAAAAAAGATGGGGCCAAAAACTCAGACCATCTTGTTGAAATAGCTGGTTTTGGTTCAGCTACAGATACTCTTGCGACATACAGAAGAGAGGATCTGTCTCGTCTTAGGGCAGCAGAGCTTGCAACAACGAGGGCCTTATCTATGGCGGGGCTGGAGTCAAAGGATTTTGACATAGTTCAGATACATGACGCCTTTAGTGTGATAGGATACCTAAATCTTGAGGCTTTAGGTATCGTAGAAAGGGGTAAAGCCCACGAGTTCGTTGCCTCAGGGGATGCCGAGAGATCGGGCGCTCTTCCAGTCAACCCAGAAGGAGGCTTAAAAGCAAGAGGTCATCCAGTGGGTGCTACCGGCGTTTATCAGATAGCAGAACTCGCTTTGCAGCTATCAGATAGGGCAGGACCTTCACAGATCGAGAATCCAAACGTAGGGGTTGCGATGAACGTGGGTGGAACGGGCTCTAACGTGTTTGTTCACATTCTAAGGAGGGTTGAGTGAGATGTGGGCGTATAGGTTGAATATCCCAAGTCACTGGAGGCTTCTATCAGAGAGATATAGGCTTGCTGGCGGTTATTGTGAGAATTGCGGGCATAAAATGTTCCCAAAACAGAAAATATGCCCTAAATGTGGGTCAGAAAAGATAAAACCTGTTGAATTACCTAGAAGGGGCAAAGTAATCACGTACACAATAGTTCAAACACCACCCAGAGGATTTGAGTATTATACTCCTTACATCCTAGCAATAATCGAACTCGAAGATGGAACAAGGGTTTTCGGTCAACTAACAGACATAGAACCCTCAGAAATCCAAGAGGGGATGGAAGTTGAAATGACTATAAGAAAAGTAAGAGTTAGCGGGGAGTCTGGCGCCATAGCTTACGCATATAAGTTCCGTCCATTGGAGTAAAAACAAAACCCCCTCCAAACCTTTTTCTTTACAAATAGTAATGCGGTAGTGATATGCCATTATCTTATAGAGGTTGTGCTAGAGAGCTACTTCAAGTCAAAGGTATAGAGGACTACGATCTAATCCGCATTATTCGTAGAGACGGAGTGGAGTTAAGCGGAATCTTAATACCCAGAGCCAAGCTGGAAGATGACAAACATATCGTCTTAAAACTTAGAAATGGGTATAACGTAGGAATCTCGATAGAATCCATTTCAGAAATAGAATTGCTGAGTAAACGAGGCGAGATAAGAAAGGAAAAAGGAAAAATTACTCATGAAATACCTGTAGGAAAATTACCTAGGGTTCCTCTGATAGTTACTGGAGGAACTATAACCTCAAAGGTTGACTATGCGACTGGAGCAGTTAAACCATATGAAAGACCAGAAGAACTACTAGATCTTATTCCAGAAATATCGGAAATAGCAAACCTCTCATATATCCCACTTATGTCGATCTTTAGTGAGAACATGACTGCCCAGCAATGGATAAGGATCGCAAAAGAAGTCGAAAAGGAAATAAACTCAGGATCAGAGGGGGTTATCATCGCACATGGAACTGACACAATGCATTTTACCGCAGCTGCACTATCCTTCTTGTTAGAAGGGTTGTTCAAACCGGTCATCCTTGTAGGTGCTCAACGCTCGATAGATAGGCCGTCTACAGATGCGGTTCTCAACTTATTTTCAGCGGTTAAAATGGCTGTGGAGGGCCCCATAGCTGAATCAATGATAGTAATGCATGGGAGTCCTTCTGATGATTATGCTTATGCAATAAGAGGAGTTAGGGCAAGGAAAATGCACACTTCAAGAAGAGATGCATTCTTGAGCATAAACGAGCCGCCCCTTGCGAAAATAACCCGAAAAAGTATTGAGATAATAAACAAGAGTTACAATAAGAAGCGCAAAGATGGGGAAGTAAAAGCAACAGAAAAAATGCAGGATAGAGTCGCTTTAATATATTCTTGGCCAGGAATCTCCCCCGATTTCCTGGATTTCATTGTAGAAAAGGGATATTTTGGTCTTATTTTGGCTGGAACTGGCCTTGGACATGTTCCAACGGTTCTCATTCCCAAGATAAGAGAGCTAACAAAGGATGGAATTCCTGTCGTAATGACATCACAATGCCTTTTTGGGAGGACAAATTTGAATGTTTACGAAACTGGACGACTTTTGCTCGATGCTGGGGTAATACCAGTAGGAGACATGCTGCCTGAGGTAGCTCTAGTCAAGCTAATGTATGTAATGGGTAAAACAAGCGACATTGACGAGATAAAGAGGATGATGGGGGAAAACCTTAGGGGAGAAATTAGTAAGTTCCTAAGTATAACTGTTTTTCCACCAGGGAGAGGTTTCTAATGTTTGACTACCGGGCTCTCGGTCTGAAAGTAGGAATAGAGATACATCAGAGACTAAACACCCATAAACTCTTTTGTAACTGTCCTTCTCTTCTCAAAGAGGAAGAACCACCTCTTTGGTTTAAGCGCAGGCTTCGAGTTTCAAGGAGCGAACTTGGACTAATAGATCCCGCTGCTAAATTTGAACAGCTAAGGGACAGGGAGTTCTTGTATGGAGTTTACCCTGACACCATATGTGAAGTAGAGTTAGATGAGTGTCCTCCCCTTCCTATCAACGAGGAGGCTTTGACCACCTCTATAGAAGTAGCTCTCATGTTAAAAATGAGCGTGATAGACGAAATTCACGTTATGAGGAAGATCGTAATAGATGGAAGCAACACCACAGGTTTTCAGAGAACTGCACTGGTGGCTGTAGGTAATGAGAATAGCTACATTGAGACAACCTACGGTCCTGTAAGGATAAAAACACTTTGTTTGGAGGAGGAATCAGCCTTTATAGTTGAGTCTACACCACTTAAAGCCAAATACAAGCTGGATAGGCTAGGGATACCTCTAGTGGAAATAGCTACAGAACCAGACATCTGGCACCCAGAACAAGCCAAAGAAGCTGCTTTAAGGCTCGGAAGATTACTCAGAGCCACAGGAAAGGTTATGAGAGGTATTGGCACAATAAGACAGGATCTCAACATCAGCATCTCCAAGGGAGCCAGGCAAGAAGTGAAAGGGGTGCAAGAACTCAATGCCATACCTGAAATCATAAATCGAGAAATCCAAAGGCAGATTTCGCTACTAGAAATTATGAAAGAGCTGAAAGCAAGAGGACTATCTGATGATGCCTTTAACGGAAGGATCTTGGAGGTGACGGATCTGCTACGAGAGGTTTCTACAGGCTTCGTTAAAAGAGCCATAAGCCGAGGCGAAAGAGCTTATGGAGTTCTACTCCCTTCAATGAAGGGAATTCTAGCAAAGGAGATTCAGCCAGGAAGAAGGTTTGGAACCGAGTTGTCAGATTACGCAAAGGTCTTTGGAGGTGTTGGAGGAATTATTCACTCAGACGAAGCCCACTCTTATGGTTTTGAAGAAGATCTCATAGCGAAGATCTTGAAAGAGTTAGGGGGCGGATCGGAAGACGCATTTGTACTTGTTCTATCATCTGAAAAAGTGGCCAAGCTCGCTCTTAATGCGGTTTTAGAAAGAGCTAGGCTAGCACTGAGGGAAATTCCGACAGAAACTAGAAAGCCTCTTCCAGACGGAAATACCTCTTTTTCGAGACCCCTTCCAGGTTCAGAGAGGATGTATCCGGAAACAGACATTCCTCCTATAAATTCCAAAGCAATCGTAGAAAAAGTATCTCAAGCTCTTCCAGAATACCCAGAAGATACAATAGCTCGTCTCATAGATACTTATGGAATAAGTCAAGAACTTGCCGAGTTGCTATTTGACAGCTGGAGATTCAAGTTATTCGAGGAGATCGCTAGCAACTATCCAAAGATATCTCCAAGCTTTATAGCAACTACTCTCACCTCTACCCTCACAGCTCTAAAAAGGGAGGGAATTCCCATAGAGAAGCTGGAAGATCGAACGTTCATAGAAATATTTGCGTATCTAAATGAAGGTAGGTTGGCAAAAGAAGCAATACCGGAAGTTCTAGCTGAATTAGCCCTAGACAAAACCGTTTCATTGGAAGAAATAGTTTCTGAGAGATACATGACAATGGAACAATTAGATAAAATCATAGATGCCAAAATAGCCGAGCTCCAGAGGGAAATTTCTGAGAGAGGCGAGAGGGCATACGGAATGTTAATGGGTAGAGTCATGGCAGAGGTAAGGGGAAGGATAGATGGGGCTGTAGTAAGCAAGAGGGTTAAGAAAAAACTAAGTGAGTTCCTCCAAAAAACTCAGAAATAATCCAGGAGTGAACCCCTTTTTACTCCAGACATCACTTCCCTGAAACTAGTACCTAACGCTCCAAGTAACTGACCAAAAGTTGTTTCCATGATCTCTAAGTACTTATCCAAGTCTAAATCTTCTTTCTTCGCAAACTCAACGGGTTTAACTCCATTTTTATCTTTAGTTTTAACGAAGGAAATGACAGCTCCTGGCTGTATTCTTATACCTTTTCTCCTTTCTAGCATCATGGCTGCCTTCACATGTTGAGGTGTAGTCTTAACGTAGCCATCCGTGGGTTTAGTTAACATGACTTCAAAGGCAACCTCTTGTAAAGAGAACTCACCTCTTTCAAGTTTATCGCACCATCCCCTTATGACAGCAAAAATCTCTTGTTTAGCGTTTTCTAGATCTTTCTCGTCTCTAACATCCTTAAGAATGGAAATTACATCTTCAAACGCTCTTCTAACAAAGGCAGGAATGTTCCTTTTCTTTCCTAACAAACCCTTTATTTCGACGCTACCATCTTCTAAAACTCCGAGATAATTCTTCTTAAGCTCAGAAAGAATAACATACCTGTACACTTTATCTAGTTCTAATTCTATCCCCAATTTTTCATGTATTTTCTTACAGAGTTCCTCTATCTTCTCTTTTGGAGCGTTCTCAACGAATAAACTGTCGGTATCACCATAAATAACTCTCAGCCCCTCTTTCTCGGCTTCTTCTATCGAAGCCATTATGGCCTTCCTACCAATTGCAGTAATCATCTCTGCGGTGGGAGGAGAGTATAGTGGAAAGTTTTCGTATCCAAAAACCCCGTATGAGGCGTTAAGGAGTACTTTCAATCCTCTTTGAACAGCACCATACCAGTCTCTCTCTGTAGGGCTCTTCGTTGGATCCTTTTCTATCCTCTTATACCATCTAACTCTAAGATCTCTTATCGTTTTAATGAGGTCTGGAATTATCCCTAAGCCCTTTCTACAGACCCAGTGTGGTAGATCCTCCACTGGTCTATTAGTTCTACAATCTTCATGTGGACAGTTTATCGTCTCAAAACTTATTCTCCAAGTCCCAATAATGCTTGGATACATGCTGGCGAAATCCAGTACCGAGACATTGAAGTGAGGGCCTGGAACGGGCTCCAATACAAGAGCTCCCTTGTACTTTTTCCCCTCAATAGTTGCCTTGGTGAACGTTTCTCTTCCTCGAATTGCTTGAATCTCCTCTGGATTTGGTATTAACCAACCTCTCCTCCGATATTCGTAAAATATCATGTTTGAAATCCACTTTGATATGCCGTATCTTGCTACATCCTCAATTGTTAGCTTTGAAATCCTTGAAAACACAAACAAGAGCCTAATTAGAGAGTTGTTATCTATTGTACCAAGTTTTAATGTTAAATATGCATCCTGAAAGGAATACTCCGCTAATTGCTCTGGGGGAAGATCTGGAATGTTAGATTTATCCACCTCTATTTTCCTCTCATTTAATAGTGCCTCGGCTATTTCATCAAGAGTAGCCCCGATGTATGCATTGTTGAAAATGTATACTCTAATGGAAGAATTCCTAAACAATTTGTAAAGATCTATGTGAATTCCTGTTTCAACTGTGACCTTATCCCTTTCCTTTTTTATTATATTAGACTTAATTCCAAGTTCTTTTGCCCTCTCCGCTAGATAAGGTAGATCAAAATCATCACCATTAAACGTCAAAATTAAGGGATATGAGCTAATTATGTTAAAAATTTCCTTAATTAGTTCTTCCTCTCTCTCATGAACTATTATACTTGCCCCTAGATGTGTCTTACTTTTCTCAGGAGGTCTTCCTCTTTTTAATAGATGGACTTGCTTTAATCCATCGTTTCCACTGAGTGAGACGGAGATTATTGGCCATTTGGCATCTTTAGATCTGGCAATCATCCCTCTTGGCGAAGCTACCTCGATATCTAAGGCAAGAATTTTCAACTTAGGAGCTGGCTGCCTGAGCAAAGGTATGAGTCGCTTAGCAAATTCCAATTCTTCTTTTCCACCAGACAGAAGTTCAATTATTTGTTGATCTTCAGCCTCAAACTTACATGAGAGTTCTACTTCATTTGGACCCTTTATCAAGTATAGAGCCCCTGGTTCTAATCCAGTATCATATATGTAGCAGTTGTAGTACTTGATGTTTGCTTCCCACACGCGATATCCCTCAGATTTAAGCGTTTCTCTAATGTTATTAGGAGAACCACCAATTGCCAGGGGATCCTTTGCTTCTACCTTAGTTAGTACTACGTTTCTATCCTCTAATACATTGAACTTGTTGACGCTAGTAATCGAATGGACTCTAGACATCAAGTTCTGCCCGAGGATCTCTTTAATCCTTTCTGGAGGAGCGTCTGTTAGAAGATAGGGCCTATGACCAGTCCAATCGATCATAAAAAAGATCTCTTGTCTTTCGGGATCGAAAAACTTGAGTCTAGCAGCTTTGGAGTTTCCTTCATAATCCACTGAGAGTAAGTATGCGTTTCTAATCATTAAGACACTAATATCTAAGTCTCCTATCGTGCTTTTTAGGATTCCCTTCGTAAATTCACGAAACTATCTTTTAATATCGGATTTGCTTTTGCAAGAGGATAGGTGTTAAACATGAGAAAGCCCTTAAAACAATTGACTATGGTGCTCTTTTTGTCTCTAACGATCTCTCTCATACAAGCACAAGCTCAACCACTTACTTCTGGAGAAAGCATTGTAAACTTAGAAATCCTTCAAGATAATTCGATAGAGCTAAGCGGGGTTTGGAGTAAGCCTATTCGACCTTGGGAAATAGCCTCATATCTTGCCAGAGGAATACCCATGTCCTCAGATCTAGTATATGTAGGAAATTTATCTATAGTAAGGCAAGAAGGTGACAGCAAATTAAGAGGGAAATTAATTGCTACAGTCTATCCTAGATTAAACCCTCGCGAGGTCAGACCCGATATCATCAAGGAGTTCCAAGCAAAGAACCTGCTTACTAAGTCGAAAATAGTCGATCTATTGGCAACACTTTATGGCGAAGATATGTTAGTGTTTTATGGCATTGAAACAGAGCTGAGAGATGTAAACGTTACTTCATTGCTATATGGAAACATCACAGTTACTATGCTAATGATAAATGCAACTGTTGAGAGCTCAGCAAAATTCATAGAGTCTTTAGACTTAACTTTCTTTGCAAGAATGGTCTCTGAAGATCTCTACGTTATAACATATTCGGCGAACCTATCAACCTCACCCATATCTCCATCAGCAAAAGAAGGACACTTAGTTCTTGATTTAGAGCCAATTGTTAACTTTTTCCCTCCAGATACCATAGCACTGCTAAGGTTGAATTTAACCAACTACTCTCTAAGACTTATTGGAACCGATCCCGAGGCCACTTTGTTAACTTCCCAATATGCTGAGATACCCTTTATCCCCATAGAAAAAGGTACATTAAAGTTGTACTTTGAAAAAGTTGGCATATCTTTATTTATCTGGATTTCAATTGCACTATCGCTTGTTATCGTAGCAATCGTAGTAAGTACTAAGTTTTTCAGATTAAGACTTGCAAAGCTTCTACCATTCAAATAAAGAAACTTAGAAAGCCGTGTCTTGCTAAAGTTGCAGGAAAATTTGAAGGAATTTCTATCTTTTAAGGCATTTAATGTCCTGTTAACTCAATCAAAGGGCTAGATTGCATTTAATTGAATTATGCTTCTAAGAAAATCAAGATATACGGAAAATAATGCTCTTTCTAAGAGTTATTTGAAAAATACTCTTAAATAGACAGATCTCCCGCCTAGTCAAAACTCAGGAAAAAGGGTTTAACTTTTAAATACAATAAGCCAAGAGTTGTCCGGCGAACCCATAACTGGGATAGTGGGATGTACATTGCCAACGTTTGGATATTCATATCAAGAACTCAAGGACAATGAAGCGCGAGCATCAGGAAGAGACCTTAGAGTCTCTTACAAAGAGATGGTTGAGCTTTTGGCTGCTATAAGGGGATTAAAGCTTGATAAAGCGAGACAGTTGCTGGAGGATGTGGCGTCCTTAAAAAGGCCCGTGCCATTCAAAAGATACGTGAAGGGAGTGGGACATAGAAAACAGCTTCAAGGCTGGAAGATTGGAAGATATCCGGTCAAAGCAGCTAAAGTTGTATTAAAAATTCTAAAAAATGCGGAGTATAACGCAACAAATAAGGGGTTGGATCCTGAACACCTATATGTAAAGCACGCAGCCGCTCATAAAGGACCCAAGCTCAGAAGATTCTTCCCTAGAGCATTTGGTAGAGCAACTCCAAAAGTAGAACAACTTGTTCATGTAGAAATCGTGGTGGAGGAGAGAGGATGAGCGAGAGAGCAAAGCCTGTTTACAAAAGAATAGTTGAAGAAGGATGGCTAAAGGCAAGACTTCAGGAATTCTTTGAATCTACCTTAAGGACTGCAGGATTCCACAAAGTGGATGTTGTGAAAACTCCTATAAGAGAAGTTGTAACGATCTATGCTGATAGACCTGGAATCGCAATCGGTAAAGGTGGCAAGCGAATTAAAGAGATAACTGAATCAATGAGAAGGGAGTTTGGTTTCAAAAACCCATATCTGAGAATAGAGAAAGTTGAAGAACCTTTCCTAAGCGCTCAAATAGTTGCCAATTATATAGCAAGGAGGATCTTAAAGGGCGAAAGACATAGAAGAGTTGCCTTTGCGGCACTCCGAAGGGTTATGATGGCTGGAGCTGAGGGAGTAGAGATTCGAATATCCGGGAAGTTCGGGAAAAGAGCTAGGGAAGACAGATTTAGGGCAGGAGTCATTTATCGCTGTGGTGGAGATTATTTGGAGAATGTAGAGTACGCTGTGAGGAACATACTCTTGCCGCAAGGCTCAATGGGAATAAGGGTGAGGATAGCAAAGCCGGGAACGAGATTGCCGGGCAAACCCACGATAAAAGAAGAGGAGATAGAAAAGATATTAGCGGAAATATCTCCTAGAGAGGAAGAAACTGAGGAAGAAGTCTCTGAAGAGGTGATTGCTGAAGAAGAAAAAATCTCAGAGGAGGTAGAAGAGAATGCCAAAGATGAAGGCGGAGGAACTGAGAAACCTGAGCAAGGAGGAGCTTGAAAGAAGGCTAAGAGAGTTAAGAGAGCAGCTATTTTCCCTTAATACAAAGTCTGCACTTGGCACATTGGAAAAAACCCATATGAGAAAGGAAATAAGGAGGGAAATTGCCCGAATCCTTACTGTAATGAGGGAGAGGGGCTTTCTTTGAGGAGGTTGCTTAATATGAAAAGATCAGATCTTCCATATCATGAATTAATAGGTCTCAGGACCAGAGTTGTTTTCTCACCAGATCCCACACAAATAGGGATTTCTGGCAAAGTAATTGATGAAACAGCGAATCTTCTCATAATAAAAACGAAAAATGGGAGAGTCAAAAGAATACCAAAGAAAGGAAGAGTATTTGAGTTTTTCATTAGGGAGAGTAAAGTTGTCAAACTTAGTGGAAAGGATATCTTAGGAAGACCTGAGGAGAGGGTGAAGAAATTATGAGGAAGCTTCCTGATTACATAATCGAAGATGTGGAAAGGCCATCCGTGGAGTGCAATGATGATAAATGTCCTTGGCACGGAAATATCTCTCTTAGGAAGAAAACGCTTATTGGCCGGGTTGTATCAACAAAGATGACTGGTACAATAAGCGTTGAGATATCTTGGTTGAGATATGTTCCAAAATACAAGCGGTACGAGAGGAGAAGGAGGAAAATTCATGCCCACATTCCACCATGCCTAGCAGTCAAAGAGGGAGATCTAGTTAAGATAATAGAAGTTAGAAGGTTGGCCAAGACAGTAGCTTTTGTTACATTAGGTAAAGTAAAAGGTAAACAGTAGAAAATGAGCAGCTTTACACCTTACTTTTTCTCCTTATTCCATATCTAGTTGTGTCATAAAAGGGCATCTTGACTATGTTTACTGAGATCTCTCCCTTATTCTTAACAATTAACTGCGTACCTACCTCAGCAATTTCTGGAGGGACATAAGCCATAGCAATTCCTCTCCTAACGGTAGGACTGAATGTTCCGCTGGTAACATGTCCAACCACCTCGCTTTTCCAGAGAACTGAATCTCCTCTTCTCGGAGCCCTTCTGGATTCACTTAACAGACCAACTCTGATAATTTCAACTCCTTTTTCTTTTTGTGAAGCAACGACTTCTTTTCCAATGAATTCTCCTTTTTCCATAGAGACAGCAAACTCCAGACGAGCCTCTACAGGGGTAGTATTTTCGTCTATATCGCTTCCATAAAGACACATGCCAGCTTCCAATCTCAATATGTCTCTAGCTCCCAATCCGCAAGGTTGAACTCCCTCATCATGAACTAAAGTTTCAAAGGCATTCTTAGCCTTGTCAACATCCCAAAAGATTATCTCATATCCATCTTCACCTGTGTATCCTGTTCTGGAAATTGAAGCTCTAGAGCTAAACGCAATTACTCTTCTTCCTCTATACCTCCGGAGATCCAAGCCCTCCTGAATGTATGGTTCAATAATCTCCTCAGATTTAGGGCCTTGCACTGCTAGCATTACAGTTTCAAAGGTTATGTCCTTAACCTTCACATCGAGGTCCCATTTGTTTATGAGATAATGTAGCCACTTCAGTATCTTCTCCCTGGTTGCTGCATTAGTAACTTCCAAGTAGACGTTCTCTTCAAGTCTGAGGATAACCTCATCGTCTTTGATCCCTCCACTCTCATTGAGAAAGAGTGTATATCTGGCCCTACCAGGGGTAACGTCCATATCATTTGTTGTTGCTTTTTGTAAAAGCTTTACAGCATCTTTACCCTCAATCCAAAATCTTCCCATGTGAGATACATCAAAAACGCCGCAACGATTGCGCACAGCCAAAGTTTCCTTCAAAGGCGAAACATAGTATAGCGGTAAATGCCAACCAGCAAATTCCATAAACTTAGCATTCATTCTAGCTTGAATTTCTTTTAGCGGAGTTTCTAGGAGCATCGATGCTGTTGATGTGACTTAATGTTAAAATTCTATGCCATCTTTAGGAAGTATGTGTGACTGAATATGAAAGAAGGAGAACTCATTGAACTGCTTTCTGGCATTGTAGGAGCTGAAAATGTCCTTACAGATGAAATAGAGCTCGCATCCTACTCCTTTGATGCTTCTAATATAAGAGGTCTTCCTAATGTGGTTGTAAGACCTTCAAATAATGAAGAAATTATCGAAATAATGAAAATAGCTAGCGAAACAGGTACTCCAGTAACGCCACGCGGCTCTGGCACATCAATAGTAGGAGGTTCGGTTCCAATTAAAGGAGGAGTCGTTGTTGATTTGCTAAGAATGAACAAGATAATTGAAGTAGATGAAGATAACTTGTTAGCTACTGTAGAGGCCGGAGTAACCGTGTCTGAGCTTAATAGAGTCCTTAAAGATAATCTTTTCTATCCTATAGATCCAGAAATAAAAGGTATTTCCACAATAGGTGGCATTTTAGCAGAAGATTCGGCATGTCCGCTTTCAACAGATTATGGAACGGCAAGAGACAATGTTCTTGAGATTGAGGTAGTGTTACCCAATGGTAAAATAGCTCATCTTGGAACCAAGGCTCCCTCTAAGCAAAGGCACTTGATTGATTTCATAATAGGATCGGAAGGCACTCTAGGAATAATAACAAAAGCAACTGTAAAACTTTCTCCCAAACCCGAAGCGAGATATGGGTTTTTCATAAAGATGAGCGATAGTTCTGATGCTATATCTATTGTACAAGAGGCTGAAAAGAAAGGAATAAGGATATCCGCATTTCAGGCCATCTACAGGGATGCACTCAAGGAAATAGGGGAAGAAGTGAGTGCTGATTACATAGACTTCGTAGGACTAATAGAGTTAAGGGGAGATCCGTTATGGCTTTCGTCTTGGGTTCCAAAACTGCGAGAGATAATCTCTGAGTTAGACCCTGTAGAGATTGAAGAAATTGAAGAGGAAGGAATTGAAGGGTATTGGAGCAAGGTGTCGGTTGTACATGATGTAATGAAGACAAAGGGCATGACTGGCTTATCTATAAGCTTCACAATCCATAAGGATAAGATGAGGGACCTTTTACAGAGGATAGACCAAGCATCAATGAGGCTTAACTTACCATCAATAACGACGTTCCATCCCGCTCTTGGATGGATAATAGCAACTTTTCTTTTTGGACCAGAAGAGAAAAAGGAGAGTGAAAGGGCTGAAAAGGCAATTTCATTTGTCGGAGAAGAGGTTTCCAGACTAGGAGGCTCTATAGGTTTCGGAACTGGAATTGGAGTCTCAATGGCTGATCAGTACTTCAAATCATCTCCTGATGCCGTAAGATTATTAGTCATGCTAAAAAGAGCACTAGATCCAAAGAACATAATGAATCCTGGAAAGCTAATCCCTTCGAGGGAGATATAGATGAGTGTTTTTCCAGAGTCGCTGTTAAAGAGCCTAGATCTCTGCATAAAGTGTGGTGCCTGTAATCATGTGTGTCCCATCTTTATATCACAAGAAAAAAAGGAATTCTTAGGACCAAGAGCCTATCTTCAAATCCCTAGGTTAATTGAAGAAGAACTAGAGATGTCGGTTGATTTCATAGAGTACGCTTACGAATGCACAATGTGCGGCCTTTGCGACAATGTTTGTCCAGTCGGTATTCAGATTTCAAAGCTCATATTGGCAGTTAGAGAAGCCTTAATTGATCAAGGATATGTTCCACCTCGACAGGTAGCTAGCATGCCAACAAAGCTATCTGAAGAGGGCTTGGCTTTTGGAAGCAGGGAATTAAAGGCAAAATGGCTTCCACCAGATTATCAGCCAGGAAAAGGGGATACGTTTTTCTTCTCTACTTGCTTATCAAGCGAAATTCCTGAATCTACAACAGCCGCTTTCCATCTTCTTAGACGATTTATGGAGATAGAAACTATTGGAAGAGAAGAATTGTGTTGCGGAGCTTTCCTGAGGTTGGCAGGGTATAAATATCTTTCAGAAGGAGCACTAGAAGAGTGTGGAAATCAGCTGAGTTCCCATACTATAAGAAAACTTGTGGTTCTCTCTCGTCCATGCCTTGATTACATTAAAAAATTAAGTGATTTAAACGTGATTCATGTAATTGAGGCAATTGGAGAAGCAGTAGAAAGCGGAAAACTTAGATTTGCTAATTCAAAGAAGGAATTGAGTTTAGGAATGATCGGTTATTGCGATTCATATGATCTGAACTATATGGCAGAAGACATCCTCTCTCAGATAGGAGGTATAAAAATCATCGATATGCCTTCATGGGCAAGTTGCGGGGTAGGCTCGCTCTTGTCCTTTAAGGCCGGAGCTAAAGGAATAAGAGGGCACTTTCTGAAGATATTTCAACTGGCTAAGGAAATGAGGTTGAATTCCTTGGTTTTCTTGGACTCTTCCTTGTACCTAATTGGAAGAGAGATATCTAAAGGCAAAACTAAGGTTCGTATATATGATGTTCCACAATTTCTTTTAAGATTTCTATAACATTGGTAGGACATCCAACGCTTAAGTACTCAAAACCAGATTTTTCCACAGATTTTCTTTCAAAGACGTGTTTCCCATCGAAAAATATCGGATTTTCTCTACATAGTGCTCTTACCTCATCTAGATCCATTCTAAGGAACATGGGGTGCTCTGCACCAACAACTACACAATCCACTCCTCTTACTGCTTCCTCCAAACTGTTACAGATTTCACCTAACTCCTCAGGCATCTCCTCAACTAGCGGATCATATACAGTAATTCTAAATCCTTCATCCTTAAGTTCATGTATAAGTTCGAGTACGGGGCTATTTCTATAATCTCTTACGTTTCCTTTGTATGTTATTCCCAAAATAGCGATCAATGATTCTTCAGGACTCTTTCCTCGACTCTTAATCGCATTTGTTATTATCCTAGCGGCATGTTTTGGTAGTTTTTCGTTAAGTTTTCTTGCTGCCCAAATGAGACTCAAATTGACGTTATTATTAGAAACAGAGCTGAGCAAGAAATATGGATCCTTTGTCAGACAACTTCCTCCAACGCCTATTCCGGGCCTTAAGATATTCACTCTTGGGTGGAGGTTAGCAAGAGCCCGTACTTCGTTTACATCGACGCCAAGAGCCTCACATATCAATGCTATAGCGTTGGCAAATGCGATATTAAGATCTCTATAGGAGTTTTCAACTAATTTAACAAGCTCGGCCGTTCTAGCGTGTGTAATCCTTACACTTCCTCTTGTAAAGCTAGAATAGAGTGATGCGGCCAGTTTACCTGAGGACTCATCAATTACTCCAATTATGCGATCTGCTTCCATAAGTTCTCTAAGTAACCTTCCAGGCATGGCTCTTTCTGGACAATACGCTAGGAAAATATCCTCTCCAACAAAGAAACCTTCTCTCTCTAAAAGAGGTAATATTATTTCTTCCATCGTTTTAGGTGGAATCGTGCTTTCAATAACAAGAAGAACAGGCAAATACCTTTCTTTTATCCAGGGAAGGATTAGATTCAAAGCAGATAACAGATATCTGAGATCTGGCTTACTATTTGGCTTTATTGGTGTTTGAACCGCCACTATGTAGACATCTTTGTTTTTTAAAGCCTCCTCGGCCTTGCTCTCAGGGAAATATCTGCCTGATAGAAGACATTTCTTAATAAGATCCTCAACACCAGGCTCAGAGAACTTGGTTCTACCCTTTGTGAGGTTTTCAATGAGCTCTACATTGATATCAAATCCAACAACGTGATATCCGGCTTCGCATAGCAGAAGAGCCAGCGGTAAGCCTATGTATCCCTGACCTAATACTGCTATTCTTGCCCTTTTTTCTTGGATTCTGGAGAGCAATGATTCATATCCGTTCAGCTCTCGCATTCTTATCATGATCTCTCAAAACAGAGCTTTTTAATGCTTTTCCAAGAAAGCAATGAAATCGATGAAATCGAAATGGCGTAATTCAGATGAGCTTAATACTAACCAAGAGCAAGATACTCCATAAAAATTCAAAAAATAGACCAAAAAGAGACAGTTTTAGGGTTCTTATTATAGAACTAGAGTTCCTCTTTGCTCCCTAATCTTCAGTCTGGTGAGATACCCTGCTATACGGTTCCTGTACTCCTTGGACTTAACGTCAACAACTTTCGCAACTAACATTTTGTTGTGTTCAAAATCAGTAGTCCAAAGCTCTGGATACTCTTTGATGAGCTTATATGCTATTCTCTTAATGGTTCTCTCTCTTACAGTACCCATGTGAGATCTACCTTTTTCACACTAGTTTAAGACCTGAATTTAACTCTTATGCTTTCAAACATGAATCACATTATGTTCTAGAAACATCCGATATTGTTCATATTTAACATAAGATTTTCTGATTGTAAAGGAATAAATTTGCTAAATTATTCGACTATGTCTGATTCGTGGTTTCACACAACTGATTTATAGTTCATCGATTGAAGTCACTGGATGAGACATGGGAAAGCAACTTGACTTACTGCGTGCCAAATACCTCCCTTTGATTGAGCAGGAAATAAGAAAGTTCTTTAAAGAAAAAATTTCTACACAGAAAGACGAAGTCGTCGTTAAATACTATGAAGAACTCTCTTCCTACATTTTGAGGGGGGGTAAAAGACTTAGACCGCTTGCTCTGATTTCCTCATATTATGGCTTCAAGAGTAGACAAGAGGGCAATATCGTAAAAGCATCGATTTCTGTTGAGTTATTGCACAACTCCTCCTTAATTCACGATGACATAATGGATGAAAGTCTCAAGAGAAGAGGAGGTCCCTCTTTTCACTATCAAATGGAGGACTGGTCACGTCTTTCTCAGAATACTCCGCCTCCAAGAAACGCAGGCATCTCTATAGGAATCCTTGGTGGAGATAGTCTCATAGAGCTGGGACTAGAAGCCCTCTTAGAATCTGGTTTCCCTAAAAATTCCCTAATAAAGGCAGCATTCGAATATTTAACGGCATATAGGAAACTGATTGAAGGCCAGCTCCTAGATCTCTACCTAAGCACAGTCACAATGCCCACAGAAGAAGAAGTGATCAGGATGCTTTCCCTCAAAACAGGAACTCTATTCTCTGCCTCGCTTGTGATGGGTGGCATACTGGCAGGAGCTCCTAGAAAAGCGTTAGTCTTCCTTAAAAACTTCGGTCAAAGAGTAGGTGTAGCTTTTCAGCTTCAAGACGACATACTTGGATTGTATGGCGATGAAGAGGTGATAGGAAAGCCAGCGGATAGCGACGTTAAAGAAGGAAAGAGAACCCTCTTAATAGTCAAGACATGGCAACTGGCCGATGAGGTGAACAAGAAAAAGCTGCTGTTTATTCTTGGGAACAAAAATATAGGTGCTGATGAGTTAAATTACGTTAGGAACATCGTCAAGGAGCTTGGAGTGCTTGATTACACCAAAGAAACTGCTTTAAATCTCCTAAGAGAGAATGAGAGAGATATAGAAGCCAACAAGAACCTATTTGAAAGGAATTTCGTTGAATTTCTTAGAGAATTGAACGAAATAGTTGTCGCGAGGTCTTTTTAAATGACTTGGCTACTATTAAACTTGCCTACCACCACATGACCCAGGGTGAGAGAGGACGGCGTGGGCCGATCTTTGATCCCTGGGACTAGTTGGTAGGCGAACAATCTCAATGATACTTTCATTTAGATTGTATTAGGGTGGACGATTATCATGAATCAGTATGAGCCTACCCCCTCTCATAAGTACTTAGCAACATTTAGTATAGAGGTGAGGGGAGTAGTAGAGCCGAGTGATGTAATAGGTGCGATTTTTGGTCAAGTTGAGGGACTGCTGGGCCCAGAGCTTGAGCTCAGAGAGCTTCAGCAGTCTGGTAAAGTTGGAAGGATTGTCGTTAAACTCAGACGCAGGGACAATCATTCCGTTGGTATCATAGAACTTAGGTCAAATCTCGACAGGATAAGAACAGCTTTGCTGGTAGCTGCCATAGAGACTGTAGATAAGGTTGGCCCTTATCAAGCCTCCCTCTCTTTGCAAAGAATAGTGGATGAAAGAGAGAGCGATAGAGAGAGAATAAGGAGAAGGGCAATAGATATTCTTAGACATTGGGGAGCCAAGGCAGAAGAGAGCTACAGGAATCTGATAGACCAGGTCGTTAAAGAAACGGCAACCATGCGATTGACTTACTATGGACCTGAAAAGTTGCCTTGTGGCGTTGGAGTGAGGGATTCTGGAGAAATTATCGTCGTTGAAGGAAGAGCTGACGTTAACAACCTGTTACGATATGGGTTTGATAATGTCATTGCGATAGGGGGAGCTGTCGAAAAAATTCCTAAGAGTCTAGTTGAACTGATCTCCAAGAAGGAATCGATAGCTTTTGTAGATGGAGATCGAGGAGGAGAAATGATTCTAAGATCTTTACTGGAACAAACCGATATAGACTACGTAGCGAGGGCCCCCAAGGGAAAAGGAGTGGAAAATTTAACAGCAAAGGAGATAAGAAAAGCACTTTCTTCTGCAATCCCTGCAGAAGAAGCTAGGAATCTCCTTGGCTTGAAACAAGCGAAAGAAGAAGTTAAAAAGGTTGAACCTCGCCCACCACGTACATCTGAAAGGATACCGCAGCCATTGATGCAATTCTTCAAGGAAGTGGAAAATAAACGAGAGGCTATTCTCTTAGATGAAAACCTGAAAGTGATAGCCAAAGTACCAATTAATTCCCTTTATGAAACGCTCGACGATTATGAGGGAGTAAGATACGTAGTTTACTCTGGAATTATAACTCAAAGGATAATAGAAAAGGCGTTTGCTGCTGGAGTCAAGATGATAGTTGGTGGTAGCACGCATAACATAACGAAGATTCCCGCTGGCATAAGGGTTGTGGCCGCTGGCTGAGTAAGCATGAAAGTACTTTCATTAAACGCGAAAGAAAAGGAGTTAGTGATCAAGATAGAGAAGTTAGAAGACCTATATTGGCTAACCGGAATAGTAGAACGAGATGATCTCGTTACAGCTGTTACAACCAGGAAAATAAGAGTTGGAGGAAGAGAAAGCAACAAAACAGAGCGAATTCCAATGAAATTAACCCTGCGAGTAGAGAAGATAACGATAGATCCCTATTCCTACAGGACCAGGATATCAGGCATCGTGTTAGAGTGCCCCGAAAAATACTCGGTTAAGGGGAGGCATCACACTATTAACGTAAAAGAGGGATCTATTATAAGAATAGTCAAATCTAAGTGGCATCCATCTTTCTTAGCCTTGCTCGACAGAGCAAAAGAGGCAAGTCTTAAAGCAACAATTCTTCTAGTGGCTATGGATGAGGAAAAAGCTGTTGTTGGTAGTGTTGACGAGTATGGACTAAGAGAATTGGCTGAAGTAAAATCAGAAATTCCATCAAAAGGTGCTGGAGACTTAGATAGATCTTCGTACGAAAGAACCTACTTTAAGAAGCTGACAGATATAATTCAAGAATATCTAGATCGTTTTAGCGCAAATGCACTTATAATAGCAGGTCCGGGGTTCATGAAAGAGAAATTCAGGTCTTACCTAACCGAAAAAAGACCAAGTATTGCTTCAATAGCAAAAATGGGACACGCCTCATCAGCCACGATAAATGGTCTTGAGGAAATTCTGAAGAGAGGGGAGTTCAAGAAGCTACTTCAGGAGATTTCACTAACTTTACACTCAAAACTTGTGGAGGAACTTCTATTCAGAGTATCAAAGAGAAGAAACCTAATTGCTTATGGGCTTGACGATGTTGAGATGGCTGTAAATGCAGGAGCAGCGGAGAAGGTACTTATACTTGATAAATTACTCTTTTCGCCGGAGAATAAGGCAAGAGTCCTGGACATATTGGATATGTGCGAAAAGACAAAGGCCGAATTTCATATACTAAACTCAAGAAGCGAGCCCGGTCGCTTATTACATAACTTCGGAGGCATTGCTGCATTGTTAAGGTATCCTATTGCTTAGGCAAAATTTAGGATAGGAGTTCTAAGATGAGGAGAAGCAGTGCTCCAGCCGTTATCAATCTCCTTCCTTTGTAGGAAAACAGGTCGCTTGCCCAAAGAACAAGTCCTATAATCAATATAGTTCCTCCTAAAACCTTTCCAAGGCCCATGACTGCCCCTTTAACGGTCAGCAGAAGTTGTTCCAGCTCTTTGATAAAGCCATCTATAACAGGACCAAGATCGATTAAGGGCTTCGCAAATACCTGGTTTAACGACATTGAAAGCCCTAATAGCATAGCCGAAAGCACTAGAATGAAGTTTTTTATCCTCATAGACCCTCCGTTATCTAGCATAGCAGTATAGGAGTATTTACTTGGTCCTCATATGAGACCAGCGAGCCGCCCTCTTGTACCCTTCCTTCTTAACATGATCTTTCTTAAAGCGGACTCGAATGTCTCCCCTGGCTGAAGCCGGTATTTTAGATAGACTCCCGTCTTACCCTTTTCTCTTCGCTTTGTAAGAACTCTTACTCGCTCATCAATCACTTCCTTTGGAATACCTAGTATGTCGGCGACAACACTTTCTTTTCCCACAACAGAGACCTCATAATGACCTTTTTCAAAAGGAAGGATCAGAACAAGTTTTTTGTTTACTCCTGGAACTCTCACATCTTTTTTTAGTTTATGGAGGTCTATACTTCCTCCAAACTTATAAAACAGCTCTTCCCTTTCCTTTAAAGGAGATAAAGGGAAGGAAATTGTGAGATTCTCTTCATAATGGAAATAGCCCTTAATTGCACCTATCGGCGTTGATTGAACAATCTCCTTGTACAGGGGATCTCCCAGTTTCTCGCTCAGGAGATCCTCTATAAGAGATGGGAGGGTCGGCCTTAATACGACTATATCGACATCACTTCCCTTTCTCACATCTCCTCGGGCAATACTCCCATATAGTATTCCTTTGATGCCATCTTGGAGCAAAAGCCCCAGTATCACAATCGCCCTCTTTCTAAGTCTTTTTAGAAAAGACCAGTGTTCCTTATCGTATATCACAACCTTTTCTGGTGTTATCAACGGATGCATTCATGTTTACGACGCAACAACCAATTTAATTTTCTTGTTAGAAATGTTTCATGGGGTAACTAATGTTATGCACAGTTTGCAAAGAGAGAGAAGCCATTTTCTTCAGAAAGTACTCTGGAGAATACCTCTGTCTTCAATGCCTCAGGAAATCGCTTGAGAAGAGACTCAGACAGGCAGTTGGAAAGTATTCTCTCCTCAAAGAAGACGATAACATACTACTGGTTCTCCCAGGACTTGAAACAGAAAAACCCGCGGTGGAGATCTTCTTAGACATGGAAAGGAACTTTCCAGGCGTCCTCATTTCTTGCTTAGCTCTCAGCAAGGACTCCATAGAAATTGCCACGGAATTTGGACTTCATTTGGAGAAAAACAGCGTAATAACCCCTTTAACTAGGTGGGACTTAATTGTAGAAGCTTCTAAATACGCGATTCAAATATCAGAAAGCAGAAACTTTACAAAAATAGTAATTCCTCTTTTCCTTGATGATGCAATTGGTCTATTTTTGCTAGGAGCCTTGAAAAATTACCCACCTGCATGGGTGATAAATGGGAGAGTTTTACTTGGAGATCAAACAACAGAACCTCCCATAGTAACGCCCTTCTTCCGTATACCAACGGAGGAAGTATTGCTTCTCATAGGAAAGGAGTGGCGGCCAAGTGATAAATTACTTCAAAGCATAAGAGAACTAGAAATTGAGTTTCCGGGCTCAAGATTCAATATATTGAATTCTTATCATAACCTCTTCCTAGGGAAGAACAGATAATAAGAGATAAAGAAGCGCTCAGCATCAGGAACGGTGACTTTTTACATGGATCAGAAGAGCTCGAATTTAATAGAGAATGAATTTAGTATAGAAAATTTGCCTCTTAAGGCGCAGAAGGCTTTATTTCTGAATAAGATTCAATTGATTTAATTTTGAGTGAACGTAGGGTGTTATCTAAATTGGTGGCATTCTTTTTATAGATCCTCTCTTCAATGGGTTATTGAAATGCCTAAGAAGAGAAGAAACAGAGGTCGAAGGCTTAGTGGTGCAGGACATGAGGGCCTAGTCCAGTGTTCACTGTGTGGAGCGTCTATACCAGCAGACAAAGCAATTAAAGAGACAAGGTGGGTTTCACCCATAAGAGGTCAAATTTCTTCTGAATTAGAGAAGCAGGGAACCTATGTGTCAAAGAAACCCGTAACTAGATATTATTGCGTAAGCTGTGCTATACACAGGGGCATTGTTAGACCTAGAGCTGAGGAAGATAGGAAGCTGTCTCGTATGCCAAGACCTCAAAAAGGAATTCCGCTAAAATTCTTGAAGAAACAAATAGTTTAAGAGGAAATTTCAATTCAAATAAGTTAAAATAGTTACTTATATTGCTTTTTGATTTGTCTAAGGGAATTTAATTACTTACTATCACTTAGTATGGTCTAAACATTAACATCAAAGCTTCTTCTTGTACTTGCCAGCCCCTATTATGTCTTAGATAGTATAAACCTCCTGATTCTTTCCATTCCTTCCTTTAAGAGCTCCTGGTCTTCAACAACTGGAGCAAATGAAAGTCTAACCCATCCCTCCATGCCGAAATCGATTCCTGGAGCTAAAGCAACTTGCCACTCATCCAACAGTTGAGATACAAATTTCTTCGAACTAGCCATGATACCTCTAATATCAAAAAATACATAGAATCCTCCTGAGGGGCGTAGATATTGGATATTTGGAGTTTTGCTTAATTCATCACATACCAATGAGGCCACCTTTTGATATTTCTTTGGAGTCTTCTCTAACAGGAAATCTTGTAACTCTTCTATGACGCCATCTTTACTTAGCATTCTAACAAATGCTAACTGTTGAGGATGGGCAGGACATAAAGTCATGGCCTGCTGAATAGTTTCGATAGCCCTCAAGAGAGAGGGATCTGCCACTAGATATCCCATTCTCCATCCTGGAACCCTGAGTTCTTTTGAAAGAGTTACAATCCATACCTCATTTTCTCTACGAGGCCTAGATAGATAAGAGGGAACCTCACCCTCATAATGAAATGCTCTATAAGCTACATCAATAGCCACGAGTATACCTCTTTCGGAAGCAATGTCTACTACGCCGTCTAACACCCTCTCGTCGAAAACCTGGCCATCTGGATTTCCCGGAGTCACTAACAAGATGAGCTTTGTCTTATCTGTTATCAAACTCTGGAGCTCATCCAAATCTGGGATAAATTTCCCGTTCTTTATCGTTTGCCACCTTTTTATATTGACCCCAAGCCTACCTATGATCTCTATTTGCCTTGTGTAATTTAGATAACAAGGATTTGTTATGATGATTTCATCTCCTGGATCTAATATTGAAAAGAAGAGACCGGCAGCCAAATCTGTGGATCCAAGTCCACTAAGAAGTTCTGACTCCTCGACTTCTCTTCCAAATATCTCCCTTTCATAGACTACCAGAGCCTCTAAATAGTCTGGGTCTCCTCTTGTAGGCGGATATCTGGCTGCAAGCATGAAATCCTCTTTGTCTTCCATAACTTCAATGAGTGCTCTTCTAAGAGGCTCAGGAGGGGAGTCTTGAGGCCATCCTCCTCCAAAATAAATTAGGCGCCTTGGGTATTTCTCTGGATGTTTTCTGAAATCAGCAACCACGTTCATAATTTCCCTGATCGAGCTAGGATTCTCTAGTGCATATCTGGCAACTTGCGAAATAAGAGACTTCATGTCTCACCGGCAACTTCAAGTTTTCTGAATGTTAAAAGAATTTCCAATAAGAAAGGGGGTTAGCAGCTTCCGTGTTTCCCGAGCCCTTGCGGAGCTCAGTACTCCACGGAACGCGGCCTGGCTTAACTTCCGGGTTCGGAATGGGCCCGGGTGTGTCCCAGGCCGCTATGGCCGCCCAACCCCCAACATTCGTGTATTGACACGCCTATTTAAAAGTTTAATTCAGGACAAAATGCTTTGACCGTGGATCTTAAATATGATCTCAAACTGTGCTTAGCTGAGTCGGTGAATTAAATGGCTAGAGTACGGCTTCTCGCGGATAGACAATATGATCCGACCACGTTTGAAGAGGAAATACTGAAATTTTGGCTTGAAGAGAGGATATACGAAAGGATAAGGCAAATGAGGAAAGAAGGCAAAAAATTCTACTTTTTAGATGGTCCCCCTTACCCATCAAGCGAGGAGCCACACCCTGGAACGGCTTGGAACAAAATACTCAAGGACATAATCATCAGATATTTCAGATCTATTGGAATGAACGTGAATGATAGACCTGGATGGGATACTCATGGGCTACCAATTGAAGTGCTAACCGAAAAATCTCTAGGCATAGGTAGAAAGAATGAGATCAAGGAATATGGGGTCTCTTACTTCATCTCGAAGTGCAAAGAGCTTGCCATACATAATCTCAAGGCTATGACGGAAATGTTTAAACAGCTAGGAGTTTCGATGAACTGGGACAATCCCTATCTAACTTTTGAAAACGATTACATAGAGAGCATATGGTGGTCTATAAAGGAGATTTGGAAAAAAGGAAGGATACGATTAGGCCTGAAAGTGGTTCATTGGTGTCCAAGATGCGAAACAGTGTTAGCAGACTATGAACTTAATGAATACAAAGAACTAGCAGATCCTTCAATATATGTTAAGTTCAAAGTTCTAGGAGAGGAGAATGAAAGCATTCTGATATGGACTACAACACCTTGGACTCTCCCTGGAAATGTTGCAGTAATGGTTAATCCAGAATTTCAATACGCCAAGGTCAGAGTTGGAGGTGAATATCTGATACTGGCTGCCGAATTAGTGGATAAGGTTTTCGAAGAGATAGGCATAGAAGATTACGAGGTAATTGAGACTTTCCGTGGATCTGAACTTGAAGGGCTAAGATACGAACACCCTCTGGCTGAATTAGTCCCAATTCAGAAGGATGTAGAGCATAAAGTAGTTCTCTCTACAAAATACGTAACTCTTGAAGAAGGAACAGGATGCGTACATGCTGCTCCGGGCCATGGTGAGGAGGACTTTGAAGTCTGTCACCTTAGCTATGGGATGCCAGTTCTGTCTCCAGTAAACGATCAAGGCGTATTTACCGATGAAGCCGGGAAGTACAAAGGACTAGAGGTTAGAAAGGCAAATGACATCATAATTTCTGATTTAAAGGACAGAGGAAGCCTTTTGTGGTCTGGGAAAATCGTGCACAAGTACCCTATATGCTGGAGATGTAAGACCCCGTTAATCATGAGGGCAACGGATCAATGGTTCATAAGGTTAGAAGACCTAAGATCGAAGCTTATAGATGAGTGCATGAAAGCTAAATGGCTCCCCTCGTGGGCAGGAGAGAGAAGGTTCAAGAACTGGCTTATGGAGGCTAGGGACTGGATCATATCAAGACAGCGCTTCTGGGGAACTCCAATACCTATATGGCGCTGTAATTCTTGTGGAAAAATAGAAGTCTTGGGGTCAAAGAAGGAACTTGAGGAAAAAACGGGCAAAAGC
>Ga0180300_10000127_pt1 | contig 28870 bp, 31 predicted proteins | sample GuaBasSediGuay15_FD_121798 | JGI IMG/M metagenome (GOLD analysis project Ga0180300, IMG submission 121798) | Subseafloor sediment microbial communities from Guaymas Basin, Gulf of California, Mexico - Guay15, Core 4569-2, 21-24 cm | ecosystem: Environmental > Aquatic > Marine > Hydrothermal...
CTCCTAAGTAATGGGTACATCTCCAGCGCTCTCTCCTGCATCATAATTGCTTGATACTGCAATAGAATGTCGATCAGAAGCAGTATTCCCATACCCGTACCTATGGCGCCAAGCATATCCGCTACTGCCGCTATTAGACCTACCGCCAGTCCACTCAATATTGTCAATGACGGGATATATCTACGTAATATCGCAGCGACTATTCGCTCAGATCGTCTGAACCCCGGGATTTGAAGTCCGGCACGTACTATCTGCTCGGCTTGTGTCTCAGGATCCATGCCTGACGTCTCAACCCACGCTATAGCAAAGAAGACACATAACATTGTAAATAACAGTAAGTAGATCAATGCTCTCATTGGATCTGCCGCTACATCCGATAAATTGCCTGGTGGTGATAAGTAATAAACTAAGCTAGGTCTAAGAACATTAGTACCATTTACATTTTCGTAGTAAACGAACCACTTAATGTACTTAATGGCTGAGGTATTGCTATAGCGACTCCACAGTATTTGTGCAAACATCATTATGTTTGCAGATAGTGCTCCTGTTAGGATCACAGGCACGTTAGATACATAGAGGAACTTAAATGGTATTTTGGCTCTAAGTCCTCTATAACGCGAATAAACTACAGGTAACTCAACACGTACTCCCTCTAAATATGAAATCAATAGGAATATCCCTATCATTGAGAGAAATCCTACGACGTCAGGGAGCCCATGTGGCCTAACTATTACGTTCTTCAATGGTTCTATGGAGTGTGTCCTTACGGATGCCGCTATAGCTGAGAAGAAGGCAAGAAGCGCTCCTAATGGATATCCATCGTCCATTGGATATGGTGCGAAGCATAACCAAAATATCTGTTGTGCGACACCAGCGGCTATAAAAAGGCTTACGCCGCTCCCTAGTCCCCATCCCTTTTGTATCATCTCATCCATTAGGATTATGAGTATGCTTGCCGCGAATAGTTGCATAAATATAGCGAATTTAGCGCTAATACTTGTAAGCCCATATATTCCACTAAACGCATAAACAGAGGATTCAAGTAGTGCGAATAGAAATGCAAATAGCTTCTGACCTCCGGTAAAGAGTGCTCTATCTTCAGGATCGCTTAAATCTAAATCTAGAATCCTACTTCCGACGAGTAACTGGAAAATTAGACCAGCTGTTACTATAGGGCCTATACCTAGCTCAGCTAACGTACCTCTTCTCGATGCGAATATTAACCTTAAGAAGAAGAACCTCTCAAATCCGGGTTGCTGTGGGCTTAAAGGATACAGGGTTACTTCACACATTATAAAGTATATTGTCAACACTAGTCCTGTCCATAGTAGTTTCTCCCTAAAGGTAACGGGTCTTGTAGGCTTTGGAACTTCCGGGAGTATTTGCATAAAGGGCTTTAGCGTGCTAAGCACCCGTGAAGGCATGTAACATCGCCTATTTGACTATAATAGCTTCTCCACCTGCACTCTTAATTTTTTCTATCGCGCTACTCGTAAAGAATGGTGCCTTCACTATTAAGGGCTTTGTAACCTTACCCTGGCCAAGTACCTTGTTATAACCTAGCTTAGTCACATCTATTACTATTTTATCATTAACCTTCTCTGCTAGGCCCTTTTCAACTAGGTCCTCTGCCATTATGTCAAGCTCCCCTATATTTATCCATCTAATTCTAGGAACTAGCTCAGGAGGTCTAGTAAATCCATGCTTTCCAAAGTAGTCTGGAGCGTACTTAACGACCCACGTCCAGTAGTGTTTGTGCATACCAGCGTGTCCAACACCACCTTTTCTTCCACTTTTCCTATGCTGACCTACCCGACCCCATCCACACGTACGCGTTCCTCTCATATATCGAGATTTTTTCTTCCTCCTAACTACCATATATATCACCCCTTAGGCCATACGCTTTATTAATTCATTAATAGCCTCTCCTCTATATCCTAACTCGCCTCCAGCTCCATACTGCTTCTTTATGCTACCTTTAAATCCTCCGCTTGGCGGAGCTAATCTAAATACTGGCTTAAGCCCTGGTATATCACTTAGCTTAGCCTTTCCCTCAAATACGGCCTTCGCGAAATCCTCTATGCTTTCATAGCCTAGCTTCTTTACATGTTCATCAGTTAACCGCTCATTTCCTGTAAGCCTTCCCCTCCTCCTTAGTAGTATTGCTAAAGTCTCTGGCGTTATCTCTCCCCAAGTCACCCAGTCCTTAACTTTCCTAAGCATACCCATGTACGATGGTCTATTATCAATTATCACGCAATGGAATTTTCTAACTAGCCTAAGAAGTCTTAGCGTATGCTCTACATCCGGAGGTACATCCACAGTACCTCGTATCCTTATGACAGCTAGGAGCTTTCTGCTCTCCTTACTCATGGTGCTCTACCCTACCTACCAATCCTTTGGATGCTTAAACTTATAAGTATTCCTTAGAGCGTCATAAACCGCCTTAACGAAGTTAACGGTAGTCCTGGTCTCTCCTCTAGTCCTAGACCATACATCTTTTATTCCAGCTAATCTTAGGACAACCTTAGCTGCTTCACCAACCACTAGACCCACGCCTTTAGGTGCCGGTAATAATGTAACTCTAACGCTTCCCGATTTTCCCTCTACTCTAAATGGTATACTGTGTGGTTCATTACATGAGCATTCCCAACTACCACATCCACGTCTTACTGGGATTATGTTTAGCTTTGCATTTTGAATTGCTTTTTCTATCGCTACTCTTATCTGCCTTGCTTTACCTAAGCCTACTCCAACGTGGCCGTTCTCATCTCCTACTACTACTAATACCTGGAATCTGCTTACCTCTCCAGCTTACGGGCCCCTAGGGGCTATCCGTCTGCCTTTGAACTAAGTTTACGTTGACTATTTCATGTTTCAAATTGGGTAAGAGAGCGTCAACTATCTCTACCTCTCTAATCGGCAAGTTCATCTCGAATAGCTGGTCTATTGATGTAATTTTCCCTTCCTTGACTAGCATTCCAACCTTAGTCCTAGGAATCCACTCCTCAATGCTTACTGATGTTGACATATCATCACCTCTAGCACTAGAATAGGGCTTATGTATTGATATATAAACTTAATTCCACCTAGAAGTCTTAATTAGAAGATTTAGGAGAAATATTCACACCAAAGCTTGCTAAGATTATTTTCTTTACCTTCTCGAAATGCTCAGGTAATATCTCTGGATCAAGTCCCCTCTCTAAGTACTTTGAAAATCGTAACTTAAAGAGGTTTTCATCTTCAGCCTTAAGTTGTTTAGCATATGTCGCAATGTGTTCTCCTCTTATCCTATCTTCACTAGGCCATACCTCTGGACTACAAGGAACCTTTAAGCCTGAATCTATAGCTCCCTTTATTGCGGCAAACACCCTCGAATGGGGAACTGGTCTATGTAAGCCTATATCGGGAATTGCCTCCTTAATGCCCTTTTTCAACGCCTTAAGGCCTGCTAAAAGTCCTACTAAGTATGCTGCAGGCGTATTATTTGTATCTCCTAACCATCCATAACGCCTTAATTCATTGCTATGTGCAGATACCAGTATGTGATCGCCTATGGGTAACGCCCTTACTACTTGAACTATTATGTGTCTTGCCGTCTTCCTTACAACAAACCTTGGCTTTCCTGAGAGAAGATATTTCCTCCTCTTACGATAGTTTGTTAAGCCCTCTCTCCTTCTTCTAAACGGAACCTTATATAGAGGACCACGAGCCATGTGATGTACCCCCACGCTATATTATCTTTCTCGAGAGCTTATGCTCCCTTATATATGTCTTTACATGACTCACGCTTGTAAAGGTACCTCCTTTTGCAAGCATGTAAAGCCTTCTATACGTACTCCTAGATATTATCCTTCGCTTTCTGAGGTATTTAAGGAATTTCCTTATAGCTCTTATCCTTTTTATCCACTCCTCCTTAGGATCACTTCTAGCTGACTTCACGCCCTTTCTCCTACCATAACCCCTTCTCCTTCCCTTCTTACGTTGCTCGTGCCTTAGTCTAGCCCTTACCCTACTTACTCCCTTTATTGGCCTTGCCTTTATAATCCCCTCCTTAATGAGTCTACGTACGTCCTCTCTGGTTATAGCATTCTCTACTTCATCTATTCTCTCAGGATCTATCCAGATCCTATGAATGCCTACTCCAAGTATTTCTGCAGCCATTCTCCTTACCGTAGTTAGTTGCTGGGTAGTCATGATTTCTCACCTTCTAAAATTTTAAGAACTCTCTTCCCGGGATTCAATACTTTAAATCCGAGCCTCCAGGCCTCCTTCACTATCTCGAGTCTCTTTTTGAGGCTAACGGATGCTGCAATACGTATGGCATGTCTTCTTGGATCGAGTCCAGCTAGCTCATTTACATTGTGAACTATTACCTCTTTAAATCCGCTCGGATGCATTCCGCGAACTATCTTTGGAGCACGATAGCCAACTTTAACCTTAGCTGGATAACCCTTTATCTCAAGCCTTATCTTGTTATCTAATCCTCTTGGCTTCCTCCATTTATCACCAAGTCTTTTATAACGCCAAGCATCCATCCTTATGAACTCTGGCTTCTTGCTCTTTAAGATACGGCGCACTTTCATTAAGCGAGCTTCAAGGGACGTTAACTTGGGCTTTGGTGGGACATATCCCATAAGATGTCTCACCTCAGTAAACGTAGGCTAAAAGGACTCCTCCTATCCTCTTTTCTCGCGCCTCTCTATGTGACATAACTCCCTGAGGAGTGGATATTATAAGGATGCCAACATCCCTTGCTGGAAGGATCTTCTGCTCCCATTTCTCTATGTCTCTCCATTTCACAGGGAACCTTGGCTTTATAACTCCACATTTATTGATCCTACCGAGTAACTGTACTCTGAACTTACCTGACCTCTTATCGTCTATATACTCTACCTCGCCTATGTATCCATACTTCTGCATAACCCTAAGTACACGCGCCACTAGCTTTGAGGCAGGATATATTAAACACTCCTTATGACCACGCATTTCATTATTCATTATAGTTGCCATGGCGTTCGCAAGGACGTCCATCATGCACATTGTTCTCAGCTCTCCCAATTAGTTCTCACATATATTTCTTAAAGCCTATCTTAGTGGCTACCTCTCTAAAACACCTACGACATATATTTAAACCATACTTTCTTATTATGGCCTCGTGAGTACCACAGATCCTACATCTTAATGCGCCTTTTCCGAATTTCCTGGGTTTTGGAGGCCTATGCTTAGCCATTCTCTCACCTTAAATTATACTACTTTTACATTGAAAACTTTCTCTAAAAACTCTATCGCCTCCTCCTTCGATACTCTATGCCAGGGAGCTACGTATGATCTTTTCCTCCTCCTTCTCATAACACGAAAACCTGGTCTAGCTAATGAAACGCATACATCCATACCAAATATTCCAACTTCTGGATCATACTTAGTACCTGGTATCTGGATATGCTCTGCTATTCCAAAGGAGAAGTTGCCAAACTTATCTATTGATGATGCTTTTATCGTCCTACCTACGGCTTCTAAAGCTCTATCAAGAAACTCGTAGGCCTTCTTCCCTCTTAGAGTTACTATTACCGCTATGTTCTCTCCTTTCCTTATTCCGAACTCCTTAATAGTACGTTTTGCCCTACGCGGACATGGTTTCTGTCCTGTTAACTCCTCAAGCACTCTAGCTGCTTTTGCGAGCTTTTCGCCCGATTGTCCTACAGCCATATTAACAACTACCTTATCTATGATGATCTTCCTCATTGGGTTTTTCTCTCCTTCCGGTAGATATCCCTTATATGGAATCTTTACTTCCTCGCTCATGCGAATGCCTCCTTAGGTAGTGAGATTAACGGCTCATCACGACCTATTGGGAATACGTACTTAAGGTTAGTTCTGAACTCCTCACCTTTTTCATTCTTTAATACCACTATTGCATCCCTTCTCTTAAAGAATTGATTGATGCTAACTATCCTGCCAACCTTACCTACGTTCTTCCCTCCGATTACTACTGCAAGTACTCCTTCCTCGCACTTCACATGATCTAGTATCTCCTGATTAGGTATTGCTAACTTTACTACATCGTATGTTTTGTATACGTCCTCTTCAGGGTTAAACGGATTGCTCACTCTTATTAGGTAATTTCTTCCATCATGCAGATTTAGCTGTATATGACCTCCCTTAACTGTTGTCTTATTCTCTATACGGCATAGTTTAAATGTAGCTTCTTCCTTCGGGATGCTATGTAGCGTTAAGAACTTAACGGGATGAGGAACTATCCTGTAATACTCCTCTGTATCTACTACTTCAAGTACATCCATTAGCCCTACTGGGAACTTATAGTCCTTCCTAATACGCCCATCTACCTTAAAATGTCCCTCTGCAATAAGCCTTCTCGCCTCTCTTGCGGTCTTCGCATATTCCAGTATATCTCTAACAATAATCAGAAGGGGTATACATCTATCTATGGGATGTGGTCCTGGTGAAGGCTTTACGGTCCATTTATACTCCTTACGTGGTATGGGCCACCATGCGGGAGCTGCATGCCTCTTTAGATGTCTAAGGCTTCCAAATGCTCGTTTAGGCATGAGCTACTACCTCCTTCTTTTTAGCTTCTCTTTTTCTTTCAATTACCTTTCTCCTTTCCTTATCCGATAAATCAAGCTTAGTTATCATGACCTTAGACGGATGGATGGGTATATATACAGTAGTCCCATCTGATCTCTTCCTAGTAACTCCTTCAACATATATCCTAAGTTTCTTTAGATCAACTTTAACAACTCGTCCCTCATGACCCTTGAAGTCACCACGCATTATTAATACCGTGTCGCCCGTACGAACTGGAAGTGAGCGTATTCCGTACTGCTTTCTAAGTTCCCTTGAAAGCGGTGCGCTCATTAACTTATGCCTAATATGCAGTGGCGCGTTGAAGTATGCCTTTCTTTGTTTTCTCGGTTGTTTAGATCTAGTCAAGGGCATTTTAGTATCAACCCGCCGACTGATTAACCTTTTAAAAAATCAAATATAAATTTATCCGCTCTTAGCTGGAAGATGATTCCTCTGACTTAGCCTTACTCTCCTCTAATCTCTTAAAGTAGTCCTCCTTTACCCTATTCCAGTCTATATACTTTGTCACTATCTCCCTTAGGTGTTGCTTTAGAATGTTATGAGCTTTATCTGCTCCTAACCTTGCGGCATTCCAAGTTACGAATGGTGGATAGAATGCTGCGGTCTCGAGCATTATCTTTTTCCTCTTCTCATCTACTTTAAACTTTACGAAGCCAAGCTCCCTAAGATAGCAGACATCATTAGGACATAAGATATCTATTTCGTTTTGCTCCTTCTTAAGGTATAATAGTTTATATTCCGATGGAGCCTTTATGAACCTACCACATGGACATTGTATTAGCTCTGCCTCAGGTATTTCCTCAGGAGGAACTTCCTTTACCTTACTACTTTCTCCACTCACAATATCACCATAATCATTAAACTCCTTTTAGCTCTTTAAGTTTTCTCTTATGGTAATATCCATTATGTAGGTGTGGAATGCATATGCTCCTTTATGTCGGGGAAATATGTTGCTTTTAGGAACTCCTGTGAGAACTCGGGCTCAACCGTAAGCTCTACATATCTAGCTATTTTTAAGAGCTCTTCTGCATATTTCCTTGCAATCCTCGACTTCAATAACAGTCTAGCTCCAGCAACTGCCGTGTTACCTACAAATTCCACGATACCTGATGGTACGTTCGGTAAAAGACCTATGATTTTAGCGTTTTCCGCATCTATATGTCTACCGAAGGCTCCCGCTATGTACACTCTCCTTATATCAGCTTCGGAGATCCCTGCCTTTCTCATTAGTACCTTACACGCGGCATATATTGCAGCCTTAGCTAACTGTATCTGACGTATATCCTTCTGAGTTATAACTATATCCCTTCCTATTTCAGTCTCATCGCTATATGCTATAATAAATTCCTTTCCATCCTTTCCAACCTTTATCCTAGCGTCCTCTTTATCTTGTACAAAGCGCCCACTCCTATCAATTATCCCATTCTTAAGTAGCTCTGCTATTACATCAATCATTGCCGAACCGCATATACCCACGGGTCTTGTATCTCCTATTACGGAGTACTTGACATCATAACCATTAGATTTGGGGATTATCTTCACATGTTCTATAGCTCCTGGTATCGCTTTCATTCCAAATCTTATATGTGCTCCCTCAAATGCTGGTCCTGAGGCACATGATGCTGTCCAAATAACCTCTCTATTTCCTAAACAGACCTCAGTATTAGTCCCAATATCTATAAGCATGACTATATCATCTGATTCTATCATGCCAGTAGCTATGATATCAGCTACTGCATCAGCTCCAACAAAACCCGCTATTATAGGCGGAAGATAGACATTCGCTCCGCTATTTATCAATAAGCCCACATCCCTTGCCTTTACATTAAGTGATCTTCGTACTCCAGGGACGTATGGTGAGAGCGCTAAGTAATTAGGTACTATTCCCAGAAATATGTGGTGCATGGCGGTGTTTCCTACTACAACAGCTTCGTATATGTTATTACGGTTTATCCCCACCTTCTTGCAGAGTTCACCTATAATAAAGTTTATTGCATCGATTACAACAGCACGTAATTCCTTTAGTCCGCTTCTCTTAATCATACAATATCTAATTCTTGAGATCACATCCTCACCATACGCTAACTGTGGGTTCTCAAGAGATCCAACTGCTAAGCTCTTACCGTCATGTAGGTCTACTAAATGACAGACTATCTTCGACGTTCCTATATCAATGGCAACACCATACATGTGTTTACTAGTATCTCCCTTCTCGAAATCTATCACTTTATTGCCATCCCATATGGTTACAGTAATGATCCATTCTCCATCCCTAAGAACTTGAGGAAGCTTTATTAATGCGTGGTAATCTATCTCGTCTACCTCTATGCCCATATTATCCCTCAATACATCCATTACTCTCTCCAGATCTGGCCTAAGGTCAGAGAGCTTAGCTTTAGGTATCCTTACTACAACCTTCTTTACTAAGGGCTTGAAGGGAAGTGGATACTCATAGCCATATTCAATTATCTTAGCCTTCACTAGTCGTGTCTCAAGTGGGACTATCACTACTAAATTCTCTAACACTTTTGCCTGACAGGCAAGTCTATATCCCTGCTTAAGCTCGGAGTCCGTAAGCCATCGTCTTTCAACATCTGTAATCTTAGTTGTAGCATCTACGGGTCTAACTAAGATCCTACATTTTCCACATAATCCTTGTCCACCACACTCTGACCTAATCTTAATTCCTGCTAATCTAGCGGCCTCTAGTATCGTTATTCCACGGGGCACGAGGATTGTTTTTCCCTGTGGTTCAAATGTGACTCTGACCTCCTTGCTCATACCGTAAACACTTAGCCATGCAAAAATATTAACTTATCTTTAAATGTAATAGACATTAAGAAGATAAAATATGAGAAGGAAGAAACCATACCCGCATAATAGTGATATAGCGGATACGATAATGTACGTCCTCTTCAATGAACCGTGGATTCATCCTGATGAACTAACGGAGAGAGTAAGAGAGGAACTTGAGAGAAGAGGATTTTATCCAGGACTTGTATCCGATAAGAGGATCTGGCGAATCTACGAGGAATTGGTACGAAAGGGCAGAATGTACGATATACTTCAAGTCGTGAAGAAGCGTGAAGTAGAGAGCGGTTAAATTACGAGTTTCATATGGGGCATAAGGATAAGGCATGAAGTATATGCATCAGATCTCAACGCTTAAATTTCCATAGTGATCCTTAGACATAAGGGGGTTTTAATGAGTAAGGTATTCATGGCGGATGTCATCTTAAAGGAGTTAAGCTTGAAGGAAAGTCCATTAACCAAGGTAAGGGAATTACTTTACAAGATCGGAATTGATCAGATAGTTGAGAAGGGCGACTTCGTTGCAATAAAAACTCACCTCGGCTCTCAAGGTGGTTTTCGTATTGTCAGGCCTCCTTTTATAAGGAAAGTAGTTGATGTCGTGAAGGAGTTAGGAGGAAAACCATTCGTTACTGATACATGCAGGCCTCCATCTTTGGATTATATAGAAATAGCGAATATGCAGGGCATAAACCATCTCTCAGTAGGAGCTCCGATAGTAATAGCGGATGGTATAAAGGGTGAGGATTATCGTATAGTTAAGGTGAATGGATTAGTACTAAAGGAAGTAAAGGTAGCTGCAGCCATAGCCGATGCTGACGCCATGATAGTAATCACCCATGCGAAGGGACATAGGATGACATCCTATGGTGGCGCCTTGAAGAATTTAGGCATGGGTTGCGTATGTCACTCAGAGAAGAGACGAATACATTCCGTATTGGGTGGTGAGCCGCCGCAATGGGATTCAAGTAGGTGTGAACTATGTGGAATCTGTGTTACAAGTTGTGATCATAAGGCAATAACAATTAAGGATAATAGGGTAATAATAGATGAGGAGAAGTGCGTCAGATGCTATCGTTGTGTATGGGCTTGTCCAACCAGGGCGCTATCATGGTCTAAGAGAGGAGTTGAAAAGTTCCTCATGGCTATTGTGGATGCAGCTGCTGCTGTGATAAGCACTTTCAAGAAGGGAAAGATAGGCTATCTGAATTTCGTAATGGACGTTACCTTTGCCTGTGATTGTACGCCTTGGTCTACTATACCTATAGTTCCTGATCAAGGTATTCTTGCCTCTACAGACATAGTGGCTATAGAAAAGGCCTCGTTAGACTTAATAAACCAGGCACCTGGCATCCCAGGACAAGTAGGCCCGTTAGGTAGGGTTAAGGCAATGAAAAGTGGTGAGAATAAATTCCTTAGCATTTACGGCATAGATCCCTATCTACAGGTGAAGTATGCTGAGAAGTTAGGATTGGGTACCTCTAATTACGAGCTCATAAAGATATGATATATAAAACGCTAATTAGGCGGATCAGCGCAAGTCGCTTTACTCACCGCTCGTCAAAGACCAATCTTCATCATCCCAATGTATATATTGCATCGAGATATAAATTTTAAATTGAACGTTCTCATATTAAATCGGTGAGGGACTGTGGTCAAGGTAAATTGTAAGTTAGTGAAATGGGAAGAGGTCATCAATTGGTGCAGGGAACTTGCGTTAAAGATAATAAAATCTGGCTGGATGCCCGATATAATCGTCGCCATAGCTAGAGGTGGCTACGTTCCCGCAAGGCTTCTATGCGACTTCCTCTACTTAAATGACCTTGTCAGCATTCAGGTAAGTCATTGGGGCAAGGCTGCTGAAATAACAGGTGAGGCTACTGTAAGGCATCCTCTTAACGAAGACTTCACGGGCAAAAAGGTTTTAATAGTTGACGACATAGCGGATACTGGAGATTCAATAATCCTTGCGAAGAAGTACATAGAGAAGCACTGTAATCCTGCTGAGGTAAAGGTAGCTACAATGCAATGGATAAGTAAGGTATGCAAGATAAAGCCCGATTACTATGTGGATGAGGTAAAGGAATGGATATGGTATCAATATCCATGGACTAGGCTAGAGGATACGACTCAGTTCATACAGAAGATGTTAAGTGAAGAAGGAAAGGAGAAGAGGGAGTGGACGCTGGATGAGATCATCGAGAAGTTCAAGGAGTGGTACGGCATTGATGTTGGTAGAAAATACTACGAAATGGCATTAGACATACTGGAGAAGGAAGGCTTTATCGTTAAGGAGACCCATAATGGGCAAGTGATATACAAAGTTAAAGGAGGGGAAGGGACTTAAGTTAGGTACTCTATTTTTATGGTCTCTAGCAATTCGCTTTTCAGTCTCCTTATTTGCTTCACTATTGGCTCTATTGTAGTGAATATGCGCTCATTTTTCTTAATTCCCTCACGTATTAAAAACGCTATGGCCTCTGATTTCGTTGAGAAGAACCCTGCCTCAACTAATATATTTATTAATTCCATCTCCCTCTTAGATACCCTCGTTGCTACGACGAATTCCCTTCTCTTATCCATTTCCTCCTCAGGAAGCATTACATCCTTGAGTAGGGATAAGGGAGGAATTGGTAATGGTGGTAAGGGCTCACCTTTCCTTGCGCTCCTAATAGCCCTTTCAAGCCATTTATCAATTTCATACTTCCATCTCTCTACAAGCTTTCTTAGGCTTTCTTCCAACTCACTCATATATTTTTCCTCATTTTTACAATCATAAAAAACGAATAAAACAATTTCGATGGCTCTTAAATACCTCGGTTCTGGCCACTTTCATCATCTCTATGCTTTCAGAAGGGTGTGTTTTCCTCATCCATTTAAGATAACTTATCTTAAAGCTAATATACGTTTCTTAAAATAGGGAAAACATGCCTACGTTTCATGATTTCCAAAAGACGCGATCGCTTTATAAGTGACCTTATGAAGATATAAGGGAGGGCATACCTTGAGCTCTGAATGGAACGTAGAAAATGAACATGATAATAGAGGCTTTGAAATGTTAAATAAATATATTGGGGCATTAGTTGAGGTACGTACTGCAGATGGCAAGGTGCTACAAGGCAGATTGATTGATTTTGACCCGGAATACTTTAATATTCTTCTAAGAGACGTAACTACATCTGATGGAAGAAGGGCGCCAGTTGCACTAATATCAGGAGCAGCAATATCGTACATACTCTTCATAGGCCCCCCTGAAAAGGAGGAGGAACTAGAGGAGAAGGTAATGAGGCTACTCATAAAGGATCCAGACCTAGATCCTGAGACCATAGCTAAATTATGTAATGCTAAGGTAGAACGAGTAAATGAGATAATACTTAAGTTAAGGAAGCGTGGCCTCCTTCCACGTTCACACGATAAGTAATACGACATTATGTTAGTTAATCTTAGCTTTAAGGTCTTTCTATAAAACACCTCTACTTCTGGATGCGTTTTAGGAGGCTTTGAATATCCTGCGATATATCTCCAAATAGATTCCGTAAGGGTGATGCTCATGCAATTCGTTTTTAAGAACGTGAATTTTTACGAGTAGCAGGTACTCCATGAGTATGTATGTGAAGCCTTAAAAGCAATTACAGTAAAGCTTAAATTAGGTAAGCGAACCTAGTGCTTATCTCTATGACGACATTCTGACATAATATCATGCACTTTAAAATATCTTAAAGATATGTTTTCAGCTAATGAGAGGTAGGCATACTAATAAAGATATCGCTTAGCTCTATTAAATTCTTAATAAGGAATTATTAGAGAGCAGATTTTAGAAACCACCCCACTCTACAACTTCACAACTGCCATACATTACGGAGGTTAGAATCGTGAACATAGGAATATTCCACTGGTCATTCCATACGCGGGGAGGAGGTGAAGTAGTAGCTTATTACTTAGCCAAGGCAGTTGGCGTGAAGACAATATACACGTTATTGAGTGAAGGCTACTTTAAAGATGTGAAAACTATAGACGTGATCGATTACCTACCAGGATGGGCTAAATTCATTACTAAGCTCCTTAGGGACAGAAGGTTATTTGAGATGTGGATCTGGAGCCTTATTGATGTAAGCGAAATAGAGGATTTCGACATCATCATAACGTCAGGTAACTGGACGAGAGCGATAATAACTCCTGAGCATACACTACACGTACACTATCTCCACTCCGTAAATAAGCAGATATGGTGCATATGGCACCATTATTGGAAGGTTGCAAAAAGGAACTTGCTGGCGTTCTCCCTCATAGAATTCTTAAGATGGATAGATCGTATGATAGATTCAAGAGTGGATTATTACTTAGTAAATTCCGAGCTTACAAGGAGGCGGCTTTGGAAGTATATGAAAAGATATGGCGAGATATTGTATCCTCCAATAGACATGGGGAAGTATAAGTTTAAGGAATATGGTGATTTCTTCCTTCATATAGGTAGATTTGATGCTGAAAAGCAGATTATGCCCGTTATAAAAGCATGCGAGAAGATGAATGTAAAATTAGTCTTAATTGGAGCTGAGGGAAATGATAAGGAGACTTTAAGGTACGTGAAGAAGAGCAGGAGCCCGAATGTAGAGTACTTAGGATATGTTAGTGATGAGGAGAAAATTGATCTATTAGCTAGTTGTAAAGCTGTCATATATAATCCTCTTGATGAGGACTTTGGAATAGTGCCTATAGAGGCATTAGCTAGCGGCAAGCCAGTAATAGTAAATCATACGGGCTACCCATCGATATTAATTAAGAGAACCGGCTTCGTAGAGGCACAGAGAGGCATACGTATCTATAGAGGGGGAATTATAACAAGAGGCGATGTATACACGATATGTAAGGCTATCAAGGTAATTGATAAATATAAATGGTCACCTGAGATAAGGAAGTTCGCAGAGCCGTTTGATTTCTCGATATTCAAGTCCAATTTAAAGATGTATTTAGAGACATGGAAGAAGGAATTCGATGAATTGCTTATCGCTAAGGAATTGGAATAAATTTTATTAAGTTAAGTTTTAAGTTTACGGAATCAATTAAAGCTCTTAGTTATTATCTCGTGTATTACCCTACGCATATGTTCATTGGTAATCCCCTCCTTATGCTCTATATAATAATGGTTTGAATCATTCAGTTTAAATTCAGTATGTCCTTCTTCATCAACATAGATCTTACCTGGGCCTATAAGCTTGAACCATTTATCCCATTTAGGATGTACTAGTAGCGTCGCATAGGGATCCCATGATGGTCTATTGAATCTTGGATCACCAAACCATTTCCACTGCGCCTTTATAGGATATTCATCAGGCGCTTTATCGAATATGTCTCCAGTTAGGGTCTGTAAGGGCACTCTATAGTCAACAACTATGAGTGGCACAGTCTTAGGGAAGTTCTCGAATACGTATCTTGCTGCCTCTACGTCAGATCTTACATTATATTCACTATATTCAGCTACGTGTACATCTCCCGCCATAGCTATGTATTTGACAACCTTTCTCTCTATTAGCTCTATACCGGTTAACTCTGTTATCTCATCTCCCTTACTTTTCAATAAGTTCGCTATATTCGTCATAGGTCCTGCTGATATCAGAACAACTGACCTATCTGGTGCCATGGCTAATAAATACCTAAAGAGTCTGACTACGTCCTGACATAAATGCCAGGAAATCCTTGATCCAAACGCATCAAAACTCGCCTTAGCATGAGTTCTCGAGCTAAGATCCGGATCCTTATCAGACATTACTCCTATTGGAACTTCCCTTTTGAGAACATGCCTTACAGCATTGTCTACAGCAATAGGCCCCCAATAGCTAGTATCCGAGAGGCCTATTCCATATAATTCTATAAGGCCCTCCTTTTCAAGCCCGAAGAGTACTGCCAGACCAACGGTACCATCAAAATCTCCAGCTAAATCATTATCATATATTACGAGGGTCTTTCCCATGCTTGTAGCCCATCTAACCTGATAGCCTTAAATGATTTAAAGCTTTACTAATCGCATATTAGCTCTCTTATAGCTAATGTAATATACTATATAATGATTCCGACTTTATGGAGGATTATGTAGCTGAAAGATCTTGTCTCATGAATAGCTTCCCTAACGTTGATAATGGAATTACCGAGTGAGGAGCTCTCTCTTGAGCTCCTAGTGGTGTTACTAATGCTAGCTTCGCTTTGTACCACATATCCTTTATGTTCTTCGCTCCTGCATACCCCATGGATGCCTTAAGGCCAGATATGAACTCAGCCATTACCTTGACAGCTGAACCACGGTATTTCACAAGAGCCTCTATACCCTCCTCTATACTCTTAGCCACTTTACTATATCTATCTGCCGCATACCTCTTTGCTTTTGCCGCCTTAGATGCCATACCCCGATAATATTTGAACTTAACTCCTGCTATCTCTATTATCGGCGAGGGGCTTTCATCACATCCCGCAAGGACATATCCAAGCATGACTGCTGAGGCTCCTACGGCAAATGCCTTAGCTGCATCGCCAGGCCATCTTATCCCTCCATCAGCTATTATTGGTACCTTAGCTTTCTCCTCAATTAATGCATCAGCTACCTGTCCTACAGCAAATAGTGTAGGAGCTAGAGCGCCTGTGATCTCAGCTGTGGTACATATACTACCAGAACCTATGCCCACTCTAAATCCATCAACCCTCTCTAATTTGCTTAGTATGTCCTTAACTGCACTCTTAGTACCGATATTTCCTATAATTACATCCGCTGAAAGCTTCTTCTCAAGCCTCTTCATGGCCTCTATGCACTTATCGTTATGGAAATGAGCAACATCTAGTACTAGTATATCAACGACTTTATCTAGACTTAATGCCCTCTTTTCATCAAATGGCGATATAGCGGCAGCACATAACAATCGACCATCTCTCCCTATAGCGGGCTCTCTGAATTTTCCCTTAAGGACTATCTCATCTATGGTTATAAGGCCTATGAGCTCTCCTTCCTCACTTATAACTGGAAGCTCTGTTAGGAATTTATCCCTCATTACATTTACTATATCCTCTATGCTGGTTCCGGTCTTTACGCATGGATAATCCTTTCTTATGATTTTACGAAGAGGTTCCTCCTCCCTTCTTAGGAAGGCATCAACTTTCGTAACTACGCCTATAAACGTTCCTTCCTTATCCGTTATGGGAACTATGTTAATACCATATCTCTCCATGATATCTATCGCTCTTTTCACTTGATCATCCATAGTGATATGTGGTACTACCTTGACGTCCATATCAGCCATTTTAACCAATCTTGCCATTTTAACTTGTTCCTCAATGCTACAGTTCCTATGAAGAACCCCTAGACCGCCCATTTTGGCCATTACTATAGCCATTTCGGCCTCAGTAACAGTATCCATAGGAGATGAGACTACAGGGATTCCTAGACGATAATTCTTAGTGACGTAAGTACTTACATCGACATCTTTAGGATCGACAGGAGAACGACCTGGAAGGATTACTACATCCCTAAAAGTAAGAGCTAATGGTGCCTCGGTTAGCTTCCTCATGAACATTATCTGTACCTCGGACTAATTTTGTGCAGTCTAATGGGATCGGAGAGATAAAAATTTTATCACATCCTAGCCCAATGATCCTTACTTGAAAATCGTAAAACTACTTTTTACCTTTTTGTTAGGCATTTCATTGCCTTAACTTTATTTCGGTCCCTAGTGGACTTAAATTGGTGAATCATTCCAATGAGGTCTCGAGAGCTAGTATACCGATTGTTTGAAGAAGGCTTAGCGCCAAGAGTTCCCCTTCATATAGAATCGGATAATAAGGATGAGGAATTCTATCTAGGCGATATCGTCGGCATTGGCGCTAAGATAAAGCCATGGCGAAGATTCTACGTAGATGGGGGTCCTTTTAGGAGGAGAGAAAAGCGTTTTCATGAGTGGATTGAGGGAATCGATTTAAGCGCATATGAGTGGCCTGAAATTAGCAACATACTAGAGGAAGCAGTGAATACCTTTGTGGAAAAAGCCCAAAAATATAAAGATGTAAAGTTCATAATGTTCAAGGTCTTGGGTCCTACTGAAACTGCAGAATCATTTTTCGCTCCTCCTACACGTAGCAGTAGCCAGATATTCCACATGTTTGGCTTTGCTATACTAGTTAGATTCAGACCTAAAGTCGCCTACGAACTCTATGATAGAATCTCAAGATACATTCTTGAACTGATCAAAGCCGGCACCGAAATAGACTTTGTTGATGCAATTAGAATAGCCGACGACGTAGCTGATTATAGAGGCCTATTGTATCCCAGATCATTCGTTACGGAGAAATACCTCTACTGGCATAAACTATTCGCAAATGCAATTCGAAAGGGAGGAAAAATACCCATAATACATTGTGATGGTAATCTAGTGAAGGCTAGCGTCTTCAAGGAATTAACCGAAATATATCGCGGCATACATCCACTAGACTTTAGACCTAAGTCAACACTTCATGACGCGCTTTTATGGATAGATCAAATCGTTGAAAGTAGGAATATGTGTAGGGAAGGTACAGTCTTCTTCACAGGTATCCCAATAGATCTAGTTTTTAACGATAGCGTAACAAGTGATGACTTAGGCAAGATTATAACTACTTTCCTAGAAAGACATGGCCCAAGGAACGTAGTACTAGCTACAACACATAGCCCATATCCGGGTAGGAGTTATAAGGAACCTTTAGCTAAGGCAAAGATAAGGACTATACAAAAAATAATCTCCTTTATATAGACGATTCTCATAATATTGCATTGGCAACCTTATGTATCCCCTCAATTATGCTATTAACATCCTCCTCCGTTAGGATAGGGTTCACATCTATATTCACAGCTCTGCCAAGTAGATCCAAAGCCCTCCTCATAGTTTCCTTATCAATACGCATCCTCTCCTTAAGTACAGGAAGCCAATACTTACATACATGACCATCCAGCCTATCCTCCCTATATATCACGAAAGCCCCTATATTTTCCGCATTCAGTGCCCTAACGAACTCCAAGGCTTTCTTTTGAGTAGGCAGAAAGAATATTATACATATGCCAGTATCGCCATTAGGATCATTTAACTTCCTAAATTCTATACCATCTATATCCGAGATCTCCTTCTTTATCTTCTCCTTATTCCTACGCATTCTCTCTATTATCCTATCTATTTTCTTCAATTGCTCAATAAGGATAGCCGCAGTAATTTCACTCATTCTAAAATTAAATCCTATGAGAGGAGGTACGTAATCAGGAGCACGATAATACGCTGCAACATCATGGACCGCCAATGCTCGCCTATAGAAGTCCTCATTATTAGTAATAACTGCCCCACCTTCTCCTGCTGTAATTATCTTGTTTAACTGAAAGCTAAATATACCGATATCGCCTATACTTCCCAACTTCTTGCCCTTATACTCACCACCACAGGATTGAGCAGCATCTTCTATTACCATAAGGTCATGTTCCTTAGCTACGTCCATTATTCTATCCATATCACATGGAGCTCCACGCATGTGAACAGCCAATATGGCCTTCGTCCTATCAGTAATCTTCCTCTCTATATCATCTGGATCTAAAGATAACGATTCATCTATTCCGGCTATTACTGGAGTCGCTCCCGTTGCTGCAACCATGGCTGGAACTGAGATCCAACCATATGCAGGAACTATGACCTCATCACCTTCCCTCATTCCTAGTGCCTTTAAAGCAGTATATAGTGCAGCTGTTCCCGAAGAGACACCTAAGGCATACTTCACGCCCATATATTCAGCAAACCTCTTCTCGAACTCCTCAGCTTTACGCAATAAATTAGGGCCATAATATCTGAACAATGATTTGCTCCTTAACACTTCAATCACGGCCCTTTCCTCATTCTCATCTATGAAAAGCGCTCCAGGATACATAGGCGGAAGTGGTTTCTCTCTGACTGGCTTACCTCCATAGAGAGCTAACTTCTCCTTATCCATGTTGCTATCTTTCTTGAGCTCGTAATTTAAGTATTACTTTTATTACTTTCATTTAGTAAATTCTCTAAGTAATGATTTTTGATGAATTAAACTCATGACATTATGGGTATTAAGCAATGTATAGGAGTACTCTATCCACTTCAGTATTAAGACCTGGTTTCTTGCTATAAATTGGGTCTACTGCCTCTACCCATATGAGCCATCTATCCCTTAATGTATCGTAGACCACATTGCAGTATGTATGAATTGGATATTCTGGATGCTCGTACCTAGAGCCTGGCTCCCATCTAGCTGTGAATATCCTCTCAAGATTACAGTTCCTGTAATCGATTACGTAGGCTGCGAAATATTTGGTTAATGCTGCTCCCCTGACTAGATCTAAGGTCTCAGTCCCAATGAATATTGGCCCAAGTGAACCTGCATGTATTGTGCCGCTAAGGAGGAAGTATTCAGGTTGACTACTACCATTGATAGTTAGAACGCCTAGCTTAGTCCAGTTCTTTCCATCGCTACTTACTGCCAATGCCATATGAACTATATCTGAGCCCTTAGGCCTGGCCTTGTATAAGCAGAAGTACCTTCCATCAACTATATCTATAGTTCCATCCCTAGCCTCTCCACTATCGTAATCCATATCGCCTCTTATCACAAAGCCATAGGGCTCCCATGGACCAGCTGGATCATCAGCTATTAAGAGGAACGTCTCCCACTTACTCTCAAATATCTTCCTCTCATCTCCAGCTACGTTCTCCTCAGCTACATCTACCGAAAGGTAAAGATGATACATTCCTGTAAGAGGATCTCTAAGTAATTGCTGATTCTCGATACTATGGACGGTAACCTTAGCCATCTCGCTTAGTTCCTCCTTGGTAATCCATGTTACCAAGCTGAAGTCCTCTCCGTTTTTAGAATGGTAGATCTCCACAGCATAACCGCGCTTCTTAGGCCTCATCCTTGGCCTACTTGTCAGCCAGTACTCCTCGCTATCTTCATCAATCCATAACTTCCCAGCACCACACCAAGAACCAGGCTCAAAGTTTGGAGGATTAAGAAGAACTTTTCTAAATCTTTTTCTTGAGAATATCGCTTGTGGGGGATAAAGCCCACACCACGTTCCCACATAACCCACCTCTTAAGGTAACTATAATTAAGAGATAGGTTATAAAGGCTTAAGTGACTATCAGCAACAGCTTACACCACTTCCATAAAATCCTAATCATAACCCATAAAGACATTCTTGTCTACATCATCCCGATTATGAGTACCTTAACTCCCCTACTGTGCCGATTTTAATGTGATATAAAAAGCATATCTTAAGTCAGGCTTCTTTTCTCTATTTCGTTGTGAAGAATGCTATTGCTAGTATGATGAAGGATATTAGTGAGATAAGACCACTGACTAGAGTTAATAAGGAGACACGATCCGATGAGGTATAGAAGTCCTGCTGTCTTGAACAACGACTGTCTGCTCACCTCTGCTAGCACGTTAAGTGATCTTCTAAGGAAGACTGCTGAAATTATGTTGAATATAGGGAGTACGGAGAACACTAGAAGGATGTGTACTATGACGCCCTTTAACGATGGATAGAGTACATTTCCGATAATGCTTACCTCAGTTCCAAATCCAAATCCGAGTAATAACTTTGGGAAACTAAATAGCAGCTTTAGAAGTATAACACCAATAGTAATACCGAAGATTGCAAGTCCAATGATTGAAAGTATTAGTGCTATTAGTGCGTTCTTGAATATCTCCGGCCTCCTGTAATAATCTGCAACCTTTTTAAACGCAATGAAGAGAAGCACTAGACCAATGATGCCTATAGCCCAGTGCGCCAGAGATAATATCACTAATACAGATCCTATCCCACCCAGTATCTTTATTGTGCTTAATTCATCACTCATGCTCTCCAAATTAAAGTTTAAATTAGAGTTCAAAATAAAAGTGTACTCCTAATTAATTACCGTATGGCTACGCTCACATTAACGATATTTAAGGTATTCATACCAATAATTGGTTAGAGATTATGGCCTTTAGGGATCTCTCCATAAGATCCTCCTTAAAGCTATTATCGCTAATCATGTTAATGATGATGATACCATGGTTCATAGCCTATATGACAAGTTTTCCATTCTGCGCTGCTCTCATGCTCCTAATATGGATTCCGATAGTAGGAATATTTCTGACAGCTTTCAGCCTAGCATTAATACTTGGTATAATCTATGGATGTTTGAGTTCAATATTCAGTGATCCATATTCTCATCTAAAGGCTTTTGCCTATGCTCATGGCCTATTCACTTCAACAACATCACTATCATTATTATTCACATTCACATTTACAAAACGAGTAGATCCAATAAGGTTTCCTAAATACTTTAGATTCTCAATACCATTATGGCTAGCATTACCAATGTACTTCTCATTGTACTTGGCATATACAGTACTAGCATACAGGTCCCTATCAGAAATAATAATTTATCATTCTAGAAAACCTTCAAAAGATGTAGTAAAGTATTGGAGGTTAGCCGCAATATTTTGCCTACTAACAGCAATCATCATAATAGTCGTCACCATCCATAGTTTACTAAATCCAGACAAGCCATTTATCGACTACGCCATACTCCCTATATATGCTATGAGTATCCTAGCAACCATAGCCGCCATTTTAATTATCTTAAGCTTAGATGAACTCCTCTTTGGTGGCAAACTTAGAAAGATTAGATATCCGATATTGGCGCCTTTAATTGCACATACGGCTTGGATATTGACACCAATACATGAAGCAATGCTCCCCCCTCCATTAGGATGGGTATTTTTCGTCTTTTTCGGAATGTTTCCACTCCCAGGTCTTATAACAAGCTTTGGACAGGATCATCTGTTGACATACGAAGTTGTTAATGTGTACCTTACTGGAGTGGAATTGAGACTAAATTATCCCAGCATAATATTGTTCGCCCTTGGCTTATGGCTATTCTTTGAGTTCACCGCATTCTATAAAATACTAACATCTACGACAATCAAGACAGGCGTTAGAGAGGGTGTAGAGTTCGTATTCAATACCATATTCTCTCCATTCTCGCTATTATTCTTCTCTAAAACAGGAATTGTCAGAATTAGGCCTAGGGCATATAGAAATGGAGTGCTTACCATCGATATAACAAATAATGGTTACAAAGATATTACAGGCTTTAAAGCTTATCTTATTAGTGTTGATTGGACTCCTTTTGATAAGCCTTTAATGCTTGAGCTTAAGGGTAAGGGTGAAGTTGTTAAGATCCCTCCTGGTGGTAGGATTACTTTAATTTGTGAGGATTGGAGTTGTAATAGGCAGGTTTATGCTGATGAGGTACTAACTGTCAAAATTACATATAGTATTGGAGAGAAGACCATAGAGAGGGTGTATACAATTCCCATAACCTAAAGAGTTAAGCTCCAGCACTTTAATCACTTCCTGTAAGACTATACATTATATGACCACTCATCACGATATTATAGTACCATTAGTTTGAGCAAGGATTAAGGTTTACGAGAATTACATTAATTAATGATGATTTATCAAAAGTCCTAAAGGACATGCTTACTGTCTAGAAATATTGTGGTGCGGCCGCCGGGATTTGAACCCGGGATCACGGGCTTGGGGGGCCCGCATTAGGCGGTAGGTACAGCCGAGTCCTACCAGACTAGACGACGGCCGCGCTCCCTCACTATATTTTAATCCCCTCGAGTTTAAATTTTTACTTTCATTATTGGATTGCGATTATTTTTAATCGTGATTTAATATTAATCGGTGGTCTACGCTGCTTTCGTCACGTGAGAGATGTATTAGGGCTATAGAACATGAGGAAGTTGATAGGATTCCTTTAGTCTTCAGGGCCAGAATAGAGGTCGTGAGGGATCTCATGAGAGCGCTGAACATCAATAGTTATGAGAAGTTATTAAGGGCATTTAACATAGATGTACGTTCAGCACCAAGTATTCCATTAAAAGGCGGCTATCTTCCTAATGATGTGGAGATTAAAGAAGGACCGTATGGACCTGCTTATACGATAGGCTATAAGGGGCGTTTTGAAGTTCGAAAGGACATATGGGGCGTCGTGAGCATATGGGCTCCTGATCATACGTATACCTATACGTTCGTAAGTCATCCACTTCAGCATATTGACTTAGACGATTATCAGTGGCCTGAAATAGATGAAGGGTACGTAGATGCAGTTGAGAAATATTGTAGAAAATACGGTGAACAATATCTGATATATGGTGGTGTAATCCATTTGTTTGAGATCGCATGGCAGTTGACTGGGTTTAATGAGTTCTTGAAGATGATGTATACTCGACCTAGTCTTATAAGCAGGATATTAGATGGACTAGATAAGATACGTTTTGAGCAGGCTAAGCTCTTAATAGACGCTGGTGTGGATGTGATAGTGGATGGTGATGACGTAGGCGCCCAAACTACGATGATAGTCTCTCCTAGTCTATGGAGACGCTTTCTAAAGCCTAGATATAAGAGATTAGCAGATCTATGTCATAGGCATGGTGTTTACTTTTTCTTCCATAGCGATGGATGGATTGAACCGATAATTCCTGACTTAGTTGAAATAGGCGTTGATATTCTCAATCCTGTGCAGCCAGAATGCATGGATCCAGTTAAAGTAAAGAGGCTTTACGGTGATAAGCTATGCCTAGAAGGCACAATTTCCGTTCAGAGGACACTACCATTTGGTAGTGTAAAGGAGGTTGTCAACGAGGTAAAGGATAGGATAAGAAAGTTGGGTCCTACTGGTTTTATATTGGGTCCAACTCATGTGATACAACCTGATACCCCTATCGAAAATATACTTGCTCTGTACCGAGCGGCAATTAAATATGGTAGTTTTAGACGGTAATAATGAATATTTGATAATATACCTCACTCTCAGGTAATAATCATGGGACAGATTAGCAGACTAGTATTTGAGGATGAGAAGCCCATAATAGGCGTTGTACACTTAGATCCTTTGCCAGGCTCACCTAATTACGATGGAGACTTTGAGAAAATAATTGATAAGGCCATAAGAGATGCACGTACATATTACGAGGGCGGTATAAAGTACATCCTCGTAGAGAACTACGGTGATATGCCATTTAAAGTTCGTGTCAAGGAAGTAGAGACTATTGTTGCAATGACCGTTGTAGTAAGAGATATAATCAAGGAACTAGGAGACGAGATCATAGTTGGCGTCAATTTACTACGTAATTCAGCTCCGGAGGCTGCCGTGATTGCGACTTTAACTGGTGCTCGCTTCATACGTGTAAATGCCTTATGTCAAACAATAGATGCACCTGAGGGCATTCTTTACCCTGTAGCTAGAGATATAGCTGATGTGATGTACAGACTTAGGGTATCGCCTAATGATGTAAAGATATTAGCTGATGTGAACGTTAAGCATGGTAGTCCGTTAAGTAAAAGGAGTTTAGAAGACGTAGTTCTTGACACGATTGAAAGAGGTAAAGCCTACGCTATTGTGATGACAGGTTCCCGTACTGGTGAACCCCCTGATATAAGTCTTGTCTCTAAAGTCAAATCAATGAACGTAAGGGTCTTCATAGGTAGCGGCATGACGCCAGAGAGGCTGAAGAAATATTGGAGATTAGCCGATGGCTTTATCATAGGTACCTACTTTAAGAAGAGTCATATTACAAGGAATCCTGTTGATATAGAAAACGTACGCAAAATGGTCAGGATATATGAGGAGCTACTAAAGACTGAGGCTTAATGAATATGTTACTTGATAACAAATGGGTATACTATTTGATAACATTTGATGCTATTGCTAATCCCTAAAGATCTTATTTATCAGCTAGTACTTAACTATAGTCAGATAAGTCAGAAGGGAGATTGCATGCCGCATATTGATGAAGTTGAGCTTCTAAGAAAAAGGAGTTTAAGAATGTTAAACCATGCAGAGCATTGCGTAACTACAGGAGATTACGACCTAGCCTCCTTCTTGGCTGAGCAAGCTGTTCAACTTTACCTAAAATCGGTTATCTTAGAGCTAACTGGTGAGGTACCGAGAACTCATGTAGTACGACAGTTATTCCACATCTTAAGGACAATAATTAGAGATACGGAATATATAGATGAATTCATACGTAAGAATAGGAGACTTCTCGTGGGATTAGAAGAAGCCTATTTGGCCTCGAGGTATCTTTTTAGAATATATGAGAAAGAGGAGGCAGAGGAGCTGGTGAATTTCGCTAAGGAGGTGATAAGGTTTGTCAGGAATATTAAAAGCAAGACTTGAAATGGCAAAGTTAGCTAGACAATGGCAATACTGGTCGAGGAAGATTGCAGAAGCGGCCAAGATGATATTAGTAACATGTGAAGTCTATGTGTTTGGTAGCGTAGTGGAAGGCCATATGACAGGAGGAAGCGATGTCGACATTTTAATAATATCTGATAATGTCCCCTCAAAAGCAAGGGAGAGATGGAAGTTAAAAGTTATGATAGAAGAGCAGGCAGGGCTTCCATTATATCATCCTTACGAAATACATTTAGTTAGCAAGAGAGAGGCTAAATGGTATATGAGGCATATAAGGAAAAAGGTTCCAATCAATGTGTAGTATATGTTGAACATGATATATACCATAATTGTGTCATAAACGTAATTGAGATGAGTTACCCTTTATGATTCTATAGTCTTTACCTTACACCTTACAACATCTAAATTAATACTGTCAGACAAAAAATCTAAATAGTCTAAGCGAATTAGAGGAGGAATCGAGAGTGAGTATATGAAATACCATACATACTATATGCCTTCTAATGTTAGGAGGAGGGAGATTTATCATAGGGATTGGATTGATTTCAATAAGAATGGTGTTATGGATCCCTATGAGGATCCAAAAAGACCAATTGAAGAAAGAGTAGAAGACCTCCTATCAAGAATGACACTAGAAGAGAAAATAGCGCAGCTAAGATCTACATTTTGTCCATCAGGATGTAAGGCTGGCAACCTCTCATGTGTTCTTAGGAACCTATCCCCTAAGGAGGGAGCTATTAAGGCGAATGAGCTTCAAAGGGAGGCCATAGAGGAAACACGCTTGGGAATACCCGTGATAATTCACGATGAATGTCTTCATGGGTGTGTAGCTAAGTTTTCTACGTCCTTCCCTCAGGCCATTGCTTTAGCTGCTACTTGGGATCCCGATTTAGTCTATAGAGTAGCCAAGGCAATAGCAAAGGAGACAAGGGCTAGGGGAATACGTCAATGCTTATCGCCCGTGGTTAACGTAATAAGGGATGTAAGGGCAGGACGTACTGAGGAGAGCTTTGGAGAGGATCCTTATTTAATGTCAGTAATGGCGTATGTATACTGTAAGGCCTTTAGGGAAGAGGGCATTATTGCTACGCCAAAACATTTTGTGGCAAACTTTATTGGTGATGGTGGTAGGGATAGTCATGAGATACATCTTTCTGAGAGATATCTTAGGGAGATATGTTTTCCTGGCTTTAAAGCGGCAATAAAGGCTGGCGCATTATCCGTAATGGCTGCTTATAATTCAATTGACGGAATTCCGTGTTCATGTAATAAGTGGCTTTTAACTGAAGTCCTTAGATGGGAGTGGGGATTCGAGGGCTTTGTCGTATCGGATTATAATTCTGTAAGTGGTATTGTCTATAAACATCATGTTACAGACAGGCCAGAAGTCGCTGCGAAAATGGCACTTGAGGCGGGTCTTGAAGTAGAACTACCCGAAATTTCCATATATGGGGAGCCTTTGATAAGGGCTGTTAGGGAGGGTCTTGTATCTGAGGAGGTCTTAGATGAAGCTGTTCGTAGGGTTTTGAGGGTTAAGTTCCTAATAGGGTTATTTGATAATCCCTACGTAGATCCCGAGAAAGCTGAAGAGATATGTAGCTCTAGGGAACATGTGGAGTTAGCACTTGAGGCAGCTCGAAAGGCTATAGTTCTCTTAAAGAATGAGAATAACATTTTACCACTTGATAAAAATAAGATTAAATCCATAGCAGTAATAGGGCCTCTCTCAGATGAATTGAGATTAGGTGGTTATAGTGGCATTCCTCGAAGCGTTGTAACGCCATTAGAAGGAATTAAGGAGAAGTTAACGGGTACCAATATAACGATACGTCATGCTAGAGGATGCCCTCCAGATATGGACATATACTTACCACTTGCTTCTACATACCTTATCCCACCTAATGGCAAGCCTGGTGAACATGGGTTGATGGTTGAATACTTCGATAATCCGGATCTTGCAGGCAAACCTGCTATCAAGAGGGTGGAAAGCCTTCCATGGCCCGGTGGATTTAAATATGAGTGGGGATATTATTCTCCTGATCCGAGGTTGCCTAGTGATGGTTTTTCTATTCGCTGGACTGGTAAGCTTGTTCCTCCTGAGTCTGGATTGTATGAGATATGTTTAGTGACTAGTGGTGGTGGTGCTAGAGTTTGGCTTGATGACAAGCTCATAATAGATGCATGGAACTCACCAATAAGCATACCAAGGACTACGAGGATTAGGTTAGAAGCCGGAAAAGAGTACGAGTTTAAGGTTGAGTATCGGAAGATAAGTGGTTATGCTTGTATAAGACTTGGCTGGGATATTATTGAGTCCGAGGGGATGAGAAAAGCCATTGAGGCTGCAAGGGAATCTGATGTTGCAATAATATTCGCTGGTATTGTTGAGGGTGAACAAAAGGATAGGGCATCATTGAGGTTGCCGAGATCTCAGGAAAGGCTTATTGAGGAGGTTCTTAGGGTTAATAAGAATACAATAGTGGTTCTTATTACTGGTAGTCCTGTTGTTGGTGAGTGGATTTATAAGGTACCCGGCTTAATCCAAGCATGGTATCCAGGACAAGAAGGTGGAAGGGCCATTGCTGATGTACTTTTCGGTGATTACAATCCAGCAGGCAGACTACCAATAACATGGCCACATCACGAAGGACAACTACCCCTATACTATAACTATAAGCCATCAGGAAGAGTATACGACTACATAAACATGACTGGAAGTCCACTATTCCCGTTCGGCTACGGTCTAAGTTACACGAAATTCAAATATGATAACTTAAGGATTGAAGTTGATAAGAAGACGTGGACTATTAAGGTTAGTGTTGATGTTGAGAATATTGGTGATAGAGAGGGTGATGAAGTCGTCCAACTCTACATTAGGGACAAGGTATCGAGTATTGCAAGGCCGTTTAAAGAATTAAGGGGATTTAAGAGGATTACGTTAAAGCCTGGTGAGAGGAGGACTGTGACGTTTACATTGACTCCTGATGATCTTGCAATGTACGATCAAAATATGAGGCGCTTCGTAGAGCCTGGCGAATTTGAAGTGATGATTGGCTCCTCCTCAGAAGACATACGCGCTAAAGGAACATTCACAATAGATGAGGAAATAAGGAGTAGGCCTGAAGTACTATTGAAAGTTAGTGAGCAACGTACTGTAAGGCCTGGTGAAG
>Ga0180300_10000128_pt1 | contig 28651 bp, 39 predicted proteins | sample GuaBasSediGuay15_FD_121798 | JGI IMG/M metagenome (GOLD analysis project Ga0180300, IMG submission 121798) | Subseafloor sediment microbial communities from Guaymas Basin, Gulf of California, Mexico - Guay15, Core 4569-2, 21-24 cm | ecosystem: Environmental > Aquatic > Marine > Hydrothermal...
CAGAAACCTTTTTAAATTGCCACTCTATAATGGCGATTATGGATGCGATTGTCCTTGCAGGTCAGGACGAGAGGCCACAGCGTGGCAAGGAAGCAAACCTACTCCATAAGGAAATAGGAGGCAAGGAGAGCTACCTCACAGGCAGCTATAAACCCCTGCTGCTTCTTGAAGACCTAAAGGGCAATAGAGCTTATCTCATTGAGCGTGTGCTTGATGCTCTGATTGGCTCTGAGTTGGTTGGAAGAGTGGTGGTTGTGGGCAGAAAGCCACTTTGGGATTTCTTAAAGGAGAGCAATTATGATGTGGTGTTTGTGGAGCAGGGTGAGAATGTTGCAGAGAATATCCAACTCGGGTTAGAGGCTTTAAAACATAGGGGCCTAGAATATGTGCTAACCCTTGCCTCAGATTTGCCCCATTTAACACCACAAACAATAGATGATATGCTTGCCTTTTCCATACCCCAGTTAGAGCACGCTAAGCTAAAACCGGGTGTTGTTTTCTCATTTGTTGACAAGGCAATTGTGGACCCATACCCTCGAAGGTATTTCCCAGTATGGGATAACCTCTTTAGCAACCCCCCTGTGCGGAGAAGAATGAAAGAGGCGAACTATCTCTTTGTGTCTCCGATGGCCAATTTTGAAATGCTTGGAAGATTCTATTCAATGAGGAAGATGTGCCAGCCAAAAAACTGGTTGAAGCTATTGGGAATGTTAGGCACTATTATACCTGGCTATTTTGGTATGAGTATTGTGCCTGCAGTGGGCGAGCTTCTCATTCACAGAGGGATTAGTTTGAGAAGGTTCAACAAGGGCTTTTGCAAGCTACTCGGTGAAGAAAAAAAGAATGGCAGCTATCCTGTGGTTTTCACAGAAAGCAAATGGCAACCCTTTAGCCTTGATGTTGACTCTGAGGAGGATGTGGCTCGGCTTGGGTTCACTCTTGCAGGTGAGGGTTTTTATGAGCACAAGACATTGCTCCAGCCCAAGCCACATCGCTTGCCACAATTCTTTGATTTATATAGCCCCTTTGGGGGGTGGCGAGAGTTTTACTCAACTGAAGAGGCGAAAGAGCTTGGATTCAAGAAGGCGATGCTGGTTGAGCACTATGAAAACCCCAATCAATACTTCTTTGTTACCAGGTGGGAAACCCAGCAGGGATTTATGGAATACTTCGAACGCCACAGGGCTGAGCATAAGAAGCTGTTTAGGCGCACAAGAGAGCTAACAGAGTTTATGGAGCAGCTTGGCTGGTACGGCGGTCCCTAATAGCCTTATACAAATCCTCACATATACCCCAGAGCCCTAAGGTCCTCCATGAGTTGTTCCTTATCGAGGGCTCTCCCACCACGCTCCTCTTTGTCATCAATCGGTATCGGCTTTGTGCATGGGTAGCAACCGATGCTCTTGTAGGTTAAGTTGCCGTGTTCTATCCTGTCATAGAGTGGGTTGTAAGGCACCTTGTTGCTTTTGAGATAATCCCAAATCTCGCTCAAACTCCAATTTAGCATTGGGTGAACCCTCCAGTGGTCTGGGTTCTTTCGCTTTGAGAAAAAGCTCTCCTTGCCCCTAACCCCATGCTCGTCCCATCTTATTCCCACCAACACAGCATCAAACTTGTACTTTCTAATTGCATTTGCAAGGTTCTCTGTCTTGAGCTTTGTGCAGCATGTGAAATGGTCTGTTGTGAAGGGATTAATGCCCTCGCTCAATGCCTTGAGGTTCTTCTGGCGTATGAAAGGGAGTTTCCATTTCTTTGCATATTTCTCTATATACTCGTATGTTTCAGTGAACTGATAGCCAGTATCCAGCAGCATCACTTTGAAAGGAAACTTAGGGAGTCTGGCGAATGCCTTCAGTGCAATATGGAGCATAGTGGTGCTGTCCTTGCCTCCTGCCCAAAGCAGGACAGGATTCTTAAATCGTGCTTTGGCTTCCTTGAGAATGAACTCAGTTTGACTTACCAATTTTGACTGCATTTTCTACCTCCTCCTTTATTGCATAGAATATGTCCTTATGGGTTTTGATTGGATAGCTTATGCCACGGGTGATTAGGATTGCTTCCTCATGGTGGTCACCCTTGAGCTCACCCTCAGGTGTCTTGTCTGGTAGGGTTCTCTCCCTTGCCTCGCCCTTGGCACAGAACCCATGGTCAGAAACAACAATAAGTTTCTCTGCAAGTTTGCTCAGCACGCCCAGAATCTTGTCAAACTTCTTGTACCACTCAAGCACTATTGGCTCGCCCCAGTGGAAGTGCTGAAGTTTATCGAGGGCAGTGAACACCACTATGAACACATCAGGGTTCTCCTCAAGTATGTCAATCGCCTTATAAAATATCCCATCAGTGTCCTGCTCCAAGTCGTCCAATTTAGAGCTCAACCCAAACTCAACTGGGGTGTAATCACACTTGAAATTATATGGGGGATAAACAAACGGAATCTGCAATGCCCTAATATCGCAGATGCCATCAAGCACATCCCATATAAACTCCACCTTGATATCCTCTCTTTTAACGACATTACCATCCTTAATAAAATTGTCATGCCCATGCTCTTCCACACTCTTGCCAGAAAATATTGTACACCACACTGCTGCTGAGAGTATCTTCCCCTCAACAAACAAACTCTTTGCTTGACCCTCTTCCATGAGTTGCTTGAAGTTGGGTAGCACACCAAGGTTTGGTTTTATCACGCTCCATGTGGCTGCGTCCAGCCCTATAACGAGCAGGTGTGTCATTCTATTACCTCCACACAGATTCCCATTCCAACCCTGGTATCGTCCTCAATCAACCTAAAATTGGCAAGATTGCTAAAGTGTTGTTGTGGTTCAATATACACTGGCTTACTTGTGGCAATCTCAACCAGGGCTGCCTCTTTGTCTTGGAGTTGGCTTGGGCTTTCCTCAACTATAGCCCCAGTGGTTGTGTCAATCTTATTCAGCAAAGCATTAATGATGCAGGGAGTGCTTTCTGTGAGCATCTCAAACCTTGTTTTGTATCCTGGCACAATCCCTGTGGGGTGGTTTATTATGAACACATATGCCTTAAACCTAGTAGCAAAGGTTGGCTTATCATTGTGCAATGTTATCATATCACCTCGCTTTATCTCCCCCTGTTTTAGCCCCTTGAGATACAGGTAGAGGTTATCCCCTGGCTCCCCTGCTTCCACCTCTTTGTCCTGGATATAAATCCTCTCTACACTGTACTCCCTTCCAGAGGGCCAGACCCTTACCTTATCGTCTAACTTTACCACACCAGTAACAATCCTGCCAATAACAACTGGTATGCCTTCTATGGTGTATATATCCTGCACTGGCAACCTCAAAGCCAGGTTGCTTGGTGGTGTTACCTCAGGCAGGTTCTCAATATGCTCAAGCAGAGTTTGTCCTTTGTACCATGACATTTTGTTGCCCCTCTTCACAACATTCTCTCCCTCAAGTGCAGAGCAGGGTATTATGGGCACATCAAGCTTGTTATAGCCCACCCTCTCCACAAGTTGTTCTATCATTTCCTTGAGCTGCTTAAACCTCTCTTGGCTATAATCAACAAGGTCCATTTTGTTAAGAGCAACAGCCACCCTTGGCACGCCAAGCATCTTTGTTAGGAAGAGGTGTTGCTTTGTTTGGCTCTGGATTCCCTCATCAGCAGCAACCACAAGTATCGCTGCGTTTGATTCAGAGGCACCTGTTAGCATATTCTTTATGAAATCCCTATGCCCTGGGGCGTCTGCAAATGTAATAGAGTGCTTTTCTGTTACGAGCTTCTTATGGGCAAGCCCTATGGTTATTCCCCTTGCTCGCTCCTCCTTAATCTGGTCCATTACAAAGGCAAACTCGAAACCCTCCTTGCCCAGTATCTTGGCTGTTTTTCTTATCCTTTCCATCACAGCCTTGGGCACATTGTCTGTGTCGTAAAACAATCGCCCAAGAATGCTGGACTTACCGTGGTCAATATGCCCTATAACAACCAGATGTAGATATTTCTTTTCCATTAGAACACCTCACTTTAGGTAACCCAAAGCCATCAGCTTTTGCTTCACCCGCTTTAAGTCTTTTGTTTTTATGTCTCCTGAGAACTCCTCGTAGAGTAACAATCTCACCACAAAAGTTAGCCACTCAGAGATGCTCTGGAATTCAGTGTCTTTTAGCATCACTCTGAGCTTATCTGCCAGTCTCTTTGGTATAGTAACAATGCTCCTCCCTGGCTCCAATTCCTTGAAAACAGAGACCATTTCCTCAATGAGTTGCTGATAAGAGCAGTCCCTCTTAGATGCGAGCACCCTCAACTCTCGCCTTAACTTCTCGCTTATCTGTATCGTGGTTCGGTCCTCCATCTTGTACATATAATGTACATACAATTATGTATTCACATACAATTATGTATTTGTTTAAATATTTTTCTAAACTTGAAAAGGTTTATAAGCAAGGGTTATGCTTAAGCGTATATGGAAGAATCGCCAAAGGAGAAGGCCTTGGGTATTGGCATACTCTCTGCTTTATTGACCCTTGTTTTCTTCGTTGTTTTCTCGCTTTTGAGATACTTGAGAGGCGAGTTCAACATCCTCAACTCAATAGTTGTGAGCCTGCTTTTTTGGTTTTTTACAGCGGTTGTGCTCCACTTTAAACTGCGTTAGTCTGGCAACTTGCTAAGAATAAAGAGGGAGCCTGTCACAAACAGAGGCAAACCAATTAGAAGTAATGCGCCAGGTGTGAGTTGGTTCCAACCAGCAGCAAGATATAGCAACGAGAGTACAATAAACATCCCCCCACCCACCATCTCTGAGCGCCATGCAACCAAGGTGACAACCAATATAACAGAACCAGGTATTAATGAAGCCAAGAAGTGGAGCCAGCCATTATGTAAACCCTCTCCCAATGCAAAGCTATAGAAAAACAGGGTGATAAGCACAGCCATTACTCTGGGAGCATTGTAGCCAAACCCATGTTTTGAGCTTAGGTCTGGCTCCACGCTAGTATAATAAAGGTATGAGCCAATATACACCACACCCGCAATAAGCAGTAAATCCCATAATACATTACTTGCACTAGGATGTAAACTGCCCAAATCAAAATACACCATCAAGGCACATATACTTACCAAAAGCACAACAAAGGTTGCCCTAGTAGCTTTCATGTGACCGTGCTCCAACCACTGCTTGCCACTCTTGTGCTTGATTATCCACTCAACATCTCGTAAACAAACCAGAACAAACACCAGGGCAACACACGCGACTAAATAATAGTAACCAAAGTATGCAAGGAAACTCGCCAGAATAACAAAAACCAATCCCCTGTAAAGAAAGGGCTTGAGTGGCTTCATAGCAGGATGAATACCAAACAAGTATTTAATACTTGCCACCAAAACTTTAAATACTCAGTATAATTAAATCTCAACTGGTGATTATAAATGAGTTTTGAAGAAACAAAGGAGCAATTGCTTGAGTTTCCAAATTTTATTAAAAAGGGCTGGGAGTCTGCTAAGGATATTTCTGTCCTGGACAAGGTGAGTAGTGTTGTTATCTGTGGAATGGGTGGCTCAGCAATACCTGGGGATATACTTGCGGCATACCTCAATCTTGATATTCCCATCTACACTGTGAGGGATTACACCCTTCCAAGTTTCATTGACAAGCATGCCTTGGTTTTTGCAATATCCTATTCTGGTAACACAGAAGAGACCCTCTCTTGCTTTAGGAGTGCTCTTGGGCTTGGGTGTAAGATTATTGGTATTACCTCTGGGGGCAAGTTAAAGCAACTCTGTGAAAAGCACAAGGCACCTTGCATAATTGTTCCGCAGGGCATACAACCCAGACATGCATTGCCTCTGCTCTTCTTTCCAATGTTGAGGGTTCTAAGCAACTCCAAGTTGATTGAGGACCAGAGCGATTACATAGAGAAGAGCTTTGAGGTTTTGTCAAGGGATGTTTACTCTGAAATGGGTAAAGCCCTTGCTGAAAAACTACAGGGTAAGATTGTTATTGTGTACTCTTCAGACAGGTACAAGGCAGTTGCTTATCGCTGGAAAACCCAGATAAACGAGAATGCCAAGTCAATGGCTTTTGCCCATGTTTTCCCTGAGTTGAACCACAATGAGGTTGTTGGCTTTGAGCATCTCATTGGGGACTACTATGTTGTGATGCTGCAGGATGAGACAGAGCACCCAAGAATCAAGAAGAGGATGAAAATCACAAAGCAACTAATATCAGAGCATGGGGTCAGTTCAACAGTGATAGTGATAAAGGGTAGCAACCAGCTGAGCAAGATATTCTCAGCTATATACATCGGTGATTGGACCTCATTGCACCTTGCAGGGCTTTACCAAGTTGACCCAACACCAGTTGAGATAGTTGAGAAACTAAAGAAGATGCTTTAAAATGGCTGTTGGCTTGGATATTGGCGCGAGCTATATAAAGGGAGGCATAATCAAGGATGGCAGAGTAACCAATTTCATAAGACTCCCCACTGGCAAAACAAAAGAGCAGTTTCTCGCTACTCTCACAAGAGCCATTAATACGCTAGCAAAAGGGGAGAGCTGGGTTGGATTGGCTGTTCCAGGACCTGCTGATTATGCTAGAGGCATAATACTAGATGCACCAAACTTGCCAGTTCGAAACTTTAACCTCCAAGCCCACCTAAAAAAAGAGCTCAACATAGAGCTGACAATGGCAAACGATGCTGTGTGCTTTACACTTGCAGAGGCACTCTGTGGGGCTGGTAAAGGCAAGAGCTTGGTGATAGGAGTAACTCTTGGGACTGGTGTGGGTGGTGGAATAGTGCTGAATGGTAAGCCCCTCCTTGGATGTGGGAATGCAGGGCACTTTAGCAGGATGGTGCTTAGGAATGAACCCAGCAAAGACCATTTCTTTAAGTACCAAACCTTTGAGGTTCTATGCTCTGAGCGTGGTCTGCTTGCTAGGGCACCAGGGTTTAATTCTGGGCTCGAGATGGCAAATGCTGCTCGCAATGGTGACAAAGAGGCATTAGTAGCATTCAGGGAATACGGGCGCGACCTTGGATTGGGAGTAGGGAGTTTGATTGCTATTTTTGACCCAGATATTGTTGTTATTGGTGGTGGTCTCTCTGGGAACTGGGATCTCTTTGAGTCGGAGATGAGAGGGGCAATAGCAGAGGTTACCTCTTTCAAGGCAGAGGTGGTTAAGCACCACTTAGAACAACCAGGCATAGTTGGAGCATCTTTGCTGAGAGGCATAAACTATAAATAATTATTATCACATAAGAGTGGTATGCCAAAAACCCTTGAGGAAATTCTATGTGAGGAACCCATAATCAAGAGGGCAATACACCGGACGGAGATATACTTTGCAGAACACCCTTTGCTCACATTCACATTGGCTGCAGTGCCTGGCTACTTTGTTGCAAAGCGCTTTGGAGTAGAGATGTATGGCTGGGAGGATATCTGGCGTTTTAGCCCTTGGCAACCAGGTATTGGATTCTTCTTCGGCGCTTTCTCAACCCTAATGGCAAAGGCAGCAAAGCGGCGCATATACGAAGCAGGTAACCCACCAAAAATAGGCAACTCTTTAGCGGACAGAATAGGATACACTATGTGGAGGCACCCGAGTTTGCCAGGTGCTATATTCTTCATGTTGGTTATAGCGAAGGTTTCTGGGAGCATAATACAGGTGATAAAAGAACCATGGATTTATACACTCACCCCTGCGCAAGCCCTGTGGAACTATCTTCCATTCTTGTATGTTTCAGCGTGTATTGGGAATACAGTGGGGTATCTATTACACCCCGTGATTAGACCACACTTAAGTCAAACCATTAGCACATTACTTGCTGAGGTTAAGTATATGCTCTTTAGGGACAAAGCAATTCTTGAGGCAAAGGAAGCAGAGTTGGAAAGGGAGAAGCAAACACAGGGCCGCTTAGCAGAGGATTATGCGATGTTAATGGGATTAAAACGATGGCTAGGTAAAACTGAAGAATTCTTTCAGGTTACAGCCGAGCTTTACTCAGAGTCAGACCAGATTCTTAAAGGGAAAAATATAATCTCTACTGGAGGGTATATAGCAGCACCAGGTATAGAGCTGCAATTTGCTGTTGGAAATTTACGAAGTTTTATCTCCTCTAAATTTTTTGGTGGGGCGCGGGAAGATTACTACTTAAGAAAAGCCATATCTGTGATGCTGACATACAACAATGTGCGCAGAGCAAAGAGACTTATGGCTAAGGCGGTTACTGTTAGCAACCACAGGCCGGATGTGCAAGCACTCTACTCCTTGTTCCTCCACTACTTCAAGCAGCCAGAGGCAGAGCGAGAGATGCATAAGATGGTTGAGCTGGTTTTGAGTGACAACAAGCTAAGAGTAGAGCCGTTAGGCGAATCGGTGAACAAGGTGTACACCATTGGCCCCTCCAAGTTCTTAGAGAGCACCCTCATCTTCAAAGAGCACCCCGAGTTAGAGGTGTTGGAGCAGGAGTATACAATGCGGGAGCATCTTGAGGCAGCAATTCAAGGGCTTGAGGGTTATGCACTCCCAGAGGTGCTTGCCCCTCCAGCCACATACATTGTGAACGGTGAGGAGATGCATGTGTATGTGCTAAAACGCTCACCAGGGGTTGTGCTTTGGGATTTGATGCAGGAGGACGAGACCCCTGAGTTGGTTCAAATCCTGAATCGGATAGCTGAGGTTATTGCAGTGTGGCATGCCTCACTTCCAACAGATTTGTCCGAGCATGGAGCATTGAAGCTTGATGCTAAGCTCAGGAGCAGGCTCAACAACGAGCACCTTAGAGCTCACCTACTACGAGCCATGCAACCAAGTGACTATGAGAGCCTAGTTAGAACAATAGAGAAGCACTACACTCCTGTATACAACACATTTGAAGAATCTGTTTGGGCTCTGAACCTAGATTCTCACCCACAGCAGTACATTTTAGGGAGGAAAGGCACAATAACCAGAGTAGACACAGAGGATAAAGGGGTTGTGCCTGTGCAGTTTGATTTGGTAAATCTTATGGAGTGCGTGCCTGTGCTCTCTGAAGATGAGAAGCTTGCCGCTATTGAGCTGTACCACACAGTGTATATGGCAAATGCGACACCAAACGTGCAAGCCTTGCCCTCATTGGATGAACTAGCCTTACACTACTACAATGGTATCATTCAGAGAGCAATATCCCTGTGTGCTGCATGGTCATCTCCAGACAGGACTAGAATGTGGCAGTATCGTCCAGTCATATTGGGGTGCGCCATCAATGCCATAGAGCAGATTAAGCACTTGAACCATGGTTACTACTTTGCACATAGCACCCACTACAAGGCACTCAGGGATGGCTTACTCAAGATTCAGGAGTGTTTGGTTGGACTTTCTGCGTGATTTCCTGCTTGATAGAGACCATTGAGGCAGAGAAGTCTATTATCTTATAGGTTGCAGATAAGAGGTAGTACAAAAGCATGCATTCATCCTTGTCTAAATTGCCCATTAGAGACCTAATGTCACCCTCTATAACTTCCCTCTCTTGAATCAGATTGTGGAGCTGCTCCAAATCAAATTTGTAAAACACCTCATAATAACCCCTCAAGAGTGCATTCACTTTGGCAAAAACCCCAAGCATGCTTGCTTTCATAGGTGTTCTCCTTTTGCTGAGCAGATGGCATATATACTTGTAATCATCACACACCTTCTCCAAGTTCCAAATTATCACATACAGAAAGTGTTGTTTTCTTGCATAGATAAAGGGGTAGTTGTTGAGCAATCTCTCGCAAAAGTTGGTTAGTTGGTTGTTTGTGTTTTCGAGTTTGACAATAGAAGATAGTTGCTCAAATTGTGCAGATTCAAGTGCACTTAGTATACTATCACCCATAGACAGAGTAACAAGGAAAGCCCTCCTCAATGCTATATCAAACTCACTTGGAATCTGTTTTGAGATACACCTCAGCACACACTTCTTGCTATTTTGCTCGATTATTGCAAACCCCACAAAGAGGTTCTTTGTTAAATCCTCAATCACATTTAGAACCTCTTGGTCATCGTAGTGAACCTCTATCTCATCATATCCGCTCTTGTGCAAGCCAGACAGAATATAGCGTATCAACCTCTCACTCAAGCCACTAAGATTAACACTCACTCTCCTGCCCTTTGTTTCACCCTTTGCTGCGTAGCACACCCTCTCTCCTTCTACTTCAGTCTCAAGCTCGTCCCCCTTATTAACATTAAACTTCTTAGCCCATTTGATTGGCAATGACACCATTAGGGATTTGCCGCCCTGCAGAATTACTTTCCTTTTCATTGTGGAAACATAATAGTGTCATGAATATATAAACTTTTCTAAAATTTATATAATTATATATCAGTTTATAAAATTTATAAATAAATTATATATACTCAAAATTCTAAATGAATTGTTGGTGATTACGATGCTCAAACCCAAAGAGCTTGAGATTATTGCCCATTTGAGAGAAAACGCAAGAAAGAGCTTGACCGATATAAGCAAGAAGACAGGGATTCCAATAAGCACAATTTACACCAAGCTTCTAACAATGAGGGGGGATATAATCAGGAAGCACACCTCGCTCTTGAATTTTAAAGCCCTTGGCTACCATACTATTGTCTTGGTGCTCCTAAGTTGCGACACCCAACAGCTCGAGAAGTTTGAGCATGCCCTTGTTTGTAACCCAAACATAAACTCTGTGCTCAAACTCAACAATGAATACCAGTTCCTGGTTGAAGGCGTGTTTAGGTATATCGCAGATGTGGACGCCTTTCTAGAGAACTTAGAAAAAAGATTCAGGATAACAAAAAGGAAGATTCTTTACATAGTGCATGAATTAAAGCGTGAGAGTTTTCTAGCGAGCCCAAAGGACTTACACCTTTACCATTGAATTACGAAACATTTTTATATCTGGCTTCTAGGTTTGTGATTATGCTAAGAAAAAGAGGGATTGCCCCAGGGGCAATGCTTGGTATTGCTTTGGGTGTGGTTGCCCTACTTGTTTTGATGCTCGTTGTTCAAGTGATATTGAGAGGTCTCAAGCAATGAAAAGAGGTGCCATCGCTGCAAGGGAAGTGATGCTATTAGTGGCTGCGATTGTGATTTTCGTATTAGTTCTAGGTTTTGCAGCTAGAGTTGGTCTACTAATAGCATCAAAGAATGAGGTTGATTTGTGCAGAAAGTCTCTCTTTATTATGGATGCTTCTAGATATTATGACTGGAGGGACAAGATAGGACAACACTTACAGGCGAAACCAGCCACAACCCCTAAGTGCCCCATAGAGCACCTTCGCATTGAGTTGCCCCCCTCTGGGAAAAGCCAAAACAAACTCAATGAGATTAAGAGGGATATTGCAGAGGCAATGAGGCGCTGCTGGTACAAAACAGGTGAGGCAACACTTGACCCATTTGCAGCAGCCCATTGGGACGACGTTGCATACTGCATACTCTGTGCAAAGATAAGTTTTAGTGAAGCGGTCCAGAGAGAGTTTCCCCAGATTGACAACTTCTACCAGTATATAGCAACCCACAAGATGCTGCTGACAGAGAGGACATATCTAGAATACCTCTCCCCCCAGGATACAGATGTGCTTGTTTATCCACCAGACGAAAGTGAGCTTACAACACTAGACACATCCAAGACATATTACCTTGTGTGGTATTACAGAAAGGGCGGGGCTGTTTGTATAGGACCCTTGTGCGCAGGGCAGAAAAGCAGGGACAATGTACAGTTGAAACTAATACCAGTCGAGCAAATGCCCAGTTTGGTGTGCGATGCAATCTTCACCTAAAATGGCAAAAAAGCAGGCCCAAGTGGATGTGCCGGGGTGGCTTGTTTTGTTGATAGTAATGGTGGCCACTCTTGCAGTGGGAGTAGCACTCTTAACTACGGTCTTTAAACCCGCGCTTGAGAGAGTTGGTGAAGACACCTCATGTGCTGCTTCTGTAAAATTGAATGCCCTCAGGTTGGTTAAGGGGTTGGACTTTGCAGTGAGCGATATAAACTGCCCCCCAACAGAGTTGGTGATTTCAGATGGTGACGAGAGCCAGATTTACAAAATGCTTGCTGATGAGTCCTATAGGTGTTGGAGAGACTTTGGTGAGGGTAAGCTCAATCTGTTTAGAGTGGAGCGGGGAGACGAACAGAAGTTCTGTGTTATATGCTCCTATGTTGAATTTAGGGACAAGGCAAGGGGTAAACTATTGAAGGGATATTTGGAGTATCTAATGACGCACCGCATACCAATCCCTGGAGATAAGAGGACATATTACGAGTATCTCACATATGAAAGACCAACCCAATCTGCCCTTGAGTTTGCCAGGAATAACCCACATGTTATCAACACCTCTTTGGACTACGCAATCCTGTTTGTGTATGGCAAGCGCAAGGGCTACTGGGACAGGTTTAAGCTTGCAGAGTACACAGGCATAGGGAGCGCCTTTGCCACAGCTATAATCGGTGTTGCGACAATAGTGACGGGTGGTGTGGGTGGTGTAATAGGTGCACTGGTTTCTGCTGGTAGGGTTGCTCTAGCAACACTTGCTGGCGGAGGCTTGGGCTCAGTTGGGGGTTTGGTGGGAGGGGGAGACCTCTACATAAACTGGACCTCTGGCATTGTGCTTGTGCCATTCACATCCCAAGCCCTACTTGAACAGGGTTGCACACGCTTAGAGCAATAAATTTAAATATACAGGATTATATTGGCTAAACATGCCAAGGTTGTTCAAAAAAGGGGGAATACCATTCTGGTTAGGGCTCTTAATTCTGGGGCTAATTGTGCTCACTTTTATTGTATTATTCAACAACAAAGTGCACAGCTATATTGCGAGACAAATAAAGAACCTTGGGAGGGTTTTGTAAATGGTATTGAAAGAACTAAATAAGCTAATACTTGCATTGATTGTGGTCGTCTTGGGTGGCACTCTGGCTGCTAACTTTTTTGGAAAAGCAGGGGAGCATATATTCAAGGATTGGTGGGGCGAGGAAGAGGAAGAGATCATGCCAGACAAGGAGAGCTTGAATTCTGCTAAGGAGTACTTCATGGAGTATATGGACAAGCTCAACCGTTGTTACACATATGACACATTTGTCTCGTGTAAGTGTGACAAGATAGCTTCAGCCACACTAATGGATTTCAAGATACTCCTAGTGAGCCACGGGGATGAGCCAAGGACAGATGCTTACCTTTTGCCACCCAAGTTTGACATTAAGAACTTTGACCCGAGCAACACTCAGTACCATATAGCGCACGCCACATTTGCTGGGAACTACGCCCCTTGGATTCGTGCCACATTCACAACCCCTTACCCTTATGGGAACTGGTTGCCTGGTGAAGCCAAATACACCCTGATTGAGGGCACGCTGGATGGTGGGGTGAGGTTGATGGCAGCCGATACTCTAGATGGGCTTGGGTTGAATGTTTATGGAGGGTTTTTACCAGAAGAGCTCCAGTTGGTGCACTTAGAGGACCCAACCCTACCACCGCCGTAGCCCACCACAGTGGCTAATATTGCCCCTGGATTCTCTAGGGAGCAGAGGGATTTGAAGCTGAATGAGATGGTGGGGTGTGAGGATCTTGTTGGAGCGTATGAGGTGTTCGAGGTGTTTGCAAACGCTGTAGAGCTTAGTGCAGCAGACAACTCTGAGCAGGAGTTGCCAAGTGAGCTCCCAGAAGGGACTATGATTGCAATGTTCAGGGAGGGTACAGAGCTCAGAGTGGAGGGCTACGATTTCCTACCAGAGCGTATTCTGGGTTTACCTTCGAATGAGGCCCTAGAAAGCTTCCAGACAGTTATCCAAAACCAAGGGATTAGGGTTGTGGCTCACCCAGAGAGAGATGAGAATGCAGGCACCACATGTCAAGAGCTTGTGAGCAGGTTCGAGGGCTCAGGGCAAATAGCTCCAGTAGAGTGTATTCCAGACGATTCTGGTGGTTGCAAGGTTTGCCTCTATTCAAGCATAGGAGCGGTTGAGATTTCATATTGGCAGAATGATGGCAAGTACCACTTAACGCTTTATGATGAAACCATGCAGCAGCTCCACTGGGTTGAGGATGGCACCTCGCTGAGGTTTATTGAGGATGGGGTGTTTGACCCAAATGGAGAGTTTGTAACCTTAGAGGTTGTTTAAATTGGTAAAAAAAAGAGGCGTAGGGATGAGTTTAGAAATAATCGTTGTAGCTGCACTTGCCTTGGTTGTACTTATTGTGTTAATCCTAATCTTCACCAACAAACTCGGTCCATTCTCTAGAGAATTGGAGAGTTGCGATAAGGCAAATGGTGTGTGTGTTCCAGAGGAGGAATGCAATCCATTGAGCAGGACCTCTCACAAATGTCCAGAGGGAGAGGTTTGTTGCGTTAACCTTTGCCTTGCCCAAAAAGGGGAATGCCTGCCTGAGTGTCATGAGAATCCAGACACAGACGAGCAAGAGTGCAATGGCAAGTGTCCAAGCGGTATGGTAAGGATTTACACCTTTGGCTGCAATCCTGGAGAGGTGTGTTGCAAATCAGGGTGATACAAATGTCACAGAAATCACAATCACAAATGATGTGGGTCATAATCGGGGCAGTGTTAGCCCTGCTGGTTTTTGTGATTTACTCTTTCCTCACAGGTGGCGTTGTTAGAAAGGTTTCAGAGACACTATTTAGGGTGGAGGACCGCTCAGGCGACCAACTTGATTGTGCTGTTGTACCGTGGACACATGGCGATAGGGATGGGGATGGCATAAGGGACGACCTGGCTAAATGCGAACAATTCAAGGAACAGAGGGAAGATGCTTCATCTTGACAGAGGAGGGAGTAGTGAGAATATGCTGCTTTTTTTTGCCTTTTTAGTTGTAGGAGCAATGATGATATTTGTATGGCTGGATGTTGGCTATGGCATGTTTGGCATACTCCAGTCAACAAGAACAGAGCAAGCAGACCAAAACTTTGAGGCACTGCTCAGGGAGGTTAACCTCTTGCTTGCCCAGAGGGCTGGGTTTGCAACAAGCCAGATGGCGCTCTCACTGCAAAGGAAGACTGCTTTGGTGGGGTTTAATGAGCAGGACAGTTACATCAGAACAACCACCAACAAGTACATCTTTCGTCCCAACTCCTGCTATACAAGTTGTTTGTGTGTTTATTACGACACATCCAATTGGGGCATTCGCGAGAAAGCCAGCATAAAGGTGAGGTGTAAGGATTTTGGTAAGGGGGTATACTTTTATACACGCAATGATCCCAGCGATGCCAACATAGGCACTAATATTAGGGGGGTAAATGTGTTTGGTGGTACATACGAGCATCTGGTGTTTGATGGAAGGCGGTTTGGCACGAGGGCAATGTACCTTGAGAAGTTAAAAGAGGGGGACAACACTTACATATACATAGCTGAGTATGATGCAGAGGAGATTGCACGCAGGAAGGAGAGTGCCACTACTTAAGCATATTAAGGTGGAGAATGTCAACAGCAGGTATTCCAGAAACAACAAACACACTGGCAGAGATAATCCTTGTTGTAATAATCATCATCACATTTATCACATTTGCCAGTCAGACGACCACCTCCACCCCCTTGGAGACAAAATACTTCTCTAGGGAGTTGGGCATGATAACCACACTTGTTCAAGCCTCACCAGGCATGCTTCTTGTGAATTACACACCCCCAAATGAGGCATTGTCTCGCTTTAATTACAAATGGCAAGACAACCTTGTTTATGCAACAGGGGTGCATGGCAGTCCAAGTTCTGAGTATCCCTATTTGAGGAACACCCATCTCTTTTCTGGGGGTGTTGAACTCACAATCCCCAGAAGCATAATATTTGCAAACAACAGAGAAAAGCTAAATATAACCACCAAAAGCCAAGAGCTGCCTGAGTGGTTGGCATGCCCTCAACTCAATTTTCACCCAAGCAAGATATTCCTCGATCCAGGCCATGGTGAAGAGGACGACTCTGGTTGGGTTGTTGAGATTGGAGGGAGTGAGCTTGTGGAGAGCCAGATAAACTGTGTTTTGGCAAGAGAGGTATCTATGGGCATAAACAAAGAGGTGTATTCCTCAAGGCCATTGAATGATATGGGTGTGGTGATATGCCAAGACACATACCGCAGGCCTCAAGAGGTTATTGAGCAAGAGGCAGCTGAGTCAGAGCTTGTGCTTGGTTTCCACATTGAGAATAGCCAGAGCAATGGTGCTTACATCAAAGCAATAGTGGCAGCCAACAACAACCAGGAGAGGGCAAGATATATTGCATGCAAGCTGTTGGATGCAATCGCAGAGGCATTCGGCGATGAGGTTGATGGCTACGCTATTGTAGAGTGTGAGCCAGGGGTGAATTGTTATGATGTTTTGAATACAAACACCGCAGGGGTTGCTCTTGTGCTTGGCAATATACAATCCCCTGCTTCAAAGGCAATACTCACTGATTATGCCAAAATTGCTAAACTTGCAAGCACGATTGCAGGTGTTTTGAATGAATAAGAGAGGCACACTGCTAGGCTATGATATGGTGTATTGGATAATACGCTTAGTTGTGCTTGTCATAATCATAGCGGTTCACCTCATGTTTGGGAGCATGATGATGACCACAAACATCGATACAAAGCTTGGAGAGACCCAGCTTATGATTAGTGGTTTGCTCTACTCTCCAGATGGGTTCACCTATACTGAGAATGGTAGGGCTTACCCAGGCATAGTGGATTTCGAAAGGTTTGACAAATCCACAATAGATAGGGCTTTCCACTCACCCCAAAGTGATGAGTTGCTGTATTGGGGCTACAATCTAACCCTCTTCTCTAAGGATAGAACAAAGTTAAAGTCCATAATAGGCAATCCCAAGTGGCACAAGAGATGGGTTGTGCTTGCAGGCACTGGCTTGCCTGGCTCAGGCTCGGCATTGAGGTGGGTTGAGGAGTATTATGTTATGATCAAATATAAGGATAGAGTGGAACCGGGTCTGCTCAGAATAGACATAACAAGACCAAGAAAATGAACAAGAGGGCTCAAGTAGAACAGATCGCAGAGTTCATTGCAGTAGTCACATTTGTGCTCTTTGTGATAATCATGCTACTCTTGTTTAGGTTCTCACATAGAAGCTTTGAGAGAACGATTAGGGCTAGTTTCGATGAGAGCAATGCCCAGATAACACTCCTAAACATTTTGAGGACCCCAGTGACTATGGATGGGCAAGAGTTGCACTTTGGCGATTTGCTTGCCTATTATGCAGCACAAGAGCGGCAAACCTACTACGACCAGTTGTATGTGCAAATAGAACAAAACCTCACCTCGATAGCAGAGGGTATAGGCATCCACAATGTCAATCTGGAGGTGGTTAGCTCTGGGGTAGAGGTATTACATATCGAGCCAACAGAACCAGACTATGACTGCCAACTCAAGAGCGCTCTGCTTGTCTTGCCCTCAGCTATTCCCCCATCTAGGGTTTACTTGGCCACTACAGCCCGCCAAGGGCAGTTGATTGTGAAGTTGGATTACTGTGAAAATGTTTAACAATAAGAAAGCAAGGGTGTTTTTCCTGAGTTTGGTAATTGTAGGAGCAATGGTTTCAATCTCAATGATGTATGCTGGCTATAGAAAGATGCTCTCAAGGCATGAGAGCTATCTCGCTGGTGATGTGGCTTCTGAGGTTATCACAGAGTTTCAAGAGGGTGAGTTGTGGTTGAACTATATTGATTATGCAGCAAGGTATGCGCTACAGGCAGCCCTCCTTGAGCTACCCTGGCTAATGGCTAAGGATGGGTGTAGCACTCCAGGTGGCATACCCATAGTGAAACCAGATTGCACCCCTGAGCCAAAACAAATAGAAGAGGGGTTGCTTGAGAGGTTTGATACACTCTTTAAGTCCTATTTATCTGATGAATACATTGCACAGTTAAAGCTTGAGAACCCGCCCCATTTACAGGGCGAGTATGAGTACTACTTCTTCCAGGGCAACCTCCATGGTGTTGCTTACAAGCCAGTGATATTTAACAACACCCCAAATCTTGAGTACAGGGTTCTGCCTTCATTCTCTGTTGAGCTTGAGCTACCCTTCATAGAGGTGTGGGATAGTGTGTATGCAGAGGCGCTTAGGGTTTACGATGCCTGCAATGGTGAAGAGGACTTTCGTGGCTGCATTGCCTCACAGATAGCCCTACTCACAGCTCCAGAAGAAGAGTGGCACATGATTCAACCAGGTGACACAAACCAGAGCGATAACTTTGCAAGGTTTGTTGATGCTTATGCTTACTGTATGGCTTCCTCAGACACCAACTGTTACTGTGAGTTGGATTATGGCTTGCTTGAGAGCCTGCATGATGAGTCTGAGCGGCTAGTGTTTGGTGTCTCACAGACCCAAGACTCACTAAGATTCCAAAAACTTGTTCATGCCAGGGGTCCAGTGTTGCAGAATGTTAGCATTGAGAAGCAAGCCGAGGTGTGCAACTTTCATTACACCAACTACTTTGCGAGGGATGAGATTAGACTAAGGCGGGGCAAGCCAGGGTATGTGGCGTATGAACTCAAGCAGGGTAGGGGCTGGAATGGAGAGTCTGCCCCTGCACCCCCAACCATTGTCAAGTTTGAGGATAATGGCAACCAATTATTATGCTTCTTGACCTCTAACCTTGAGGTATTCTCAAGAAACCTGAGGGTGTGGTACGGTGTTGATACAGTGGAGCAATGTGGCACAAAGGAGGTTGTGTATGTGAGGGTTAAGACCCAGTATAAAGTTATGGGTTATAACAGAGAAGCAGATGCAGTTGAAGAGCTACCGCTTACCTTTACCCTTGCCTTTATCGCAGATTAAAGAATCTATATCTTAAACCACCCAAATTTTTTTAAGAGAGGTCTCTTTTTCCCCTTTTGGGATGATAAACATACCTTATGATCAACTTATTGCTATGATTCTTGAGAAGAAGCAGATATCGAGAGAGGAATTAGAGTCAAGGATAAAGGCAAAGATGAACCAACTGTCAGGGTTAATAAGCAGAGTTGGTGCAGCACACATTGTCGCCAATGAGTTGGGTATAAGACTTCTGGATTCTATGGGTGGAAAACTCAAGATTGGAAAGATACTTGCAGGGATGAGGGATGTGGAGACACTGGGCAAGGTGGTACAGGTGTTTGAGCCCAGGGCGTTTGAGGGCAAACTTGGGCAGGGCAAGGTTGGCTCTATTGTGATTGCTGATGAAACAGGGCAGATAAGGGTTGTTTTGTGGAATGATATGGCCAACCTGATTGATAGAATAAAAACAGGGGACATAGTGAGGGTTATAGGTGGGCAAGCGCGCCAGAACAGCGGGCAACGGGAGTTGCACTTGAATGCCAAGTCAAGGCTGATTATAAACCCGCCTGGTGAGAGTGTGGCAGAGGTAAAAGCACCCGAGCCGCCCAAGAGGTACCAGATATCTGAGCTTCAGGGTAATGAAGCCATGGCAGAAATCAAAGCAACAATAGTGCAGGTGTTTGATTTGAGGTTTTATGAAGTTTGCCCCAAATGTATGAAGAGGTTGCAACCAAAGGGTGAGGAGTGGCATTGCCAAGCCCATGGCAAGGTGCAACCAGATTACTCTTATGTGCTTAATATGATTGCGGATGATGGCTCTGGTACGATAAGGGTGGTTTGCTTTGGGCGAAGTGTCGAAGCAATCAGTGGCATGACACGAGAGGAACTTTTGAGAGTGAGGGAGGAGCCAGGGTTGTTTGATGAGACAAAGAACAATCTGCTTGGTAGCATAATGCTCTTCAGGGGCCGTGCTTTACGCAACGAGATGTTTGACAGAATCGAGTTCATTGCGAGACAGGTCAGCCCAGTTGATGTGGACAGAGAGATAGAGATGCTCAAAGAGAGGGTGGAGCAAGAGAGCATGGCCAATCCTAGCATTCCAGCACAGACGACTGCTAGCACAGACACAACAAAGCCAACACCAACCCAGCCAAGCACCGCTCCAGACACACAAACGAGAGCAGAGGCAGAGAGCAAGCCGCAAACCACAGAACAAACCACAGAAGAGAGTGTTTCACCAATCCCTGATGAGCAGAAGGAGAAACCAGGGGCTGATGCTGAGGAAATAGACGATTTTGATATCGATGAGGAACTGGTTTAGCAATGCTTGTAAGATACTTAGCTTTGATACCCCTAATAGCAATGCTTGTTCTACCAGGGAGCCCTCAAAGGGTTTACCTTACCTTTGATGTGGAACTACCAGACACACCTGAAGATATAGCTCAGCTTCTTAGCATTCTTGACACTCACAATGTCAAAGCCACATTCTTTGTCTTGGGTGATTTTGCTGAGCGTTATCCAGACACTGTTGAGGCCATAATTAAGGCAGGGCATGAGCTTGGTTACCACACCAAATCCCATAGAGTCCTAACTGGTTTGGGCGAGGAGGACATGATGCAAGAGCTCAAGAAGCCATATGATAGCATAAAGGGCTTCAGAGCGCCATGGAACAAGGTTAACAAGCGTGTGTTTGAGTTGCTCAAAGTTAATGGTTACGGGTACGATTCGAGTTTGTACGATGGCTTTAGCATTCAACCCTCCAATGGCATCAGAGAGTTGAAGATATCCTCTTGGTTCGGGTTGCCACTCTCAGACACCCTGTTCTTATACTATCTTAAACTTCCTTGGCTATATAGGTGGATTATAGCAAGGGTGAAAACAAGGGACTTGGTGCTAGAGATGCACCCCCACATTATCTTAATGAGTCCAGAAAGCCTTGTTTACATTATAGAGCACTTTAAGCCCAAGGCAGAGTTTGAGAGGTGTGAGGATGCGTTTTAGCACCCACATGTTACTCAGCAGCCTTGTTGCCATTCTAAGCTTAAAAGCAATTTCAATTGAGCAATCATTGGGTTTCATTATAGGAATATTCATTGGTACTATTGCCCCAGATATAGACCTAATCACGTCCAAGGTGGGCAGGTTATTGCAACACCCAGCGAGGGTATTCCAAACCATTTTTAAGCATCGTGGCTTGACACATAGCATATATATACCCTTAGCAGTATTCCTTGCTACACTCACGAATGCCCCCACATGGAGTGGCTTTGGCTTTGGATTCTTCTTGGGTTACCTGGCACATCTATTTCTTGATGGGTTCACCAAAAGCGGGATTAGGTTGCTTTGGCCATTTGTTAGAATTAAGGGTTGCATAGCTACTGGCTCATTTGAAGAGAGGTTGCTTGCCATCCTCTTAATCATTGCTTGTATTGCGGCTCTCCTTGCATAGCGAAGCCACTGGACACTGGACACACCTTAAGCATAGATTTATAACTCCGCTATGCTCTTGGTTTTGTTGTTATTCCACCTTATCTGGAGTAACCGACCCCACCCTTTTTAGGGGTTGAAACAAAAACCGAATAGGAAGGAGGTCGGAAAAATGGAGAAACACAAACCAGAGAGGAAGTTTAAGGCAGGGGCTGTTACTGCCACAATTTGGAAAAACGAGGCGGTTAGACAGGATGGGAGTAAGGGCGAGTTCTATACAGTAACACTTGAGCGCAGGTACAAAGACAGGAATGGCGAATGGGCAACCTCAAACTCACTCAGGGTGAATGATTTGCCCAAAGCAGTGCTTGTTCTGGATAAAGCGTATGAGTACATAACATTCAAAGACTTGGGCATACCTGGAGCAGAGGCAATAGAGGAGGAGAGTGATGAAGAGGTAGAGGAGGTTTAACAAAAAGATTTATAAGTTAAGTGGGCTAAACAAGACATGGTTGGGTGGTAAAGATTGCAGACGAATCAACTACAGAACTGAGTAAACTCCCAGGTGTGGGGCTTGCCACTGCTGCAAAACTGCAGGAGGCAGGCTACGATAACCTCATGAGCATTGCAGTTGCCTCAGTTGGCGAGCTTGAGGAGGCAACAGGGCTTGGCAGCGCCCAGGTGAGAAAGATAATTAACTATGCCAGAGAGAAGCTCCAGATGGGCTTCCAGTCAGGTGCAGAATTGCTTGAGCGACGCTCCAAAGTATCAAAAATTCCCACAGGGAGCAAGGCACTTGATACTCTGCTCGGTGGTGGGTTTGAGACTGGCTCTATAGTCGAGGCATTTGGAGAATTTGGCTCAGGCAAGACACAGTTGGGGCATGTATTGGCTGTTATGGTGCAGAAGATAGACCCAGAGGCATATGCTGTATTCATTGATACTGAGAACACATTTCGTCCAGAGCGTATAGAGCAGCTTGCCAAAGGGGCTGGCTTGGACCCAAAGCAGGTGCTGAGTCACATCAAGGTTGCCCGTGCTTACAACTCTGACCACCAAATGCTACTCGCTGAAAAGGTTGAGGACCTCATAAAAAAGGATAAGCTCAAAGTGAAGCTTGTGGTTGTTGACTCGTTAACTGCCCATTTCAGGGCTGAGTTCATTGGGCGCGGTACACTGGCAGAGAGGCAACAGAAGCTCAACCGCCATATGCACACCCTCTTACGCTTGGCCGATGTCTACAATGTGTGCGTTTATGTTACCAACCAGGTGATGGCTTCCCCTGATGTTTTCTTTGGTGACCCCACAAGGGCCATAGGCGGGCATATCGTTGCTCATGCCTCAACCTACAGAATCTACTTACGCAAGGGTAAGAAGGGGGCTCGTGTTGCCAAACTTGTGGACTCACCACACCTACCAGAGGGCGAAGCAGGGTTCTATGTGAAAGAGCACGGCTTAGAGGACCTCTGAGTTAAACCTTTATTCTTCTTTCTTTTAGCCATTCAATCTCTTTCTCATCCAATTCCAGCTCTTCCTCGAGTTTGCTTGCCCACTCAGAGTTGCTATACATCACCCGTAGAAAATCCACCACCTCTTGGAAGGCGTAAGCTGTGGAGCAGTGGGTATGGGCTGCCAATTTGCTCGCGATTGATTTCTTGAGCATGTTCTTACGATTCCAAATCCACATATTGAGTATCCTTCTCCCCCTCTGAAACTTTGTGTAGCCCCTGTACTTCTCCTCCTTTGCAAGTGCCACCCCAACAGTGAGCAGGGCATTCATATACACCAAGAAGCGCCAGTACTGCCATCTGCTTATCCTCCCTCTAAACACATCTGCTTTGGATAGGCTCTCGTAAGCCTTGGCAAGCTCCTCAGGCTTCTTATACTCAAGTGGCATGTTCTCATCCAACCAGAGCATTACCTCATCAAGGTCTTCACTCACATCATTCAAAGCACCCAATGCTACTTCAATATCCCTTGTCTTTAGTATCCTAGTTATTGCCTCTAAAATTGGCAACTCCCTCTTTCTATCAAACAGGAACTCAAGCTCTTTGGTGCTCAAATGCTTGTTTGCACTGGTGAGCAAAAAGAGGTCAATGATACCAGCCCTCAGGTCACCATCAACCCTCCTTGCCAAGCCATCTATGGCTACCTCTTCATAGCTGATACCCTCAGATTTACATATGCCCTTTAGCACCTGCACAACCGTTTTGTAATTCAATTTGTGGAACTGTATCAACCTGCACTGTCGTCTCAGTGTTGAGAACCTTTGCTCCCAGGGGTCGTTTGCGGTGAGAACAATGGGGAATGCAGTGCTCTTGAGGAGTTTCATTAGGGTTTGTAACCCACCGCGGTCCTCCCTCCCTGCTAAGCCATCAATCTCATCAACAAGTATTATCTTACCTGCATGGAACAAGCTCCTCTGCTTGCTTGCTGAGCCAACTATGCTCTCAATTGCAGCACTGTTCCTAAAATCCGATGCATTTAGCTCTACAAGTTCAAGGTTTAGTTCATTGGCCAGTGCTATAACGCTCGCAGTCTTGCCACACCCAGGTGGACCATAAAGCAGTGCCCCTTTTTTTGTTTGTTGTTTGAATCCAACGACAAATGCCTTTAGCTCATTGATTGCCTTTTCTTGTCCCTTTAATTCTGAGGTGCTCTTTGGGGCATACCTCTTGGTCCAAAAGTCCTCCATGCTACAAAAAAAAACCAACCATGTTTATTAATCTTTTTGCATCCATAAACTATGCTATATTCCAATCCAAAACTTATTTAAATTAGGTTAAACTATTCACACGTATGGCACGCAATAACAAGATATTTATGCCCTCTTCACAAGGTGGGCTTATAAGGTACTTTGATGAAGAGAGGACAAGGTTCAGGTTGAAACCAGGGCATGTGGTGATTCTGATTGGAGCCCTTGTTGTGTTAGAGGTGCTTTTACACATACTGTAAAGATGTTCCCCAATATCAACCCAAAACAGATGGAGTCTATGATGAGGAGGATGGGCATCAAACAGCAACAGATTGATGCCCAAGAGGTTGTTATCAAGTGCGAGGATTCTGTTATCACAATAACCAACCCCACAGTTATAAAGATAAACCTAATGGGGCAGGATACCTTCCAGATAACTGGTAATGTGTCTAAAGCAGAACTGGATTCTACACCAGAGATAAGTGAAGAGGATATTGCCACAGTAGTGTCACAGACAGGTGTAAGCAAAGAGGTTGCAAAGCGGGTTCTTGAAGAGAATCAAGGCGATATTGCCAAAACAATAATCCAACTAAAGAAAGGATAAACACAAACTTTTTAAGAACAGGTTGACTATTTTAGCCATACATGGAGAAATTTCAAGAGGCACAGTCTAAGGCTGAGAAATCCTTAAGGATTGCTGACCACATGCTCTTTGTAACATACCCACTTGTTAAAGATGATAAGCTGCTTATATCCATCCTTGAAAACATATTCATTTCACTTAGCAATACCATTGCCTCAGTGCTCTATTACGAGCGGTTGTTCAAGCGCATCCCACCATTTCATGATACCTTTGACTCCAAGTTCCACTTGTTTGTTGAGAAGATAATGCCCCGTTATAAGATAGACAAAAAGTACAGGGAATTGATTGAGAGAGTGCACCACCTTGTGGCAAAGCACAAACACGCCCCAGTTGAGTTCACTCGTGGAGGAAAGTATGTTATATGCACAAATGATTATAATATTAGCACCCTTTCAGTGGAAGAGCTTAAGGAGTTTGTGAGGGAAGCGAAAGAGTTACTCAAACTCAATAATCGGATAATAGAGAAAAATGCGTACATATTTAAATAATGCCAAAGAGCAATTGAAGAGGGCTGACCACCTCATTTTTGTGAGCTTGAAGTACACACGCACAGTTGATATACTAAGCAGTATTCTCAAGAGATTGATAGCATGCTACGATAACGCAATAATGGCTCTGCTTAAGTTGAACGTTTCCTTAGGTGAACTGAATGAGATACCAGGGAATGTGCTCTCCAGGGTGTTTGTTTTAAAATCGCTATATTCCCATCCTGAAATAACCGAGTTACTCAACTTCTATATGGTTATGAGAAAGGTTGAGAAGGCAGAGCCCATACGCTCGAACGAATACAGACGCGGGGTTCGGCTAGACGCAATCCTTAATGATGTTGTTGTTGAGATTGATATAGACACAATCGAAGAGTACTTCAAGAAAACAGAAACCTTCCTAAAGGTTGCTTCCAAAATATTGGAGTGTGCTGAGGAGGATTCAGAGGGAGTGGACATAGACGAGATAGTGCGTGGTGTTAACATTGACCTCGAGTTTGAGAGGGGATAACCATGGCAAAAGTGCTCGGAATAATCTCTGGAAAGGGTGGTGTGGGCAAGACTACCACTGCCATAAACTTGGGGCTCGCACTTAATAACTTTGGTAGGAGAGTGGTGGTTGTTGATGGGGATTTACTCAAGCCAAATCTTGCCCATTGCCTTGGGTTTTCAAAACAATTGGAGCACACAATTCATAATGCCTTGCTCAAAGGGAAGCAACTGGATGAGATGGTTTATGTTCATACCTCTGGTTTGAAGTTCATTCCGGGCGACACCTCACAGAAATGGCTCAAATCCGACATAAAACTCAAAAAGTCCTTGCTTGAAGAGATGAAATCCTCCGAGTTAGTGATTTTGGACACACCCCCTGGTTACTCCCCTGAGGCTGTTTCTGCTATCAAAGCCTGTGACGCTGTAATCGTTGTTGTAACACCAGAAACCGCCGCAGTGGCAGAGGGGTTGAGGTGTATAAGGTTTGCCACTTCCTTGGGCACAACTGTGCTTGGTGTGGTAGTAAATCGATATGATGAGGGTAGGAGTTACCTTACACCAGAGGATATAGCAAAGGTAACTGGAAAGGAGGTGATTGCAGTGATAGCTGAGGAGGAGAACATGAGCGAGGCACTCAAGGAAGGGCACCCCATTGTTTACCTCATGCCAGAGTCGAAGGCAACCACTGGTTACAAGCAACTGGCGGCAAAACTTCTCGGTGAGCGTTATGTTGATATCACTGAGAAGATGGAGCGAGAGAGCTTGTTCAACAGAATTCTCAAGAAACTCAATCTGGTTTAGCCCTTATCGAGGCAGCATCACCCATTAAATTTATAAATAGTTGGCTATTTGCAGGATAGGAGAGATAGTAGCATATTTCTCTATTGAGAGTACAAAAATTTTTTAAAGAGAGGGGAACTCCCTTTTAAACCAAGCACACAATGGAACAAAAAACCCAAACCAAGGATTACAAGCACATTGTTAGAGTAGGTGGTACTGACATAGATGGAAGTAAGCAGTTGCTCTATGCTTTGAGAAAGATTAAGGGCGTGGGTTATATAATGGGCAATGCTATATGCACTGTCACAAATATAGACAAACACAAACTTGCAGGTTATCTAACTGATGAGGAGATTGAGCAAATAAATGAAGTGCTAAAGGAACCCGCTAAATTCGGTATCCCCACATGGGTTATGAACAGGAGGTTTGACCCAGAGACAGGCGAGGATGCCCATCTGTTTGGTGCAGATATAGACTTTGTCATTGATTCGGACATAAAAAGGATGAGAAAGATTAAGTCTTACAAAGGGTTTAGACATGGCAAGGGATTGCCTGTGCGTGGGCAAAGGACTCGCTCTAATTTCAGAAAGAACAAGGGTAAGGCCCTTGGGGTTCAGAGGAGAAAGGGTAGGAAGTAAGAATGGGAGACCCAAAATCACAACGGAAGAAGTATGTTACGCCAAGGCACCCATGGCAAAAGGAGAGACTTGAAGCAGAGAGAGTGTTGATGGAGGAGTATGGGATAAAAAACAAGAGGGAGTTGTGGAAGATGAATTCCCTTAGGAAGAGGTTTACACACCAGGTAAAGAGTATGATTGCAGATGAGTCAGAACAGGCACAGCTTGAAAAGCAGCGCTTGATTGACAAGCTTTACAGACTTGGGTTGATAGAAGCCCCATCTGTTGACATAGATAGAGTGCTCAACATACAACTCAAGGACATCCTTGAGCGCAGGTTGCAAACCCTTGTTTACAGGAAAAACCTTGCTCGTTCAATAGACCAAGCGAGACAGTTCATTGTTCATGGTCATATATACTTGGGTAACAAGAAGGTTACCTCTCCCTCGCATATAACCACAAGGGAGGAGGAAGCTGGATTGAGGTTTTCACCAGACTCACCATTCAGTCAACCAGACCACCCTGAGATTAGCAAGGAAACCAAGCCAGTTGCCACCAAGGGTGAGGAGGCTGCATGAGAATGAAGGACAGAAGGATACGCTGGGGTGTGGCACACATCTATTCCTCGTATAACAATACCATTGTGCATATAACAGACATATCTGGAACAGAGACCATCGCCATAAAATCAGGCGGGATGATTGTTAAATCTGACCGTATGGAGTCCTCTCCAACAGCAGCCATGATTGCTGCCAAAGAGGCAGCCCAGATTGCTCTGGACCATGGGGTTAATGCTCTCCATGTGAAGATTAGAGCACCAGGCGGGCACAATGGACCCCACAACCCTGGACCCGGGGCACAGGCAGCGGTTAGGGCTTTGGCGAGAATGGGAATGAAAATAGGTACAATAGAGGATGTAACCCCACAACCCCATGACGGGTGCAGAAAGAAAGGGGGAAGAAGGGGGAGGAGGGTGTAATGAAACTCCAACTCGTATCCAAGGATAAAACCAATACAAAGTGTAGCTTTATTATCGATGGGGCTGAGTATTGGTATGTGAACTCACTGAGAAGGATAATGATAAATGAGGTGCCAGTGCTTGCTATAGAGGATGTTGAGTTTAGGAAGAACGACTCAGCATTGTACGATGAGATTGTTGCACTAAGGCTAGGATTGTTGCCACTGACCACTGACTTAAAGACATTGAACCTCAAGGAGGAGTGCACATGCAAAGGGGCGGGTTGCTCACTATGTCAGGTGGTTTTCAAACTCAAGGAGAAGGGACCCAAGATGGTTTATGCAAAGTCCCTAAAAGCCAATGACGCCAAGACAAAGGTTGTGTATCCGGACATGCCCATAGTCAAGCTTGCCAAGAACCAAGAGCTTGAGTTTGTGGCAACAGCAATACTAGGCAAGGGCGAGGAGCATGTAAAATGGTCACCCTGTTTGGCTTATTACAAATACTATCCCAGCATAAAAATTGATAACAAGAAATGCTCCAAGGATTGCAAGAAGTGCATAGAGAGCTGCCCCTTTGGAATACTTGAGATGAAGCAAGGGAAAGTTGTGGTTAACCAGAAGAAACTCTTGGAATGCCACCTCTGCAATGCATGCGTTGATGCATGCCCCAACGATGCTATACAAATCCAGGAGGACGAGACCAAGCATGTCTTTTACCTGGAGTCTTGGGGTCAACTGAGCTGCAAGGATATTATTGAGGAGGCAATCAGGATATTTGACAACAAACTGCTGCAACTTTCCAAACAACTCAAGAAATGATATGCGGGGGTAGCAAAG
>Ga0180300_10000129_pt1 | contig 28630 bp, 31 predicted proteins | sample GuaBasSediGuay15_FD_121798 | JGI IMG/M metagenome (GOLD analysis project Ga0180300, IMG submission 121798) | Subseafloor sediment microbial communities from Guaymas Basin, Gulf of California, Mexico - Guay15, Core 4569-2, 21-24 cm | ecosystem: Environmental > Aquatic > Marine > Hydrothermal...
ATTACCTCGGGATTATTCTTACTCAGCATTTTCATTGCTTCCTGAAAATCCTCTATAGCTTTTTTCATCTCAGCCATGTGAATGGATGAAGTAAAAAAATAAAAAGGTTTGGGAAAAAGAAAGGAAACGATGATAGCGCATTCATGGTATAATCTGATTTACATTAACTATTTCCTTTCATTCCTCACTTCTATTCCGTCGTTGCCTATTATTATCTCTATGACTTCATAGTACTTTCCGTACTTGATTTTCTTTTTTATGCTCTCATTGCTATCGTTTATTGTTACTTTGATATAGTAAGCGCTTGCCCATGTGGTTACATTTTGCAGTGTCATGCTTTCATTTGCTTCAATAAGGATGCTTTTGTTGAACATTTCTACATCATCTATGGTGAGTAAAACTATACTCACATTGACGTCTTCATTTCTCTCGTTTTTTACTATAATTTCCATCGCTTCATAGCTCATCCACCATTTTATAAACAAAACTATTACAAGCACCGCTGCAACAATCAACAAAATTTTCTGCCATCCCTTCATGTTATCAGATGCAACAATCTTAAATAAACTATCAGGAAATAAACAACAATCTTAGGAGAGTAATCTGCTTTAAATATCCCCAGATTATCCTCCCATTCTCTGCTATTATTTCCAGAATCTTTCATTTCATAAATCATCACATTCTCTATTCCAAGTTCCCTCATTTTCATCAACCCCGATATTATGTAAATTGCCTGTTCAAGCTGGCTGTAACAGCCATCACATGTAGATGCACCGAATTCTGTAACCCATATAGGTTTTGCCTCTTCACCATACTTTTTCAGCACATTTTTCATGTATTCATACCTTTCCATCAGAGTATCGCCATACACATGGAATGCATATACATCAACATATTTCCCTCCACCGAGTTCAAGAAATTCTTCCAAGAAATTTGGATTATAGCTGCCAGTGCCAGCATTTCCCAAAGCAAGTCCTCCCATAACAACCGTATTATTTTCATCAACCTCTTTCAATGCCATATATGCGTATTTCATAAGTTCCACATACTGCTCCACACTTCCTTTCCAGAAATAACTCAAATCTTCCTCATTCCATATTTCCCATGATGTAATCTTCCCTTTGTATCTCGTGGCAATAACCTTCGTAAAATTATACCACGCTTTCATATCCTTGGGGGGATATGTATAATAATCATCATCCTCATAGCTCACATTGCCCTTCGAACTGCACCACCATGGGGTGAATGCAAGTGTCCATAAAGTTTTCACACCACTTTTCACACTTCCATTCACTATCTCATCTGCCTCCTTCCAGTAAAAATCATAGCCCCATAACCTTATCTCTATGCCTGCCCACGCCACCCCGCCTCGATGCCATTCAAAGCCGATTTGGCTGGCCAGAGTAAAATCCTCATTACTTTCAAGTTTGCATACTCCAATGCCAGAGCCGTTGAAGGAGAAGGAAATTAGAAGGAAAATGATAAAGAAAGGGTTCATTGCACCACCTAACAATATTTCTCCCAGCAGATTATTTCTTCCAGACTCTTTCTTCTCTTCTCCTCGGGCTTTAATTCTTCCTTTGGATAGCCGAGTGGCATTAAAGCAACCACCATGCAATCGTCAGGCACTCCAAGAATTTCCTTTACCTTATCCTGATAGAATGCACCAATCCAGCAGGTTCCTATACCTTTCTCTGCTGCAGCCAAGGCAATATGTTCCATTGCTATTGCCAAATCAATATGGCATGCTGGAATGCCATTTGTCATTACATAATTTGTATAAGTGGCGACTCCAGCTATAATCACGCTTGCCTCTTTAATGAATCGCTGTCCCTTAGCTGCTTCAACAAGCTTTTCCTTTGTTTCCTCATCTCTTACAATAATAAATTTCCATTCCTGTAAATTTTTTGCCGACGGCGCCAGACGAGCTGCCTCAATCAGCTCTTTTATAACTTCCTCTGGAATGGGCTTTTCGGCGTAGCTTCTCACACTCCTTCTCTTTCTTATAATATCCATTAGCACATCATCACCATCGCTATGTTTTTAAATAGGAAAGTATTATTTAAAAGATGTTCCAGGGAAAGATAAAGGCTGATTTTATAAAAACCATAATAGATGCCACCGCCATATTAGTTGATGAGGCGAAATTTAGGTTAACAGGTGATGGAATATACGGAAGAACTGTTGACCCAGCCCATGTTGGCATGATAGATTTCAAGCTAAATAAGGAAGCATTTGATGAATACAACTGCCAAGAAGAAACAGAGATAGGCGTTGATCTGGATAAGCTGAAGAGCACCCTTAAAATAGCCGCAAGCGAAGATTTGGTAAATCTAGAATACAACAAGGATGAAGGAAGGCTGGTTGTAACCATTGGTAATTTAAAGAGAAAACTCGCTTTACTCGATACAACAGAAATGGCTGACACAAAAATACCGAGCCTTGATTTACCAGCTGAAATTGTTGTTCCCACTGTAGAGCTATGGCAGGCAATAAGAGCTGCCGAAGCCATATCTGATCACATCACACTCATAGCAGATAAAGATGGTTTTCAGATGATAGCTGAAGGAGATACAGATGTTGTAGAATTGAAATTATCGAAGGAGCAACTTTACTCTCTGAAATGCGAGGAACGCGTTAGAAGCATGTTCCCTCTGGACTATCTAAGTGATATGATAAAGGTGGCAAGAGGAAAAAGCGACGAGATAACAATTAACCTGGGCAACGATTATCCGGTGCGCCTTTCCTTTGAGATGGCGGGCGGATACATAAAAATTGTTTATCTTTTGGCGCCCCGTATAGAATCAGAGTAGTTCCACATATATCTCCTTCTCTGTTTTTTTATCTATTGTCGAAACAACATATATCTGCAGGAGTTCATCATTCATTCTTTCCATGATAACAACACCATTTTTAACCTCATATTTTCCATGATATTCGGATGGCAAAACAAACGAAAGATGGGCAACAACATCCATATCCAAATCATTTCTTATAATTGCTCTATCATTGCCCTCAAATGTTATGTTTAATCTGTATGATGGTACCGAATATTCCGGCTCCTTGTAGTTATAGGAATAAATACTCCAGTTTTTAATCTCAATAGGACGATATCCCCAGTAAGCATCTTCCTTATCTAAACTGCTAGCCGCTGTTGTGGTTGTGATATAAATTGTATCATTACGAATGGTAACATTATCATAATGAACATGTCCAGCAAGCACTCCATCAACATCATATTCTTCAATTAACGAAAGCAATTCTTTTCTTCCAACATATCCTATTTTCCTTATCAATGAATCATTTGTTGTATTCCATAATGGGTTGTGATGCAGAGCAATGAATTTCAGCTTTGCGTTGCTTTCCTTCAAATCTTCTTCTATCCATTTAAGCTGTTCCTTGCCTATATAACCGCCCCACTGAAAAACAACATATGATATACCCCTTCTGTTTACTTTTGGCCAATCGTAAGAGTTTGCCATTATAAAATGCGCTTTTCCATAGTCAAAGGAGTAATACAGAGGGCCAAAATATTTTTGCCAGAATTTAAAGCCATCCTGCCCACATTGCACATATCCATCATGGTTTCCAGGACAGAGATATGTTGGAACATCAAATTGTTGGAGAATTTCATATAGTGTTCGATATTCAAAGGAATATTCGAAAGGATACAATTGCCCGAAAACTAGGTCGCCCGTTATTACAACAAAATCGGGATGGAGAAGATTCACCTCCTCCACGCATTTCTTTGCCGCTTTCCAACCAATGGTCTCCCGTATATTCTCCTTGAAGCCTCTTATATCTCCAATATGAAAATCAGATATATGCACAAATGTAAAATTTCCATCTATTTTTTCAACAACACTCACTGCTCTTGGCTCCGTTTTTGGAAATTGTCTGCAACCTAGACAACCCACCACAGTTAAATTGTACAGTTCCTCCGGCGTGTTTTCTGGCACTCTGACTACGATGCTGTTTTCACTGAAAGATAAAACTTCCAAATCAATTTCGTCAACTACAGGCTCATATGCCGTGTATAGTTTTACCTCTACATCGCTGTAGGAAAAATTTTCCAGCATAATGGTGAACCTCGCGCCTTTTTCAACTATTACTGGATTGGAACAGCGGGGATAGGCAATGATAAAATCTGCCTCAAGAAATTGTTGGGTATAAATTTCCTGAGCATTCTCATCAGACAATGACGAGATTTCTTCGTTCTCCTTTACCTCCAGTTCCTCCTGAAAAAGAGATGGGGGACAGAGGAGGATAGTAAGGATGATTGCCACAGTTAAGCTTTTCATTTGTTTTCTTTATCTTTTTCTATTTTTAAGCATTCTTAAAAGAAAATTTTAAACGAGTTTTACAAAAATTTAATTATGCTTTTGCCTTTAATAAGTGCCACAATGATGATGAATGTCACACTGAGAAATGAAGAGTGATGGGCGAGCTGAGTGGCGTCTATTACATTTTAGAAAAAGTTGGCAAGATGCGAGAGAATAAAAATGCTGGATAATGCTAATGAGTTACGCCATCTTTTTCTTGCTGTATATGAAAATTGCTATTGCAATTAAAATGGCAGCGAAAACTGAAAAACATAAACTGATATTGAAAAAATTTGTATTATAGCTTGCCACATAACTGATATTATAGCTTGCACTCTTGTTTACATCATATGTCCATTCATTTTGGCTCGCCAATTCCACGACTTTATATGTTTTTTCATGCAAATATTTCCACAACATGGCTATGGCTGCTATCAATGAAATGAATGAAGTTGATAAAAGCAAAACAATTTTCACCCTTTCTGGATGAAGAATGTTCTTTCCTTTTAATGTTAGGGAATAATAAATCCATTTCCTCTTATCTTCATTTTTCTTTATAAGTCCAGCCTCAATTAACTTTTCCAGATGTTTTAAAACAGCTGGCTTGCTCATCTGTAACTCTCTTGCAAGCTCGGATAATGTCATCCTCCTTTCATCCAGCTTTTTTAAAAGTTCTATTCTGCTTTCTGAGGCGAGGGCCATGAAACTTTTTTTATCAAGCGTTATTTTGTCATCCATCCATATTTAATGAATTGATTTTATAAAAGCATATAGGTTTGGTTAGCTAACTGGTTAATGCAATGCTTTATCTAATATGCCTCTTGCTGCAATTATACCCGTGGCTGCCGATGCTATTATGCCGCGTGATAATCCTGCGCCATCTCCGGCAACAAAGAAATTTGGCAGATTTGTTTCCAGATTTTTGCCCACAATAAAGCGCATTGAATAAAACTTTATTTCTGGAGCATAAAGCAGTGTGGAATCTTCTGCCACTCCAGGAATAACATTTGCCAGCTTATCCAATCCTTCAATTACATCAGTAACTATCCTGTGGGGTAATGCCATTGAAATATCTCCAGGAGTAGCATTTTTTAAAGTGGGCTTAACATAAGATTTTTCAATGCGTTGCCAAGTTGAGCGACGCCCTGCTTTTAAATCGCCGAGCCTTTGCAGAATTGGCATTTTGCCGCCCAGTGTTGTGGCCATTTTTGCTATTGAAATGCCATAGGCAGTTGTGTTTTCTACTGGCTCAGTTAGCTCAATCCTGACTAGAAAAGCAAAATTTGTGTTGTCTGATTTCTCATTTATTGATGAATGACCATTGACGGATATATAATCTCCATAGTCCTCCATGACAACGAAGCCATTTGGGCATGTGCAGAATGTGCGGATAAAATCATCGTATGTTGGCGTATAAATATGAAATTTTGGATCCCATGCCTTTTCAATAACGTCCTCCATGACAACACTTGGTACTTCCACCCTTACGCCTATGTCTATTGGGGCGTATTTTGTTTTTATACCGAGCTTTTCAGCCTGCTTTGCCAGCCAGTCTGCACCACTTCTTCCTACCGCTGCCAGCACATAGTCAGCTTCTATGAGAAAGTCGTTGCCGATAAGCCTGAATTTTTTATTTGCAACTATTTCTTTCACTTCCTTTTCTAGCAAAAATTTCACTCCAAGCTTTTCCAGCTCCTTTTTGAATGATGTTATAACTTCTGGCAATAAATCAGAGCCAATATGGCGCTGAGGAATCGGAATAAATTTTATTCCATGCTGCGAGGCAAGCTTTTCAAGCTCTATCAAATCTTTCCCATATAGCTTATCTGGAGCACCATGCTTCAAAAAGATATCGTCAATCTTTTTAATCAAGCTGTCTGCATCATCAACGAATTCATTTAAATTTCCTCCTATGTCAGCCCTCAAATTCAGTTTTCCATCAGAAAGTCCACCAGCTCCCCCTAAACCGCACAAAATATTGCATGGCTCGCATTTCATACATTTTGTAAAAAATTCCAGCGGGCATTTCCTTTTCTTTATATCCTTTCCTTTGTCAATAACAATGATATCCAGATTGCTGTTCAAAGCTAACTCATATGCAGCAAACAAGCCCGCTGGACCAGCGCCTATAATAGCAACATTACAGGAGACGTTTTGCATTGAGTTCGTCTATTATTCTCTTTATTGCCTCATTTACCTGCTCTGCTTTTCTTGCTCCGGTGCAAACTAGCTTGCCAGAGCCAAACAGAAGTATGACAACTTTTGGTTCATCCAGTCTGTATACCAAACCAGGAAATTGTTCTGGCTCATATTCTATTTTTTCGAGACCAATTGCCTGGGCTATCGCTATTAAATTGAGCTGTGCATGCAAATTGGCTGAGGCGACTATATTCTGGACAGTTATCTCTGGCTTCTTGTATACTTTAAATCCTGCTTTTGCAACCTTATCGCATACTTTCTTTATCGCTCTTTCAACATCCTCGATAGTTTTCGCTCCAGTGCATACAACCTTGCCACTTCTGAAAAGCAAAGCAGCGGTTTTTGGTTCATCTAATCGTAAAACTAAGCCAGGAAATTGTTCTGGTTCGTACTCGCTTTCTGGCAATGCCTTCTTAAGCTTTGACAGATCTAGCTCCTTTGCTATTGTTGTTGACGCAACAACATTCTCAATTTTCATATCAACTTTTCTCTCTGCCATAGAAATCAAGGGTATATATAAAGGGGCTTTATAAATATTTGGAGTGTTTTATGGTGTAGCATTTCATATTCCTCATGAAGATGGTTTGAATGAAGGTTAAAAGCAATGAAAGGAGTGAAACATGTTCATACTTTTTTATTTCAATTTATTCCCTCGATTTTCAATTTTTTGAAGCGATATCTATAAATATTACGATGGCATATTCCCTCATGCCAGCAAAAGTAGATGAGGGATGTTGTACAGGTTGTGGAGCATGTGCAGAAGAATGTCCTGTTGGAGCAATAACTGTAGAAAGTGTGGCAGTAGTTAATGAAGACGAATGCATTGAGTGTGGACACTGTGTAGAGGTTTGCCCCAACAATTGTATCACCATGGAATAAAATGAGAGAAAAGGTAGAAAAGGTGCTGGAAGAGATACGCCCCTCCCTACAGGCAGACGGAGGAGATGTAGAACTTGTGGATGTAGATGAGGAGCACGGTGTAGTTAAATTGCGCCTCACTGGAGCATGTGCTGGTTGCCCGTTTTCCACAATGACGCTGCAAATGGGTATCGAAAGAATATTGAAGCAGAAAGTACCAGAAGTTAAAAAGGTAGAGGCAGTTTAACTTTCCTTAAATTTTCTTTTTCCTTATCTTCTTTTTCTTTAAGAAATTTTTGTCGAACTATTATTTCTGCCTCCAACAGTTTGAGACGCAAATCATCATCTAAGGCACCTAAAATAATCATATCCTCTATGTTCCCACAACCTTCACTTATCCGAAACATATGAACTAATCTACGCCATTCATTCCATATATCTGTTTCTATATCCAACCCTAAAGAGATGATATATCTCTTGATGAATTTAAACATCTTTTCTGCAATAGCTTCTGCCGAGGCGGATTCTATTTCAGGGGTATCTCTATTTTCTTCTCTTCCTGGGATATATTCTATTGTCTCGAGTCTTTTTAGCGGATACATTTTCTTCCAATCTATTTTATTAAAAAACATCTCTATTAATTTTTTGACATCATTTGTTGTTAATGGATGAGCAACTTCATATGATATATCCTTTAATCGATCATCATATGTAAAATGCCAGGATTCTTTTTGGAATCTTGAAAAATGAAACATTTCCTTTTCATCATATATTTCCAATACAAATGATATCCCGTCATTACATTCTTCCTCCGTTGGGAGTTCATCAACTGCTTTCAAAACATCATATAGTTCAACCTCTCTCTTTTCAGAGCCTCCTATACACATTTTTACCATAACAACCACCTAAGTGTAAATACATAATGTTTGGTTATTAATATTTTCATCGTTCTAAAGAGAATTTGATCTTCATAATTTAACTATAATCTGCAAATCCATTACATTTGTGCCAGTATAGCCGGTTATTATTGCATCGCCTAATTTTTCAAAAAACTCATAGGAATTATTCTCTTTCAGATATTCCTCCGGATTCAATCCTTTTTGCTCTGCTTTTTTATAACTGTAGCCATCTGCTATAGCTCCTGCTGCAGGGCTATTACCATCTATGCCATCTGTGCCACATGATAAAAAGACAAGAGCTTCATTTGATATTTTTTTCAACGCCGCAAGCACCATTTCCTGATTCCTGCCTCCTTTTCCTTTTCCTCTAACAGTTACGGTTGTCTCCCCTCCTGCTATCAGAACGCTTTTGCCACGCGGAAAATAAATTGCGTATTCTGCCAGATTTTCACCAATTTCTCTTGCCTCCCCATGCAATGCTGTGCCAATTATCTTCGCATAATAGCCCATTTCCTCCGCCATTTCTTTTGCATACCTGGCAGCTTTTTCAATATCTGCTATAACGATATTTTCAACATTTTCTAGGTGTTTTGGCGTTTCCTCAATTTTTCCTTTTATTCCATCTTTTATTATTTTTATCACATCTTTATTCTCCACTCCATACTTCTTCAAAATTTTCATTGCATCTTTGAATGTTGTTGAATCGCTGCAGGTGGGACCCGAGGCTATAAATTCTATAGGATTGCCGATTATATCAGATATTATAAGAGAAATTATTTTTGCCTTCGTTAGTTTTGCAAGTCTCCCGCCCTTTACCATTGACAAATGTTTCCTAACTGTATTTAACTCCTCTATTGTACATCCCTTTTCCATCAACTCTTTCGTCACTTCCACCATGCTTTTTAACGATACCAATGGCTTGCAGAGCAAGGAGGAGCCACCCCCACTTATAAGCACTATAACAAGATCGTCCTCCTCTGCCTTCTTCATCAACTCTATTATTTTTTCTGTTGCTCTAACATTTTCTTCACTGGGAAATGGGTGGCTACCAACATATACCCTAATTCTGCCTAATTTTTTATTCTCTGTTGAAATAACTATTCCATCATCAAAAGGAATAATTTCTTCCATTGCCTTTGCCATTGCTGCAGAAGCCTTTCCAAAACCAATTAAAAAAATTCTTTTGTAAGGAAGCAAATTAAATCTTTTTCCCTTTATAACAATACTATCACCCTTTATTTCAACTGCTGACTTTATAACATTATATCCATTCATTTTTTCCAGAACATCATCCAGTATAGCCAGAGCATCATGCCTCGCCTCCCTATATTTTTCTACTGTATTCGTAACAAGTGCGTCAAAATTCTTTATCACATGAAAAGAATAAATAATCCTATTTGAATTTTATACATGCTTCGCTTGCTCAGGAGTTTTTCTTTTGTTATTTCAATGGCCATACTCCTTGGCATCCTAACAGGAGGTTTCCCAGAATATGGGGGAGAGATAGCCACCATAGCTCTCATTATAGCCATGACATTTTCCATATCAAACATACCTTTTAAAATTAAACTTAAAGAAGCGAAACACATCCTCATTGCATTCCTACTCAACTATGGTTTTCTTTCAGCCATCATAATTTTAATGGGTTATGCCATGAAAGAATATTTTGAGGGTTTCATTGTAATGGCTGCTGCTCCCTCTGCTATTGCCGTTGTTCCTCTTTCTGTTGTTCTTAAAGGGGATGAAAGGCATTCGCTTTTCTCGCTCATTTTCCTTTATCTCATGGCAATTATACTCATGCCTCTCATTATTTACATTTTTCTTGCAAAGCAAGTTAACGCAATACTTCTGATGAAAAATGTTGTTTTACTCATACTCCTTCCCATTGTTGCATCAAGAATTTTATATGGTAAAATAGAGGAAGAGAAAGGGAGAATAGTTACAAATATCTGTTTTTTCTTTCTTGTTTTTTCTGTCATAGGGAAAAACAGGCAATTCATTTTCGAAGATTATTCTACCCTTATACTACTTTCTCTTTTGATGGCGATAAGAACCTTTGGAAGCGGATTTTTTGTAAGGACGATTGCAGAAAAAATTGGTGTGGATAAAGGAAAGGCTGTAAATTATGCACTTTTTGCATCTTTAAAGAACGAAGGACTTGTAATGATTATAGCTGCTTCTCTATTCAGTTATGAAACAGCTTTGCCTGCAGTCATTGCATTAATTTTTGAAATGCTGTGGATATGCTGTATGGAGACAAAGATAATTTAAATAAATTATACATGCTGGATACATGAAAAAATGGTGGGCACTATTCATTATTCTATTTATATTTTCCATTGATTTCTGGAACTGGAATAAAAGCGAGCCCATAATTTTATTCATGCCATACTGGATGTGGTATATATTTGTTCTGACAATTTCCCTTTCAATAGCATTTGCTTTATTTGCAAAATATGCATGGAGGGAGGAAAAATGATATGGCTTCTGCTATTGTATTTCCTCATTTTACTTTTAATTGGCATATATGCGCATAAAAAAACAAAAGCTATGCCGGAGGACTATTTCCTTGCCAACAGAAGATTTGGCCCACTCATTTTATTTTTCACTTTGGCTGCAACAAATTTTTCTGCTTTTACCTTTCTCGGATTTGCAGGCAAAGCATATACAGATGGCTTGGGGCAATATGGAATAATGGCTTTAGGGACTTCCTTCATGGCGATAATGTTTTATATTCTTGGAAGAAAAATATGGAAAATTGGAAGGGAGAAAGGATATATTACGCCCGGAGAATTAATTGGTGGCCATTATAACAGCAGAGGGCTACAACTTTTATTTGCTCTGATAATGTCATTATTTACCATCCCATATTTAGCGATTCAGGCAATTGGAGCTGGTTATATTTTACAGATAATTTTCCCAAGCTTAAGTATGAAAATCGGAGCAGTTGCTGTGATGGCAATAATTTGCCTTTATGTTCTTTCAGGAGGGATGAAAGCATCTGGCTGGACAGATGTTTTTCAGGGAATGGTAATGATAGCTGCAATGATTTTAGCATTTTCCTTTATTGCAATTTCTCTTGGAGGAGCAGAAAAGGCGACACAATCAGCATTTGAAGTAAATGCCTCTTTATTCTCGAGACCCGGGCCAAATGGATATTTTAGCGTGGAAATATGGTTATCCTTCCTTATACTCTGGATTTTCTGCGACCCCATGTTTCCACAAATTTTTACTCGCTTCTATACCGCAAAGAGTGAGAAATCTTTAAAGGCAGCTATGGTGTTGTATCCTCTTCTCATTTCATTTTTCTTTTTATTTCCTGTCTTGATTGGTGTATGGGCTCATGGAACCGGAATGGAAATAAACAATCCAGATAGCGTGCTATTAGTAATGGTTGAAAATTATACGCCTCATTTCATTTTTTCGTTTGTTATTGTTGGCGCCTTGGCTGCTTTAATGTCTACCGCCGATTCGCAATTGCTTTCCATATCCACAATATTGACATGCGATTTATTCGGTAAAAAAGTAAGATATAGTAAGATAATCACAATCCTGTTAACGATTTTTTCCATAATATTTGTTATATTTGGCTATAGTCCCAAAATAGGAATTATGGGCACATTAGTTAAAACAACGTTCTCAGGCTTGGTTGTTTTATTTCCTGCTACCATAGCAACATTATACTGGAAAAAGGCGACAAAATGGGGATGTATTGCAAGCATTATAGGAGGAGAAACAGTTGTTTTCTTCCATGCTTTCTTTCCTTTCAAAACCTTTGGTTTCCTGCCAGCAATAGTTGCATTACTGGTTTCATTCATTCTTTTATTCATCTTTTCCATCGCTACATATGGAAGGAGTAATTAGCTTAATCAACAGCAAAAATTTATTAGATTCCGCGGCTATATAATCATGAAAGTATTTGGAGATTTTATAGGAGTAAATACCAGCAAAAGAGGAGATTATATCGACATTACGCCAAAGGTAAAAGAAAGAGTGGAAAAAAGCGGGGTTAGGAATGGCATTGTTGTTTTGCATGAGATGCATACAACAGCAGCATTAGTCATTCAAGAGGGTGATAAAGATGTTCATGCTGATACAACCAATGCATTAAACGAGATAGTACCTCTAAGCAGGCAATACCGCCATTGCTATGAAGGTGTTGCCAACGCCACAGCCCATATAAAGAATCAGTTGCTTGGAAGTAGCATAGCCTTGCCAGTGATAGAAGGCAAAATAGCGTTAGGAACATGGCAGCGAATTTTTCTGGTGGAGCTATTTGAGGGAAGACATCGCAGGATAGCAGTTAGTATAATCGGGGAATAATTCATTCCAGCACATGAATATTTTTCTTTTTGCACATCTCCTTGAGTACTTTTGGCCATACCGTTACACTAACTTCTCCAATATGCGCTTTCCTCAGCAAAAGCATGTCGCAAAGTATTCCTGGGCACGAATTGGCTCTTCCAGTCCAAGGCCACATGGGAATTCTATGGGGGGCGGGAGCCATCTCTATCCAAGTAGTCATTTATACCGCTCTCTGCATCAACAATTAAAGGGCAGGTAACTCTTATAAGATTAAGTTCTTTGCACAAATTTTCTTCAATGTAATCTTTTATTGCAAAAATTGCAAGTTGTGCTTCTTTTGGAGTCAGCAATAAGCCAATGAAATTAATCCATTTCATTTTTGCATAAATACATTTTAAAAACATGATTGTATTACTCATATGATTGAAAGAGAGGAAATATGGAAAATTCTGGAAGAATATGATATTGATAAAATAAAGGTTGCTGCTGTTGCTTCTCATTCTGCCCTGGACACTTTTGATGGTGCAAAGGAAGAGGGTTTTCATACAATAGCCATATGTCAGAAAGGAAGGCATAAAACGTATGCTGAATATTTTAAGAGAAAAAAAGTTGGCAGCAGAGATCTAGGATGCATTGATGAAGCATGGATTTTTGATAAATTTAAGGAAATATTGAAAGAAGAAAATCAGGAAAAGTTAAGGAAGGAAAATGTTATTTTTATTCCAAATCGCTCTTTCACTTCTTATTGCAGCTTGGATGAAATAGAGAATAAATTTTATGTTCCAATGTTTGGCTCCCGCTGCTTACTGAGAATGGAGGAAAGAGGTGAAAAGCGCGATTATTACTGGCTTCTAGAAAAAGAAGGAATGCCATTTCCAGAAAAAATAGAAAATCCAGAGGAAATAGATGAGTTATGCATTGTAAAATTACATCATGCCGTGAAGAAGCTGGAAAGAGGTTTTTTCACCTGCTCATCATATAAGGAATACAGGGAAAAGGCTGAAAAATTGATTAAGCAAGGGGTGATAACAGAAGAAGACTTGAAGAAAGCAAGGATTGAAAAATACATCATTGGGCCAGTTTTCAATCTGGATTTCTTTTATTCTCCATTACTCAATCAAATAGAATTACTCGGTATAGACTGGCGTTTTGAAACAAGCTTGGATGGACATGTTCGTTTGCCAGCTGATCAGCAATTAAGTCTGCCTGAAAAGCAGAAGATACCGGAGTATACTGTCTGTGGGCATAACATGGCAACGTTACGTGAGTCATTACTAGAAAAAGCTTTTTCACTTGCTGAAAAATTTGTTGAGGCATGCAAAAAATATTACGACTATGGCATTATAGGCCCATTCTGCCTCCAGACATGTGTCGACAAAGACTTGAATTTTTACATTTATGATGTTGCTCCACGTATAGGAGGAGGAACAAATGTACACATGTGGCTAGGACATCCATATGGCAATGCATTATGGCGATGTAATATGTCAACTGGTAGGAGAATGGCTTTAGAGCTAAAAATGGCTATTGAAAGAAATGAAGTGGAGAAGATAGTCAGCTAGAGATTTATTATCTGCACTTCTGGAATGGTGATGGCTGCGTAATTGCCAGCATAATCATACGCTACAGCAGTTATGTTATACACGCCTATGACACTTTCAATTTCCCATTCATATGGCTTCTGGTTATCTTCAAACGCTATTCCATCTCCAAGATAAAACTCAACTTTTTGTAGTCCTGCAAGATTGTCATTTGCTTCTGCTTCTATTGTAAAATCGCCTATTATCATTGTATCTCTTGGTATGCGGGGTGTAATCATTTTCCTGCCCCTGAAATAAATATAGCCGGGCTCAAAATTTGAGAAATTTATTGTGGGCTCTGTCTTATCTATTTTTATTGTAATATTCTTATAAATTTCATTTCCGTTCCCATCCTTTGCATAATACTCTATGAAATAAAATCCATCATTCTGTATCCTGAATGGCATTACATAATCTTTCCACATATCTCCGTTTATTCTGTATTTTAACTCCTCAATTTTACTTTCATTATCATATGCATTAAGAGTTATTGTTATGCTGCTTACATACCACCCATTGTCTCCTTCTTCACCATCTATGTTCAGCTCAATATACGGTGGATTTTTCTCTTTCTTTTCCAAACAACCCACAAGCAGCAGTAAGGCAACCATTAAGACAAACGCTATTCTTTTCACCACCAATCACCCTGAAAGCGAGGCATTCTTTCCCTTATAACTTCCCAATCGTTTTGATCGTGATCTGGGTCATCACCATCAGAGTAATCTACCAACTTGTAAACATATCTATAGTTCATGCAGCTTTCATAGTTTGCCCATATCCAATAGCCGCGTTGCCATGGGAAGCGGGTTGTTTCATTATCAATACCATCAAATGAAAATAAACCCAGCGTGTGTCCAAGCTCATGCATCGTTACACTTGCTAAAGCTGTTGTATAATCACTTCCCTGGAGTCTCATGCTCCACAGCCAGTCACGAACATATTGAACTCCAACACAAAAACTATCGATATAAAACATCCTCCCACCAGCTGGCCTGCCGCCCCATCCCATCTGGCAGCACATTATGGCATAATGGAAAACACCTCTTCTCCAGTTGTTTGGATCGCCATTAAGGAAATATTTTTCTCTAGCTGCTATTAATTCATCGCCATACATTTTGTTATCATATGGAATCAAGTCACCTCCTCCACCCATTGAACCATCATCAAAATGCAAGGTTATATTGTGCCTCGCAAATGCATTAATAATCATTTCTTGACTCTCTTTTGGTAAGACATAGTCCTTTTGCCATGGATATTTGGCTTTCATAAAATCGACTTCAACAAATACATCTGGACAAAATGGGTCAGAAAGCCATTGGCTTGTTTCATATTCCTCCACGTTATCTAGTCCATCGTTATCTGGATCGAGATGTTTGTGATCTTCCGCCACCAATGGATTGTAACCATATTTATCTTCCCAGTCTGAAGGTATTCCATCACCATCTAAATCTACGCTTCCATAGCTTTTGTTTGGATCTAAACCATATTTGATTTTTTCCCAGTAAGTCATTCGGTCTTCTCTTCCCCACCAGCTTCCATTAATTATTTCACGGATATCAAACCATATTTCATAATCATCTTCATTGTAATTTCCATCTTCTCCTCCGCTACTATGCCCGTAACCGTTTCCATCTCCCAAAAAATCATCTCCACTCCATTCCCCGCTGGTTAGGTTATAAAATATTGTCAGCGTTTTACCATATAGATAATCTCCTTTCTTCTTTGAAATATCACATGGTTCATCAATTATTCCTTTTCTCCATAATTCTATTTGAATTGGCACCTCCTTATTTTCTTTGTATTCAACAATATTATAGGCAAAAGCCCATTCAGGCCATATATCTATGCCTTTATATGTTTGCTTCCACCATATGCTATCTTTGCCATCTATAAGCACTTTCAGGTATACAGTTTGGTTGTGCATATTGAGACTCCTTATTCTTTTTATTTCAACAACAATTGCTACATCTTGTGGACCATTTGTTAATCCCATCTCTTTTGTAATAAACTCTTTTTTTGAGACGTTTTTAAAATCAACTGCCACTGAAGGAAGAACGAGTGCAATTAAAATCACAGCTGCCATTAGCTTTTTTCTCATGTTAAATGCATTGTTTAACTATATAAGAATTTAACTCTTTACGGGCCCACTAACATCTATTATCTCAAACCATAACTCGCCATCGACGCCGCCAGTATGATACGCATGACAATCTGTGAAAATATTGAAATCTACTGCATAAACTGCTTCATTTCCACTAAAGACCCTGACAAAATCATATTGAGGAATGCCGTCTTTAGTGTCTATCAACTTCATTTCTGCCCCTTCATCTAGATCTTTAATTACTATCATAAATGCACTGGAGGCATTCCCTGGAACGCCTATATCATCTATATCTAGTATGCAGCTGAAATTTATGCTCTCATTTTTATTCACAGGAACTATATAATATGGGATTCCTGATGGAAATTCTGCCCAGTCTTCTCCCGTGGAAATATTTATTGTGACTTCGATATTCCCATCGCTTTCATCCATATTAGATTTTATTATGAGAGCTTTTATCCATACCTTTATTTTTAAATCCCTCAAAGGATCAATATCATATCCATCTAGCACTCCATCTTTATCCACATCACTTGTTTGTAGATACTGCAGGATCTTTTCATGGCTTATACCTTGTTTTTCATAATATAAAATTTCATCATAATCCATAAAACCGTCCTTATCTACATCATGTATCCAGCTTGTGGGGTCTGTTCCGAGATTTTTTTCCTCCAAATCTGTCAAACCATCTCCATCAGTATCTTTCTTTGTTGGATCTGTCGCCTTTCCTCCAGGATATAAAAATTCCTCCAAATCTGTCAAACCATCTCCATCAGTATCTTTCTTTGTTGGATCTGATACAACATGGTATGTTGTGATATTCTTTTCTTTTGGATATACAACATTAATATCCCATCCTTCCTTTTCTCTGCTGTCGGGGAGACCATCATTATCTCTATCTCCTTTTTCAAATAAGCATCCTGAAAAAGATGGCAGAAGTATAAAAATAGCCAGCAGCAACATCAATTTTTTCATTTTTTAAACTTTTTCCTCATTTCTTCTTTTTCTTTCTCTCTTCTAATCGTTATTCTTCTTTTTTCCATTTCTCGCCTAGCCTTCGCTATTTCAGCATCAACCCTCCTTTCTATTGTTTCAAATGATTTAGCCATTCTTTCCATAATCTCCTTACTCATTTCTTCAATTCTTGTAACATCTCTTCTTGCCAGGATTTTATTCTTTCTTACTGGCACCAGAATCCTTTCAATTTCTATTTCATCTGGTTCAATCAGTATCAGCCTTCTTTCATCCAGTCTGTACTCTGGAATTTTTGGCATAGCTGGTTTTCTAGGCTCTGGAGGATATTTTAGTTCAGGCAAAGTAACATCGATTTTTATTCCCATTCTTCTGGCTCTGTCAATCTTTTCTTTTAGCCTGCTATTCATTTTTTCATATTCCTTCTTTATTTTTTCGCACTCCTCCTTCCATTTGTTGTATACAGGCATCCATGCAGAATTCCACTCAGCTCTTATTTTCTCTTCCAGTTTTTTCTGTTTCATCTCCTTCAATTTCCTGAGTTTCTCCAGCTTTCTTTCGTCTTTAATTTTCCATTTCATGAAATATTTTGCAGATTTCCATTCTTCTTTCATTTCTTTTAGTATTTTTCTCCTCTGAGGCAAACTGAGCTTAGCAATTTCTTCCTCCTCTTCTTTCCATGGTTTTGGAAGATATGTGAAGGGGTTATTCCTTCTGTGTATTACTATTCCTATAAAGGCAAGCAAAAGCAAAGAAGGCATACTACTCAGCAAGGCCACTATTTGGCCGAGCGTGAGATGAAATCCACTCACTGCAACAATAACTGCCACTGTTTTTGATGTTGCTGCTGCCTCGGATTTAATTTCCAGCATTATAAAACTGGTTCTTTCCTGGACATATACTCCTTCATGAGGGATTGCAAAATACATATAAACTGTAACTTCTCCTCTTGGGGGTATTATTATAGGGGATTGAGATAATGCAACCTTCCACCTCTGGGGGGCATAAACAGTATTTATATAGAATCTATCTTCATAATTTCCATAATTTATTATTTTCACAGGAACAGTGTATATTTCCTCCTGCCTCCCTTTTATAAATGTCTGGTTCAGCCTCACATCAAAAGAATGATATTGAGCGGCTTTTACCTGGAAAGTAAAATTGCCATAATGCCAATTGCCATATATGTCGCGCAGTCGCCCATATAAATGTATGGTGGCATAATTAGATGGCCTAGCTGAAGCCGCCACTCTTACTCTCCCAACTTTTGTCTCATTGGGCCAGAAAAAATCCCATGTTGGTGAAACATATGCTTCCCATCCTTCTCCTTCCACTTCCACTCTAAATTCAACATAAAACAGATATAGATTCGTTTTCATTGAGCCGCCATTGTAAAATTTGAAATAAAAGGTGTATTCCTTCGTCGGCTCTATCTCTGCTGTTGTGCCATCTACAGGATCAATCTGTAAATTTATAAACTGAGCAAATGGTTCTTTTGCTGAGGCAAAATCTGTTAGAGGAATAAGAAGTAAAAGGAAGAAAAGAAGGGGTAAAATTCGCATATTACTTTTTCTTCCTGGCAATAAGTAAGCCGGCTATTGCAATCCCTGCCATCATTATCAGCACGTCGAAGCCAGGTACATAGAATCCCTTATTTTTCGCCAAGAAATAGGCAGTGGTTTCATATTTTGTTATCAAGTCGATTTCATCCGTTCTTCGAACCCATTTTCCTCCCTGATATTCATAGTATGGTGCCTCTGCCCTTGCCTTTGCTTTTATTGCAAAATCCTCCCAGTCATTATGATATGATATGGCTGTTCCATGTGGAGAAGTTAATGTAATTGTGACTGTTGCATATGGGAATGTGTCATCTCCTGGTTGCTTTGGCTCAATAACAACTGTAGATGGGCTTATAACATATTTCCAGTCTCCTGGCTTTTCTTCAGCAGTGAGATCAACAATGATACGGGAATTTCCATAATTATAAATGTTTATGATGAATGGCAATTCTCTATCTGGGGATGTTCTCTCTATGGGCTGTATTGCACTTATTGCAATTTCAGTAAATGGGTTGTAACCAACTATTAATGATAGTTTTGCATCATCGATTGTCCTCAGCACTCCCCCTGTAACCAACCTTCCTCTTATTGCAATGTCTACAGTGCCAGATTGCCCAGCTTGGATATCATGTTCTTTTACCTGCATGATAAGAGTTACTGTTTTTGGGGTCTTTGGTTGGAGAACAAAGGTTCTCGGAGAAGCTATTACAGTAAGCCAGCTTGGACTGCCTTCCACAGAAACTTCAACATAAGCAGGCAGATAACCAAAATAATATGGTTGGTATTCAACAGTGAGCCTTACCTCCTGTAACCCATATCTTTCAACATATGCTATGGATGTGTCAGGGGTTGCATCTATCTTACCCCATGATAATGCATGGCTACTCTGGCATAGAAGTAGAACGACCCCGACCAAAGCCAATATAACCGGTTTTTTAATCATTTTTAACCCTCCAGATAATCTGATATTGGGAATTATATATTTATTTTTTTCCTCACTCCTGCTCTTCCTCCTCTTCCTCACTCTCACTGGGTATCTCTACTCTCTCTGGAAAATAGCTCAGTATTATAATGTCACCAACTGCTGCTACCCATCTATAAGGCACTGCAACATCCATGCCTCCTTCAACAATATTTTTGTTTGTCTCTGTTAATATAAGCTTTGCTACGCATTTTTCATCAACATCAATTAAAACGTTTCTCACCTCTCCCACATATATACCTCTGTTGGTATAAACCGGCAAATTTATGAAATCTGTCACGTTCATTTTCCCACAACCTTAATATAAAATGATTTTAAATAATTATGGTTTTTTATCTTTCCATTTTTTTCTTATTTCTTCTGCAAGTTCGCCATCTTCTATAATCAATACTCCTATATACCCACAGTCCTTACATTGCCACTTACTCCATGTTTGGGGCAGAACCCAGTCAACATTGCTAGAGCCACATCTTGGGCAATACTTTGCCATGAAATTAATTTATACTGCATATATATTCCTATGGATTATATTGCCTTCATTGCCACCGTCGTCCTTGTCTCCTTAAGCGGCGTTTTAATGCCGGGCCCTGTTTTTGCCACAGCAATAGCAGAGGGGCGAAAAAGCAAACACGCTGGCTTGTTAATTGCTACAGGACATGCGGTGATAGAGGTGCCAATAATAATTACGTTATTCATTTTTGGAAAAATTGAAATGGGCAATGCTATAAGAGCAGCAATTGGAATAGCAGGGGGCATAATCCTGTTATACTTTGCATTTTCTGCTCTGAAAGAAAAAGAGGGGAAACAGCTTAAGGGTTTTATTGCAGGATTTACATTGAGCACATTAAATCCATATTTTATAATGTGGTGGCTTACAGTTGGTTTTACCTTAGCCATTAATGCTGCCTTTTTTGGAATAGTGGGTTTAATCTCACTAATAATATTTCATGAAATGTGCGATTTTGTATGGTATGAAATTGTCTCATTTTCCTCAAATAAAGGAATGAAATTCAGGAAGGTGGAGAAAGGATTGATTGCTACTTCTTTCATCCTTATGCTTTTCTTTGGACTGTATTTCATATATGATGGCATAAAAATTATAATGAGTTAGGCATTTAATTATGCTGACAAGTGATGAAAGGGTCAGAATCTGATGAAAAGATGATGAAAAGCATTTTTTGCATACATAGATAGAATAAAATATAGAATTTTCATATACAGAATGTGATAAAAGAGTATCTTAAACTCTCCCGTTCCTTCAATGCTGGCTTAACAGCAATAGCTCCTGTTCTTGGAGCAATTAGTAATGGAGAAGGAAATTTATTCCGCCTATTCCTCTTTTTCCTTGTTGGTTTTTTTGGACATTGTTATGGATTTGCATTGAATGATATAGTTGATTACAAAATAGATAGGTTATCAAAAGAGCTGGAAGACAGGCCATTGGTCAGCGGTAAAATAAGCTTGAGGAATGCGTGGATTTTCACCATTTCAATGCTAATTATATCCTTCATCATGGCAATTTTTGTTGCATATATTTATTCCAATTTTGTTTCGATGATATTGCTAATCTTTTCAGCTATTTCAATAACCATATATGATTTCATAAGCAAAAAAAAGCCTGCAATGGACATATTTGTGGCAGCTGGCATATTTCTTATTATATTGTATGGAGCATTGACCGTAGGCAAATTAAGCAGCCTTGCATTAATTGTTGCATTGCTTGGCACATTGCAGGTGTTATTCATGCAATTTATAGCAGGCGGCTTAAAAGATGCGGAGCATGATTATAAGGGAAAGGCGAAAACACTGGCTATAAAACTTGGGGTAAGAGTGGAGAACAAAAAAATTTTCATTCCATTTTCATTCAAATTTCTGGCGTGTGCGCTGCAGACGATATATCTTCTCTTTCTTTTCTATCCATTTTATGCATTTGAAGAATTTAAGGGAAAATCCATACAGATTGTTGTGCTTGTTGTGCTGAGCATTGCCATGCTTTATGTGAGCTATCGCCTTCTATCAATAAAAATTTTTATCAGGAACACTGTAAGAAAGTATATCGGATTGCATTATTACATAAATTTTTCGCTGGTTCCAATAATGCTAACTGTAATAAATCCCTTCATTGCTTTAATTGCTTTAATACCTCCTGCAACCTTTATCCTTTCAAATATAACCTTACATGGCTCTCTGTTGCCAAAAACGATGTGATAGCATGTTGCGCGTAATAAGAAATGTGGATGAAGCGATAAAAGAGCTGAAAAGAATAGGAGTGCATGAAGACGCCATTAAAATCATGCTGCCGAAATTATTCCACCTGAACATAAAATTCAAAGAAATGATGCCGCAGGATGCCATCATACTGAAGCAGGAAATGCTTGCTGCCGGCGGAGATGCTGCAATTGCTGAAAAGGCATTGCCACCATACACAGAAAAAACAGATATTCTGCTTATGGGAAATAAAAAGCAGATGGTTAGGGTGGCGAATAAAGTAAAGAAGCAATATGATCGGCTTAAAAAAATAGGCGAGGAAATAGAAAAAATTATGGAAAATCTTGAAAAAAGAGTGGAGATGAAAATAGGCAGCAAAACATTCAGATTTGGAGAGCAAACCTATATAATGAGCATCCTCAATGTGACACCCGATTCCTTCTATAATGGTGGAAAATACAGCACGCTTGAAAATGCTGTTGAAAGGGCAAAGCAGATGGAGAAAGAAGGAGCGGATATAATTGATGTTGGTGGCGAGTCAACGCGCCCCTTCTCTCAGCCGGTTGATGCTGAAGAGGAAATGAAGAGAGTGTTGCCGGTAATTGAGGAAATAAAGAAGGAAGTAAAAGTTCCCATATCCATAGATACATACAAGCCAGAGGTAGCAGAAAAGGCAATAGAGAAAGGAGCAGATATGGTGAATGATGTAAAGGCTTTGAGAAGCGAAGGAATGGCAGAGGTCATAAAAGAGTATGATGTGCCTGTCTGCATAATGCATATGAAGGGGGAGCCAAAGAACATGCAGGAGAAGCCATATTATGAGGATGTGGTGGAGGAAATCTATGAATTTTTGAAGCAGAGAATAGATTTTGCTGTTGAAAATGGAATAGATGATAACAAAATTATAATAGACCCGGGCATAGGGTTTGGAAAAAGAACAGGAGAGGGTATAGAGGATAATTGCGAGATAATAGCGCGTTTAATGGAACTCAAAAGCCTGGGAAAGCCCCTGCTAATAGGAATATCCAGAAAGACATTCATAGGAAATATTATAAAAGCAAGCGTGGAAGAAAGGCTTGAGGGAAGTTTGGGAGCAGAGGCAACAGCAATTGCAAATGGAGCGGATATACTGCGATGCCATGATGTGCTTGAGACAAAAAGAATGGCAAGAGTTGTTGATGAAATCGTCAGAAAGCAATAAGCAAATCTTATATAATGCCCAATTTTTTCCATATGATGGATTTTGAGGCAATAGAGCAGAAATGGCAGAAAAAATGGTTCAGTAGCAAAATATATGAAGCAAAGAAGGAGAAAGGAAAGAAGTTTTTTATCCATTTTGCATATCCAGGCATCTCTGGCTATTTGCACGTGGGCCATATGCGTGGTTTTACCTACTCAGACATAATCGCAAGATACATGAGAATGAATGGCTACGATGTTATTTTTCCTGCCGGTTTTCATGCTACTGGTTTGCCTGCCGTTAGCTTGGCGAAAAAGGTAGCAAGGAAAGATGAAGCTACGTTGCAGTATCTTCGCAACAATGGCTGTCCGGAAGAAATTATTGAAAAATTATCTGATCCAGAAGAAGTGGTCAAGTTCTTCAGTCAGGTATATGTTGAGGATTATTGGAAGAAGTTTGGTTTTCTCATTGATTATACCCGCCTCATGGATACAATCTCGCCTGGCTACAAAAAATTCATACAGTGGCAATTCAGAAAGCTAAATGAGCGTGGCCTTTTAATTCAGAAACCTCATTTTGCTCCTTACTGTCCAAATTGCGGGCCAGTTGCTGTTGATAAATCTGAGACAGATATATCAGAAGGAGGAGATGCAGAGATTCTGGAATTTATCGTTATAAAATTTAAGTTTGATGGCAAAATCTTGCCTGCTGCTACTCTTCGCCCTGAAACAATTTTTGGCGTTACAAACATGTGGGTGAATGATGAGATAGAATATGTTGTGGCCAAGGTTGGCGATGAGGAATGGATTCTCTCGGAAAAGGCAGCCAAAAAGCTAAGCTATCAGATGGAGAATGTTGAGATTATAGGAAAAATTCATGGAAAGGAGCTTGTTGGCAAAAAATGCGTTGCTCCCATCGTCAATAAAGAAATTCCTATTTTTGCTGCAAAGTTTGCTTCCCCTGATATTGCTACTGGCATAGTAATGAGTGTTCCTGCACATGCTCCATATGATTATGTTGCACTGCGCGATATAGGAATGCCTGTTGAGCCCATTGTTATTATAGATATAGCTGGCTATAAAATTCCAGCAAAGGAAATTGTTGAAAAAATGGATATAAAAAATCAGATGGAGGAGGAGAAGCTTGAGGAGGCAACGCAGATAATTTATAAAGAAGAATTCCACAAGGGCGTGATGAATGAGAATTGCAATGGCTATGCAGGAATGCGTGTAAATGATGCCAAGGAAGAAATAAAGGAGGAAATGCTGGCTAATAATATGGCAGCGATAATGAGGGAATTTTCAAAGAGAGTTGTTTGCAGATGTGGGGAAGAAGTTGTTATAAAAAGGGTGCCCAATCAGTGGTTCATTAAATACAGCGATGAGGAACTTACAGAAAAAAGCAAGGAATGGGTTAAGAGCATGAACATTTATCCAAAGGAGTACAAGGAAGAATTGCCGAAAATTCTGGAATGGTATGGAGACAGAGCATGCATAAGGCAGGGTTCATGGCTTGGAACACCATTTCCATTTGATGAAAGCTGGGTTATTGAGCCCATTTCTGACTCAACTCTATATCCTGCTTACTACATAATCTCCAAATATATAAATGAAGGAAAGATAAAAGCAGAGGAGATGGATGATGAATTCTTTGATTATGTATTTCTTGGTAAAGGAAAGCCGAAGAATGAAATATGGGAGCAGATAAGGAAAGATTTTGAGTACTGGTATCCTGTAGATATTAATCTTGGCGGCAAGGAACACAAGACAGTTCATTTTCCAGTTTTCATAATGAACCATGTTGCCATTATGCCAGAAAAATACTGGCCTCGCGGCATCTTCGTAAACTGGTGGATTACGCAGAAAGCGGGAATGAAAATATCTAAATCAAAGGGAGGGGCTGAGCCGATTCCAGATGCTGCCAAAAGATACGGAGTAGATGCTCTCCGCCTTTATTATGCTCATATAGGCAGCCCATTTGTTGACATAGAATGGGACAGCGAGGCAGTGGAGCAATATAGGAAAAGGTTGATGAGGATATGGAATCTATTTGAAGAGCTTGTGGCAATAGAAGGAAAGGAAAGCAAAATAGATGAGTGGATTGCGGCTGTATTCAATGAAAAATTAAAGGAAGCAAAAGAGGCAATGAAGGAATTCGAGCTGAGAAAGGCAGCAAATGCTCTATTCTTTGAAATTTACAATGCATTCAACTGGTATATAAAGAGAGGAGGAGGAAATAAAGAGCTTGTTAAACAATTGCTTGAGAAATGGATTAAGGCAATATCGCCCTTCACACCTCACATAGCTGAGGAAATGTGGGAAAAGCTTGGAAATGATGAATTTGTTTCCTTACAGGAGTACCCAGAGCATGATGAGATAGATTATGCTGTTTTGAAAGCAGAGGAGGTTTTAATAAAAACAATGGAGGATATAGAAGAAATAATAAAAGTTACTGGCATAAGGCCAAGTAAAATTTACATTTATCTTGCTCCAGACTGGAAATGGGATGTTGTTGACATTGCAATGCAGCTGGAAAAAGAAGGACAATTAAACATGAAAAATTTGATGAATGAAGTGAAAAAACTCAACGTTAATATGAAAGAAGCTTCACAGTATGCAGCGAAATTGATACAGGAAATGAGAAAAGAAAAGTTTATCAGAATCGACGAAAAGACATATTTTGAAGGAGCGAAAGAATTTCTGGAAAAAGAATTTAATGCATCCTTCTATATTTGCAAGGATGGGGAATGCCCTGATCCAGCAAATAAAAGAAAATATGCAATGCCCTATAAGCCAGCAATTTATATGGAATGAAACTAAAAGCAAGAAAAGCGGAATAAATAAATACGAAAAAAATTTAAATATACTATGGGCATACTTCATTTATCCTCTAACTCTTCTCGATATTCAATAGATGATATTGTGAAAATTTTGATTGTTATTTTCCTTTCTTCTTTCAGTGTCTGGCTAATTTCCTATTATACTCTGGTTATAAAAAAGGAAATATTTTACACGCATTTTATTTATATCCCAGCGATTCTTTCCAGTTTCTGGTGGGGTAAAAAAGGTTCAGTAAATGCTTTTTTCCTGGGTTTCTTTTTACTCATGAGCGATTTTTATGCTGATGTGGGGAAAGAAAGATTTATTTCGCATTTATCGCAGTTATTTATCTTTTTCATAGTTTCCATATTAACCGGCATTATTAGCGATGAAAGAAAAGAAGCAGAAAAAAAGGAAAGAGAAGCGCTGAAGGAAAGGGAGAAATTTCTTGAGGAAGCTGCTCATTATTTCCTCAATCCAATAGCCATTGCTAAAGGCTATATCGAGGTGCTTTCATGTGAATGCGCCTCCGATAGGGCTAGTCATGCATTGAATAAAATTAAAGAAGCAATAGGTAGGATTGAGGAGGTAGTTAAAAATACAGTTGAAAAAGGTATCATCTATGAATCGAGAGGAGACATTTCATTAAGACAAAAGGAGAAAAAGTAGAATTACCTCAATGCTACTAATGTTGTTGTAGCATGAGGAGATGCTATAATTTTTGCTTCCTTGCCATGCCTTTCATAAATCTTATCCAGAATCTCATCCTCGCCAATTTTTTCCATTTTGAAATGAGAAGCCATTTCCTCATCCATATCTGTTATAGTATAAAGCTTAACTTTTTCAGCGGCTTTCAGCATGTAATATACTTTGTGCTTCCCCATTACAAACTTTTTGAGCAAATCTTTTTTTATTTCCTCGCTACTTTCATACTTCTCCATTTCATTGTAGAATTTCTCGCTTCCATGTCCTTCTTTACATTCAGCAATCAAAACTATCGTGCCACCTTCTTTAACAACATCTATTACAGTCTGTATAGCTTTCATTGCCTGATATAGATTTATATCATGAGGATGACCATCTGCAGCAATTATGGCAGCATCCGCCTTTTGCTCTATTTCCACCCTATACATCTCATCAACCAGCTTTGCTCCTTGGCGGAGAGCATGTTTATGATCTCCAGCAAAAGCCCCAACAATTTCATGCCTGCTATTCATAACAACATTCAAACAAAAATCCACACCTGCTATATCTGCAGCTTCTTCCATATCCTCATGCACTGGATTTCCATCAAGTATACCAAATCTTGACTTTTCATGAAACATTCTCTTGTGATTTGTTTCTATGGTAACTTCAGCAGCCACACCAGGCAGCACACTCTTGCGCCCTCCTCCATATCCGGCAAAATAATGATATTCTACATCTCCAATCAAAATTTTTGCATCGGTATTTGCAAATTCAGCATTGAAAAATAAAGGAGTACCAAAGTTTGTTACTCCATAATCAACAAATTTTGCTTTTTGGCTGTGGCTTACCCATTCATATTCATTTGCTATTTCTTTGCCCAGTAGTTCCTCTGCTTCTTTTTCGTTAACTGGAACATGGGTGCCAGTTGCAAAAATTATTTTTATCTCTCCCTTTAATTTTTCAAGAATATATGGCAGCAGTTTTTTTGTTGGGCATGGTCTCGTTTTGTCATCAACAACTATTGCAATCTTCCCTTTTAACTTTTCAAGTTTTTTTGCATTTACTGGATTCTCTATGGCTTTTTTTATAATTTCTTCTTCATTTCCTGCTTTCTTTTCCTTTGCTTCTGCAACTTTTAACAAATTTTTTTCTGGAATGTCTATTACTATATTTTTTCTGCCATAAGGGAAAGAAACTTCCATGTGTATAAAAGCAGAGGATATAAAAAATGTTTTCATATGTAAGCTTTCATTGCTTCTATGATTTCCCTGCTATTCTTTGCATTTTTGTAATCTTCCAGGGGCATTTTATTCAATTCCAGGAAATGCTCTCCCCACTTGAACTTATTCAACAACTCTCTAGCATGACCTTCCTCGCCCAGTATATAAAGGGCTGCAGCCATTGCTTCCACTGTACTCAATTTGAAAGGTTTCCCATAATTTGTTGGATTTGCAGCCACCAAATAAGGCAAAGCCCTTTCCTTCATTCTATGCTTGAATCTGTGAAAAAAATCGTCCGCCTTTTTCCATGAGCAATCTATAGCAACAATGTTTTTTGTATCAGAATCTTCTATCGAGATAGCTTTTTCTGAAAAGGGGCTAAGCAAAATCGCTTTTTTTGGCAGCATTTTTGCATTTTTAACAATTTTAACCATCCCGAATTTTGCAAGTTTTTTTGCTGTGCATTTTTTTGCATTATCCTCTTCTAAATCATAGACATATAGAGCATATGAAATTGTTTTTTTCATTCCAGATTTTTAATCAATATTCCTTTATTAATTCTGCGGAATGTGAAAATTTAAGAAGTTTTTTCTAGGGCTTTTCAATTTACCACTGATTAAATGAGAAGAATGATATTTGCACTGCTGGTTGGCTTCCTTGTATCTGGAATTGTTTTTAGTGTTCAGGAACACGATGCAAAAAATGTTGATGTTATTCCAGTTAAATTAAAAGGATTGGG